>Ga0126381_100010522_pt1 | contig 10418 bp, 8 predicted proteins | sample PanSoiMetPlot_28_FD_96465 | JGI IMG/M metagenome (GOLD analysis project Ga0126381, IMG submission 96465) | Tropical forest soil microbial communities from Panama - MetaG Plot_28 | ecosystem: Environmental > Terrestrial > Soil > Tropical forest > Bulk soil | place: Panama | collected 2016-02-17 | reverse complement strand
TAGACCTCGCGCTGGACCAGGATCCGGGTCCGCGCGCAGCAGTCCTGGCCGGCGTTGTCGAGGAAGGACATCGGATCGGCGGCCCGGTCGAGGTCCGCGTCCGCGAAGACCACGTTCGGGCTCTTCCCGCCGAGCTCCAGGGTGACCGGCTTGATGTTCTCGCTGGCGTACTGCATGATCAGCCGCCCGGTGGTGGTCTCGCCGGTGAAGGCGACCTTGGCCACCCGCGGGCTGGAGGCGAGCGGCTTGCCCGCCTCGGCCCCGAACCCGTTGACGATGTTGACCACGCCCGGCGGTAGTATGTCGCCGATCAGGCTCAGCAGGAAGTGGACCGAAACCGGCGTCTGCTCGGCCGGCTTGAGCACCACCGCGTTCCCGGCCGCCAGCGCCGGGGCGAGCTTCCAGGTCGCCATCAGGATCGGGAAGTTCCACGGGATGATCTGGCCGACCACGCCGAGCGGCTCGTGGAAGTGGTAGGCGACGGTGTCGTCGTCCAGTTCGGCAAGGCTCCCCTCCTGGGCGCGGATGACCCCGGCGAAGTACCGGAAGTGGTCGATCGCCAGCGGGATGTCCGCTGCCAGGGTCTCCCGGACCGGCTTGCCGTTCTCCCACGTCTCCGCGACCGCCAGGGCCTCGAGGTTGTCCGCCATACGGTCGGCGATCTTGTTCAGGACCCCGGCCCGCTCGGCGGCCGGCGTGCGCCCCCAGGCGGGTGCGGCGCCGTGCGCCGCGTCGAGGGCACGATCGACGTCCTCGGCGGTGCCCCGGGCCACCTCGCAGAACACCTGCCCGGTCACCGGGGTGGCATTCTCGAAATATCGGCCCCGGTCCGGAGGGACGAACTCCCCGCCGATCCAGTGGTCGTAGCGGGGCAGGTAGCTCGCGCTGGCACCGGGCTCACCCGGCGCGGCGTAACGGGTCATGGGGAATCCTCCAACCACTTAGGACACAGCAGTCCCGGCCCGGACGGCGACACGCTGAAGGCGACGCGAGCTCCGGCATCCCGTGGTTGCGGGCTGCGGGGGCCGGCGCGCCAAGGCACAACCGGCACCGTGGACATGCAGGACGTTAGGGCCCGGCGGACGGCAGGTGAAGATGCAGGTCCGCAAACCATGCGCAGGAGAGAGGGAATCCGCCTGGTCGGACAGCCCGCTCCTACCTGAATGGTCAGGTCCATCGGCGCCCGGGTTGCATGTCCCCGGGCGACCTTGCAGGCTGTTGTCATGGGCGCTGACAGCACCTGCTGGCGTCCTCTAGGAGGCCGCGTGCCACATCCAGTCGACGGTGAGGACACGGACTACGGCTGGTCGTGGGCCGACCACTGGTCCGAAGGTGACATCACCAGGGAACTGACCGGGCCGCAAGTGCCAGGGAGCGTGACGCCGCGTGAGCCGTCACAGCTGGCCAAGTTCCATGCGCCGGAGATCGTATTCGGTCCAGGCGCGCTCGCCGAGTTGGGCCACTGCGCGCTGCGGGCAGGTGCGCGGCGGCCGTTCCTCGTAACGGACCCGGGGCTGATCGAGGCGGGCTGGGTCGACGAAGCGGTTGGCCATCTGCGGGAGGCCGGGCTCTCTCCGGACATCTGGCACGGCGTCACCCCCAACCCCAAGGACCACGAGGTGGAGGCGGCCTTCGAACGCTACCTCGAATGCGGTGACGACGTGATCATCGGGCTGGGCGGCGGCTCATGCATCGACGCGGCGAAGGGCGTCGCGATCCTGTCCGGCAACGGCGGGCGCATCCTTGGCTATGCGGGTGTGAACAAGGTGGTCCGCCCCATCCCGCCAACGGTGATGGTTCCGTCCACCTCCGGCACCGGGGCCGACGTCTCGCAGTTCGCGGTGATCACCGATACCGCCGACTGCACGAAGATCACGATCATCAGCAGGACCCTGGTGCCGGAGATCTCGGTCATCGACCCGCGGCTGCTGACCACCATGCCCGCCTGGCTCACCACGGCCAGCGGCATGGACGCGCTGACGCACGCGATCGAGGCATTCGTCTCCCGCGCGCACAACCCGCTGACCGACAACCACGCGCTGCACGCGGTGAAGCTGATCAGCGGCCACCTGCGCCACACGCTGCTCCATCCGAAGAGGGTCAAGCCCCGCCTGGCGATGGCCCAGGCCTCGCTGGAGGCGGGGATGGCGTTCACCAACGCGATCCTCGGGCTCACGCACGCGATGAGCCATCAGGTCGGTGGCCTCCTCGATGCTCCGCACGGGGTGGTTAACGCCGTCCTGCTGCCGCATGTCGTCCGCTACAACGCCGAGGCTCACCCACGGCGCTTCATGCCGCTTGCCGCCGCCTTGGGTATCCCCGCCACCGGCGTCACCCCACAGGAGGTCGCGTTCGAGCTCGCCGACCGGATCCATGAGCTTTCCGATGACCTGGGCATACCGAAAGGGCTCGCCGCCCTCGGCGTTACCGAGGCTGACATATCGCGACTGGCGGGCACCACGCTGAAGGACGCCTGCCTGGCCACAAACCCGCGCAAGGCCCGCCGCGACGACATCGAGTGGCTGTTCCGGGAGGCGTTGTGAGCCGGGCGCCGGACAGCCGGCCGAAGAAGCAAGCGGGCCCCGCGCCCGAAGCCAGCGGCTCGCATTCCCTGGACGTCCTTACCGGGTTGCGCACGGGGAAACGGTCCTTCTATCCCGAGTACGTTCGCTCGAACCAGCGGCTGGAACGAGCGGTGGTGGCGCTTGACCGCATCTCCCGCGCCCTGGTGCGCACGGCCGACGGCCCGCGGGCGCTGGTCGAGGCGGTCGTGCGTGCCGCGGCCGAGCACGTGGACGCCCACTGGCTGCTGCTGGGCCTGGCCGATGGCGCCCTGCACGCCGCGCGCCCGCGATTTTTGCTTTACGACGACGGCGACCTGATCGATGACCCCGCCCGCGTGCCGCCCTACGTGCAAGAACATCTCGACGTGCTGCGCAGCCGGCCGTGGGAGGCAGAGGCTGCCGCTGCGAGTGAGGGCTGGATCAGGGTCGCGATGATCCTGGACGATGAGCCCGTCGGCGGGATAGTCGCCCGCCCGGGCACGGGGCTGGAGCTGGCGGCCACCGACCTTTCTGTGCTAAGGGTCCTGGCCAACCAGGCCGCCGTCGCGTTGCATAACTCGTTCCTGCTGCACGCCGCCACCCGGCTGCGGGGACAGCGGGAGCAGCTGTACGTGGCAGCCGAGCGCAGCGCGCGCGACCTGGCCGAGCGCAACGCCGAACTCGCCGAGACCCAGCAGCAGCTCCTTGACGCGATGCACCGGCAAGCCCTTGACGACGAGCGGCACCGGATCGCGCGCGAACTGCACGACAGCGTGGCGCAGATCGTGCTCTCGGCCGGGATGACGATCGAGGTGTGCCGGGCCGAGATGGCCGCGACGGACGGTCCGCCGCGGAAGATCGCCGAGCAGCTCGCGCTGGCCAGGGACCTGACGCAGCAGGCAGCGGAACGGCTGCGGGTGGCGATCTACGCACTACACCAGTCGTCGGCCGAGCCGCCCGCCCCTCTTCCGGTGATGCTGGCGCGGCTGTCGCGGGTCCATCGCCCGAATGACCTGCAGGTCGCCGTCAAGGCCGAGGGCAGGCCGGTGCCGCTGCCGCCGCGGGCCGAGCAGTCGCTGCTCCGGCTCACTGGCGAAGCGCTGTTCAACGCCGCCGCGCACGGCAAGGCCACACGGGCTGCGGTCAAGCTCAGGTACCTGATGGACCAGGTGTCGCTGAGCGTCTCGGACAACGGCACGGGTGATCCGGCGCAGTTGCGCCGGGTGCTGCGGCTCTCCCAGGCCGCCGACCTGAGCGGGCGGCACCGAGGGCTGGCGAACATGCTGCTGCGGGCGGAGGAGCTGGGCGGGACGCTGTCCATCCGCCGGTCCAGGATGGGCGGGGTCCGGCTGTGCGTGACTTTCCCGTTGCCCATAGCGAGCGATTAGGGGGCACGAAATGAGTTCTGACCCGGCCGCCGCTCGCGCACCGGTCAACCCGCGTCCCGGGGCGGGGGCGGTAGGCATCGTACTTGTCGATGACCACGCCATCGTCCGGCAGGGACTGCGCTCTGTCCTGGAGCGCGAGCGGGACCTGCGGATCGTTGGCGAGGCGAGCACCCCCGACGATGCCATGGCCGTGGTCGAGCGCACCCGCCCGGCGGTGGTCTTGCTGGACCTGAAGCTGTCCACCGGGGCCGACAGCCAGGGCCTGGAGCTTTGCTCCCGGCTGACTGCGCGCTATCCCGGCCTGGGGGTGCTGGTGCTCACCACCTTCTTGGACGACAACCTGGTGGCGCAGGCGATTCACCGGGGCGCCCGCGGCTACGTGATCAAGGATGTGGACACGACCGAGCTGGTGCGGGCGATCCGGGCAGTAGTGCGGAACGAGAGCGCTTTCGACTCGCGATCGGCCGCCGCCATGGTGCGGTCGCTGCGGATGAAGGCAGACCAGCCCGTGTTCACCGAGCGCGAGCTGAACGTGCTGAGGCTGCTGGCCCACGGCATGAGCAACAAGGAGATCGGCCAGCAGCTCTACATCTCCGAGACCACGGTGAAGTTCCACGTGCGAAACATCATGCGCAAAATGGACGCGGCCAGCCGTGCCGAGGCCGTCTACGAGGCCAGCAAGCTGGGCGTGATCTGACCACGGTCAGTCGGTTCGGATCACCAGCCAGCCACCGTGGTGCTCGCTGACCCGGAATCGGCGCCCTTGGCGCTGCCCCAGCCGGACCAGATCAGTGCGGTTGAAGCTCTGCAGGTGCCCGTAGGCGGCGGTGGGCTCATCCTCAAGCGGCACGGCCACCACGACCCGGTGACGGGCGAGCCGGATCGCCTCGCGCAGCGCGCGATCACAGTGCTCCGGTCCCAAGTGCTCCAGCAGATGGATGGCGGTCACGGTGTCCACCGAGCGCGCGGGCAGCGGTACCTGCGCCGCGTCGCAGACAAGGGTCTCCAGGGAGTAGCCCAGCGCCCCCGCCAGGGAACCGAGGAGGCGGACCGAGCCGGGCGAGGCGTCCGAGGCGATCACGCTGCCCCGCCGCCGCCTGGTCAGCAGCAGCGGAAGGAAGCCGAAGCCGGATCCGACGTCGAGCACCCGGCCCGGCGGGATGAGCCGCAGCGCCCGCCGGTAGATGGCCGCGAAATCCCCGATGGGTGTCCCCGGCCGGCTGACCTGGCCGGGCGCCACCCAGCACTCGCGTATCCGGTCCATCGTGTTGGTGTAGAAGGTCAGCCAGGCGGGCATGGCGCCCGCCACGCATGATCTGACGACGCCGGTGAACACTCGCTCGAAGATCTCTGCCCCGGACAGCCAGCCCGGGGCGAACAACTCATCCGCGAGCAGGCCGGCCACGTTGTTGTCCAGTTCGCCGGGACGCAGCCAGTGGCCGACCTCGACTCGCCGGCCCCGGCGGCGCAGGACGAAGTGCGCGGTGAGCACCACCGGTGCGGCAGCCCCGCCCAGGCCACCCGGTGCGTCCTCGCGTGTGACCATGACGAGCTCATCGGCGTACCGCCCGGGCGCGCAGGGTGCCAGCGGATCGATGGGATGCGCGGCCAGCTGGATCTGGCTGGTGGTCAGCATCGCGCCATCGGCGTCCGCGCGCGCGGTCAACGCCCGCTCACCGCGACCGACATCTGCGCAGCGGTGTGCTGCAGGCCGGCCAGGTCGGCGACCACTTGAACGCGATCGCAGAATTCCGCATACCGGGGCAGGTCACAGGTGCCGAGGCGCCAGGTCCGCCTGGGTTCCGGCGTGAGCCAGAACGTCTGGCGAACCTTGCGCGTGATCTCTTCGAACGCCTCCATCCGGGGGTCATTGCCGTTGCCGCGACCATCCCCCAGCACGAGCAGGGTGGTCCGCCGGTGCAGGGTGGCGCCGTATTCGGACAACAGCAAGTCGAACGTCCGGCCGTAATCGGAGTTGCCGTCGACGTCGAGCAGCCCGCCGGCGGGCAGCCCGTCGAAGACCAGCCCGAGGGCGCGTTCCAGCGGGTACTCGGCGAACAACTCGGTAAGCTCGATTGGTTCGTCCACGAAGACGAAGGAGCGGACCTGGGCGAACAGCGATTGCAGGCCGTGTACCAGGTGCAGGGTAAAGCGTGCCGTGGCGCGTACCGATAGCGACACGTCGGCCAGCACGACCAGGCGCGGCTTGTCATGTGCGCGGGTGACGGTGACCGGCCGGAATGGGACGCCGTCGTAGCGCATGTTGCGGCGCATGGTGCGGCCAGGATGCACCCGGCCGCGCGGGGTGTTCCGCTTGCGGCTGGTGAGCGCGCCGCGGAGGGAGTGAGCCAGCCTGCGCAGGGCCTCCTCCAGCTGCCCGCGCTCGTCCTCGTTGACCGCCTCTGTGCGGGCGCGCTCGGCCAGGCGTGACTCCACCGTCACCGACTGCAGCTCCGCCAGCCGGTCAAGGTAACGCTTCAGCAGAGCGGGCAGGTCGTCGATGATCCCCGCCAGCTGGGCGCGCAGCGCGGCGAGGGCGGCCTCGTCCAGCTCGTCTGCGGCCTCATCGAGCCAGCCGAGGAGCGCTTGCTCCTGCGCCACGGTCAGCTCGGTGCCAAAGGGGGCGCCGGTCATGGGCGCGAGCTGGCCCGGGAGCCCTGCGTTTTGGAGCCGCTCGATCTCCAGCTGTACAGAGGGGATCCCGTCGTCGCCAGGCTGTCCGCCATTCTGGGCCAGCACGATCTCGTCGGTCATCCCGGCGAGGTCGAGCTTGCTCGCCTCCTGGTGCAGGTTGTACTGCTGGGCGAGGTCCCGCTCATCGAAGAAGTCGCGGATGTCGGCAGGCGCGCCGTGACTGTGCCCCTGCTGCGGGTTGTCCGGCAGCTCATCGGAGACCGTGAAGGACTCCAGCTTGCCAGTATCGGCCAGGTCGTCGTGCGCGTGGCCGGGCTCATCCCGCTGGTTGCGCGGTGCCACCCGGCGCAGGGAAAAGAAGGCGGTGAACAGCTCGTCGAAGACCTCGTCGTCGCGGCGGTCCTTGACCAAGGTCAGCCGCAGCGCCTCGCGCAGCGTCCCCCGGTCGGCCAGCATGCCGGGCATGGCCGCGGCCCGCATGGCGTCTGCCGCTTCCGAGACCGACACCCGCAACCCGAACAGGCGAAGCAGCCGGACGAAGCGGTGCAGGCTGCTGTCCACGGCGTGCCCTTATCCTGGCCGTCGGCGAGTGAGGGCCGCGAACGACCGCGCGCCACGATCCTTGCCGTCCGCTGGCGCGGCCGGGCGCCGCGGCCCGGGCGTGGGGGCGCCGTAGTAGCCCGCGTCATGGCGGCCGGGGCGGTCCATGTCCGTGCGAGCCGCACGGCCCTCGGCCGCGTCCGTGGCCTCGTCTCCCGCCACGAGGTCCCCGGCATGGTTCTCGCGCCGGTGCTCGTGTGTATGGCGATGCTCATGGGTGTGGTCGTGCCCGTGGCCGTACCGGGAGCCAGGCAGCTCGCGGTTCGGGTCCACCAGCCCGGGCAGGACGTCGAGAGCCCGGTGCAGGTCGCGCTCGTACTTCAGCACGACGTTCGCCGTATCGGCGAGCACCGTGGCGTCGAGCTCGGTGACGCCGAGCACACTCAGCGTCCGCGCCCAGTCGATGGTTTCCGAGATGCTCGGGCTCTTGCGGAGCCGCAGCTCGCGCAGGCCACGAACCACCGCGACCAGCTGCCGGGCCGCGGCCTCGGGCAGGCCGGTGTGCTTGGACCGGAGGATCTCCAGCTCCCGCCCGGCGTCCGGGTAATCAAGGAACAGGTGCAGGCAGCGGCGTTTCAGCGCGGCCGACAGGTCACGGCTGTTGTTCGAGGTGAGCACCACGTAAGGGGGTACCTTGGCCGTGTACGTGCCGATCTCGGGAACGGAGATCTGGAACTCGGCGAGGCATTCCAGCAGCACCGCCTCGAGTGCCTCGTCGGCCCGGTCGATCTCGTCGATCAGCAGCACGGCCGGCCGGTCTCCCTTGATCGCGTCCAGCAGCGGCCGGGGAGCCAGGAACCGGTCGGAGAAGAAGACGCTGTCTTGCTCTCCGATCCGGCGTACCGCGGTGGCCAGGTCGGGGGCATCGGCGATGATCTCGCCGATCTTGTCCCTGAGCATCTGCGTATACAGCAGCTGCTTGCCGTAGTCCCACTCGTACAGGGCTTTCGTTTCGTCCTGGCCCTCATAGCACTGGAGCCGCACGAGGCGGCGCCCGCTCGCGGCGGCCAGGGTCTTCGCCAGTTCGGTCTTCCCTACTCCCGCGGGGCCCTCCAGCAACACCGGCTTGTCCAGCCTGGAGAGCAGGAACACCGTGGTGGCCAGGCGGCGGTCGGCAATGTAACCATGGCCGGCGAGGCGCTGGATGACGTCGTCAGCCGAGTTGAACGCCGGCGTCCTGGCATCGTCGCGGTCTCGGTCAGGCACGGCTTCTCCGTCCGGCGATCGTGGCGGAGCAGGCCTCCAGCCGACCCGCCACCCTCGGCGCTGGTCAGCTGAGCAGGTCATCCAGGTCGCCGGTCATGGAATGCTCGACGACCGGGCGCACGGTGTCGAAGGTGCACTCCTTGGCGTTGCCCGGAGTGCACGCGTCCCCGAGGACGTGGTTGGTGATGCGGTCCACGTCCGCCGCGTCGCCCTTGATCTCCTTGGCTTGCTCGTAGAACTTGGTCGGGCCCTGGCCGAGACGGTTCTTGATGTAGCTGTCCTGGTGGACGTCGGTGAACTTCTCCGGGATGCCGACGTCGCGCAGCAGCCGGATGGCGGCCGCGAGCGCAGCCTCGGCGGCCTGGACGTCGGTCATGCCGTGCGTGTCCACGCCCATCGCCACTGCGATGTCAGCGAACCGCTTGTACGCGACGGGCATGTTGAACGCCCATACCCGCGGCAGCGCGATGGCGTTGTTCAGGCCGTGGTGCGTGTCGTAGAAGGCGCTGACCGCGTGTGAGATGGAGTGGATGATGCCGAGCCCGCCGGAGTTGAACGCCTGGGCGGCGATGTACTGCGCGTACATCATCCCTTCCCTGCCGGGCAGGTCTTGGCCGTTCCAGGTCGCCTCGCGCAGGTTCTGCGCGGTCAGCTTGATCGCGTGCAGTGCGTTGCCGAGCGAGGGCTGGAAGTTCAGCCTGGAGACGTACGGCTCCGAGGCGTGCGCGAGCACGTCAAACCCGCATTGCGCGGTGTAGTCAAGCGGGCAGTCGTAGTAGAGCACCGGGTCGTCGATGGCCAGAGTGGCGACCGAGGCATCGTCGAACGCCACATACTTGTGCGGCCGGTCCGGGTCGGTGGTCGTGTCGGTGATGACATACGCCCAGGAGGTCTCGGAGCCCGTGCCGGCCGTCGTGGACACCGCGATGTGCGGGGGGTTGTGCGGGTTCTCGGACTTGTTGAAGCCCTCGAACTCGTTGACGTTGCGGCCGTCGTGGGCGACGGAGACGCGCGCGCCTTTGCAGGCGTCGTGTGAGGAGCCGCCGCCGATGGAGACGAACGAGTCGCAAGTGTTCTCCTGGTACATCGCCACGGCGTCCATGACGTTGTAGTCCTTGGGATTGGACTCGACCTGGTCGTAGACCACGACCTCGAGGCCGTGCCACTTCATCGACTCGACGATCTTGTGGACGGTGTCGCTGCCGCGCAGGCCACTGGTCATCACCAGGGACCGCTTGAAGCCCAGCTTCTTGGCTTCCGGGCCGATCATCTCGTGGGCCCCGGGGCCGAGCATGGCGCGCGGGAACGGATGGAACTCCTTGATCGGGAAGGGCTTGAGTAGTTCTTCGACCTGCATGTTCGCCTCGGTCCTCTCCACGCGAGGAGCTCTCGCGCTGCGGGTTGGCTGCTCTTCGCCCGGCAGCGCCAGAGCCGGCGCAGCGCGGACGTGGCCAAGCTAGTTGCGCCGGTCACGGCAGGGAACAGGTGCGGGGACCAGACAGTTCGGCGGTGCGGCAGGTCAGCACGAACGGCTGGGACGGCACCTGCCCGATCGGAGGGGTTGAAGGGTTCGGCTCGCCCAGGCTCGCGGGCTTCCTGCCCGACCGGGCAGGTAGGTCTGACCGGAAGCATGGCGCGTCGGCACCGGGCCGCCGCCTAATGTCGGCCCCGGCTGGACATCCGGCCAGCGCCGCAACCCGCCCCGCATCCCGGGCAGACCCAGGAGGACCGCGATGGACGCTGTACCCGAGCAGACGCAGGACCAGCGGGACGACACTGTCGCCGGCGATGACGGGGTTGTCGAGGAACTGCTGGTCGAGGAGGTATCCATCGACGGCATGTGCGGCGTCTACTGACCACGGTCATGATCGCCCCCTTCGATGCCGCGCAGCGGTACCGCCTCAGCCCGCAGGTGGCGCTGCGTCCCGAGCCGTTCGGTGCGCTCGCCTATCACTTCGGCAACCGCCGTTTGTGCTTTCTGAAGGTGCCGGAACTGGTCGATGTGGTCCGCGGGCTGGGCGCGCACAGCAGCGCCCGTGATGCGGTG
>Ga0126381_100010521_pt1 | contig 10419 bp, 7 predicted proteins | sample PanSoiMetPlot_28_FD_96465 | JGI IMG/M metagenome (GOLD analysis project Ga0126381, IMG submission 96465) | Tropical forest soil microbial communities from Panama - MetaG Plot_28 | ecosystem: Environmental > Terrestrial > Soil > Tropical forest > Bulk soil | place: Panama | collected 2016-02-17 | reverse complement strand
GTCCACCAGCAGGCTGCTATCCGCGATCGCGTTAGGATCTTGCACCCGCAGGTACGGCTTGATAATTTCCAGGAAAACCTTCCGCACTTCATCGCGATTCATACTTTGTTCCTCTCAAGGTGGTCCTATGCGTTTCCGACAAGACCGAACTCTTCGTCCGGCACGTTCACACCATTCTTTCTACTCGAATCCCGGCGCAGCAAGACAGCGTATCCAGATATTTCCGATTCCGCGACAAGTCGATTTCCCTCGTCAAACACACGCACTCGCGACCGGATTCTTCTCCGCCGCCATGCCAGTAGTTCGCTGCGCAAAGTGATCAAGCTGTTCGGCCCAGTCCGCTCGAACCATTCCACCTGCGCGCCGGTGAAAAGAATCCTGTATTGCCTGGCCTGCTCGATGGACATTTCGCGGGCCAACAAGTAATTGCTGTGCACGGTGACTCCGCACTGGCACATGGCTTCCAGTAGAATCGTGCCGGGTGTGACGCCGCGCTCCGGAAAGTGCCCCGCGTAGAAGTACTCGTTTTGGCGGAATCGGTAGCGGGCTACGACATGGGTGTCGTCAATCTCGACTATTTCATCGAGGAAATGAAACCGCAGCCCCGGCGGCATCATGGCCAAAGCCTCAGCCGGAGAAATCAACTTCTCCGTTTTCGATTTGCCAGAGCTTGCTCCGTCCACGGCAGCGCCCTCAACGATCACGTCGTCTGTTGGTTCGGCAGTTATGAGTTCCTAATTCATTCCCGAATTGTTCCGCAGAATTCTCGCTGTTGTTGGGAGCGTCAATTCGGATTCTGTTCCCCGATGCAAATCCTCATACCACCCCAGCTTAGCCCCGATCCCACGACAGCCAGATTCACCGCGCACGGACCAAGCTCATCCCAATGCTGTGACAGGACGGAAGGCGCCCCGGCCGCCCCGCAATTTCCGAACTCCTGGACATTTGACAGATGTTTTTCCGGAGAAACTCCGAGGCGCTTGCAAACATTTTCCAGCATTCGCAAATTGGCCTGGTGCCCGATGAAAAACTCATGGGCCGGCGGGTGCCCGTTGCCGGCGAAACGTGCCTCACCGACAGTCTCGACGGTCCTTCGGATGGCAAACATTTGCACGCGGTGTCCGTCCTGAGCAAAGTGACCGCCAGCTGGAATGGTGACTTGATGGTGACCGGCAGGATCTGTTTGAAAACTTGTCTCCATCACGCGGGCTCGCGAAGGTACGCGGGGTGAAACGATGGCGGCTGTAGCCGCATCTCCGAACAGAACCGCGGAACCACGATCGGAGTAGTTGATCGATCGAGTAAAAGTCTCGACGCTTACAATCAGTACGAAGTCTGGCAAGGTTTCCGGGCGCATTTGCGAAAGAAAGTGAACGTGAGCTGCAAAGGTAGAACAAGCGGCCGACAAGTCAAATGCCGTGGCCTTGATCCCCAAAGCTGCCGCGACCCTGCTGGCCTCCGCGGGAATGAGCATTTCCGGACAGCAGCCGCCGGCGATGACCATTTGAACTGCCGCTGCCTCCAGGCCCGCACGGCGCAGTGCGTGCTTCGAGGCTTGCCTGGCCATTTCCATTCCGGAAACCGTCGAGGCTTCCGAAGCGCCGCGTGGGTCGTTGTTTCGCGTGTGCCGAATGTAGTCCAGGGACATCGTCGTGCGGCGTTGCAGAATGCCGACGCGTTCTTCCACCCATTGCGGATCCACGCCAATGTCGAGGGAGGACAGAAACCCGTTATCAATGACTGTAGGAGGATGAAAATGGCCGACGCTGTGCAAGTAAATCACGCCGCCCTCGATGCCCCGCCCATCACCAGACCGCTTTGGGCCTCTGCATGTGGCTGTGACTTGCCGGGAGCCCAGGCAAGCGCCGCGGCGGCAAATCTGCCGTGATGCGAAAGACTAATCGCTATTTCGCGGTAGCACGATCCGCGTTGGCGCAGCGCAGGAATCTTCCCCAAAAAGTCCAGCGACAGATTTTTCAGTCCGGTTTCCTGAAGCAGCTCTTTTGCAAGCTGCCGGGAAGATTCAGACTCATCCTTGGGGGTAATTGCCTGAAGCATGGGCTTGCGGATTTCTTGAACCCTCCAGTGCAACTTGCACGATGGAGAGAAGACAGCAACTGCATGCAGCCATTGCGCATTCCCGAAAATTGCCACCGTTACCTGTTTCTCGTTCCACGAAACCTGCAATTCGTCCAAATGACGCCGGGAGTTGCGCCGAGCGAGGTCTGTGACAAAGTCTCGCGGCACGAAATGCGGCGGGTTCGAGCTTCTTGAAACCAGCTTGTAGGCTGCTTCCTTGGCGCCCCAAACAGCTGCCAGGGCCCGGACTGCATTCTTCGATTTTCTCACCGCAACTGCTTCCTCGGGTAGGCACACCCTTTCCAAATATCGAATGTGCTGGTAGAAAGGCGATTCGAAGTAATCCAAGTCGACGATGTCATTCCCAATCAAGGACCACCTACACGTCCGCGAAGACTCCCTGAGCCAAGGCAAAAGAGAGTCTGAAGATGCCACCGCAGGGGCATCATCATCTATCTCTATGCGGAGAAAAACATTAATCGCTGGTTAAGACTCGTTGAAAACACGGCGCACGAACTGGGCTTTGCCAAAGAATTGGCGGAAGGACTTCTCGGCGGGCCGGATTAGCTTGCCTTGCTCGCGATAACCAGGCAGTAACCCAACTGGCCGCCCTGGAATAAACGTGTCAGAACTTCGCACGAGCGCACGAACAACTTCAATTGGTGTGGGCCAAAAATCTCGCTCACCCGGTTCGCATGGAGCTCTGCATTCTCCTGCCAATAGCCAAACGTTGGCAAAACCTCTTCGGAAATGTCTCTTCCCTGCGCGCGCAAGCCGTTCGTTTCGAATTCCTGAACATACGCGCCCACGGAATAAAGATTTGTTTTTCCGTACACTTTTTCAAGCAATGTCAAATCATGACAAAGCGCAGCGCCAGGGTGAGGAGGGATCGGCCGGCGCAGCATTAAGTCGCAAAGAACGATGGTCCCTCCCGCGCGCAGGACGCGAGCGCACTCTCGAGTCAGCAGGTCTTTGCGCGGAATCAAGTGCGACGATTCCATGACCCACACGCAATCGAAGGACTCATCGGGGAAACCGTTTGCCGTTCCATCGGCCACTGAAAATGAGACTCTGTCCTTTGCTCCTTGGTCCACCGCTCTCGCTTTGGCGCGGTCTATTCCTACACTGCTGGTCGAGATTCCCGTGACCCGGCAACCCCACTCCAGGGCAAGAAAGATCGCAGGACTGCCCGTGCCGCAGCCTACGTCAAGAACTTCGGAGGCGGCATCGAGTTGGGTGGAGTTTGCCATCAATCGAGTTAAAGATTGAGTTGCGGTCAGCAGGTCAATGTCCCGGTGCTCGAAGTAACCCACGTGCAGATCGTCCCCAATCAGATATTGCCAGGCATCCGTAACGCGGTCATAGTGAGCCCCTGGTTCGGCAGAGAAATTCTGCCGGCCAGCCGAAGCCAGAGTGCGCGGGTCCATAATCCCAGTGATTACCTCTTCAGCCACGCAACCTCCCCTATCTCAATACTCTTTGTCGCCGCAAAGTCTTTCACGGATCAAAACTAAAAAGGGCATCGGATAAATCCCACTGGTCCGGGGAAAGAAACTCGCGCTGCCTTGAGGAAATCAGAAGAGTGCGCGCGCGCCTCGCGCAAAGAAATCCAAACTTCCTGATGCGCCCGGAGAGTTTCCTGGCGCCTTCATCATCGCCGTACACTGCCCAGCGAATCCCCAGCGCCATTTGCTTTTGTGCGGTCTCTATCAACTTCGCTACAAGTGGAAGGGTTGGTTGCTCGGACCCTAGCCGCCACTGGCATACGCGAAGATAGCGATCCGGCGCTCCGGACTTCACGATTAAGTGCTCCCCCTTCCTTCCTTCGAAGGCGAGTTGTTCGTATTGCTCCTTCGGATAACGCCACTTGAGGGCATCTGAATCATCAAAAAAGCGCAAACGCTCGTCATTTCCAGTGGAAACTCCCTCACCGATTGGAACACTGCGAATTTCGTTCGACGCCTGCCACAACCCCTGTGCCAACAACCCTGCCCCGGTTTGAAATGTGCCTGCAATCCCCAATGTTGCCCGCTGCCAGCGCTGCAAATTGGGGGTCTTTTTCGCCGCGCTCCAGGGCCGCAGAACCAGCAAACATTCCGAAACGGGGAAAGTAACCGCTCCGCATTCCACCAACCCGAGCGTCCGCTGGCGCGCGGAACTTGTCGAAATGAGCAGGGGTCGGATGCCTTCCGCCTGGCATCGCTGGAAAAGCTGTTGAACCATGATCGCGTTTCTCAGCTTCGGTAGGTTCTCAAATCCGCGAATTTTCGCGCTCCGATATTCCTCCAGGATGAACGAATACTCCGATTTCCCTGCAAGAATCTGCTTCCCATCCAGCCGGCAACGCAAGGGAATCACCGAAGAATGCCCGACAATTTCTGACGCATCATTTTCGAGCAGCACATGCCACGCCGGGCCGTCGGGGCCCTCCTGCACCCAGCGCAAGTAGTCGCTTAGCGGGATATTCGCCGATGTCAGCCGGTTGTAGTGACGGAGAACAGTTTCGCTTTGTTCGGTCTCCAGAGGCCCTCGAACCACCCTCAGGTTCATGAACCCAGAAGCCGCCTGGCCCGTTCTATTCGGGCTCTCCTCAGTGTGTTCGGGGGCAAGGGAGACGATGGAAGATGTCACCGTTCAAATCCTGACCTTTCCTCTGGGTCGAGAGCTTGGGCGCAAAGCTTGCATGTCGTTTGTTAAGAGCATGTTGCTGCCGTGTTTCATGGCGAAAGAAAGAACGGGGCGGGGTTCTCGGATAAGATCCCCGCCCTTGGAGTTTGTCGGGACTCCTAAACTGTGCTAAGGAGTCACATTCAAAGTAACGCTAGTTTGATGGATCCTTCCTGCCGCCTGTGAGGTGATTACGACCTGATATGCACCGGTTGGGGTGCCGCTAGCTGATGTGATCGATAGGGTCGCGCTGCCGGAACTGGCAGGGATTGTAGAGGGGCTAAAGTTCGCCGTGGCTCCGGGAGGCAAGCCTGTGACGCTCAGGGCGATGTCGCCCGCTCCCCCAAGCTGCGGTGTCGCCGTAATGGTATAAGAAACGCTTCCGCCGGCGGACGCCACACTGGCTTGCGCGGGTGATGCCGCCCCCGTAAAGTCTCCCGTGCTGCTGCTCATTCCGAGGTAGATCTGAGTATTGTGTGTCAGTATTCCGTTCCGCCCCGTCACGGTCATCGTGTAGACCGCCGGTTGAGGGGTTGTGCTGGTCGTGGCTATGTCCAGAACGCTGCTGCCCGACCCACCGGTAATTGTGGCGGGGTAGAAAGTGGCTGTGACACCTGGAGGCAAGCCGGAAACGCTCAGAGAAACGTCGCCGGTAAACCCACCCATTGGCTGCGCAACGATGGTGTAGGTCACGGTCGCTCCTGGCTTATCGTTGTCGGCTGGCTGCGACACATACCCCGTCCAGTCGCCCACTGAGTCGTTTACCGTGAGGGGTACTGTGGTGGTGTGCGTTATAGCGCCGCTGTTCCCGGTCAGGTTTACTGCGTAAGTTCCCAGCGTCACGGTGCTTGCCGCGGAGAAAGTGATCGTCGACGTTCCAGACCCGCCGGGAATTACGGTTGGATTGTAGCTAACGCTAACGCCGTTCGGTAGGTTCGATACGGACACTACCACGCCCCCGGTGAACCCGTTCAGGGGCTCCAGCGTGACGACCATCGTCGAGCTGCCCCCAGGAACCAGTGTCTGCGAGAACGGACCCACGATGCCCTTGAAGTCCGGCTGGGGCGGCAGTTGCAAGTACAATCCAAACTTCGTCTGCGTTGTTCCGCCGCTGGTGCTGACGGAGGCATTGATCACGTCCAGCCGCCCGTCGCCATTGAAATCCCCTGCGAGCACATATGGGAGTGCCGTCGTGGAACCCTGGTTAACAGGAAACGTGCCGTCTCCTCTGCCAGAATAGATAAAGCCGCCGGTGGCAAGGTCTAGGATCCCGTCTCCGTCGAAATCTCCTAAAAGCATTGGCGAAGTGACAGCGTTTACATTGGGAACCGAGATACCTGCCTGGAAAGTTCCATCGCCGTTTCCGAGAGAAACCAGAATCGTGCCTTGAATCGTAGCCCCGGCGGTTTGAATCCCCGTGGCGATGTCCAGTTTCCCATCGTTGTTGAAATCCGCAACTAGCGCGGTGATCCCGCTGGAGAACGAAGTTGCCGTGCCCGGTACGCTGTTTAGAGCCCCAAAACTTCCGTCACCATTGCCGAGCATGACACCGACAAACTCCAATCCCGTCGTAAACGGATCATAGACTGTCACTGCCAGGTCCAGTTTGCCGTCGCCGTTGAAGTCGCCGACAGCAGGCACATTGAGCCCAATTTGGCTCAGGGGACTGCTCGGCCCCATTCGAAAGGTCCCGTCACCATTCCCCAAAAGCGCTTGCACGCCCGATGCTGTAGCGTAGACCAAGTCCCAGACTCCGTTTCCATTGAAATCCGCCAACACCGGGCGGGCTGGGAAATGCACGCCGCTAAAATCGGTCTCGATGGGAGCCTGGAACGACCCGTCCCCATTGCCGTACATTGTCGCTATGAACGAAGTCGTGGAATTCTTCGACCCGGTGACAACAACGTCCAGCTTCCCGTCTCCGTTTACATCTGCGACGTTGATTCCAGTGATCGTTGAGCCGGCTACGCTGGCCGTTCCACGCGCCGATTGAAATGTTCCGTCACTGTTCCCAAGCATGACGTACACTACTTGTCCCACGGCTCCCACGATGTCCAGTTTGCCGTCGCCATTGAAGTCGCCAGCAAGCATCGGCGAAGTGATGGGCACTTGCGCGGTCACATCCAGAGCAGTCCAGTAAAGCTGCTGCGTGGCAGCATTCACTACCTGGAAGAATTGCGAGTTCGAGATTCCACCGCCCGGGCCCGGGCTTGCTACCGTTACTGTCGCGGTACCTGTGCTGGCAATGTCGGATGCGAGAATGGCTGCAGTCAATTTGGAACTGCTGACAAATGTAGTTGTGCGCGGGGAGCCATTCCAGTTGACAGTGGAACCGTTGAGAAAGCCGGTTCCCGTCACGGTAAGAGTGAACGCTGGCCCGCCAGGAGCGGCCGCGTCAGGTTGAAGGGGATTCAAAAATGGAACAGGGTTTGATGCTGCCGTGGTAAGTACCGGCGTTGCAAGTCCGGTGGCAAACAACAAAAGACTACCGGCCCAACGAGTGACTCGAAGGCTCATCTTTAACTCCTCTCTGGGACCTGGAGAGTTCACACCTTCAGTATTTGTGAATGATGCGTTGGCCTGACAGGTGCCACCCCTTGCTCGCAGGGTGCCTGTGCAAGATTGCCTGCAAATTAAAACGTCCCTATATATGGGTGAATATTCTGTGAAATGTGCCCGACTTTTCTAAATTATTGAGGTTCAAAGAAGAAAATGCCGGAGGGCTCGCCGCCTCCTCCACGCGGCCCTTGACCGATGGCGACAAATTGACGAGGGCCTATCATATAAAACACACCGTAAGTTGGGCCGGGCGGGTTGCAGGCGAGGTTGACCGTGGGATCGCAATTGAAGTCGCCTACGACTGCATGCGTAAAGCTCCAAGTCCCAAGGCCCACATTCGGATCCGCCAGAGTATTGCTGTATTGCCCCGAAAGGGAGAAATTTGCGATTTGCCCGTTTGCTCCCACCGTCAAAGTCGAAGTCGTGAAATCAACAGTTGCTAAATAGTTTCCAGCAGCGTCAAAGTTCGCGGCGTAGTCCAGGTTCGGAATAGAGGGGCTGGAGGAGCCGCCCGCAACGCCAATGTAGTTTCCAGCGATGCTGTTCGCCGTAAATGGGCCGCCTGACTGGGGAATAATTGGGCCGGAATAGGCGTGACTGTTGCCGTTTGGGCTTTGGCTACCCGTGATGTCAATCAGGAAACCCTGCCCAGGTCCGTAGAGATATGCTGCGCCGCTGGGAAAGAAAGTACTCGCGAGAACCGTGCGGCCTGTTGCCGGATCGAGAGCCGAGTAAACGAAACCGGGGGCAGGGGTACTTGGAGCCTGTCCCGGGTTCGTCGTGCCCCCGGCATTCCCCTCAAAATTCAAGTTAACGGCAGCTTGCGCCGTCGCTGGCCCGGAAATGCCTAGCAAGCCAATGATGACAGCCGGGGCAGCTGTGCCGTTAAGCGGGACGGATCCCGTGAGCGCCACGACCCCAGTCGTATTGTCCAGGCTGGTAGCGGTAAGATTCTTTTGGTTCTGCGCCGTGCCCGACTGCACGGTCAGAAGCGTGCCGCCCGCGTCGACCTCGATGAGATCAAGCTGTTGCGAATTCACGACATAGTAGGCGTAATTTGTCGCGAGCGTCGTGCCGTTATTGTTGATGGAGAGCGTGAAAGTGCCGCGTCCCGCTGCATCCGGCGCCGTAGCTGCACCTGAGCCAATCGAGGCCGGCGTAACCCCCGCGCCAATCAAATATGTGGGCTGTTGCGCTTGCGCCGCGTCCGCAACGCCGCCGGTAATGCCCGTTGCACCAGCACCGATTGTGAATTGCCCTGCTTCCACAATTCGGCCCACCGTCGTCAGGCCATTGATGGTGCTCGTCCCAGCATCCGAGTCTAGTTCAAACGCATAACTCACCGCAGCACTGGGAGCCGCCAGTGCCGTCGGATCCTGTTTCAGCATCGAACCCGCCAGCAGCGCCAAGCTGTTGTCGTACTCAATGACTTTTGCTCGCGTGCCGTCCGACGATAGCGCGCCTTTCAGGACCACCGTGTTCGGTCCGCCCACCGTGCTGCAGGCTCCGGATACTAATGCTATGCAAATCGTGAAGCGCGGAATCCCGTTGAAGGAACTATCGAGCGAATAGTTTCCAGCGAGTCCGGTGTAGGAAGTCACCACCATCTTGTCGTTGATGTCCAATTCAGCGCCACTAATGTTCCCCGGAGTAGAGGTCGTTCCTGAGCCATCGCTCGTAAAGGTACCGGCGATGGCCATCGGAGCTCCGCTGCTGTCGAATCCACGCAGCTGAAAAACATATCCGCCTTTAAAGACCGAACTCAGTGACTTAATGGTGAAGGAAAAACTGTCGGACTGGGTCGGGGCGGCGCTCACCGAAGTAGCCGTAATCGTAGGATTCGCATTGGCGTCCGTAGGAGCAGTGGCTGGAGGAGTGTAACTGGCGGAGAGAGAGGACGTCTGCGTAAGCGTTCCGCAAGTGGGCTCGCAATCCTTTGTCGTACCTCCTACAGTGCTGGTAATCGACCATGTTACGCCTGCGTTCGAATAAAACTGATCATTGGTGACCACTGCGTTCACCGTCACCGCAGACAAACCTGCTGTAGTCGAAGCGAATTTGTTCGAAATGCTCACCGAAATCGGTGGAGGCACAAGAGTGAAGCTGAAGCTGTCACTTTTCGTTGTATCAGCATTGGAAGTCGCAGTAATTGTCGGCTGAGTGTCGCCCGATGGCACCGCCGTGTTCGGAGGCTGGTACTGGGCCGTTAACCCCGGGGCTGGACCTGGCGTTATGCTTCCACTCGCTGTGCCGCTGCACGGGTTGGAAGAGGTGGAGCACGTCAGCGTCGAGCCCCCAACCGCGAATGTCCAGGTTACCCCCGAACTCGTGGGGTCGTTGTTTACTGTGGCGCTCAAGTTAGCCACCGGGCCGCCATCGGTCTGCGAACTGAATTTCCCTGTAATGCTTACAGCGAGCGGCGCCGTGATTTGAAAATTGAATGCGAAGGCCTGTCGCCCGTCCAGGAGCGACTGCGCCGTAATTGTGGCCTGCTGATTCGTCGGGACGCTGGCCGGTGGCGCATAGACCGCAGACATCGTTCCCGTCATGACTTGGAGCGTCCCGCAAGCCGGCGAACAATCCGTATTGGCCTGCGACAGCATCCATCTCACCCCGTGATTGCCGGTGTCGCCGCTCACCGACGCTGTCAATGTCATGGGTGAGCCCCCCACCTCGATGAACCTAAAGCTTCCGCTTACGTTAACGAGTACTCCTGACGTCGCAGGCAGCGGTCCCGCATTGCACCCCGCCATCCACACCAGGACACACACGCAAAACATCGCCGCAGCATAACGTTTCATTCCAACCTCAGGCCCTCTGGAATTCATTTCGGTAACAGGCTGAGCGCCAAACCGGCAAGCTCACAAGACGATAGGCAAGCTTTGTGAATGGAAGGATACAACTCAGCGAATCTTTAGCGACACCGAGCCTGTCTTCCTGCCAGCTCGGCGAACTTTGACCCTCTAAATTTTTTACTGGCACAAGCAATTTAGCCTGAATTCCGAAGTTGGACGAGGTTTCATGGGGAGTTTTTGCCTGTTTTTGGGCTCAAGTTGCAGGCTGCGGAGGCAACTTCGGCGAGGTTGAGATGCCGTAAGCTAAGACATTTTCCAG
>Ga0126381_100010520_pt1 | contig 10419 bp, 14 predicted proteins | sample PanSoiMetPlot_28_FD_96465 | JGI IMG/M metagenome (GOLD analysis project Ga0126381, IMG submission 96465) | Tropical forest soil microbial communities from Panama - MetaG Plot_28 | ecosystem: Environmental > Terrestrial > Soil > Tropical forest > Bulk soil | place: Panama | collected 2016-02-17 | reverse complement strand
TCAATTCGCGATGACGAATAGCTCGATCACGACGGAGGCCACCCAGTCGAGCGGCGGGAAGATCACGATCACGACGAACCCGAACGGCACGGTGCGGCTCACCGACAGCAGGATCAGTGCGTCGGTGGTTGATGGCACGGGTGGCGGCGGGAGCGTGAACATCGATCCGCAGTTTGTCCTCTTGCAGAACAGTCAGATCTTGGCGAATGCCGTCTTTGGGCCGGGTGGGCAAATCTTCATCACGACCAATCTCCTGTTGCCGGATTCGACTAGTATTATCTCGGCGTCGTCGCAATTCGGCCAGAACGGCACCATCACGATTCAATCGCCCATCTCGCCAGCGAGCAGGATCATTACGCTATCGCAGAAGCCGTTGGTTCCGACCTCGTTGCTGAGCCAATACTGCGCGAAACTCGCCGAAGGGAACTTCAGTAGCTTCAGCGTCGCAGGACGAGACAGTCTCCCCGCCGAACCGAGCAGCTGGCTCTCAAGCCCGTTAGCATTAGCCACAACCACCACCGAACCTGCGGGTAGCATGACGAGCGAGCCAGAGACGCACATGAGTCAGAGCGAGCCGACAGAAGAGATGCCCATCCTGTCCTTGCGTCGGATCGCCCCGCCCGGTTTCTTGACCCAGTCCTTTGCCGTGGATGAGTCAGGCTGCACCTCATGACGGCTTGTGCCGGGGGAACTAGGATATGGATGCCCGGCTCGGGTCGGATTAGAATTTACCGGTCAGGCGGCGATTACCATAGCGACTTCACCGGTGGCCTTCACCTCCACATAAAAGTACTTGTGCCTCCGAATGACACCCTCCTAGACCACATCTCCCTGTGAGGCACTCATGCCCTTCACCGTGCGTCCCTACCGCCGCTTTCCCGTCCATTGTCCAATGATCTACCAGACCAGTTTGTTTGATGATAACGGCACGGTGTGGAATCTGTCCCTCACGGGCTGGAGGCTCTCTGGCAACCTGCCGTTACGAGTCGGCGAAGTGTGCTCGCTGACGGTGAACCTGTCGATTGACCAGATGTTCTACGTGGCTGCTGGCATCGTGCGATGGGTGCGTGGCGAGGAGTATGGTGTCGAAACCTTGGTGATCGACGACGAGTCAAGGGAGGATGTTGAAGAGTACCTCTGGCAGCGGGAAGGGGAATCCCCGGAAAGCATCCCATGAACGGCTAACGCCCCAAACGCGAGAGAGGAGCAACGACCATGAATGTCAAAGCCACGCTAGCTACTCTCCTCGCCTTCGCCGTGATTGCTTTACTCGCCGACTCGGCCGTAGCTAAGGAGGTCTCCATCAAAGGCAACAGCAAAAAGGACGTCAAAACCCGGTGCGATGAGAGTGGGGGCACATATTGGCCCTCGTCCGCGGGCGGTACCTATGGCTGCATAAATCCAGATGGCAGCGGCATCAGCTGTGGCGGCGTGACTGCACATGACATGAAGACGTGCGGTACCTTTCGGCAGGTGCCGCCCCGAATTCCACTGAGGGATGAGGTTAGGCTCGGTGAGAAAGCAGAGAGCACTCAAGGAAGTCAGTAAGAATAAACCGGCCTGATTTTCTGTTTGAAAGTACATATGATGAAACCGACATGCCGTAGACAAGGTGGGAAACATGCCGACCATCAACTTAGCTGAAGGCGGCGGCGCGTTGGATTTGCCTGTAGCAGCCACGCAGTTTTTCGACGCGACCTTTTGGATCACGCTGGGAGCAGCACTACTAGTCAGTACCGCCGCTTTCGTCGTCATGCGTTTCTACGTGCAGACGATCTTCCGCGAGAGCCAACGTAGCGCGTCACTTCGTCAAGCTGGCCCAGGCGGGGAGAACGACACTCGGCCGCCGCTGTCGGCGATCGGCCCCCTCGACATCCAAACCGAGAAGCCTGGTGAGCCTACCAGTCCACCGCATGTGCGGTCCTCGACCTTCCAGCATGCCGAGACCGCTTTCCGCCGAGTGGCGCGTATCTATGCCCTCGGCGGTTCCGTCCACGCGGCGACATCCGCGGGCTTACTCTTCCTGTTTGGGTTCTACTCCCTCCCGTCCACACCATCGCGGTCGATAATGTTGGCGTCTTATGCTGCCGTCTTTTGGTCGTGGTCTTTCTTCACGATGGTCGCGCTCGCCCTGTTTTGGGGCCCGGACCGCCGCCTCCGTGTGCTCCTTATCTTGGGGTACGTGGGCACGCTTCCAGCAATGGGCGTGCTACTGCAGCTTGCAGGCGCTCCTGCGCTTCCCTTCGCAGACGTCGGAATGATGGCGAAGGACGAGGCAGTTCTCCTACTTTCGTCCGCCAGCGTGGTGATGGGGCAGCCAGTTACCGCTGCAGCAGTGGTGTTCTCGCCGCTCTTACAACCGACTCTATTCTGGAGCCTGAGCGCAGCCCCGGTGACAATTCCCTTTCTCGCCTTTAATCGACTTATTCGCGGGACTGTAGGACCGTTGTTTATCATCCTAGCGCTGCTGATGATGCTGTCGACCTTGGTCATCCTAGACGTGGTCGCCTACACGTCTCCCGGCATGTGGCTCTGGGGCCATATCAGGGGAACATTTGGTGGCTCTAGCATCGCAGTTCTGTGGGTCATCCGTCTCACGCTGTCGGCGGTCGTCGCTTGGTTCGGGCTGGTGTGGATTGTCCACCGTTATCGCCGCAAGCAGTTAAGCGATCAGACATTCCTTTTCGATGCCCTGTGGCTCTCGAGCTCGTTCTGGGTATCCGCCTATCTCATGGGCGACGGCAACCGATTCCGCTACTTGCTCGGATTACTGCCCTTTGCCCTTTACAAGATTACCGTCGGATACAAGCTGAAGCGACTTGCGGCGTGTGCGGAACCGCTGCCGAAGGCGCGCCTGCTCTTTCTTCGCGTCTTCGGGTCAACGAGGCGATCCGAGAAACTGTTCGACCTCCTCGCCGCGCGCTGGCGGTATGCGGGTAGTATTCAGCTTATCAGCGCCCCTGACATGGCCCGTGGGAGTTTTGAGCCCGACGAGTTCCTCGATTTTCTCAGCGGGCGGTTAGCCAGCGCCTACATCAGTACTGGCATCGATCTCGACCGGCGCCTTGCAGGGCTCGACTTTCGGCCCGACCCGGATGGGCGCTACCGTGTCAACGAATTCTTCTGCCACAGCGATACGTGGCAGCAAACAGTGACTAGGCTAATGGGGCAGAGCGATCTGGTCGTTATGGACCTTCGTGCTTTCACATCTGAAAGGAAGGGTTGCATCTTCGAACTCGGCGCTCTGATCGATGAGGTACCGCTGAACCGCGTAGTGCTGCTGATCGACCAAACCACAGACGAGCCGCTCTTGAGACGGACGGTCGCCGATCTGTGGCGAAAGTTGAACCCTCAATCGCCCAACGCATATGGCGGAATCGAGCGCGTAAGGATGATCGATCTCGCCTGTGGTCATACTGCTGCGGTACATCGTCTCATGCAGCTTGGCGACGAAGTCATCGCGCATGCAGCGGCGTAGCGAACCAGGGCATGCGATCGAAGCAGAAAGCCGGTTCATCGCGCTAACAAAGGAATTGGATAGCTGGATGTCGCAATGTCTGCAATCGTTTGTCCTCGACAAAAAAGAGTTCATCGCCGCTCCGTAAATTTCTGCAAGTCGGAATAATATGAGACGTGCACCAAATGTTTTACCCGCTGTCTAACAGCCGGTCGCCCTGCAGCAAGATCTAAAGAACATGGGATTCGATGATCTGTGGGGATCAAACAAGGAGCCTGACAGCCCGTAACGCCCCAATGAGAAGAGCCGACGTTCTGTCATCGTCGTGGGGCGGGGGATCCGGTGTGTTTCCTGCGTGCAAGGACAAATCGCGAGATTCCTTATACCATCTCTTTGTCTGATCCTCTCCCCCTGGTCTTCATTTGCAAACTTCACGGGCAAAGTTGTCTCTGTCCTCGACGGCGATACCATCGAAGCCCTGCACAACAACCGCGCTGAACGTATCCGGCTCAACGGGATCGACTGCCTTGAGAAAGGCCAAGCCCCTGGAACCACAGCCGTCCCCCATTCCCCAAAGGGGATCACACATGTGTCCCATTGGCGGCTGGATGCCACATGCAGTTCAGCCGTCCGAGGCGCATCAGTGTTCGCCCGTCCTCGAGACCCATCGCGTACCTCCCGAAGACATCGAACGGAATGGGTGAACGATACTGATGCGGGTATCTTCGATCTCTATCGAGAAACGCGTCCCGGAGGCCCTCCTCTTCGGCGCGCCATCCTTCCGCATCAGCTTGCGTACGCGCCTCACGCCTCTGCCGCCGGCACCATTCGATGCGAGCGACGAGGGGGATGCTGGTATCTGCCTCACGCTGAAGGTCAAGGGAGTCACTATAAGGACGACCCAAACCCGGCTTCTTCAGATCTTCGAGATCCTTCCTCCTGGCTGGTAGCAAGCTATTCACGATGTGCCTCCTTGTAAGGCTGATTAGGAAGACCGCCCCCTTCCTCATTTCTTAGGCGAAAGGGGTTGCAGAAACAGCAGACGATTCAGCGGAATTACAAGGAAGGAGCGGGGGGATCGACTTGCGAGGGACTCGCTGTGAAACGGTGGTGTTCTTCTGCCCACATGTCATCTCCTCCCACCCGTATATCTGATCGAACCGTAAAGGCTAAGCAAGGGCTTTGGGGGTCCATGATTGGGCCGTGAGGTCTGCTACGCCGCATCACCGTACCTGAACAAACGTGATGGACAACTGGCTCACTGTCGAGCGAGGCCGGCGATCGCGTAAATATGGGCCAGCCCTGACGGGTCCCGTCTCCCCTGGAAACCGGGACACTAAGACCAGTGTCGATCCTTGATGTTTTGGCTCTGGAACTAAAGTAACCGAATGTCATTGAGGGAAGTCGCAACTCTCATGCCACTTCTCTTTCTCGTCCTGCTCAATAGTTCTGTTGCCCAGTTCCGTTAGTATGAATCCACTGAAACCGTTTACCAGAGCGGTTTTCAACGGATTCAAATGGAGGTTCCATCCTTCATGGCCGAACGATTCTGAACCGCGCCCTACGGAGCGCGGAAACCCGGGAGCGAGTGAAAATGCGTCTATTGCCAGGCGAGGCGTGGGCAATCGCTCGACCTGTCAGACCTGGTGCCGTTGGAGACTAAGTCAGAAGGGAGCGCATCTTCGCGCGGCCCCCCCTGTTGGGAGCCGTAGAACAGGACTCATCTGTTTCCTCCCCTTACCCCATCATCGGCAACCGTCGTAGTCATATTTATCACCGCCTTGACTGCCCGAACTACAGTCGGGTTGCACCATATAACCGATTCGAGTTTAATAGCGCGGCAGAAGCGGCGGGGTATCGAGTGGCGGGGAATTGCGTCTAATCCTCACTCCGTTCCGTCGTGGGAGCGGGGAAGCCGAGCAGGTGAGCGGCGCGTGGCGGGTCTTGCGATCGCAGAATGCAGCGTCAGCATTGCCTCCGGCCAATATCTTGAAACCCTCTGCTGAATGGCCCACACTACGACCGATTAGAATACTAATATAAGGCGGGAACGGTCGACCTAACCTTTGGATCGGCCAGCGTTCCTGGCGATGGTCGCACCCTTTATCAGAAACCGAAATGGATTGCGGGATCCCTCAACCAAATTCAGAGGAGGAGTAGCATCATGATTATGAGAACCTCACGAATCTGGGTGCTTACCATCACTTTGTCGTCCATTGGCGGTGGCGTCGCTCAAGCGGCAGAACAAAAAGTGACGTTGATGCTTGGCGGAAAATTCTGCGAGGCATATCTCGGCGATGTGCGTGATGCTTTGACAAAGGTTGGTGGGGTGAAGGATGTGGATTTCAAGAGTCTGAAGGGGCATGCCATCGTGACAGTCGAGGGTGACAAGACCAAGCCGCAGCAACTTGTACAAGCCGTGAATGGAGTGAAGGGAGACGGGTGGCACTGTACAGCTCAAGTGATGAAATAGACGCATATTACGATCGTGAAGGTATTTCCGTCCGTGGTCCGATCCCGCCGTCCACAGGGCCGAGGAGCCGAACTTCTCCGTAACCTCGAAATACACGCATTGACCCACACGGAATTATTGCTTCTTTCCTGAGTGCCATCATAGACTCCGCCCTGCTCACTCTCCCGCATGAGATGCAATAGGCTGCATAAGAAAGTCAACTGTTAAAGGAGGTAGCCATGACAAGCCGATATGTCTGTGCAACCCTGCTGGTGAGCGCACTCATGCTGAGTTCGTGTACGTGGATCGGTTTACGAGATGATATTTTACAGAAAACACCTCCCTGGGAAGATGAAAATATCATCCCGTTAATTCCCCCCACGGCGCGTTCTGAAAGTGATCTAGCAAAATTGCCCCCTAATAGTCTGGGGTTAGGAAATCTTGTTAAGCAAGTACTGGGAATAACACTTACAGTTAAGTCTTTTACCGGATCGGGAGAAAGTCTGGTAGCAGACGAGACGAATCCACTTCCTGAGGACCTAGCGAAGAATCCAGTGACCAAGGCCATCGTGCTTAGCATGCTACACGAATGCAAGAAGATCCATTGTGCCCCAACGATTGAAGCCACCGAGGGTGGTAGTATCCCTGAAACTATTCCCAATACGTGGTTGACGAATCGCGACTTCCGTTGCTTTGGGGACTCACTTCTTAAGAGTTTATGGCTACCGAACCGGACACAAAAGGCCCTAACGAGCGGTTTCCTTCAGAAAAAAGGGTCTAAACCGACATGGCAGGAGATATTTTTAAATTATGCGTGGGCATACTACACCGGTACATACGTGGATCGCTATGGGGTGACATATCAGAAGCCGAAGGTAGACTTCACCATAACCAATGAGGTCATAGTTGCGTTCGCAGATATTTTTCAAGACTCACTTTGGGATTACGTGTTTCTTGCTCTTGTCGACGACATTAAAGATCCAGTTGTTTACTATCCCGAACACAAGGATCAATTCGTCAACACCTCCAAAAAAGTGCCGACGTTTGCAAAGATTGCATGGAAAATTAAGGGCAATGATAATGACATCCCAGGACTGGTCGAAGAAGCGAGACCCGATACGACACCTAAGACACAAGCTGGCCTGCGTAAAACCGATGTCTGTGTAGTGCATAACGTGTCCGGAATTTCAGGGGACGCATCGAAACTATTAAATGGGACGATCATCAGGGCGTTCGGCGGCGGCAATATCTTTGTCCTTCTCGGCTTCGTCGCCACTTATGGCAAGTATTCAATAGGAGACCATCAAACCCTAAGCAAGCTCATTGACGCCACAGTAGAAACCTACGTCAAACGGTCTTCTGACTGGCTCTTCTCGACCATTCTTTACCAGCCTGAAGATCAAATAACGCGCTTATCGGAAAAAAACACAGGGGCACTAATAGTTAAGCAGGGGCTAGACCTGCCCAGCAATATTGGAGATATTCTAGAGTGTTTTCCATCATCCTGAAAGAAGCGGAAAGCAGTGAGATATTGGATCTGAGGTGTTGGATGCAGCCATCTGACCTGGCACCGTTGGATGCTGACCCGGAGGGTATCGCCTCTAATCGTGGCCCTCCACTTTTGGGAGCAGTAGAAAAGGACTCATCTGTTTCCTCCCCTTACCCCATCATCGGCAAGCGCCGAAGTCACATTTACCACCGCCCAGACTGCCCGAATTACAGTCAGGTTGCACCCCACAACCGAGTGGAGTTTAATAGCGCGGCGGAAGCGGCGAGGTATCGAGTGGCGGGGAATTGTTCCTGATCGCAAGCTAAGATCAGCCACACCTTAGCCAAACCAATAATTTCCCTTCGATTTCTTGACGATACGAAGAGTCGGCGAATCTGTATTGAGAAGATTTCCGGACAGGCGGACAGAATAACTTGCGGGATTTTGTGAAGGGAATGATGGGGGAAGACTCAAGCATGGATAAGAGGATCAGGCGGAGGAACAATCTTGACCAGTACGTCTCGGGAGCCTGGTGTCCCATAACGCTTTGTTGCATACGATCCTGGCGGTAGAGACTTATCTAAAAGAAATTAGGAAGGACTATTCTGAGAATGGCATCTGCAGAAGGACCATATAGGAACAGCTTGCAAACTCCTTTTCCAAACTCATTACCATCATATTCTCCACTTTCACTTGCATCAACAGCCTGAGCTAGTTGGGATTCCAACTCTCTGCAATGCTCATCGTCAAACTCAAATTCAGTCACTCCAAGCGGGATCGTTATAATGACTGCTTCCTCCATGCTGCAGACTCTTCAAACCCAATCGGATGGCGACCACCCTTCAACAATTCGGTGCACCAGCATGGTATCGTTCATGACAGAAGCAATAGAGAGGTTCTTCTGTTCGGCTGACAACTCAGATACCAACTGCTTGGATTCCTCGTCCAAAATCCACCAATTGAGAATTTTTCCCCTTTTGTCTATACCCCCGGGCGTTCTCAATACGGGCATCTTCCGCGCGCTCTCCGGTATCGCCTCATTTGCCATGATCGTGACAATACCTCGATTCACAGCTGCGCTAACGGGGAAAAATGTGAAAAATTGTTCCTGCTGCAAAACAATACTTGAAAAATTCTCAGGCCGTTTCACGAAAAAACCAGGAAGCACACGAATCAATGCTCCATGCAATGAATCTCGATTCACATACTGGAGGTAAGCAAAAACCTTTGGGGGTTGGAATTTCGAGTCCGTCACCAAATTTCGGTCTTTTTTGTTTTGTTCTTGTCAATTAATACCCGTAATACCCGATTTTTTGTAACAAAGCTCGTCCTTGATTCACTAGCTCTGCATAACTCGGGTTGCTCGTGCTGATGCTATTTCTTAGATTGAGCAGGGTTCCGCCGTCCTTCGCCATACCGTGTAGTTCTATGAGAGCCTGCTCGACGCCGCGCGCAGCATCCCGTGGTACACTCCCCACTCCCTGCCCATCATGGCTTTTCTGATTTGTTGTCTTGAGCTTATAATCCTCAGCCATGTCTGACCTCTATGTGATCGCTCTCGAATCTTATTTGAAATCTATTACCCCTAACGCGGTTAAAACTCCCACTGTTACAGAAACAATTCCTCCGAATAGATACCGCCATTTAATTAACCGCGTATACCCATGGTATCGGAATCCAAACATCTTGTAATGCCAGTCGATAGACCACTCACTTAATTTTGGACTCAGAATCGCCAAATATAATCCTACGAGGATGAAGGATGCTGAGAGCAGTATCGGCTTCATTTTCTTCCCCCTAGAGCAAAACGAAACGGGGCTTGGACGTGGAAACAGTGTGGGGAAAGGGTCCCCTTTGTGGACACAATTCACAACTCGCAGGGTGGGCAAGATTCAAGCTGGTTGCCACCTAACCCGGAACACAAGTGCCAGTCTCTTGAGTTGCCAATGCTCGTTTGAACGAGGAATACACATGGGCTGACCGGACGGCTATGAACTTCGTCGTCTCTCCGAAATAATCGTCGAGGATCGTGGTAATTACAGGATCCAATGCGCCGGAGTTGGTTAACTCAAAGAAGGTGATGCTGTACCTGAAGACGCGCATCCGAACGGGAATATCATCACTTTCATCCTGCCACACATATCGTTTCTTTATGCGTACTTTGGCTTGACCGGTTTGGTGGTTGATCGCATCGAACGTCACCTCATAGAAAATGGTCCCTTCCTCCTTGAGTGGACCACTGGCCCCCCATCTGGTCTGCTGCTGAGAAGTAAACGTGCAAGTGAGCGTTGTTGCTTTCATTAAGATTTCAGTGGGTGACAGTGCTGCGTAACTGCTCGTCGCGAAGGTCCCGGCAAGAAGGAGAACAAGCCGGTAAACTGGTTTAGACGATTTCATAGCGGTACTTTGCCTCACGCTGTGAATGGTAGCCGACGAGAGACGATTGGTCAAAAATCGGCTCTTAAGATGTGGAATGATGGTGTGGTGATAAGGTCCCCTTAATGGATGAACTTTGCAACTCCCATGAAGCAGGCCGCGCCAAGGGTGAGATACTATGCACTGACCTGTCGCAGGAGTAGTCTTCTGAGGGCGGAGTTTCCCTCATCTCACGCTCAAGGACTTGCCCTCCCCTACAAATTTGCCGGAACGCCTATATGCACCGGGACACGAGGGCGTATCATCCCACACCCCCCTCGCGCCTCAGCGTGTAATGCGACATCTCGTTGTTTCAATCGACAGAATCCGGATGGTTAGGCGGGGATTTGAGTATCTGTGGAGTCGACAATATCTGGTATTCGTCCTACCGCAGGTCGGCCACCAGTCCCAGAAGCACGGACAGTCACCCCGCCCAGCTCGTTCATTGCCACAGACACCCTCTCCGACCTTCGAGTTCTCGAATGAATCGAATGAGATTCTCATCAGGATCGAATGTGATCCACGGACGACTCACCCACCAGACCATCGTTCGCGACCCGCCTGCGATTCTCCCTCCTCTCTCAGTTGGCACTTAAGGTGCAGCAG
>Ga0126381_100010519_pt1 | contig 10419 bp, 10 predicted proteins | sample PanSoiMetPlot_28_FD_96465 | JGI IMG/M metagenome (GOLD analysis project Ga0126381, IMG submission 96465) | Tropical forest soil microbial communities from Panama - MetaG Plot_28 | ecosystem: Environmental > Terrestrial > Soil > Tropical forest > Bulk soil | place: Panama | collected 2016-02-17 | reverse complement strand
TCGGTGAAATCGAGATGCCCTGACCGGTGCGCGTTCGAGGCGGTGTTGACGATCCGCGCCGGCGCGGCCGCGACGAGGCTGTTGCGCAGCACGCCGCTCAGCACGAAGTAGGACATGTGGTTGAGCGCGAAGGTGCGCTCGAAACCTTCAGCCGTCACGCCGCGTCGGGAAAAGATCGCGCCCGCATTGTTGATGAGGACATCGATGCGCGGCTCCGCCGCCGCGATCTCCCCGGCCACGCGCCTGGTTTCGGCAAGGCGCAACAGATCGGCGTAGCGCACCGCATGCGCCACGCCGGGCGCGAGCGCTTGCAGCCTCGCCAGCGCGGCTTCGCCGCGCATACGGTCGCGGGCGATCAGGATGAGCCGCGCTCCCATCTGCGCCAGACGCTCCGCCGCAATCCGGCCGATTCCAGAGGTGGCTCCGGTGATGACGACGACCTTGCCGTGAATGATCCGCTCCCTACAGCATGATCCCGAAAAGCCTGCCCTCGCGACTGCGGGGGTGGATACCGGTTTTCGGAAAAGGATCATGCTCCATCAATAAGCTAAAGCGGGATGACGAATCGAAGAGAAGTCATCACGCTTTAGTGCGGCGCGCACGCGCCGCGGGTTTGTTCGCCCGCTTGCGCCGCCTCAGGCCCGCCCGCGCTTCCAGCACTGCGCACACCGAGGCGGTATCGTGGGCGGCATGGGTTGCTGCAAGGGCCGCCGCATAGATCGGGCCGCTGGCGGCAAAAAGCGGCGTCGGGCAGCGCAGCGATTTCGCGAATTCAGCGATCACCGACAGGTCCTTCTGCCAGACCGCGACCGTCATGGTCGGCTCGTCGTAGCGGTTGCGCACCATCATCGGGCCGCGCAGCTCGAAGATCCGCGAGTTGCCGGCGCCGCTCACGATCATATCGTAGATGAGCTGCGGATCGAGACCCGCCTTCATGCCGAGCACCATGGCCTCGGCCGACGCGACGTTGTGGATTGCCACCAGCAGGTTCGCGACGAACTTCATCCGGCTGCCATTGCCGAAGGCGCCGAGATCATGGGTGGCGCGCGCGAAGCCGCTGAACAGCGGGCGAAGCCGCTTGATGGCCTTCGCGTCCCCGCTCGCATAGACCACGATATCACGCCGTTTCGCCTGCGCGCCGGTGCCGCTGACCGGGCAATCCAGCATGACGTGGCCCCCCGCCCTGAGGGCGCGCTCGGCATCGAGCTTGTCGTCGAGCGAAAACGTGCTGGTCTCGACGATCAGGCGCGGAAGCGCGCGCGCGTACACGATGCCGGCCACGGTCTCTGCCAGCGCCTCCGGGCTCGGCAGGCTGACAATGATTGTTGGTGCTGCTGCGGCGACCTGAGCGGCCCCTGTCGCGATCTCCACGCCCGCGCGGGCCAGCGCGCGCCGGCGCGAGGGATTGATATCGTAGCCGATCACCCGCCAGCCGGCCGCGATCAGGCTGTTGGCAAACGCGCCCCCCATGATGCCCAGGCCGACGATGCCGACGGTGCGTTGGGTCATGATCGGCCGACGAGCGACAGAGGAGGGACAACAGATATCAGATAGCAGGTTGGATTGGTCATGTCCGTCCTCCGTCCTCTGTCCTCTTTCACCATGCAGGGTAATCCCGTATCGTTGTGTCCGAGAAGCCCGTAAGGGTTGGATGATTGGGAGGACAAACACCATGCATTGCAGATTGATCGGGCTTGCCGCCTCGGCAGCGCTGCTCGTTCCGCTCGTGGCTGGGCCGGCGGCGGCACAGGGCACCATGAAGACCAGCCGCATGTCGGCGATGGTTGCCTATGCGGCGGTCAGCACGGCGGTCGAGACCTGCGCCAAACAGAACCAGCAGGTGACGGCGGTCGTGCTCGATCCCGGCGGCGCCCAGCAGGCGTTCCTGCGCGGCGACGGCGCCGGCATCCACACCGTCGAGATGGCCGACTACAAGGCCTATACGGCGCTGTCCTTCCGTACCGACGGCATCGACCTGGTCGAGCGCGCCAGCAAGGGCAACGTCCCGGCCGCGATCGGCAAGCTGCCGCGCCTTATCCTGGCGCAGGGCGGCGTCGTAATCCGCGCGGGCGAGGAGATCGTGGGCGCCATCGGGGTGAGCGGGGCGCGCGGCAACAATATCGACACGGCATGCGCCCGCGCCGCAATCGACCACATCAAGGATCAGCTGAAGTGACGGGGAGAGACGCGATGACCACGGATCCCAAGATTTCCGGCTTTGCCGCGGCGGCGATCGCGCTCTGGGCGCTCGCGCCGGCAGCCCAGGCCGAGGGCCTCCTCAACACCAAGCGCATCTCGTCGTCGCTCGCCGGCGAGGCGGTGGCGGCGGCGGTGCAGGCCTGCGCCGAGAAGAAGTATACGGCGAGCGCGGTGCTGGTCGATGCCGACGGGGTGCAGCAGGCGGCGCTGCGCGGCGACGGCACGGGACCTGAGAACCTCATGATCGCCAACGACAAGGCCTTCACGGCGGTGTCGTTCCAGTCCGATACTGCCGAGATCGTGGCGCGCTCCAGGAACCAGCCTGCGCCAAGCGCCTTCGCGAAGATTCCGCACCTGGTGCTGGCGGCGGGCGGCGTCGTGATCAAGGTCGGCGATCAGGTCATCGGCGCCATCGCGGTCTCCGGAGCGCCCGGCGGCGACAACGATGCGCTCTGCGCCAAGTCCGGCCTCGACAAGATCCGCGACCGGCTGAAGTAACGGCGGAGCTTGCCTGCCGCCCTTATCCGCTTGGCAAGAACTGGATTCCCGCTTACGCGGGAATGAGCGGAGATTAGTCGATCGTCCCCGCGCAAGCGGGGACCCAGCTCTTTTCAAACTGGCACTAACATCCATCCTTCATACTTCCGGAGCCAACATGTCATCCCTCACGCTTGCGCAGGCCAGCACCATCGTCGACGTCGCTCTCAAGACCGGCCGCGACGCCAAATTTCAGCCGCTCTCGGTAGCCGTGCTCGATGCGGGCGGCCATCTCGTCGTGTTCAAGCGCGAGGACAAGTCCGGCATCATGCGGTTCGACATCGCCTTCGGCAAAGCCTGGGGCGCGCTCGGCATGGGGTTCGGCTCGCGCACGCTCGCCGGGCGGGTGCCGCGCTCGCAGATGTTCTTCACCGCGCTTGCCGCCGCGAGCCAGGGCCGGTTCGTGCCGGTGATCGGCGGCGTGCTGATCCGCGATGCGGCCGGCGATGTCGTCGGCGCGGTCGGCATCTCGGGCGATTCGTCCGACAACGACGAGAAGTGCGCGGTCGCCGGCATCACGGCCGCGGGTCTCAAGGCGGACCCCGGCGTCGATCCGACCTGAACCGCGGGCGCGCGCCAAACGCAGACGCAGCACCATGCTGAACGCAGCCATCATCGGACTTGGCTGGTGGGGAAAAGAGCTCGTGCGCTCGGTTCGCCAGAGTACGCTCATCCGCTTCTCCCGCGGGGTGACTCTGGAGCCCGAGGCCGCGAAGGAATTCGCCGCTGAGACGAAGCTAGCGCTCGGCACCTCGTACGCAGAGGTGCTGGCTGATCCGGCCATCGACGCGGTGGTGCTGGCGACGCCGCATACGCAGCACCGCGCCCAGGCCGAGGCGGCGGCCGAGAGAGGCAAGCACGTCTTCTGCGAAAAGCCGTTTGCGCTGAGGCGGGCAGATGCCGCCGCGGCGATCGCCGCATGCCGCCGCGCCCGGGTCGCGCTCGGAGTCGGGCATAATCGGCGCCTGTGGCCCTCCATGGCGGCGCTGAAAGAGATCGTGTCGTCGTCCGCATTCGGCACGGTCATGCACGCCGAGGGTAACTACAGCCATGACTGGCTCGCCAATCAGCCCGCGGACCATTGGCGCTCGGCGCCCGAGGAAACCCGCGCCGGGGGAATGACCGGCATGGGAATCCATCTGCTCGACGGCTTCAGCTTTCTGGTCGGACCGATCAGGCGGGCCAGCGCGCTGGCGACGCGGCGCGTCCTGCCGCTGGCAAGCGGGGACACCACGGCGGCGCTGCTCGCCTTCGCCGATGGCGCGACCGGCACCATCGCCACCACGCTCAAGACGCCGTACGTGTGGCGGCTTGCGGTCTATGGATCGCAGCTGTGGGCCGAAAGCTTGAGCGAGACCCGGATCGCAGTCGGCCGCCCCGGCGAGGAGCCGGAAATCCGCGACCTGCCACAGACCAACCATGTCGGCATGAACATCGAGTCCTTCGCACGGGCCGCGCTCGGGCAGGGTGCGTTTCACATCGACGATGCCGGCATCGTTCATACGGTCGCAGCGCTCGAAGCGGTGTTCCGGTCGGCGGAAGCCGATGGCGGCTGGCAGATGGTGGAGTGAATCGCATGCAGCTTGGTTTCTTCACGATGCCGATCCATCCGGTGGACAAGGATTGGCGGACATCGCTGCGCGAGGACCGCGAAGCCTTCATCCTGGCCGACGAGCTCGGCTACGTCGAAGGCTATGTGGGCGAGCACGCAACCGACCGGGCCGAGAACATCACCTCCTGTGCGATGTTCATCTGCACGCTGATCGAGGCCACCAGGCGCATCAAGCTTGGCACCGGCACCATCAACATGCCCAACAGCCATCCGGTCGCCACCGCCTCGCAGATCGCCATGCTGGATCATCTGCTCGACGGCCGCTTCATCTTCGGGATCAGCCCCGGCGGGCTTCTCTCCGACGCCGAGGCCTTCGGCAATCTCGACGCGGACCGCCGCGCGATGTTTCTCGAGTCGATCAACCAGGTGCTGGCGATCTGGCAGGGCGAACCGCCCTACAATCTCAAGGGCCAGTTCTGGAACATCTCAACACAACGCCAATTGATGCCCGAGATCGGTCAGGGCTTCATCGGCAAGCCCCTGCAGCGACCGCATCCGCCGATCGTGGTCACGGCGGTCGCGCCGTTCTCGGCCGGGGTCACCGAGGCGGCGGCGCGCGGCTGGGAGGTGATCTCGGCCAATTTTTTGCTGCCGCAATGGGTCAAGACCCACTGGCCGAAATATACGGAAGGCTGCACCCGCGCGGGGCGCAAGGCCGAACCGGCCAATTGGCGGATCGCCAAGAGCATCTTTGTAGCCGACGACGACAGAACCGCGCGCGCCTATGCGACCGATCCGAACAGCCCGTATCGCTACTATTACACGCAACTGCTCACCAAGCTCAAACGCGGCGGACGCGCTGAAGTGTTCAAGGAACGGCGTGATGAGCCCGATTCCGCCGTCACGGTGGATTCGGTCTGCGATCGTCTCGTCATTCACGGCTCGCCCGACAAGGTGGTGGACGAGCTCCTCGCGTTCCGCGAGCAGGTCGGCGACTTCGGCACGCTCCTTTACGCCGGCAAGGATTGGCGCGACCGCGAGCTTGGCCGCCGCTCAATGATCCTGCTGGCCGAGAAGGTGCTGCCGAAGGTAAATGCTGCGATCCGCGGTTAACGTCCCGCTGCATATCCGGCTCGCTAGGGTTAAGAGAAGAACACGTCGCTGCGGCCGTTTGACGGCTTCACTTGCGGGCGGCGGCATGATCTAATTTTTGCCCGGAACGATCGCAAGAAATCGGGACCGGAAGGGCGGGGCAAGGATGGCTATCTCTCTGCGGGTCAATGGCCGTAATCATACCGTCGCGGCCGATCCGGAGTGTGCGTTGCTCTATGTGTTGCGCAACGATCTCAAGCTCAACAGTCCCAAATTCGGCTGCGGCCTCGGCCAGTGCGGCGCCTGCACGGTCATCGTGGACGGCCGCGCGGTGCGCTCGTGCCTGACCACCCTCAAAGAGGTGCGCGAAAGCGAGATCGTCACGCTGGAGGGATTGGGCACCCGCGAAAACCCCCATCCGGTGCAGCGCGCCTTCATTGAGGAGCAGGCCGCCCAATGCGGCTATTGCCTGAGCGGCATGATCATGCAGGCCAAGGCCTTCCTCGACCAGGCCGCAAAGCCGTCCGAAGCCGAGATCAAGGCGGCGCTCGCGGGCAATCTCTGCCGCTGCGGCACCCATGTGCAGATCGTGCGCGCGGTGCAGCGCGTGGTCGCGGCGAGGGCGTAAGGGAACATGTCCGCTCGTGCGAAAATCGCCCGCCGTGATCTGCTCAAGGGCGGCGGCTTTCTGCTGATCGGCTTTGCCATGCCGGCATCCGCTGCCGCGCAGGCGGCGGGGCCCTGGCCAAAGGTGATCGCGGCGGACCGCATGGATTCCTGGCTGGCGGTCAAGGCCGACGGCGGCGTCACCTGCTTCACCGGGCGGGTCGATCTTGGTACTGGCATTCGCACCGCGCTCGCCCAGATCGTGGCGGACGAGCTCGACGTGGATCTCGAGCGCATCACCATGGTGATGGGCGACACCGCCCGCACGTCCGACCAGGGCACCACCAGCGCAAGCTACACGATCCAGCGCGAGGCCATCCCGATCCGGCACGCTGCCGCTGATGCCCGGCAGATGCTGTTGAAGCTTGCCTCCGACCGGCTTGGCGTTCCGGTGTCCGATCTGCGGGTCGCCAGCGGCATCATCACGGCCGGGCGCGCCGGCAAGAGCATCTCGTATGGCGAGCTGATCGGCGACAAGCGGTTCGAGCAGCGCGTGACCGGGCGCGCCCGCACCAAGAAGCCTTCGGAATACACGGTCGTCGGCAAATCGGTGCCGCGCGGCGATATTCCGGCAAAGGCCACCGGCAGCTTCACGTTCGTGCACGACGTGCGCCGTCCCGGCATGCTGCATGGGCGCGTAATCAGGCCGCCCGCCGCGGGCTCGGAAACGGCGATCGGCGCTCTGCTCGTCGGGTTCGACCCGGCTTCCGTCAAGCACATCCCCGGCATCGTCAAGATCGTGCGGAGCGAGGATTTCCTCGCCGTCGTGGCGGAGCGCGAGGAAAATGCGGTGCGCGCCGCGCGCGAGCTCAAGGCCGAATGGAAGCCCTGGTCCGGCATGCCGGATTTCGCCCGGCTCGAATCGGTGCTGCGCGACCATCCGGGCAAGCCGCGCATTCTGCGCGAGGAGGGCGATGTCCGTGCGGCGTTCTCCAATGCGGCGATCGAGCTTTCCGCCACCTATGTGTGGCCCTATCAGCTGCACGCCTCGATCGGACCTTCCTGCGCGGTCGCGGAATTCGCCGACAACCGGCTGACGATCTGGTCAGCAACCCAGTCCCCCCATGCGATGCGCCGCGAGGCCGCGCAGCTGTTGAATCTTCCCGAGGAGGCGGTCCGGGTCATCCAGGTGAACGGGTCCGGCTGCTACGGCCTCAACTGCGCCGACGATGTTTCGCTCGACGCGGCGTTGCTCGCAAAGTCAGTGGCCCGTCCGGTGCGCGTCCAGCTCTCGCGCGAGCAGGAGCAGGGCTGGGAACCCAAGGGCGCTGCCCAGCTGATGGACGTCCGCGCCAGCCTCGACGGCAAGGCCAACATCACTGGCTATCAGTTCAGCACGAAATATTTCACCGGCCGCGCCGAGGCGCTGGCGCATTATCTCACCGGCGCCAGGGCCGCCCGGCCCGCGGTCCTGCCGCAGGGCGACCGCAACGCCGTGCCGCCCTATTTCGGCATCCAGAACCTGCAGGTCAGCGTGTATGACGTCGTGCCGCCGATCCGCTCCGCGCGCATGCGCGGCGTCGCGAGCCTGCCCAACACGTTCGCGCACGAATGCTTCATCGACGAGCTCGCGGCCGCGGCCGGCATCGATCCGCTGAAATTCCGGATTGATCGATTGAACGATCCGCGCGCGGTCGAGGTACTCACCGCGGCCGCCAAGAAGGCCGCCTGGGAGGTGCGGGCACCGCGCCGGGGCGAGGGCGCCGCCGGCTCGCTCGCCAAGGGCCGCGGCCTCGCCTATGCGCGCTACACCCACGGCGATTTTCCGGGCTACGGCGCCGCCTACGCGGCCTGGGTGGCGGACGTCGAGGTCGACCTTGCGAGCGGCGAGGTGCGGGTCACCCGGGTGGTGGTCGCGCAGGACGCCGGCCTGATGGTCAATCCCAAGGGCGTCGAGCTGCAGGTCCACGGCAACGTGATCCAGTCGGTCAGCCGCGCCCTGTTCGAGGAGGCGAGATTCGACGGCTCCGGCGCGACCAGCCTCGATTTCCAGGCCTATCCGATCGCCAAATTCCCGGACGTGCCGGAGATCCAGACGGTGCTGATCGGGAGGCCGGACGATCCGCCGCTCGGCGTGGGCGAATCCACCTCGATCCCGAGCGCCGCCGCCATCGCCAATGCAATCTACGACGCGGCCGGCGTGCGCATTCGGCAGGTTCCCTTCACGCCGCAGCGGATCAAGGCGGCGCTCGCCCCGCCGCGGCGGTGAAGAATCAGGGCTCTTCCCGCTCCCAGATCACGATCACCCGCACTGTCTTGTCGTTCACGTTGGGATGCGGCATCGGCGGGCTTTCGATGTAGAGCCGATTGCCCTCGAATCGGATCGCCCGCACCTGCTCGGTGCCCACCCAGGCCTCGTTCCAGGCCGCTTCCACCTTCGTGATCACCTTGCCGTCCTCGACCCGGTAGCGGCCCGTATAGGCGATCATGGAGGTGAGCGCCCGCGCGCGTTCGGCGTCGGTCTTGGGAATCTGTCGTCCTTCCGCCGTCACCAGGGCGAGCCAGCGCCCCTCTGGGGTCGCGATCTGGATGCCCTTGGGATGCTCGCCAAGGACCGGCGTGCGCTCCTTGCTGACGACATCCTCATAGACCACCGAGACGAGCTTCCAGGTGCCGACGATCGCCGTCTTGTCGTCGGCATGGGCGCTACCGGCAAAGAGCACGGACAGAATGAGCAGAAAGGCGCGCATGGAGGAGCTCCCTGATCCGATCGCTCATTTTTAAACGCCGGTCACATGGTGCGCAACGTTCGGGCGCGAGCTCTCTCAGTGATGCGCGCGTGAACCGGCGTGCATGGCGCGGTAGCGCGCCAACAGGCGCTCAAAGCTGGCGTTGAGCGTCGCCTCGATCTCGGGCTTGCGCTCGAGCCGGGCGAGCAGCATGGCGGCCGCCTCGATGGTCGAGAGGCCGTCGCGGCGCGGCTCGCGCCGCAGCTTCCCGTAGCGCGAGGGCCGCGCGGGGTTGAGCACGACGCGCTTGCACTTGAGCATCCAGCCGTTGCGCCACCACAGCGTCTTGGCCTGGCTCCAGCTGCCGTCGAGCAGGATGACGCCTTCGATCTCGGCGAGCGCCGCGTCCTGGCGCTCGAGGGCATGCCCGTTCTTGTCCACCACCACGATCTCGCGCCCGGGAACGAGCGCCGCCGCGCGCAGCGAGCCGAGATAGAGAACCACCCAGTGCTTGGGATCGGCCGGGCGGCCGAGAATCTTGCCGAGGTTCGGCCAGGACAGCCCGATCTTGATGAGCGCGTTCCTGAAATGCAGGACCGCAAGCCGCGCGGTGCCAAGCTCGCGGTCCTGCTCCTGCGGATGCTGCAGGATGAGCAGCGCGATCTTGTTGTCGATCGGGGCGATGCCCTCGCACACGCAGAGCGCCTGCGGCTTGCCGCAGCGCGGGCACTCCGCGAGCGGATCAGCGAGCGTGTCCGGCGTTCCGGCGGGGGCGATCGGCTCGGTCATTGCGGCCGTATACGCTTGGTCTCCCGCGACGACAATGCGGCGTCCGGCGCAAGCGGGCCGGCTCATGGGACGTACGAGTTAAAGCGGCTGGACGATGGGTGCATCACAACATCCGTCACGAGGGTCATTTTCAGGGGTACTGCCGACGAGATATGCTTATGCCGAGTTTTTACGCCTTTTGAGCCTCTTGACCGTTGGCGGCCGATTTTTGCTGTCATGCACAACACACCCGCGATTCAGGGATATGGTCCTGGGTGAGCTAATCACGCGACGACGTCAGTTCTTCCGAGCGACGCTCTGAGTGCGCGCTGACAGAACGGACCAGTATCAGTTATCGGATTTCTTCACACTGCATGGGCTTGCCGAGGCGCGCTTAGGGAGGAATTGACCTAACGGAGTCTCAAGATGAGCGTAGCAACGAACCCGTACACGGATAGCAACGCCGCGGTGTGGCACGCGATATCCGCCGACGAAGTTGTGAAGCGGCTCGCCACCAACCGGGAGAAGGGGCTCGATGCGACCGAAGCCTCGGCGCGGCTCCAACAGTATGGTCCGAATCGCCTCCCAGAGGGCAAGAAGCCGGCGCCGTTCATGCGGTTTCTCGGCCAATTCAACAACATCCTGGTCTACGTCCTTCTCGGTGCCGGCTTCATCAAGCTGATGCTGAACCTGTGGGTCGATGCCGGCATCATCTTTGCGGTGGTCATTCTCAACGCGCTGCTTGGCTTCATCCAGGAGGGCAAAGCCGAGAAGGCGCTGGATTCGATCCGCAACATGCTGTCCGCCGAAGCCAGGGTCGTGCGAGGCGGCGAGACGCGCATGATTCCCGCGGACCAGCTGGTTCCAGGAGACGTCGTGATCCTCGAGTCCGGCGATAAGATTCCCGCGGATCTGCGGCTTGTCGACGCCAAGAAC
>Ga0126381_100010518_pt1 | contig 10420 bp, 8 predicted proteins | sample PanSoiMetPlot_28_FD_96465 | JGI IMG/M metagenome (GOLD analysis project Ga0126381, IMG submission 96465) | Tropical forest soil microbial communities from Panama - MetaG Plot_28 | ecosystem: Environmental > Terrestrial > Soil > Tropical forest > Bulk soil | place: Panama | collected 2016-02-17 | reverse complement strand
CCTTTTGCCCACCTTCCTGCGCCGCATGCGTCTGTTACACGACGTGCGCAGTAGTCCGGCTTGGGCCTGATTCAACGAAACACCATGTGTTTCGTCAGGCACTCAGGAGGTGAGACTTTTGAATAGCGGAACCCGCAGGCAGACCGGCTTCTCGCTCATCAAGTTGCTCACTGTCATCGCGGCTATCCTGATCATCCTCTCGTTGGTCGCGCAGCCAACATCAAGGCGCGCAAAGTTGTATGCGACCGAAATGGTGGCCCTGAAGACAATCACGACCATCCACACGGCTCAACCTCGGTACTTTTCGCAGTACGGCAAATTTGCCGGAACCCTCACCGAACTGGGACCTCCCGCGAGCGGCGAAGCCTCCGCCTCCGCAGCTGACCTCCTCCCGGCGAGCCTTGCTCAGACTGGTGAGAGCAGCGGCTATAGGTACATCCTGATACTTACGGCCAACGGCTACACCGTCAACGCCAACCCGACCATGTTGGGCGGTACCGGCTCCCATACCTTCTTTTCCGACCAGACGATGAGAATCCATCAGCACGCCGGTCCGGAGCCCGCGACGGCGGCTGATCCGGAACTCAATCAGCGAGAGTGAGCCCTGCGCCCGACAAAGCGTCACCTACCCCTAAACGAAACGCCCCCGGGATTCGTCATACACTCTTGGAGTGGAGTCTAACGTGAACCGCAAAACCCGCCGGCAAGCCGGCTTCTCCCTGATCGAGTTGCTGATTGTCATCGCGATCATCTTGATTATTCTCGCGATCGCGCTCCCTCGCTTCGGGAACGCCCGCCGTTACGCAACCGAAATGGCCGCGATGAAAACGATCACCACGGTCCACACCGCCGAGACACAGTACTTTTCGCAATACGGGAAATTTGCGGGCACGCTTACCGAGCTAGGACCTCCCGCGAGCGGTGGCCCCTCTGCCTCCGCAGCTGACCTCATCCCCGGCGGCTTGGCCCAAACGGGCGAAAACAACGGCTATAAATTCGTGCTGGCACTCACGGCAAACGGCTACACGGTCAACGCCAACCCGACACTCTTCGGCACCACCGGTTCGCGGACCTTTTTCTCGGATCAGTCCATGACGATCCACCAGCACGCCGGTCAGGAACCGGCGACCGGGGCGGATCCGGAACTCAAGTGAACCCGCAACTGCTCGCCGATGGCCTGATCCGCTTCATCATTTTCCTGTTCTCGACCACCTGCCACGAAGCAGCCCACGCCTTCGCGGCCAAACTCGGCGGCGATCCGACCGCTTCCAACAGCGGCCAGGCTTCGCTGAATCCGTTGCCCCATATCCGGCGCGAACCTTTCGGCATGGTTATCGTGCCGCTGCTCTGCTTCGCCACCCACAGCCCGATGATCGGCTGGGCCAGCGCGCCTTACGATCCTTACTGGGCCCGCCAGTATCCTCGGCGCGCCGCCCTGATGTCACTGGCCGGACCGGCGGCAAACTTCGCGCTCGTCCTGATTGCCGCGATCTTTTTGAACCTGGGAAGCGTGATGGGCTGGTTCCGTAACGAAGAGCAGGCCGGCGGCATCCTGACTCTTCTCGGCGTATTGTTCTCGCTGAACCTGCTACTCGGGATCTTCAATCTCATCCCCTTGCCCCCGCTCGATGGCTTCACCTCGCTCGCGCTTTTCCTGCCGGAAGACGCCGCGCTCCGCCTCTTCGACTTCGGCATTCAGTTGCGCCGCTTTTCCTATCTCGGGATCATCCTCGGCTGGCAATATTTCGGTGTATACTTCAGCCCGATCTTCCGCTTCGTCTCGGATCATTTGTTGCCGTTCTATCGGTAATATAATCGGTCCATCATGAGCACGCTTCTCCGACGCAATTTCCTTACGCGGTCGATCGCCGCCGCGGCGGCTGCCTTTATTCCTCTCGAAGCCAAGGTCGCGCGCGAACCCGGCGTCAAACTGAAGCTGGGACTCAACGCATATTCGTTCGACAAGGCACTGCGCGACGGCAGCATGACGCTCGTCGATGCCGTCCATTTCTGCGCCCAGCAGAACGTAGACGCGCTCGACGCCACCGGTTACTACTTTCCCGGCTATCCGAAGGTTCCTTCGGATGAGACCATCTACAACCTGAAGCGCGCCGCTTTCAACAACGGCGTTGCCATCAGCGGAACCGGGGTCCGCAACAATTTCGCCGTCGCCGACTCCACCGCCCGCAAAGCGGATGTCCAGATGGTGAAGGATTGGATCGTCGTCGCGAGCAAACTGGGAGCGCCGGTCGTCCGCGTCTTCACGGGACCGCAGCGGCCCCAGGACCACAGCTTTGACGAAGTGGTTAACTGGATGGTCGCCGACTTCAAGGAGTGTGCCGCCTTCGGGCGTGAGCACGGCGTCGTCGTCGGACTTCAGCAGCACAACGACTGCCTCAAGACCGCCGACGAAGTCATCCGCGTAATCGACGCCGTCGGCTCCGACTGGTTCGGCTGCATCCTTGACATTGGCAGCCTACGCCAGGGCGATCCCTACGCCGAGATCGGCAAGCTCGTGCCCTATGCCGTCTCCTGGCAGATCAAGGAAAGTGTCGGCCGGAACGGTAAGGAGGAGCCAACCGATTTGAGCAAGATCAAAGTCGAGATCGATCGCTCCGGCTACCGCGGCTATGTGCCGTTCGAAGCCCTGGGCCAGGGCGATCCACGTCCTCGCATCATCGCCTTCCTGAACAAGATCCGACAGGCGTTCGGCATCGCGTAACCTCGCGATGCTATCCTGAATCTTTCCGGCAGTTTCATCTTGGGCGAAGCCTCCATGCGTGAATTTAAATACACTACTCCGCACGGAATCGCTGTCTCACGCAAATTGTCGAAGGCCGGCTTTCGGAAGGGCCTGCGGCATCTTTTGCGTGAACTGGACAGCCACCGTGGCGTCTATCTTTCTTCGGGGTATGAATATCCTGGCAGGTATTCGCGCTGGGACATCGCATCCGTATGCCCGCCCCTCGAACTGATCTCGGCCGCCCGAAAAGTGGAACTGCGGCCGCTCAACGAAAGGGGCGAGGCCCTAATCCGGATCTTCGAACCCGTGCTCGCCGGCCATCCGCATTGGGAGTCGTTTGAGCGCACGCCTGGCGGCCTGATTGGAACGCTGAAGCCGATGGGCCGGCTATTCTCAGAAGAAGAGCGAAGCAAGCAGCCTTCGGTGTTTTCGATCCTGCGGGCGCTTACGACCGAGTTTCGCGATTCGGGCGATTCGAAGCTGGCGCTGATCGGGGCATTCGGCTACGACCTGCTGTTCCAGTTTGAGCCGATCGAACTGAAGCATCCGCGGCAGGGAGTCAAGGATCTGCACCTGTACCTCTGCGACGACCTCTGGCTGATGGACCGCAAGCGCGAGCAGGTCGAACGGTATCAGTACGATTTCGAGCGCGATGGCATCTCGACGGCCGGAATGCCGCGGACCGCGGAGGAGGTCCCTCCGCCCACCAAACGTGATCCCGCACCGATCATCTCCGACCACACGCCTGAGCAGTACATGGAGATGGTGGAAGCCGTGCGGCGCGGGATGAAGCAGGGCGATTATTACGAAGTCGTGCTGCGGCAGACATTTCAGACTACGTACTCCGGAAAGGCGTCCGAGTTGTTCGCGCGGATGCAGGAGGCGAACCCGAGTCCGTACGAATTCCTGCTGCAGTTCGGCGACGAGCAACTGGTAGGCGCGTCGCCCGAGATGTTCGTCCGGGTGGAAGGCGAGCGCGTGGAAACGTGCCCCATTTCAGGAACCGCGAAGCGCACCTACGACCCGCTGATCGATGCCGAGAACATCCGCGAGTTGCTGATGTCCACGAAGGAAGAGTCGGAACTAACCATGTGCACCGACGTGGACCGTAACGATAAATCCCGCGTCTGCGAGCCGGGAACCGTGAAGGTGATCGGGCGCCGGATGATCGAGTCGTACGCGGGCTTGTTCCATACGGTCGATCACGTCGAGGGATTTTTGAAGGAAGGCTTCGATTCGCTCGATGCGTTCCTGAGCCACATGTGGGCGGTAACCCTGATCGGGGCGCCGAAGAAGGCTGCGGCTATTGCGGTTGAGACGCTGGAAAAGAGTGCTCGCGGCTGGTATGGCGGCGCGATCGGTGTACTTTCGCTGAATGGCGATATCAACACCGGAATTCTGATCCGGACGACGTATCTGCGCGATGGAGTCGCGACGTATCCGGCTGGCGCCACGCTGCTCTACGACTCGATTCCGGCGAACGAAGAGCGGGAAACCCGCATCAAGGCATCCGGGTTCTTCCGGCTACTTGATCCGAGCATAAAGGCTGCGAAGCCCTCGGCGGCACCGGGGCATGTGGAAGCCTCCGGCGTGAAACTGCTGCTCGTGGATAACGACGACTGCTTCATCCACACTCTGTCAAACTACGCCCGGCAGACCGGCGCGGAGGTGGTGACGTACCGCAACGGCTTCCCACTGGAACTGCTCAAGGAAATCAAGCCGGACCTGATTCTGGTGTCGCCGGGTCCGGGGCGTCCACGCGATTTTGGAGTTCCAGCTCTGATTCAGCACGCCGCATCGGAGGGGATCCCCGTGTTTGGGGTTTGTCTCGGACTACAGGGCATGGTCGAGGCGTTCGGCGGCGAACTGGGCGTCATGGAGTATCCGATGCACGGCAAACCGTCGAGCATCCGGCATCGCAATATCGGGATTTTTGAAGGGCTGCCGGAGGAGTTTTCGATCGGCCGCTATCACTCGCTGTACGCGATTCCTGAGAAACTGCCGGCCTGCTTCGATGTGACCGCGACAAGCGAAGACGGCGTGATCATGGGCGTGCGCCATCGTGAACTGCCAATGGAAGCGGTGCAGTTCCATCCTGAATCGATTTTGAGCGCGCGTGACGAACTGGGGCTACGGCTGATGCGGAACGCTTTGAAACTGGCGCGTCCGGCTCTTCTTCACCAGCCAAGCCGCTAATCCCAGCGAGAAGAGAGACACTACCCTCCCAACGCGGTTGTCGAGCGGGGTTTCGAAGCGGAAGTCGAGCGTATGCTTGCCGGGCGGGACGTCCACCAGCATGAATCCGGAGAAGCGGTCCATGCGGATGGGCAGTCGCGCGGCGTTTTCATAGGCGTGCCAGTCCGGGTCGTAGCTTTCCTGCAGAAGCACGGTTTGACCCTGTGCTGTGGTGGCGTCCACCTTCACCTCGTCGGTCCCAAGCCACGCGACGTGTGATTCCCGCTGGGGCGCTTCGACGATCGAGACATATTGCTGGAGCGTTTCGAAATCCTCGCCGCTGCGCATCATCGGGACCTGGGCAATCTTAGTCTGATCGACGACGCGAGCGATCGCCGGGTAGATGCGCGGGATGCGATAAATGCGCGTGCCGTGCCCGTCGTCGAAGAGAAGCGGAACGGCGCCCTGGAATTTCAGTGGCGTCGCGTAATCTTTGTAGGGTTCTAGCGACGTCTTATCGGGGACAACCACAGCGGACGTGCCGAAGGCCTGCATCCAGAGGATCGAAACGTCGGCGCGGCTTCCGCTAACAATTTGAAAACGGGCGGGCATCAGGCTCTGGTTGTCGATGCCCTGATCGGAGCCCCCATCCATTTGGACGTTGTTCCACCAGGCGTCGTACCAGAAGCGGACCGTCCCCGAGGGCATGGTACGTTCGCCCGGCAGATTCTCCGCAACCCAGCGCGCGATGTGGCGTTCATACCGGTTCTCCCAGCTGAGATCGCGCGGGAACGGCGTCCAGGCGTGCTGCAGGTAGATCACAGAGGGCGCAAAGAAGAGAGTGGTCAGCATGACCGCCGGGAGGCGCATGCCCTTCACGTTCAGCAGGGCGTCCAGAATGACGACGCCGAAGAGCAGAAATGCGAGGTCCATTTCGGGAGCGAGGCGCGCGGCTTCGCCAAAGACGTGAAAGTCGAAAAAGAACGTGCCGAGTACATTGATCCCGAAGATCACGGCCGAGATTCCGGTGAAGACAGCCCAGATGCGGTCGGCGCGGCGATTCGCCCATTGATAGCTGACCGAACAGCAGAGTGCCGCCGCCAACAGCATGATCACGCGCGACTTCGGATCGGCGGGGCTCGAAACCCAGCGTAAATTCTGGATCGTGATCCGCATGAAGGAGGGACTCAGCCAGAAAGCCGAGAGCCCGTAAGCTAACGCACCGATCCCGATGGCGCGGGCGAAGACGGAATTGTCGCGGGTGCCGAGCCAGACGGACCAGACCAGAATCGGGAAGAAGTAGGCGAGGGAGGTCGCGCCATAGAAATTATTGGCAACGGTGAAGGAGGAGAGAGCCGCGGCAATTGCGAGCGCGTCCCAACGCTTCCAGCGCAGGGCGACGAAGGATGCCGCGAGCGCGGCGCCCAGCATGGAGACCGAGGAGATGTGGGGCCCTTCCCCGTACCACATGAGCACGTGGAGCCGCTGCGGAATCATCCACGGGCTATCGTTGTGCAGCGCCCGGACCAGGATCAGCGAAGGCGAAAGCAGCGCGACGGCGGCGGTTGACATGTACGCCGCGCGCCTCGATTGTCCCGCAGCGGTGAGCAGCCAGTAGATGGAGAGGATTCCGAGCACGTACATGGCGCCGGTATAGATGTGGTAGGCATGCGCCGTGGACATGTGGCCGATGATGGAGATGAACGCGGTGCCGTAACGCAGGGCGGGAGGATAGACGTAATCGAAGCGCGTGCCGCAATACCAGAGCGGCTGCCAGCCGGGATGCGGCAAATGCTCGGCGAGATAGCGGGCGTCCGCGATAAATGTGCTCTCGATGGATGTCCAGATGTCGAGGTAGACAACTCGGAACAACGGAGCGATGAGCGTGACAGCCAGCAGCAGCACGATAAGGCTGTCGATCAGCTTGTAGCGGCGCAGTATGTTCATTAGAGACGGAATTACTACGATACTGCACTCCGTTCCGGCTTCTGCCAGGCGTTACGCAGGATGTTGGTCCGATTGTCCGAATGATGACTACCGGCTCCGGACGGGCCAACGCTCCACGCAACCGCTGGAATGGGATTGGGCAGCACGTAAGACAACAAGCAGCCATCCGCACAGCGTGGCATAATGAAGCCAGCTTTTCTACGGAGGTTCCACTATGAGGAACTCTGCACGCGTTCTCCTGATAGCAGTATCGGCAAGTGCGATGGTTTTCGCACAAGGCAAGGGAGGCGGATCGACGGGGAGCACCACGGGGCCGGCGACAGGACCGAGTACCGGCAACAACACCAACTCGCCGATCAACAACACCAACAATTCACCGCTCAATCCGAACACCATTCAAAACAACACCACTCAAAATCCGATTCCGCCCATCACGAGACCGATCTTCATTTCGGGGAAGGTGGTACTCGAGGACGGTACTCCTCCTCCAACAACGGTCACCATTCTGCGCGTCTGCAACGGCATCGAGCGGGCGATGGGCTATACCGATTCGAAGGGAAATTTCAGCTTCGATCTGACCCATTCAACCGCGGCTTTTCAGGATGCCAGCACTCCGGGCTCGACCCGATTCGATGATCCCACCCGTGCGTCGATCGGGATGGACGACCCCATGTACCAGATGAACCGCGCGAGCGGAACTTCGCGCACCGCAATGGATAGCGGAGACACCGCGCTGATCGGGTGCGAACTGCGCGCGCGACTCTCCGGCTACCGCTCGGGCACCATCGATCTCGCGATGCACCGCTCCATGGACAATCCCGACGTGGGGCAGATCATTCTTCACCGCATCGGCAAGGACGAGGGTACGGTCGTCAGCATGACCTCGATGATGGCGCCCAAAGATGCCAAAAAGGCGTTCGAGAAGGCGCAGGAGGCTCTGAAAAAGAAGAAGGTCGAGGAGGCCCAAAAGGAACTGCTGAAGGCGGTCGCAATTTACCCCAAGTACGCCGATGCCTGGACCCGGCTGGGCTCGCTGCAGAACCAGAATAAAGATTACGCGGGCGCTCGCCAATCTTTCCAAAAAGCAATCGAGGCGGATCCGAAACTGGCGCCTCCCTATGTGGAGATGGCCATCCTCGAAGCGCGCGAAGGGAAGTGGAAGGAGTGCGCGGACTACAGCGGGCGCGCTATCCGGCTGGACCCTTTCGATTATCCGGTCGCCTTCTACTTCGATGCGCTCGCCAACTACAACCTCCAGAACTGGGACGTGGCGGAAAAGAGCGCGCGGCAGTTGCAGAAGCTCGACCCGAATCATCGCTTCCCCCTGGGAACTCGCATTCTCGGATCGGTGCTGGCGCAGAAGAAGGATTATCCCGGCGCGGCGCAGCAGATGCGGAACTACCTGTCTTTTGCCGGTAACGCCAAGGATGCGGACGAGGTACGGGGACAGTTGAAGGAACTGGAGTCGATCACCAACGGGACACCTCAACAGGAGCCTCCGCAGAAGGACCAGTGATGTTAGCCCGGGTGGCGGTTGCGTGGCTGTTCAGTCTGCCGCTCCTGGCTCAGTTTGGCGGAACGGGAGGAGGGAGCGGTGGTAACGGGGGCGCCGCGTCTGGGCAATGCCCGTACGCCACCTCCGACGACGTTTCTCAGCGGGCGCGTGTTCCTGGACGACGGCGGCGTGATTTCTACGCCGGTCTCGATTCTGGGCGGCTGCCGCGGTCCCCTGCAACTGCTCGGCTATACGGACCTGAAGGGGAATTTCAGCTTTGATTTGAAGAATACGGCGGCCAGCCAGGACGCCGAATCGACCAGATCACGCGCCTCCGCGGTATGTGAAATTCAGGCCAAGCTCGATGGCTACCGGTCGGGCGTGATCGACGTTTCTGCGCGCGACGCTATCGACAGCCGGGATGTCGGCACAATCCTGCTGCACCGAGTCGGCGAACAGGAAGGAACCACCGTCAGCATGACCTCGCTGCTCGCCCCCAAGGATGCGAAGCACGCCTTCGAGAAAGGAATGGCGCTAGGGGCGAAGGGGCATCTGGAAGAGGCGGCCCGGCAGTTCGAGAAGGCCGTTGGGATTTATCCGAAATATGCCGACGCGTGGTACCGCCTCGGCGATCTGCAGATCAGGTTGAAGAACGAAGCGGCCGGTCAGGAATCTCTGAAGAAGGCGATCGCGGCGGACCCGAAGCTGGTGCCTCCGTACGTGGAACTGGCCGGGATCAGTGCGCAGGCGTACCACTGGCCTGAGGTGATCGAGTATACCGAACGTGCGATCCGGCTGGATCCCTCCGGCTTTCCGGCGGTGTTTTACTTCAACGCTCTGGCGAATTACAACCTGGAGAACTGGGAGGCGTCGGAGCGAAGCGCCCGGCAGGTCCAGAAACTGGATCCACTGCACCGGTTCCTCAAAATCAATCGGATCCTGGCGGCAGCACTGGCCAACCGGGGCGATTACGCAGGGGCTGCGGGGCAGCTGCGGGATTATCTGAAACTGGCCGGGGAATCGAAGGACGCGGACGAAGTGCGGGGACAGATCGCCGACCTGGAACGGCGGGCGGCGACTGCCGGGCGCTAAACGCAAAACACTCCCCGCTTACCCGTCGAGACTCCTATCATAGAGTAAGGATGCCCTTGGGGTGGATTGTCGCTATACTGCTGTTGCTCGCGGCCGATCTTCACGATGCGGTCCGCGCCGGGGACATAGCGGCAACTCAGGCGCTTTTAACTTCGGGCGCAAACCCCAACACCCATGACGAACTAGGCGCTGCCCCTCTGCACGATGCGGTATGGACCGGTCGGATCGAACTGGTTCGTGTGCTGCTCGACCATGGTGGGGACCCGAATATCCGGCACGCCGAGGCGGGATCGACTCCGCTGCACTATGCCGCGATCAAGGGGCAGACGGCGATTGCCGCCCTGCTGCTCGATCACGGCGCGGACATTCAGGCAGCGGACAAATCCGGGAGCACGGCGCTGCATCTGGCGGCATCCCGTGGTTACCTCGAGACTGTACAGCTACTGATCGCGCGGAAAGCGCCGATCGAGATGCGGGATCGCAGCGGCTCGACGCCCCTCGACGTGGCGGCCTGGAAGGGTTATCACGCGACGGCCGCAGCACTGATTGCGGCAGGTGCTAACGTAAACGCGGTAAACACCGAAAACGGTGCCACACCGTTGAATGACGCCGCGACGCACGGCTTTGCGGATGTCGTCGAACTGCTGCTGAATTCGAGGGCGGATGTTACGCTGGCCGACAACACCGGCGCCACGCCGCTCGAAAACGCGGCTCGGTTCATGCATTCCGATTGCGTGAAGCTCTTGCTGGCAAGAACACCCGCATCGGCGCGCGCGGACTCGCCCGAGACCAGCCTGCTCGAGGAGGCGGTCCTGAAAGGGCAGACGGATGTGGTCGAGATGCTGCTTTCCCGGGGCGTGAACGCCAATGTGCGTTTCAAAGGCGGATCGACTCCGCTGCACGATGCGGCATTAAAGGGGAAGCAGGGAATTGCCTTACTTCTCCTCGATGCGGGTGCTCAGGTGAAT
>Ga0126381_100010517_pt1 | contig 10420 bp, 6 predicted proteins | sample PanSoiMetPlot_28_FD_96465 | JGI IMG/M metagenome (GOLD analysis project Ga0126381, IMG submission 96465) | Tropical forest soil microbial communities from Panama - MetaG Plot_28 | ecosystem: Environmental > Terrestrial > Soil > Tropical forest > Bulk soil | place: Panama | collected 2016-02-17 | reverse complement strand
TCTTCCAGCAGCACGTGGCACGCGCGCAGGGTCTTCTCGTGGTCGCCCTCGGGGAAAACGGGCCGCTTCGGATTGGCCTGCGCCTTGTGGATCATGATGCGCATCAGCTCGTGGGCCTTGCCCAGCCGTTTTTCCAGCTGGTCGCGATATTCCCCAAGGTCGATCGGGTTCTGAGCCACGCCCGTCTCCATAGCAGCCTTGGCAACCGCCGCGGCTTCCCACACCAGCACGCGAGGATCAAATGGCTTCGGAATGATGTAGTCGCGTCCGTACTTCAACCGCTCGACACTGTAGGCGCGGCAGACGGAGTCGGGCACATCTTCTTTGGCCAGGGCCGCAAGCGCGTAAGTGGCTGCCAGTTTCATTTCTTCGTTAATGGTGGTGGCATGCACGTCCAGCGCTCCGCGGAAGATGAACGGGAAGCCGAGCACGTTGTTCACCTGGTTGGGATAGTCGGAGCGGCCCGTGGCCATAATGATGTCGTCGCGTACCGCCTTAGCTTCGTCATAGGTGATCTCGGGATCAGGATTCGCCATGGCGAAGACAACCGGATTGGGCGCAAGTGACGCGATGATCTCAGGAGTGAAGGCGCCCTTCACCGACAAGCCCAACAGGACATCAGCGCCTTTAGCGGCGTCGGCGAGGGTGCGATTCGTGGTCTCGTGCGCAAAACGCTCTTTGTAGGGGTTCATCCCTTCCTTGCGTCCCTTGTAGACGACGCCTTTGGTGTCGACCATGGTGATGTTTTCGCGCTTCACACCCATGCAGATGTAGTGCTCTGCGCACGCCACGCCGGAAGCGCCCGCGCCGTTCACCACGACTTTGACCTCGTCAATCTTCTTTCCGACCAATTCCAGCGCGTTGCCCAGTGCAGCTCCGGAGATGATCGCGGTGCCATGCTGATCGTCATGGAAGACGGGAATGTTCATCGTCCTCTTCAGGGTCTCTTCGATGTAGAAGCACTCCGGCGCCTTGATGTCTTCCAGGTTGATGCCGCCGAAGGTAGGCTCAAGCAGCTGACAGGTCTTGATGACTTCGTCGGCGTTATGCGTGTTGAGCTCAATATCGAACACGTCGATATCGGCAAACCGCTTGAAGAGCACGCCCTTCCCTTCCATGACGGGCTTGCCGGCCAGTGCGCCGATATCGCCAAGTCCGAGCACAGCCGTACCGTTGCTGACGACAGCGACGAGGTTTCCTTTTGCCGTGTACTTGTAGGCAGCGAGCGAATTCTTTTCGATTTCGAGGCAAGGTTGCGCGACACCGGGCGTGTAGGCAAGGCTCAGATCGCGCTGGGTGCGGCAGGGTTTGCTGGAAACAACCTCAACCTTACCTGGCCGAGTTCCCTGATGGTAGTCGAGTGCTTCCTGCTTGGAGATGGACATGACAGCCTCCGTATGAATTCGAATGTATGAGTGCAGTGCGGGCGCGGGAAGACGCCCAACAGGCGCCGGCTAAAAGATAACTCCAACGTTGGCACGAAGACCTTCGGAGAGAGCCGCATCGGCTCCCACTCTTTCCATCATGCGGCGCGGCGCGGGTGGGAAATAGTGCGGAAATCACACGGGAATGTGAGGCAGAAGGCGATGCAATGAAACAGATGTCACAAAAATCAGCGGCGGCGGGCCAGAACTTCAACTCTCTATTGATGTCGTCCTAGCGAGGAGATCGCCGTGGGCGACCGACGAGTCAAACGATCCCTTTATTCGACAAAGAACCGCCGAGTTGCGTTTTCTCAGCACTCGCTACCAGCAACTAACCACTACTTCACGCCCGCAGCAGTATCCCTACGATACTCGCCGACATAAGGTTGGCCAGCGTTCCCGCGATCATTGCACGGAGGCCCAGTCGGGCGAGATCGTGACGACGGTCGGGCGCCAGCGCGCTCAGTCCGCCGATCTGGATGCCAATCGAGCTGAGGTTTGCGAAGCCGCATAGGGCAAACGTGGCAATGGTGACCGAGCGCGGATCGAGCGAGGCCTTCTGCGCTCCCAGCATAGTGAAGGCGACAAGCTCATTGAGCACCATGCGAGTTCCAAGAAGATTACCGATCGAATGGCAGTCGTGCCAGGGAACGCCGATGAGCCACGCGATGGGCGAAAAGATTACGCCGAAGATCGTCTCCAGCGAAGCCGGGAACCACGGCACGCCGTGCGCGGCGAGAAAATTGTGAACGCCACTGAGAATGCCATCCAGCAGCGCAATCAGCGCGAGAAACGAAATCAGCATTGCGGCGACGTTCAGTGCGAGGTGAAGGCCATCGGTCGTCCCTTTGGTGGCGGCATCGAGTACGTTGCTTTCTTTGCTATCGAATTCTATGTCTGGAAGCTTGTCAGTGCCGGCGGTCAGCGGGTTTTCAGTTTCGGGTACAAGCATTTTGGCAATGAGGATCGTGCCGGGCGCAGTCATGATCACCGCTGCGAGCAGATGCCGCGCCTCAATACCGAACGCGATGTAGGCTCCCATGACTGCACCCGAGATGTGAGCCATTCCCGCCGTCATGATGACCATCAGCTCCGACATCGTCGCTGTGGTCAAATATGGACTGATGGTAAGGGGCGCCTCGGTCTGACCCATGAAGATGCTGGCGGCAACATCCATGGACTCGACGCCGCTGGCGCCCATGAAACGCACCATGACCTTCGCCAGTTGGCGGATGATGAACTGCATCACGCCGTAGTGATAAAGGATGGCGAAGAAGGCCGCGATGAAAATGATGATGGGAAGAACCTGAAACGCGAACAAGAAACCGTACTTCGAGACTTTGCTTCCCAGCGGCCCAAAGACAAACTCCGAGCCGACGAACGAATACGAGAGCAGCTTTGTGACTCGATCCCCGGCAATGGCAATGGCGCGCTCTCCCCAGCCGACACGCAGGACCAGCAAAGCGAAGACGAACTGTAATGTGAGGCCGATGGCGATCGTCTTAAAGCGAATTGCCCTACGGTTGGTCGAGGAGAGATAAGCAAACAGAAGAATTGCCAGAATACCGAGTACGCCGGTCAGACGTCCCATGAGGTCTCCTGAGGGAGTATGTGTAGCAGATGTCGTGATGCGCAGGGAACACTGCCATTCGTGCTGATTCTAAAGGATTTCAACAACTTGCAAATCGCCTGTGTCTACGATTCCGCACGTCCGTGGCTTCTGTGTACAAAACGTGTACAAAATCTCAGCCATTTTTCTTCGTTGCACGATTGCGTTCATGCCAGCGGATGTAAACCGAGTGCTGGGATGCGGATACTTCTCTTCTTACGGCGGTGCGTCCGCTCTTCGCTGCCGACTTCGATCACTCCTGGTTCAGCGCGGAAAATTCGGTAAATCTACGCTGTAGCCTAGAATTTCCGCCAGCTCATCCGTTGCAATGCTTCTCAACGGAACATCCATGACGTTCGTGTTCTCGGTCATCACTGTTTCTTCTCCTTCTCGTCGCAGCGATACCTTGTATAGGGCCTGCCCCATGACGACAATTCGACCTCCTCTTCCGGCGCAACCTGCGTCGGCGGCAAAGCGTCGCCGTCGACTCCGTACTTCTTCACCTGTTCCCGCAAGTATTCGAAAACTACGTCACCGGGCGCCTTGACGGCGTACGGCTCCGCCTCCAGCGTTAACGGTTGTACCGTCCACTGCGAGCCGCCTCCAGTTTCTCGGTGCGCTCAGCCCATTGACGCGTCAGAGTTATCGCCATTTGCCCGTGCACTTGGCCACCTCGCTTGCCTGGCAGGTTAGTCCAAAATTGTCCGCGGCTGTCGCCTTCCGGGCCCGCGACTGCATCGTAGACTGATGCTCGTGCTGCAGCCGCGCCCGATCCTGTTCGCTCAGATTCTTCAGCACCGCTACTCCGCTCATCGCATAGCGACGCATGATCTCTCCTCGCGCCAACTCTTCATTCGGGAACTGCTTCGCCGCTCCGCCCCGGAGTCGGATCCATTCCTGACTGCTGATGATCGACGTCACGAATACATCACTCGCCTCCCACGGATGACAGGTTAATACCACCGGCATGTTATGTGTTGCAACAAATACCGGCAGACCGGGGAAAGCCTAACGCGAGATTTAAAACCAGAATTTTGCACCTCCGCAAACACAACTACTGCGGGAGGTGTTATCAACACCTGCCGCCCTTTAACCACGGCCTTGCGACCGTGGCCGGCCTGGCCTACCTTCTTCCTCCCCCAAGGGCCTAGGTGGCCAGGCCCAATAGGGGCGGCACTATGCTGGAGTAGATGCGAGCATGAGCGGGTTGTCCGGAAGGTGGGAGGGATTCGGCGTGTAGGGGCAAATTGGTAGATTCGTACCGTATCTACCTTATGGCGCAACTACGCCCTCTGGTGTTATGAACCAACTGCCGCCCTTCGCCACTGTGTGTGAATGAGAACACCCGTGGTCGCCTGCCTTACCTTATCCCCCGTAAGGTGATCCAGGCCTAAGGGCGGCAGCTGCGTTACAGATTAACCCGTCATCTGCCCAACAGTGACACGCAGACGAAAATTAGTTCTACGAGTCGAACTCTTTCCCCAACCCGGACAGATCCTCCCGCCCCCGGAGCCAAAGCCAATGAGGGTCGGATTGCACCTTTGCAAGACAACTGCTCCTCCAAGGTGTTATTAGCGCCTGCCGCCCTTCGTCACGGTTAAGCATGGGTCCCCCGACCACGCTTAGAGCCAACCTGGCCTAGGGCAGCACCTTGCCACCCGCTCCAAATGAATTTACTCGGACAGGCAGAAGCCACCCCCAACTCGCTCGAAGACAGAGCGCCGACGAGACCCAGAGAGTGCAGCACCGGTGAACGGACAGAATAAAGCCGTCACCCTCCCCCGAGAAGTGACGGCATTAGCTGCCTGCGGCTCCAACCGAAGGGCCCAGGCATCTTTCCGTGTTCCCAAGATCGTAGCGACGAACGGAAGCTACTACCACCCCTCGTTGGTATTAAGGTGCCCCGACCCCAGAAAATAGGTCACCCGCAGCGATGGTGTGACCGCCAAATTTCGCGCCGAGGCCAATGAAGAACCGAAAATTGATCTTCGAATTTGAGGGATATTGCCACCACTGGCGCGTCTGCGCATGAATGGTGGTCACACTGAGCCGTGATGTGCATGCTGGTGCGACCGTGAAGCGGACATACAGCAAAAGGTTCGCTCGCGACGACGCGCGGAAAGGATTGCTTCACGTGTGCACCAATTTTGCTGCAGTGCGGCCCAGAACGTACGCAAAATGTGTGCAAAAACCGCTGGCGGCTTTTCTAATCCATTGCGACCCAATGGCTTAGCATAGCCGCGAAGAAGTGTACGGAAAATCGTCTCACATTTGGTGGGCACTGGTGAACTCACGGAGGTCGGGTAGAAGCCACAGACCATGCGTATTCTCGGCCGTGGCGCACATCCGAGTCGCCTGGCCTGGGTCGCCCACGAAGCGCTGCTTTTGCGTTTTGTGGGCGGAGGAGCGACGACGAGGCTCGCCCAAACCGCAGCCGCCTCCACTCAAGAACGGTGCCAGTTGGGAAGAGGCTTCCTAGCGAAAGAAGAATGAAATTTAATTCGCTCGCCACGTCCTCCGCAGCCGCACAACCAAGACAGAAAGCTTTGCCCGCTCACTCCCTCGACGCCCCCAGCTCGCGCACAATCGCGACGCTTGCGCTGGCTCCGATGCGATTAGCACCAGCATCGACCATCTCGGCAAGCTGCGCGGCGGTTCGAATTCCGCCGGCGGCGTTCACTCCCACGCTGTGGCCAACCACACCGCGCATGAGAGCGACGTCCGCTGCGGTGGCTCCGGCGGCGGCGAAACCAGTCGAGGTCTTCACGAAGTCGGCTCCGGAATCCTGGGCCAACGCGCAGGCCAGGATCTTCTCTTCCTGATTCATCAGAGCGGTTTCGATGATGACTTTGAGAATCGCGCCATGACTATGTACGTGCTTCGCCAGACTGCGAATTTCAGTCTGCACCAGCACACGGTCGCCCCCCTTAAGCGCGCCGATGTTGATCACCATATCGAGCTCGTGCGCACCGTTCTGCACGGCGGCTTCCGCCTCGGCCAGCTTGGCGACGGTGAGGTTCGCACCAAGGGGAAAGCCGATGACGGTGCCGACTTTCACGGGCGTACCGTGAACCTGCGCTGCTGCCACAGCAACCCAAACGGGATTCACCATGACGGAAAAGAACCCGAACCGCTTGGCTTCGCTGCACAGCTTGATGACGTCGCCGCCCGTCGCGGTTGGGCCCAGTAATGTGTGATCGATGAGCTTGGCCACCGAAGGCCAATCCTGCAGAAGAGCCGAGGTGTCGCGCCCAAAGGCGAGAGAATTAACCGACATAGGCAACGGAGATTTTACGACGACTCTTCATCCGATTCCAGAATGCAAATGTCCGGCAGGTTACGGAAACGCTCGGCGTAATCCAGACCGTAGCCAACGACGAATTCGTCGGGAATCTCAAATCCGACGTAGTCGCCGTGAATCGGCTCCGTCCGGCGCGCAACCTTGTCGAGCAGCGCCGCAACCTTGAGCGACTTGGGCTTGCGGCCCATCAGTTGGTGTTTGAGGTAAGTCAGCGTCAGGCCAGTATCAAGGATGTCTTCGACCAGGATGATGTTCTTGCCTTCCATGGACTGGTCGACGTCTTTCATCAGCTTCACTTCCCCGCTCTGCTCACGTGAATCGCCGTAACTGGACACTGCGATGAAGTCGAACGTGGCGTTGAGTTTGATTTCGCGGGCGAGGTCGGCCAGGAAAATGGTCGCTCCTTTGAGCACTCCGATGAGCACGACGGACTCGCCCTCGAAGTCGCGGGTGATCTGTGCACCTAGTTCGACCACCTTTTTGGCAATTTGTTCGCGCGTGAGCAGGACTTTGAGGCGGTCCAAGAGATTTCTCGGTTGGCGGATCCCATTTGCCAAAGGCAAGTCTGGGCCACCCACGTGTGGTTTGCGAATCTTGGATGGTAGAGAATTGCGCCCGGAAACTCAACCGCACAATTCCACGTTTGGCGATGGTTTTGTGTCAGGGCATGACTTCAGTCGTGCCGCAAGACCTCGAAAATATACCTGGGCCTTTAGCCCCCTGGAAAAAATTCTCAACAGCGAAAACGGCTTTTCTCCGTGGCCTTTTTCACCCACGCCGGGCCTGAGCCCCGTTTACCTCGCAAAATAGCTATCCACGAACCACGATCCACCACCACTATCCACTGCCTGATCACACCGTCATGTGAACCGCGTCCTCGCTCCAACTGCACTCCGCTTACCATATGCCCCAACGCGGAGAATGGAGATTTATCTAAGCTCGCGACTGAGACCCCCTCAGAGCCACGCTCTTGCCAACCTGCCCGGCTCCAACATATCTTTACGCTGCCATGACAGTCGCTAAGTCTTTATTCCGGAGTATCTTCCGTATAATCTCCACAGGCTCCGTCGCTTGCACACAATGTCTTCTCAACTCCATGAAAACAAGAAAGTTGGGGGGAGCGGGTGAGGGGGGAGCCTCCACCCTAGGTACCCCACCGCCCGGGGCCCGCAACCAGCCCCGTTGCTGCGCTCGGTGGGGTGGGTTGTCGCCTGTCTTGGGCGACGGGGTAGAAACCAAAAGCAAAATTATTGGCCGCCCCATCCCGCCCTCTTTTGGCCGGGAGGGCCTTTCGCTACTCCTCGTCACCGCTCTGTTCCTCGCTGTCGCTCCCACTTTTGCCGCGGAGCAACCGGCTAGGTCGGCGGAGGCTCAAACCGAGCGCTACTTCGAGGGTATCCGGAAAGACCCAAACCTGCTGGTTGCGTTTCTGCTCGAGATGCCGAAGGGTGGTGACCTGCACAATCATCTTTCGGGAGCGATTTATGCCGAGACGCTCATCAATTGGGCGAAAGACGAGCGTGCATGCGTCGATCCCAAGACGTTTTACCTGACTCCGTCCCTCAAGCTAACCACCGGCGATCCGTATTGTCCTGCTCCTACTGTCCTCGCCGAGACAGCTTTGTCAGACCCGATCCTCTACCGCGCCATGATTGACGCTTATTCCATGCGCAACTGGAAGCTGTCCGGGCAATCTGGTCACGATCACTTCTTTGACACGTTTGAGAAGTTTGGAGCTGCCACCCACGGCAACCTTGGCCCCATGCTGGCGGAAACCGCCAACCGAGCGGAGGCGCAACACGAGATTTATCAGGAGCTGATGTTCACGCCTACGGGGAAGCCTTTTGGCGACATGCTCAGTTCTGAAGCAGTAGAGGCGACCAAGCTGACCGATAACGCCACGCCCGAAACTCTGGCAGCCATGCGCAAGACGCTCACCGATAACGGGTTGTCCGCCGCGGCGCAGGACGCAATCCGTCAGACTGACGAGGCTGAAAAGATTCGCAATTCGCAATTGAAGTGCGGCGCTTCCCCAGGCGGGGCGGGATGTCAGGTGACGCAGCGCTATCTCTTTCAGGTACTGCGCGGGCTTCCGAAAGAAATTGTCTATGCACAGATGTTGCTTGGATTCGAGCTTGCATTGGCCGATAAGCGGTTCGTCGGTCTCAATCTGGCCATGCCTGAGGACTACTACATCCCTATGCACGACTTTCCGCTCCACATGCAAATGCTGAAATTCCTACGCGCGCAGTATCCTAACGTTCATGTCACGCTGCACGCGGGCGAGTTGGTTGCGGGCCTTGTACGGCCCGAAGGTCTGCGTTTTCACATCCGTGATTCGGTTGAGATCGCGGGCGCCGAACGCATCGGGCACGGGGTGGATGTGCTGAACGAGAACAATCCGCTGCAACTGCTCGATGAGATGGCGCAAAAGAGGGTGATGGTAGAGATCTGCCTCTCCAGTAACGCCACCGTTCTCGCTGTCAGTGGAAAAGCTCATCCGCTGCACGACTACATGCGAGCGGGGGTGCCGGTCGCACTGGCGACGGATGACGAGGGCGTGTCGCGCTCCGACCTGACGCACGAATATATGCGCGGAGTGGAGGAGCAGAACCTGACTTACCTCGAACTGAAACGCATGGCGCGAGCCAGCCTGGAGCATTCCTTCATTCATGGCGCCAGCTTGTGGAGCGATGCGAAAACATTTGCGCCAGTGAAAGATTGTGCGGGAGCAGTATCGGTCGCGTCTATACCGGCAGCGTGCCAGAAATATCTGGATGCAAATGAGAAAGCGAAATTGCAGTTGAAGCTGGAGCAGCAGTTCCGCGATTTCGAAGGCCGTCAGTGGCCGGCGATTACGGTTGAAAGCTCTCCGGCAGCAGCGCGCTAACGGTGGTTCGCTTTCGCACGCCGTCGCTCTCGTAGAGCACGATCGCTCGCGGGCCGAATTCTGAAAGCACCTGGCGGCACGCTCCGCAAGGCGTGCAAGCCCGATGCTCGCGTTGCACCAGGGCGATCGCTTCGACCCTGACACCGTGCGACAGCTTGCCTTCAGCGACCGCGCGAAAAACGGCAGTCCGCTCGGCGCAGTTGGTAAGCCCGTAAGAGGCGTTCTCGACGTTGCATCCAGGGACGATCTCTCCCTCGCTGGTGAGCAGCGCCGCGCCAACGTGAAAGTCCGAATAAGGCGCATAAGCCACGGCGGCAGCAGCTTCGGCAGCGCGCCAGAGTTTCCGCTCGATCTCGGGCGTGATCTTCGTCGTCATCTCAGGCGCCTGGTTGTGGCGCGGTGTCGCCCAGTTTGGGGGCGGTCTTCATATTCGGAGCCGGCGAGCTTGTGGGCTTCGGAGGCACGTAAGCTGGAGGATCAACTGCGCTATCAACCCACGCCGTGTACCACAGATCGCGCAGCATGGTTGCTCCATAGGCGATGCGCTGCTGGATGAACTGTCGTGACTCGGCACTGCCGGCACCATCGAATCCTCCGGCCTTCTCCAGTTGGTAGACCTGCTCGACGTAGCTGTGCGACTTCCAGAGATAAGAAAGGTAGTCCTGAAACGGATTCTTGAGCTCGCGCGCCTGGGCCGGAACCAGATCCGCGAACTGAAGTTGCTTTTGATTAGCCGCGACGAACACGCCTTCCATCTTCCAGTGAATGGTGTTCGCGGCGGTGTAGTAGTTGGGATTGGCAGTCGTCCAACCGTTGTAGTTCACGGTGGTGTGCAGCGGATTAGCGGCGTCGGCAACATAGTGGCCCAGCCATCCAGCGTAGAAGATGGCGTTGCGCTCGGGGAATTCGGTGTTGCGATGATCGCGCATGGCGTGGCGATACTCACGAAAGGCTACCACCAGCCGCTCGAATATCTCCATCGCAATGTAAGGTTGGAGTCCGACCTTCTCCGGCCAGAAATTGTCGGCCTGCGCGGGGTTCTGCTGCCGCTTGGCTTCGAGTGTGCGGTAATAGCTGTATCGATCGGGAGGCAGCGTCATACCCTCAACCAATTCCAGGTCGATGAAGTGATCGGGTTCCTGCGAGAGCTTCAGCGCCAGCTCGGTCTTCTCGCGCCAACGGTCAGGCTCCGGACC
>Ga0126381_100010516_pt1 | contig 10421 bp, 6 predicted proteins | sample PanSoiMetPlot_28_FD_96465 | JGI IMG/M metagenome (GOLD analysis project Ga0126381, IMG submission 96465) | Tropical forest soil microbial communities from Panama - MetaG Plot_28 | ecosystem: Environmental > Terrestrial > Soil > Tropical forest > Bulk soil | place: Panama | collected 2016-02-17 | reverse complement strand
TCCAGGATGAGGCTCACCACCTCAAACCGGCGCGCGTGGCTGCTGCGGGCAAGTTCCGCCCGCTCGCGTCGCAGCTGCTCGGACAGCGCCGCCACCATGTCAGCGACGAAGCCGGCCACCGACCGCGAGCCGGCCTCCAGCGCCTGGCGCAGCACCGCCGGGTCCTGCGACAGGGAGAACGCGGTGCGCATCCAGAACGCCGACACGACGTTCTGCCCGGCGTGGTAGGTCGTGTACACGGTCTGCTCGATCCCGCGGCGGAACGCCTCGCGCGCGATGCCGAGCACCTCGGGGGTGAGGTTAGCCGGGACCCGCCCGCCGGGGTCCCTGTGGATGCTGGCGGCCCAGTGCAGCACGTTCGCCCGGGTGCTCGCGGCCACTTCGGCGGCCAGCACCGGCTCGGAGCGCAGCGGCTCATCGGCCGCGGCGGAGACGGCCGCGTTCACCTCGGCCATCAGGTCGGCGGGCTCGTCCAGGAACACCCGCGCGATGCGGCGGACCAGATCCGCAGCCTGCGGTGACAGAGGCTCCCCGGCATCGGCCACGACCGCCAGCTTATCGGGCTGTTGTGCAATCTGCCTATCGGCCACGGGCGAGTCTGGGCGGATTGCCCCACTAAAGCACACACCCTCGCCTGGCGGTCGCGGGCGACTTAACGGGGACGATCGCCGGGCGCAAGCCGGTCACGCCGCAGGCAAGTAGAAGGCCCGCCAACTAGGCAGGCGGGCCTTCAGGTTGCGAACTGGCCAGGCGCGGAGGCACGGCGCGTCAGGTACGCCAGCCTGCAACGCGCCTGGCCAGCTGGTCCCCTACGGCGCTGGGCCCAGGGACCATACCGGGCGGAAAGGCATCGAAACACCCGGCTCGTCCTCGACGGCAGATCCGTTAGCCCGATCGACATGGTTCACGGTTCCCGGTGCAGGGCTGGCCGGGCCGGAGCCGGGCACGGTCCCGCCCCCTCCTCGGGACCGTGCCGGACGCTGGCCGGGTCAGCCGACCGTGATGCTGTCGATCGTCAGACCGCCGGTGCCGGTCACGCCGTTGTTCTCCTCGCGTTCTGCTGGGGCCTGCATCGCCGCAGGCCGGGCGCGGGCACCTGGACCCCACGCCCGGCGACCTCACGGACTAGCCGACCTGCTGGTAGACCCCAGGCACGTCCGGAATCTGGGTGTAGTGGTAGCTGTACGGTCCGTAACCGACAACCGGGGCGCCGGGGAACAGCAGGTTGATGATGTAGCCGTGGCCGTGCACCGTGGTTCCGTCGACAGCCGAGCCGTTCGCCTGGGCCAGCGCGGCGATTTTCGGTGCGTTGTCCGACTGAACCGTGTAGCTGATGGTGCCGTGCATGTTGCCGGTGTTGATCCAGGAAGCGGCGGTGTTCGGGTCGGCGAACGCGCTGTAGGTTCCGTTCTCCACGAAGTACACGGTCCACTGACCCGGACCGGCCGGGCTCACCTGGACGTTGCGGGTGATGTTGTCGTACGCCCACACCGGCCCAATGGGACCGAACTGGTTGCTGTCGTTGTTGACGGTGGCGCCACCACCAACGCTGGTCGTGTCGGGCACGCCGGTCTGCGAGACCTTACCGGTGTAGGTCTGCTGCAGGTTCGCGGTGAGCGCGGCTGCCGCCGGGCCCTGCGTGACGGCCGCGCCAGCCTGACCGGCGGTGCCGAGCAGCACACCTGCCAGAGCGGCGGGCGCGCCGACTGCGGCGAGAACGGGGATGATGCGGATTCGCATGGTGACTCCTTCGGTCCGTGTGCGATTCGTGGTCACTGGGACTGACCCGGCCGTGCCCGAGCCTCCCCGGCTCGGGTCGTCGCTGCGATGGCAGCGGTTATGTCAACGGCAAGAGCAAAGGCATTAATGCATCAAACTGCCCAGACTCGACGGAGCTTGAAGGGCAGATTGCACAATGGGCCCGTAGCGCGCGGGCGGTCGAACTGCGCGGGAGCGGAGCGCTGGCTAACCGATGCCGGATCAGGAAGGCCCTGCGCCGGCACTGCTCTGGGACCGCCCAGGTAATGACCGTATGACTTCCCGCGCACCGGAAGCTGCGGGCACGGCCGGGAGGCACTCTTCCGGGTGGCTGACACCGCGTAGGGTCGCGGTTGTGGACCCGCGCCGTCACGTGCCGAGGACCGACATCGTGCTGGCCGACCCGCGCCTGGTCGCGGCGCGGGAGGTGCTGGGCGCGGCGCTGGTCAAGCAGGCGGTGGCCCGAGCCCAGGAGCTGGCCCGTTCCGGCGCGATCAGCCCGGCGGGCGTGGCCGACGCCGCGGCCGCCGCGCTGCCGCCGGCCGCCGCCACCCTGACCCCGGTGATCAACGCGACCGGCGTGGTCGTGCACACCAATCTCGGCCGGGCGCCGCTGTCGGCGGCCGCGCGGGCCGCGGTGCAGGCCGCGGCGGGCTACACGGACGTGGAGTTTGACCTGGCCTCGGGCCAGCGCGGCCGCCGCGGCGCGGGCGCTCTGGACGCCCTGGCGCGGGCGGTCCCGGCGGCCGGGGCGGTGCACGTGGTCAACAACAACGCCGCCGCGCTGGTCCTGGCGGCCACCGCGCTGGCCGCGGGACGCGAGATCATCGTCAGCCGCGGCGAGCTGATCGAGATCGGTGACGGGTTCCGGCTTCCGGACCTGCTGCAGTCCACCGGCGCCCGGATCCGCGAGGTGGGCACGACCAACCGGACGGTGCTGGGCGACTACCAGCGCGCGGTCGGCACCGACACCGGGTTCATCCTGAAGGTGCACCCGTCCAACTACCGGGTCGAGGGTTTCACGGCGTCGGTCAGCGTCGCCGAACTGGCCAGCCTGGGGGTGCCGGTGGTCGGGGACATCGGGTCGGGCCTGCTGGCGCCGAGCCCGGTCCTGCCTGATGAGCCTGACGCGGATTCCTGGCTGCGCGAGGGCGCCGGCCTGGTCACGGCCAGCGGTGACAAGCTGCTCGGCGGACCGCAGGCGGGCCTGCTGCTCGGCGCGGCCGAGACGGTCACCCGCCTGGCACGCCATCCGCTGGCCCGGGCGCTGCGGGTGGACAAGCTGACCCTGGCCGCGCTGGAGGCGACGCTGGCCGGCCCGGCCCCGCCGGTCGCGCAGGCCCTGACGGCCACGGTGTCATCGGTCCGGGACCGGGCCGAGGCCCTGGCGGCGCGGCTGGCCGGAGCGGGCCTGGACTGCCGCGCGGTGCCGGCCGCCGCCGCCGTCGGGGGCGGCGGCGGTCCCGGCGTGAGCCTGCCCAGCGCCGCGCTGTCGCTTCCCGAGGACCTGGCCCCCGGCCTGCGGTCCGGCCCGGCGGTGCGCCGCGGTGATGTGCTCGCGGTGATCGGGCGGATCGAGCGCGGGCGGCTGCTGCTCGACCTGCGTGCCGTGGCGCCCGCCGACGACGAGCGGCTGGCCGCGGCGGTGCTCGCCGCGGCGGCCCCGGGGTAGGCCGTGCACGTCGTCGCCACCGCCGGCCACGTGGATCACGGGAAGTCGATGCTGGTGCGCGCGCTCACCGGGATGGAGCCGGACCGCTGGGAGGCGGAGCGGCGCCGCGGGATGACCATCGACCTCGGCTTCGCGTGGATGACGCTGCCCTCCGGCGGCCAGGTCGCGTTCGTCGACGTGCCCGGGCACGAGCGGTTCATCACCAACATGCTGGCCGGCGCGGGCCCGGCGCCCGCGGTGATGTTCGTGGTGGCCGCCGACGAGGGCTGGAAGCCCCAGTCCGCCGAGCATCTCGCGGCGATCGACGCCCTCGGCGTCCGGCACGGGGTCCTGGTGATCACCCGGGCCGACCTGGCCGACCCGGCGCCCGCTCTGCGGCAGGCCGGGCGCAAGATCGCCGCCACCAGCCTCGGGGAGCTGGAAGCCGTCGCAGTCAGCGCGCTCACCGGCCAGGGCCTGCCCGGCCTGGTCGCCGCGCTCGGCCGGCTCACGGCCCGGCTGCCCGCGCCCGACCCGCGGGCCGGCGTCCGGCTGTGGCTGGACCGGGTGTTCGCGATGAAGGGCAGCGGGACCGTGGTCACCGGGACCTTGCAGGCCGGGACCGTGGCCGCCGGGGACGAACTGGTGCTTACCCCCTCCCTGCGCACCCAGCGGGTCAGGGGCGTGCAGTCCCTCGGCGTCCCGGCCGCCCAGGTCAGCGGGGTGGCCCGGGTGGCGCTGAACCTGCGCGGCGTCAGCACCCGCGAGCTGGGCCGCGGCATGGCCCTCATCCAGGCCGGCCGCTGGACGGTCACCGGCGTGATCGATGTCCGCCTGGCGCCGCGCCAGCCGCAGGACACCGGGCGGCTGCCGTCCCGGCTCGCGGTGCACGTCGGCTCGGCCCGCACCGTGGCCAGGGTCAGGATGCTGGGCCGCGGCTTCGCGCGGCTGAGCCTGGACCGCCCGCTGCCGCTGCATATCGGCGACCGGGTCCTGCTCCGCGACCCGGGCGCGGCGGCCGGCCACTCCCAGGGCCGGCCGGTATTCGGCGCGACCGTGCTCGACGTCTCGCCGCCGCGGCTGCGGGGCAATGGTGCCGCCGCCGCCGCGGAGCGGGAGCTCGGATCCTGGTCCGAGCCGCCGACCGCGCTGGAGGTGCTGCGCCGTCACCTGCTGCTGCGGGCCGGCGAGGCCAGGGCCATGGGCCTGAGCAACCTGCCGCCGCCGGTCAGCGGGGAATGGCTGGCCGACCCGGCGCACTGGCGGCGGCTGCGCCAGCGACTGGCGGCGGCGGTCGCCGCCCACGCGGCCCGCGATCCGCTGGCTCCCGGCCTCCCGGTCGATGCGGCCCGGGCCGAGCTGGGCCTGCCCGACCGCGGCCTCGTCGAGGCCCTCGCCGCCGGGCCGCCGGACTATGGTGCTGCGGGGGCGATCGAGGTGAGCGGCGGATACCTGCGCAGCGCCGGCGGCCAAGCAGAACCGCTGGGTGCTGACGGTAACCCCGCGCCGGGACCGCACCGGGCCTCCGGCGACCGCGCCGCGCAGGCCCCCCCTCCGCGCCTTCCGGCTCCGGTGGCCGAGGCTGTCCGGGCCGTGCTCGCTGACCTGGCGGACGCGCCGTTCGGCGCACCTGGCGCGGAGCGGCTGGCCGAGCTGGGGCTCGATGCACGGGCCGCCGCGGCGGCGGAACGCGCTGGCCTGCTGTGCCGCCTGCCCGGCAACGTGCTGCTGGCGCCCGGCGCGCCGCAGCGGGCGGCACGGATCCTGGCCGGGCTGCCTCAGCCGTTCACGGCGGCCGAGGCCAGGCAGGCGCTAGGCACGACGCGGCGGGTGGTGATCCCGCTGCTGGAGTGGCTGGACCGGAAGGGAGTCACCCGGCGGCTGCCCGACGATCGCCGGACCATGCGTGAGCCGTCCGGTTCCCCGGGCCCCGGCATCGCCTTGCGGTGACCGGGCTGGCCTGGCCGTGGCCCGGCCGGGGAGACTGGGAGGAACTCGCCGGGCGGGCCGCGCCGCGGGGCGGGGGCCATCGGGAAGGAGGCCACGTGAACACCACCGGAACGGCCACGGGCCGGGAGGCCGCCGCCCGGGAGGCCGCGGCGCGCATGGCCGCCGCCGCGGCCGCCTGGCTCGACGCGCTCGACCCCGCCCAGCACGCGGTGGCCACCGGAGGCGCGCCGAGCCCGGACGCCGGGCCGGACGCCGAGCGCAGGCGCTGGTTCTACACCCCCACCGACCACGGCGGCCTGGCGCTCGGGGCCCAGCGGCCGGGCCAGCAGCGCCTGGCCCACCAGCTGGTCGCCTCCGGGCTGTCCACCGCCGGGTACGTCACCGTGGCCACCATCATCGGGCTGGACAACGTGCTCGACCAGGTCGAGGGCTGGTCCGTCGACTGGGGCCGCGAACGGGGCCGCGACCCCGGCCTGTACTACCTGCGGGTGTTCGGCGAGCCCGGCGGCACGGCTCCGTGGGGCTGGCGCTTCGGCGGCCATCACGTCTCGCTGAACAACCTCGTCGTCGACGGCATGGTCCGTTCGGTGACCCCGTGTTTCCTCGGCGCCGACCCGGCGGTCTCACCCCTGCTGGGGCCCGCGCCGCTGCGTCCGCTGGGCGGGGCCGAGGACCTGGCCCGTGAGCTGGTCCGCTCGCTCGACCCCGGGCGGGCCGCCCGCGCCACCCTGCTCGACCGGGCGCCGGCGGACATCGTCGGCGGCAACCGTTCGTCCCTGGCGGACGGCGACCAGATGCTGTACCTGCGCGACGTGTGGCGCCAGCCGTTCACCGAGCCGGAGCTCGCCGGGCGAATAGCCCGGATGGACGCCGACGCCGAACGGGCCTCGGGCTATGACGCCGGCGACTACCAGCGGCTCGCGCTGACCAGCGTCCCCCAGGGCCTGCCGGCCCGGGAACTCGACGCGGGGGAGCGGCAACTGCTGCGCGCGCTGCTGGCCGCCTACCTGGGGCGGGTCCCCGACAGCCTGTCACCGCAGGCCGGGTACTCCGATGACGCCGCGCTGGACGCCGTGCACCTGGCCTGGGCCGGGCCCACCGCGCCGGGCCGGCCGCTCTACTACCGCCTGCAGGGCCCGGGGCTGCTCATCGAGTACGACAACACTCAGCGCCAGGCCAACCACGCCCATTCGGTGTGGCGTGACCCCGCGGCCGACTTCGGCTACGACGCCCTCGGGGCGCACCTGGCGGCGCACCACCTGTGAGGGCGGGCCCAGCGGGCGGGCCAGACGCGGCCGGTCAGGTCGCCCGGTCGCGCGGCTGCGCGGGCGGTGCCGACGGCCGGGCGGTGACCTTCAGGTTCTGCAGTATTCCCGTGCGCGGGCTCACCGTCACCGTGACCAGGTCACCGACCGTGACCATCCGGTAGACGTAGGCCTCGGCGAAAATCCACGCGCGCTGCCCGTCGTCGATCGCGGTGCGCTGTCCGATCCCGCTTCCCTCGGTGTCCTCGACGCTCTCCTGCCAGCGGGCGACGACCTGGCCGTCGAACGTCGCGCTCTTCGGCAGCGCGGCGCGGCGGCTGACCGTGCCCATGCCCAGCGCGAAGAGGATGAACGCCACCGCCAGCAGGACGAGCGTCACCGGGACCAGGAAGATGGTATGCAGGGTCATCAGCACGGCCGCGACGGTCAGCCCGAGCGTGACCCCGGCCAAGCTGAACATCATGCCGGGCTCGGGGCCGCCGGTGCCCAGGCCCTCGCTCGACTCGGGGGTGACCTGACGCCAGGCCCCGGAGAACGATGACCAGATTTCCGTGGGGCGCCCCTCGCGCATCTCCGGCGGCGGCCCGGCGGCCGCCCGGGCCGCCGCAGCCGCGCGGGCCGCCCGGCGCGACGGAACGGCTACCGGGGTGCCGGGTACCGTCAGGGCGCCCGCCGCGACCGCGAAGGCCTGCCGCTGCAGCGACGCGGGGTCCAGGCCGCCGGGGAAGGGCCCGGCGGCGGCCAGGGCGGCCCGCTCGGCTTCCCACCGGGCGGCGAGGGCCGCGCCCGCGGCGGTCAGCACGTCGTGGCCCATCGCTTCCAGCACCCCCGCCACGGGGAACCAGGCGAGCACGCCGATCAGCACGCCTTCGCCGACGCTGAGGTGCCAGATCAGGTGGGGCACGAGCGCGATCAGGGTCGCGATCAGGATGGAGATCAGGAAGAGGAACGCGATGCCCGCCGGCCGGGCCCACAGGTTCTTCCGGCAGATCGCCAGGCGCCTGCCCTCGGCCAGCAGCTTCTCCCGGAACGGCTTCCAGATACCGTCCACGTCGAGGGCGCAGGCCCCGGCGAGCGCCGCGAACGGCACGCCGTCGGCGACCGCCAGCCGGGTCCGCGCGTCGCCCAGGACCTGCTGTTCGTAGTCCGCCAGGCCGGCCACGGGCGCGGGCGGGCTGGCCAGCGTGACCCGCGGCCCATCCGGCCCGCCGCTGATCCCGAGGAAGCCGCGGGCGGCCAGGTCGAGGATGGTCGCCTCGTAGGCCGTCACTCCTGGATCGCACTTGGTCAGTGCGAGATCAACTAGCGCCGGCCGCACCTCTGACATCTCCGCGCCTCCCCCGTTTACCTGAACCACGCGAGCCGGACCGCTGTCGTTCGACCAGGTCGCGTGCCCCTGCCCGCATCGTCGGCCGGAAGATGAACGAACCAGGCGTCATGCCGGCACGAGCCGCGAACATGACGTGAACGACCGATAAGCCACGCGAGGCGGCGGGGCTCTGGCCCGCCGTGGGGATCGGTCGCGGGGATCAGAGGAACCCGCCGTGCGGGCCGGCGGCACGGACCTGCGTCCCGTGGCTGGCGGCTACCGGTTTCCCCTGGGGGTATGGCCGCCCGGCAGAACACCGGATAATTCATGTGCTATCCGTCTGAAGGGCTAGCAATGACTATTAGCCGACGAAACCCCCGCGCCTTACTCGTGACCCTCGCCGTCATCCTGGCCGCGACCGCGTCAGGCCTGGCCTTAGCGCCCCCGGCCAGCGCGCACGCGGGTTCGCGGGTCGTCCGCATCGTGAGCCTCACGGCCTCGCAGCTTCCCGAGAGCATCACGCTCGACCGCCACGGCCACATCTACCTTTCGCTGAACCCGCTCAGGGAGATCCTGAAGATCGCTCCCGGCGGGACGCAATCGACGTTCGCCACCATCCCGGCCGGGACCGCGTCGCTGGGAGTCCGGCTGGACGCGCACGGAAACGCCTACCTGGCCGTGCCGGGCAGCGGGATCTGGCGCGTCCCGGCCGGCGGCGGCACGCCGGCCCTGTTCGCCGCGATACCCGGCGTTCCGAACGGCCTGGCGTTCGACGGCCGCGGCAACCTGTACGTATCCGAGTCGGTCCTCGGCGTGATCTACCGGATCTCCCGTAACGGGTCCGTCGCGGCCTGGTCGTCCAGCCCGCTGCTGACGGGGACGACCGGTCCCGGGCCGTGCGGCCTCGTCCATCCCTCGGGGCTGCCGCTCGGCGCGAACGGCATCGCCTTCAACTCCCGCGGCAGCGACCTGTTCGTGGCGAACACGACGTTCGGCACGATCGTCCGCATCCCGGTGCAGCGGGACGGCCAGGCGGGCTCGGCCAGCGTCTACGCGGGGCCGGACTGCCGCCTGTGGGGCGCCGACGGCATCGCCATGGACCGCCGGAACAACGTGTACGTGGCCGCGAACGCCGGGCGTGACATCGTGCGCGTCGGCCCGGGCGGCAGGCTGCGCGTGCTCGCGTCCTTCGCCGCGGGCGACCCACTGTTCTCCCCGTCTGACATCGCCTTCGGCACCGTCCGCGGCGAGCGGACGGAGATCTTCATCTCCGACTTCGCGCGGTTCACGGCGGGCGTGGGCGCGGGCGTGGTGAAGATGAACGTCGGGGTCCCCGGCTTGCCGCTGCCCTGACGCCTGCTGCCGCATCACCTGGCCGGAGACGGAACACCCGGGCCGGCGGTCACAATCGGTGAACTTTCCTCCTCCCCGCGGCGCCCCACGTACTCTGAGCCACAAACCGGCGGATCAGAAGGTTCCGCGGGTTGACCCTATGGGGGGCAGAGCCGTCAAGCACCCGGGCGGGGTGAGGGATGCCCGCGGCCACCGGTCCGGGCCGGCCGCGGGGACCAGACGGCACCGGGCGGCGGTGGCGCTCGCCGCCCTGCTCGCCCTGGCCGGCCTGTCCGGCTCGGCCTGCACCGCGGCCGCTCCCCCCGCGCCGACGCCCCCGCCGGCCGCCACCGCGTCGCCGGCGCGCAGCGCCACGACGCCCGCCCCGGCCGCCCCCGCCCCGGCCGCCCCGGTGACCCTCGCCGCGGTCGGCGACATGATGCTGGGAAACGCGCCGGACCTGCCGCCGGACCCGGGGGCGTACCTCGACGGGGTCAAGCGCAGCCTCGACTCCGGGGCCCAGATCGTCTTCGGCAACCTCGAGGGCACGCTGACCACGGCGACGGCCAGCAAATGCGGCCCGGGCCCCTCGCACCCGGACTGCTTCGCGTTCAAGAACCCGCCGCGCTACATCCGGTACTTCAAGGACGCGGGATTCACCGTCCTGAACGACGCGAACAACCACTCGCTCGACTTCGGCGCCGCCGGGCAGGCGCAGACCGTCCGGACGATCCACCGGGCCGGCCTGGCCCAGACCGGGCTGCCCGGCGAGATCACCCTGGTCACGGCCAACGGGATCAAGGTCGCGTTCGCGGCGTTCGCCCCCTACGACTACGACGCCAACCTGCTCGACCTGCCCGCGGCCCGGGGCCTGGTGCAGCAGGCCGCCCGGGAGGCGCCGATCGTCGTCGTCTACATGCACGCCGGCGCCGAGGGCGCCGACGCCGACCACGTGACCGGGCGCGAGGAGTACTACCTCGGCGAGGACCGCGGCGACGCCGAGGCCTTCGCCCACATGGCGATCGACGCCGGGGCCAGCCTGGTCATCGCGAGCGGCCCGCACGTGCTGCGGGGCATGCAGTTCTACCAGGGCCACCTCATCGCCTACAGCCTCGGCAACTTCGCCGGCTACGCCAACTTCGGCATGACCGGGGAT
>Ga0126381_100010515_pt1 | contig 10422 bp, 9 predicted proteins | sample PanSoiMetPlot_28_FD_96465 | JGI IMG/M metagenome (GOLD analysis project Ga0126381, IMG submission 96465) | Tropical forest soil microbial communities from Panama - MetaG Plot_28 | ecosystem: Environmental > Terrestrial > Soil > Tropical forest > Bulk soil | place: Panama | collected 2016-02-17 | reverse complement strand
CAACGGCTGGAAAGCTCGACGGGCGCCCGTACTCCACCTAGCTTGCGCAGGCCGGTGGCGCTCTTGACGACCACCTCGCCATCGTCAATTTCGCTACGTACGCGCAGAAACTCAACGTGTACACCGTCGACGCGGTCACGGGAGGGAATGGCAATTTCGTCTATGCGGCAAGGTCTGCCGCCCGGAAGCAAGTTGGCTCATGGCTGTCTGTTGCCACCCCCAACAATTCCGGCGAGATAACGATTGGGCCGCGTGCGACTATCACCCTGCCGGTGCGTCTGCACGTACCGGCCAATGCAAGTCCAGGTGACCACGCCGGTGCAGTAATCGTTTCTCTTACCGGCCTCGTGAAGAGCCCGGGCAAGCAAAAGGTCAAGTTCGAGCAGCGGGTTGCGACCCGTGTCATCATCCGGGTCTACGGAAAGTTGCAACCCCGGCTCAGCATCGTGGACATGCACGCCCACTACTCGGGGCACTTGAACCCGTTCAGCTCGGGCACCGTCAATGTCACATACACAGTGCGCAACACCGGCAACGTGCTACTTGGGGGGACGCAAAACCTCACCGTCCATGGGCTGCTGGGTTCTTCAGCGCATGTGGCATCGATGAAGGCAGTGCCGCTGCTACTGCCAGGCGGTGAATACAAAGTCAGCGCGAAGGTACCGGGCGTGCTCCCCGAGATCTCAGTTACCGCGACGGTCGATCTCCGCCCCGAGGGACTACGGGGCGACGTCAACCCGGTACTCAAGCCTGTCACCGCGAGTGTGACTCTGTGGGTCATCCCGTGGCTGCTCGTTGCCATCGTTCTCGTCGTCCTGCTGTTCATTGCCTGGCTGATCTGGCGTCGCCGCCGCGGGACTGTTGCGCCCGTCCGCGCCAGCGCCGACCAGGCGGCCTCCGAAGGAGTTAAGCAATGAATCGCCTTGCCACTCGCGTCGGCGGGGCGGTCGCCGCCGCGGGGCTTGCCGTCGCCGTGATATCAGCGACGGCGACAGTTGCAGCCGCGTCGGGTTCGCCTGTGCCGTTTCAGGACTCGAGTGTCGACGGCTGGCTGACGTTCTGCAACCACAGCAATCAGGCGGTCACTTCTGGCAGCCTCGACACGCAGCCGTTCGCCTGGAAGCTAATCTCGTCGAATCCGGCGCCAGCCGGTTACCGGAACTCGAAGTCCCGCGCCACTCTGTTCGCCTACCAACCGATCAAGTATGTCGACCCAGGCGACTGGAGCGGCAGCCAGCTGACTGCGGCAACGATCTACTCGAATCCCGACCATCCGGTGGTGCAAGCGACCTACGGTGATCTGCCGCTGCTTGGGTTCACGCAAGCGTATCCACCCCACTGGGATGGCTTGGTAGAGATCCGGATGATGTGGTCGGGCGTCGGCGAGCCGCAGTTGACGACGCCGTATGCCGCCGCCGTTATTCGCGTCTCTGGCAGTAAGTGGACGCTCGTCAAGGGCGGCAATGCATCGTGCAGCCTGGGCAAAGGCATCTCGGTGGAAACGATCCTCCTGCCAAAGAAGGACTACGCCAGTCCAAGCCCGGGCGGCTCGCGGTCCGCGCCGTCTGGGGGCGGCTCTGCTTCCCCCGGAGGGTCGGCGGGAGGCGGGCCGGCGGGTGGATCTGCGGCCAGCCTCGCCGCAGATAAGTCTGCAGGCGGTCTCAGCGCGGGCGCGCTTGTGGGCATCGGGCTGGCCGTCATAGCCCTGGTGTGGGGCGGCATCTATTTGCTGGGCTGGTGGCGGCGGCGGACGGCTGGCGCAAGCTGACCACGCGGTTCGGTGGCGCCACACACACCTAATAGGACCGCTCGAAGTTCTGGGCGGGGGAGATACGCAACAAAGCGGCTCCGCATCCGCGGATCGCGATCATTGAGAGGATTGAACCTGGTGCGAAACTTCAGGCCAATGGCGATCGCCGCCGCCTTGGCGATAGCGGCTGCGGCGGCGCCGTTGCTCATAACGACCGCCTCTGCAGCGTCAACGCCTCCGTGGGAGCCCGATCCGAACGCGCTCGGGACCCTTACGTTCTACAACTCTGCCGGTCAGGTCGTGACAAGCGGAAGCGACCTCTCCCACCTGTTCGACTACGCTGAGGCGTCTACCACGGACCCCACTAGCGGCACGAAGGCGACCTTGGTCTTCGCGGCGCCGGTGCCGAACACTCCTACTGGCAACTTCACCGCTCAGCAGGAGTCGGCATCAACAAACTTCCCGAACGCCTCGGCGCCGGCACCGCTTAACACGACCACCAACCCGGTCGTGACCCTGGCATCATCCGACGCTAACCTGGCTGCCTTCATCCAGGCCAACATGCCACAGACGGCGCCCGGGTTTGCCAACGTGTTCCAGATCCGCGTGGTGACCTCTGGCCCGGGCGGTGTGGGCACTGTCGGCCTGAACGAGTACTGGGACGCTGATGTCATGGTCGACCCGAACACGGGCACCTGGACAGAGACTTACCCCCAGCAGGGCGGCATCATCCAGACGACTACGACCACGCTGGAAGCGAGCCCAGCAAACTCGGCTACGCAAGGCTCGCAAGTTACGTTGACTGCGACGGAAGTCGCCGCCGACTTGACCACACACCCGGCTGGCAACATCGAGTTCTTCCAGGATGGCTTCTCGCTCGGCACCGCGCCGGTGAACTCTAGTGGGGTAGCGACGCTGCCGACCTCAACGCTCCTGCCAAGCGCGCCGCCGGGGCAGCCGAACGCAACAACCCTGAAGGCCACCTTCACGCCAGGTGACACCTCGAGTTTCAGTCCGTCAAGCGGCACGCTCCCATACGAGGTTGACCCTGTCGCGACCACGCCGACGCTGTCTGGCCCGCACCGGGTCGGTGCCAAGGAGACGTGCAGTGAGGGCGCGCTCGACTTCGGTGTGGTGGCGTCGTACACCTGGAAGGCAAACGGCACGAAAATCGGCACAGGCTCGAGCATTGTGCTGCCAGGATCGACCTATAAGCAGACTCTGACATGCACGGCGACTGTGCATGACGGCACCGGACCGACCAGTGCTCCTGCCATCAGCGCGCCAGTGACAGTGAGCCTCGGATCCGCGCTGAAGGCAACGAAGCGGCCGACACTGTCCGGTACGCACCGGGTCGGCAGGCTCGAGACGGTGCACCCAGGTACCTGGTCGCAGAAGAACGCCAGGTTCACCTACCAGTGGCTCCTTAACGGCCGGGTCATCAGAGGCGCCACCCATACGACGCTGAGGCTGACCCGAGCCGAGCGCGGAAAGAAGATCAGCTGCCGCGTGACCGCTCACCTTGCTGGCTTCGCCAACGGCGTGGCCACCACCGCGAGTGTGAGAGTTACCAGCTAACGCTGTCTGCATAACTATGACGGCCAGCGGGCCGCCGCTCACATCTGAGCGGCGGCCCGCAGTCGTCATCGAGGCCGAACAACACTTAACGATCGGCGTGTCACTGGCTAATCAGACAGCCTTTAGATATCGCCACATCATTGACCTGACTGCTTTTATTCATTGATATCTCTTGCCACATCTGAACCGCTCGAATCAGAATGAGACCTGCGGCTTCTGGTCGTGATCAGTTGAGCGTTCGCTGGGAGCCTCGGGAGCGGAGCGAAGGCATGTGGCACGTACGTCCTGGATGCTTCACTGTGCCCATAAGTAGGTCCAGGCCCATAAGCAGGTCCGGCCCACTGGCAGGTCAAGGGCCATTGGCCGGTCGGGCGGGGGAGGACAGCTCGGATGACGGCCGAGCGTGAGGTGCTCCCGGCACAGGCCCTGCCCGGGTACTTCGAAATCTTCACGTTGCACGGGCAGGTGCACTGGCGGCTGCTGTCACGTAACAACCGCGATAGCGGTCAGTCGGGACTTCCCTTCAGCGACCGCAAGGCCTGTCAGCTAGGCATCGCCCGGATGATCGAAGTGATGCCCGAACTGCAGCCCCAGCACACGCTGACGGACAATCGCTGGAATTGGGCGCTGCAGGTCGATGGCGAGGTACTGGCTAGGTCGTCACACTCTTTCGACCGGCGCATCCGTTGCGTCGCGGCGTGCGACTGGTTCCGGAGCGCCGCGCCGCTAGCAGCGATACGTGACGGTCAGCGCGTTGTCCGCGGCCCGCGGCTGAGCAGGCAAGGGTACGCTCGCCAGGCGGCCATGCCGTAGCAGCCCGCTGACGCACACGGACGAACTGGCTGAGACCTATCTCAATGTCTAGTGCCAGCCTTTGACGGCTCGCTTGTCACTAGGATCGATCTGCCCCGGGTGCGACGCGCGTCGCTAACCGGGAGCGATACGGGGTTGCTCGCTGCATGGGGGATTGAATGACAAGCGTTTCCAGCCGTCCTAATGAGGTGACCCGATCTGCGTTCTACGACGATGCCGGCCTCAATTATCGGGACTACTGGTCGGGTCGCGATTACGAGCATGAAGCCGAAGTCATAGCTATCCGCCGAATGTTAGGCGGCCGGTCGTTCCGGGACGCGATCGACGTGGGCGGCGGATACGGCCGTCTCAGCCCAGTGCTAGCTGACTACGCACACCGCGTCACGCTCGTGGATGCGAGCACGAAACAGATCGACATGGCAGAGCGATTCCTTGCTCTGCACCCCGAAATCGATCGTCACGTTATGCAGGCAGGAAGCCTCTCGTTCGCGGCAGGCAGCTTCGACCTGGCGCTGATGGTGCGAGTGCTGCATCACCTGCCCGATCCCGCCGCGGAGCTCAGCGAGCTATACAGAGTGTTGCGGCCGGGAGGGTTCGCGCTTGTGGAAGTGGCTAACTCGGCACATGTGATCAACCGAATGCGCTACCTTGCCCGGCTCAAGACGATTCCGATGTCCGCGCTCGATCTTCGGCCATTTCTTCCGCAACAGGGAGACATACCGTTTGTCAACCATCACCCGCGAACCATTGCTGGCCAGCTGCGTGCCGCGGGTTTCACGCTAGAGCGGTCGCTATCGGTTTCCAACCTCCGTCATCCAGCCGTGAAAGCCGTCCTGCCGATGCGGTCGATGCTGAACGCCGAGCGGCATATGCAGCGACCGCTAGCACGCTGGACGTTCGGACCAAGCCTGTTCCTGTTCTTGCGGAAACAACCGTCACCATCGGACGCCAGAGTCTGAATGTTCTTACGATCCGTCCATGGCCTGCTTGGTAGCGGCGTATTGCACGGCATCTGAGGCCGTCAAAGCAGTTGAAACCGCGGTCCCCATGATGGCGGGAGCCGCGAACTTCGGCGCGCCAGGCAGTGTCGTCTGCTCTACTTTCGCGATGGTATAGCCGGCCCTCTGCATAGAGGTCAGCGTGGGACGGTTGCAGTCGCAGCACACCACTAGACGGTTGAACCAGTTGATCCGGTCTTGCAGGCGCGCGCGATGTGGATCGTCGGACCGGACGTGCTCAAAGAAAACGAGTTGCCCGCCTGGACGAAGGACACGACGTATCTCGCGCAATGCTCTGGGCTGATCGTCGACGCCACACAGCACGAGCGTAGAGACAACTACATCGAACGTTGCGTCGTTGAACGGCAGGTCCTCTGCGGGCGCCCGCAAGATCTGCGTGCCCGGCCGTTGGTCGCGAGCTTTTCGCTCCAGGCGACGAAGCATCGGGATGTCGGGTTCGGTTACCGTCAACGACTCGACGCCCGGACCGTACCAGGGCAGGTTCAAGCCAGTGCCGCCGCCGATCTCCAGTACCTGGCCGCTGACACCGCTGAGCAAAGCTTGCCGGTGGCTCTGCAGTCCTTTCTTCTCCGCCTTGGCCATCTGGCGGTCATAGGTCATAGCGAAGAATTTGCTTCGCAGCGTCATCGCGACCCCTCCTTACCTCACGCAATTGATGTGATGCAGCAAAGCTAACGAGCCAACCGATGATGCTTCATGGGGCGAACCCCTCATCTTCTACTGGCGTCGATAGCTCGGGACTACGAAGATTGCGGCTCCAACGAATGCGAGGCTCTGATTGAAGGCTAAAGGCGGGTTAAACTCCCCCAATGGGAGGGGAGAGCAATCGTCCGCGGGTTCGGCTAGCGGAACTGGTCGCAGCGCTATCTCTCGGTGTTGACCTCGGGTTTGGCCAGCCCATGGAGCATGTGCTGCGACAGTGCCTGATTGCCTTGCGACTGGCCGATAATGCGGGACTGAGTGAGCAAGACCGCGCTTCGGTTTACTACACCGCGTTGCTAGTAAACGTTGGCTGCCATTCCGATGCGCATGAGCAAGCCAAGTGGTTCGGCGACGATATTGCCCTTAAATCCGGCAAATACGATTATCCGCTGGGAAGCCTACGCGGGGCACTAGCAACCATGCGGCTGGTTGGCGCGGGTAATCCGCCCCTGCACCGATTCCGGGTCGGACTCGAATTCGCGATGTCAGGTCATCGAGACTTCGACGGAATGATCTCTCAGCATTCGAAGCTAGCCCGCACGCTAGCGGAGCAACTAGAGCTTCCCGATCAAGTCCGCGATGCGATCGGCTCGGCTTACGAGCAATGGGATGGACGCGGCTGGCCTGGCGCCTTGAAGGCCGAGGACGTGCCGCTTGCCGCCCGGATCGCGCAACTTGCAGAGTTCGTTGAGGTCGCCCATCGGGTGCGAGGCATTGAAGGCGCGACGTCGCTAGCCCGCCGACGAGCAGGCAAGCAGTTCGATCCGCGGCTGGCAGGCATCTTGTGCGCGCGACCCGCCGACATCCTCGGCGGCCTTGAGGAAGTTCCCGCTTGGCAAGCTGTCATATCCTCCGAACCGGCGCTGGCCGTGGAGTTGGCGCCCGAGCAACTCGACCGCGCGCTTACTGCCATCGCAAACTTCGTAGATCTGAAGTCCCCGTTCACTCTCGGCCACTCGGTAGCTGTCGCAGAGCTGGCCGAAGAAGCTGGGCGGCGACTTGGGTTGGCTCCTGAGCAAGTGACGCTGCTGCGCCGCGCCGGTCTTGTCCATGGCTTTGGCCGCCTGGGGGTCTCAAACTCAATCTGGGACCGCCCCGGGCCGCTCAGCGCTGGCGAGTGGGAGCGAGTCCGGATGTACCCCTACCTGACCGAGCGCATGTTGTATCAGTCGGCCGCTCTCGCTCCGCTCGGAGAGATAGCGGTGCAGCATCGCGAGCGCCTAGACGGAAGCGGATACCCGCGCGGGCTATCGGGCGGGGCGATCTCACGACCGTCCAGAGTGCTCGGAGCTGCCGACGCCTACCAGACAATGTGCGAGCCCAGGCCGCATCGGCCAGCTCGATCCGCAGGCGATGCACTCGCGGAAATGCGAGCCGCGGTTCGCGCGGGCAAGCTTGACGCCGCCGCAGTCGACGCCGTCCTCGCAGCGGCAGGTCATCGGCTGCCGAGGCGAAAGGAAGGCCTGGCCGGCTTGACCGCTCGTGAGGTAGAGGTCCTTATCTTGCTAGCGCGGGGCATGTCGAATAAGCGGATTGCTGAGCAATTGGTCATTACGCCGAAGACCGCCGGAAATCACGTTGAGCATATTTACGCCAAGATAGACGCATCAAACAGAGCAGAAGCCGCATTGTTCGCGCTGCAACACGGCCTGCTGCCGGAAGAGAAGATCGCCGTTAGCACCACAGCCTGAGATCATCCGCGACGGGTGATGCCGTCGTGATCATGAGCCGGGAGGATCTTGCACTTAAGTGACGTGCAGGTGAACGAACGGCGAGGTCACGGTCATGACGGCGGAAATCATTGAGCATCCCAGCGTCGAGGATCGCAAGGCAAAGGGCATGAAAGCCCGAGACAGGGCAAACCTGGCGAGTCACTCCGGATGGGTGCCAGCTCAGGGGAGGCCGGATCCGATCGCGTTGCTCGAGGACCAAGACCGGATGCGCGAGCCGGACCTCGTGCCGGTCAGGCATGGCCGCATGCTCGTTTCGCCGTTCACGTTCTACCGAGGCGCTGCCAAGATTATGGCCGCTGACCTCAAGGACACACCGATCTGCGGGCTTGGCGCCCAGCTGTGCGGCGACGCCCACCTGTCCAATTTCGGAGCCTTCGCGTCACCTGAGAGAACGCTGCTGTTCGACCTAAATGACTTCGACGAGACACTTCCCGGTCCGTTCGAGTACGACGTCAAGCGCATGGCTGCGAGTTTCACGATTGCCGCCCGCAACAACGGCTTCTCCAAGGCCGACACGCGATCGGCAACACTCGCGTCGGTTACCGCCTACAGGGAGGCAATGGCAGATTTCGCTCAGATGGGGACGATGGACATCTGGTACTCGCACCTGTCCGAGGAGGACATGCGGAACTCGATCCGCAGCACTGTGGCGCAGACACAGAAATCCGCGAAGGGCAAGAAGGGCAAGAAAGCCGCTAAGTCGGCGGTCAAGGCGGCGCAGCGGGCTGGGAAGACCGCAGCCAAGGCGCACACGCATGACAGTCTTCAAGCTCTCTCAAAGCTCGGCGAACTCGTGGACGGCCAGTACAGGATCGTTAGTCAGCCGCCGGTTGTTGTCCCGTCGCGCGACCTTGCGGCGATCTATGGCTTCTCTCGAGAGCAACTCGAGGACGTGATTCGCCAGCAATTCCGGGCATATCGCGCAACGCTGCAAGATGATCGACGCCAGCTGCTGGAACGGTTCGAGGTCGTAGACATGGCTCGCAAGATTGTCGGCGTTGGCAGCGTGGGGACTCAGGCGTTCATTGTCTTGCTGCAGGGAAGGGATGCAGGCGACCCGCTATTCCTCCAGGTCAAAGAGGCAACCGCGTCTGTCCTCGAGCCCTATGTGCGCAAGAGCAAGTACCGGCAAGCCGGCGAGCGCGTGGTCCAAGGGCAGCGGCTGATGCAAGCCGCGAGCGATATCTATCTCGGATGGACGAAAGGCCTTCGACAGGGCCGCTACTTTTACTGGCGGCAGTTGCGCGACATGAAGGCCTCGGCGGAAGTGGAGTCGATGGCGCCACCAGCACTCGCTTTCTACGCGCGTACGTGCGGCTGGACACTTGCGCGCGCTCATGCCCGGTCGGGAGACCCAGTTGCCATGGCCGAGTACCTGGGCAAGGCGGAGACCTTTGATCGCTCGATCACTGACTTCTCTGAGAGATACGCCGACCAGAACGAGCGGGACTACCAGGAGTTTGAGGCCGCAGTTCACTCCGGCCGACTCGAAGCGCTGGAAGGCGTCTAGGCCCGAGGCCTCATCCCCAAAGGCGCCTTCACTCTTGGCCGTACCCGGGAACCCCTTCCTTCGCCCGAATCACCCGCCACGGGGGTTAAGCACCGACGCGCGAGCGGGAACAGGTGATGGGTCAAGCACCGCGGGACCGCTAGAAGTATGGCGCTCTACCTGACAGATCCGTGATCGGCTGTTTCGTCATCAGTTGACGCCTGCCTCTGCCCATGTCTTCCGAGTCGGATTTGACGGAATGGTGGGGCCGCCCGCGGGTAGCCACCAGGCTGTGTGTTGATCTGAATGGAGGAGCCGATGTCCGTCCAATGCGGCACGAGGCTGCACGAAAGCGGCCTGAGGGATAGCCGCTACGGCGAGATCGTCGTGGTCAGGAACGAGGCAGACCAAGTGCGGACGTCCGTATACAGCACCGTCGGCTTGAACGATTGCCCTGCCCAGTCATGGCAGTCACTAGACCCTGCGCAAGTCGCGACGGAACTCGGCGCCACCTCCGTCTACCTCAAGGGTCCCCAGTTCTGGGCTGTTGACGAGATCACGGTCACTGGGGTGGGCGAGACAATCTCCTTGTGCGGTCTCGATGCACGCTTGATCAGCGACACCACCACCTCGCTCGGGACGAGCACAGCTGCTAGCCTGCACGGCCCGTACCGCGAGGCAACCGTCCGACACCAGACCGAATGGAAGCTGTCCAGCGGACAATCGCTGTACAAGCTCATCAGCCCAGACGGTCGGCAGTACTACTTGCTTGCATACAGCCACGTCATCGACCCCGGCCTGAACAGCCGCTCGCTCATGACCCTGGGCGACCGGCTGGAGCTACCGAGCGGGTGGCAATACGTCGTCGGAAGCCCCGTTGAGAACCTCGTGCTTAACGCAGACGGCGGTCAGGCTCGCTTGCTGACCGACGATCTTGAGAACTCTTACCTGCTTCGGGAACGACCAGCGTCGGCTCCTGACCAACGGATGCTTCCCGCGAACATGAGTTCTACCGCGATTCAGGCTGCTTTTAGCGCGATCTAGCGCGCCATATATATCGCGGCGCATGCACACCCGCGGCCACCGCCGACTGCGGTCCAGCCAGAAAGCTGTTTACCGCTGCAGGATGGCCCGCAGCCCTGCTGGTACCTCGGCATCAGCGAGCAACCGCAACCCGCACCTGAGGTAGTACGGCGCGTTCCACGGCACATCCGCGAACGTGGTCAATGTCAGCGGCGGAATGCCGGATGCCGCAGCCTGCTCTGCCGCGTGGTCGAGCAGCGCCCGGCCGAGCCCCCGCCGGGCGTTGGCCGGGTCAACCGATACTTGCTCAATGTT
>Ga0126381_100010514_pt1 | contig 10422 bp, 5 predicted proteins | sample PanSoiMetPlot_28_FD_96465 | JGI IMG/M metagenome (GOLD analysis project Ga0126381, IMG submission 96465) | Tropical forest soil microbial communities from Panama - MetaG Plot_28 | ecosystem: Environmental > Terrestrial > Soil > Tropical forest > Bulk soil | place: Panama | collected 2016-02-17 | reverse complement strand
GCCAACTGGGCAAGGGCGCGATCGCTGAGATCCTTGCGTTCTGCTTTTTCCGCCGCAATATCGAGAACGTACAGGTAGGTCAGATCGCGAGATTCCTGCGCCCATATCGGCTCCAAGGTATCCGCGGCTTCGACCCAGCGTTTTGTGAAGAAGTAGCACTGCCCCAGCAAAAAATGGGCTTGCACCGAAGTTGGCTATCTTTGACGACTGACTCAAATGCCAGGAATCGCGCGCCAATATTCGTTCTGGCGATAGTACGCGAGACCGATGTTCAGCCTGACTCCCGTAATCGCGGGCGCCAGTTTTTCCGCATGATGCAGACTTGTAAGCGGCGACGTCCGGCGTTTGCGGCGCATGTCGATGACGCCGAGGTTGGCATATGCAGCGGCCGACTTAGGATCGACTGCCAAGACCTGTTGGAATGCTTGTTCGGCCCTATCGAGATCGCAAATTGCTAGCGCAGCTTCGCCGCGTGCGAGTAGCTTCGACGGATCAGTGCCTGGTGACGGACTGGAAGGTATTGTCCCGGAATGCTGTTCCGAGTTGACCACTTGCCAAAACTTCGGCTCGCGCGCGATCGCAAACAAATGCTCCGATCACAACGGCAACCGTTACAACTTGAACCTGTGCGATTCTTGACAGTGATTGCAGTCTGCTGTAGTGTCCGCCAGCATTGGCTTCAATTACAAGCGGCTGGCGAAAGGTCGTAGTTCCGGCCAAGTTGGGAAGAGAATCGATGGTCACAATCCGTGATGTAGCGAAGGAAAGCGGATTTTCCTCGACTACGGTCTCCATCGTTTTAAATAACGCCCCACTCGCTCGCTATATTCCCGCCACAACAAAAAAACGAATTGAGCGGGCCGCCAAGAAGCTAGGCTATCGTCCGAATCTGTTTGCTCGTTCCCTGCGGAGCAAACGAAGCCACACTGTCGGTGTGATGGTCTTCGACATGACAGATCCGTTCTGCACACCGATCCTTCGTGGTATCGAAAACACACTATACCAATCGAATTACCTACCCATCCTGACCGATGTTCACAATGAGCGCAGCCGTTTCGAGCGTTATCTCGAGATGCTGCTTGATCGCAGGGTTGAGGGGTTGATCGTGTTAGCGAACTGGCTCTTTTTGGACATTAACTTGCTCGGAGATCTGGAGAAAAGCAGCATTCCAACGGCGATTATCGGGGTCGAACTCAAGACTGAGTCGATCAGTTCTGTCATCGTGGACAACGAGATCGGCGCGTACCTCGCCATCGAGCACCTTTACTCCTTGGGCCACCGCAAGGTCGCGTTCATTCGAGGTCCAAAAGCGTTAATCGACACGGCGCCGCGTTGGAAGGGAATCCGTACCTTCGCCAAATCGGTTGGGCTTGAGATCGACCCAAGACTGACCGTTGAACTTCCGGAATCGCGAGAGTCGATTTCAAGTTTTGAAGCGGGCTACAAGTTAACGGAGGAACTGATCAAGCAGAAGCGGCACTTCACCGCCATTCTGGCCTTCGACGACATGACCGCCTTTGGTTCGATTCGTGCGTTGACCAAGGCCGGCATGCGCGTACCCGAAAATTGCTCCGTCATCGGCTTCGATGATGTCGCCACATGTGCCATTTACACACCGCCGTTGACCACGGTACGCCAACCCATGGAACCCATGGGGGCCACCGCCGTCAGCATCGTGGTGGATGGCATCAACGCTGTCCTGGAGAAGCGCGAGAGTCCTGCCGACCACCGGAAGGTGGCGCCGGAGCTGGTCGTGCGGGAGTCTACACGCAGCCTGTCCTGACACCGGCCGCCCGAGGGTTCGGGATGCCAGCGCAAGGATGAGGTGTGGGCGACCGATTGATTAGTACCGAATTTTATGCTTGACAATGCCGCCAGAGCTGCAGCCTAATATGGGCCATTCGTGGGGTATTAAATCGTTACTATTGGCATATTAAAACGATTCAGTGTCCGGAGGTCGGATATGCGGCGGCTAACGTTCTGGACGTACTTGTTCTGTCTCCTGTTTACCCTTCCCCTAGCAGCCCAGAAATTCACCGGAGCCATTCGTGGGGTGGTCACGGATCCGTCCGGTGCCCTTATATCCGGCGCCGAAGTCACGGTCTCCAACGCTGCAACCGGAGAGGCGCACACGATCACGACCAATGATCAAGGCGAGTACGTCTTCCCTGAATTACAACCCGGAACCTACGACGTGAGATTCAAACATGCCAACTTTAAGGAGCAGATCAACCGAGCGGTACAGCTATTCGTATCCAGCACCGCTGTAGTCAATGCCGCCTTGGAGGTGGGAAGCGTCACGGAAGAAGTCAGCGTAGAAGCCAATCCAGTTCAGGTCGAGACCTCCAGTGGCGCAGTCGGCAATGTAGTGGAAGGTCGTGCGGTGCGGGAACTCCCGCTGAATGGCCGCAGCTTTGTTCAGCTGACTCAGCTGATGCCAGGGGTGTCACCCCAAGCTTCCTTCGACAGCAAGAACAAGGGTCTCATGTCCGGAGTAGATTTCTCCGTCAATGGGAATAACACGACCGGGAACATTTTCATGGTCGATGGCGTTAACAATAACGACATCGGATCGAATCGAACTATTCTCGTCTATCCCTCGATTGACGCCATTCAGGAATTCAAGATCCTCCGTAATAGCTATGGCCCCGAATATGGGCAGGCGATGGGCGCTGTTATCAATCTGGTTACCCGGAGTGGCACCAACGGACTCCACGGAAGCGCCTATTATTTCGGGCGTAACGACGTATTAAATGCCACAGACTACTTCAATAGCCTGGAAGGCATAAAGAAGGACGTCCTTCGCCGTAACGACTGGGGATACACCATCGGCGGGCCAGTTGTGAAGAATAAGCTCTTCTTCTTTTGGTCCCAAGAATGGAATCATGAACTCCGCGGGGCTGCACGCTCGGCCAACGTGCCCACACAAGCAGAACGAAGTGGCGACTTCTCTCAGCTGCGCGTCGCCAACGACGGGACACCTTGCGAAAATGCTCCTGTTGACCAGAACGGTAACGTCTTGACTTCGGTTCCTGCCGGGCAGCTCTCTCAAGCGGGCAGTTTGCTGGTCCAACTTTTCCCCCTTCCCAACCTTCCCCAGTCATCGGTTCTTCCGGATAACTGCAATAACTGGTCTGAATCCTTGACCGCTCCCATCTATTGGCGGGAAGAAAACATTCGCATGGATGCCAAGCTCGGCAGCAAGTGGAGCATCATGGGCCGTTACACACATGATTCGTGGTCTCAGCCGTTTCCCAGCACTTTGGACTTCTGGGGCGATGACCGGTATCCGTCAGTGGAATCGAGTTGGATTCAGCCCGGAATCCAGGCCACGCTCAAAATCACGCGAATCTTTGGCGCTGACACAGTGAACGACTTTCAGGTCTCTTATGCTGCGAATCGGATTACGGCTAAGCGTGCCGGCACCGACCCCGGATTGAACGATCAAATCACCGCAGCCCTGCCACCCGATTTTCCCTTGTCGGGCAAGACCTCCGGCTCACAAATGGGGTATCCGATCTTTTGGGGCGGCTTGGGCAATGGGGCAGACACCGACGACCTCTGGACTCAGGCTCCCTGGCACAACAATGAACAACTCTACATTGTGAAAGACGACTTCTCTAGGGTTGTAAAAAATCACACTTTCAAGATCGGATTTCTTTACACGAATAATCAGAAGAACGAGCTTGTCAATGGATCGTCCGGCGAGGCTCCGAACTTTGGCGGAGTGACGACTACGCCTTTCGCGGATACGAGCATCACTACTCCGGACAGCAGCAACGGCGTTTTCAACGCCTTATGGAACCAGGTCTACTGGAATGCCTCCGAGCTGCAGACAAATCCGTTCGCTCAGCAGCGTTGGCACGACATCGAATTCTACTTTGGCGACAACTGGAAGGCGCGTCGCAATCTGACCTTCGAATACGGCTTCCGCTGGTCGTTCCTGCGGCAGCCCTTCAGTTCGATCGACAAAATGGCATCCTTTCAGCCATCGGCTTACAATCCATCGTTGGGCGGAGACGCCTGCAACGGATTGTTGCTCGTGCCCGGAACGGACTTCTGCCATGCATCTGGTTTTACAGGCGGAGTCTTTGGCCCCAACCGAGCCCTCAAGGAGAATAACAATCACGCTATCGCCCCGCGCCTAGGTTTAGCTTGGGATATGAGAGGCAATGGCAAATCGTCACTGCGCGCGGGAGTCGGACAGTTCTATCAACGGGAGCGCCTGTCCAATGGATTGAACGAGGCCAATAACCCTCCGTTCTCCCTTAGCGCACCGAGCATTAATCGACTCCTCGACGTTGCTGTTCCTCAGACCGGGGGGAGCGGCTCCCCGAGTTTCGGTGTTGATCCGGGAAGTGATCTGCCCAACACCTGGCAATGGAACCTGACGTACGAACAGGAGCTGTTCCGCGACAGCAAACTGGAGCTTGCCTACGTTGGAAATCGAGGGATTCACATTCTACGATTTACCGATGCAAACCACGTTCCCCAAGCCGACTGGTTGAATTACGCAATCAGTCAGGGCCCGGACAACAGCTTGCGCCCGTTCGGCGCCGGTAACTTTGGATATATTCCGTATGCGGAGTGGAAAGGTGGTTCCAACTACCACGCGCTGCAGGCTCTCTACCGCGCGCGTGTCAAAGCGGTGGATGCTCAGTTCGCTTACACGTGGTCGAAGTCGTTATCCGATACCTCCCTTACGAGCAGCGGTGGGGCGCAGAACAGCACAGTCTTGCTGAATCCGTTGAATCCCAGGCTGAACTATGGTCCCAGCTTTATCAATCGGCCGCAGACGTTTGTAGGCAACATCGTTTACAACGTGCCAGATTTTGCGGGACACAGTGCACTAGTGCGTCACGCGTTAGGTGGTTGGGAGTTGGCGGGTATCCTGGACTACAGTAGCGGGCCCTCCATGACCGTCTTCTTGAATGGCGAGATCCTTGAAGCCCCCGGTGGCTTCACTGGTACGGGCGACACACAGGGTGCCGCACGTCCCAATCGTGTTCCTGGTCAGCCATGCCGGGCACCATCTGGGTCCCCCAAGTTCCAATGGCTGAATCCGGCGGCGTGGACCGTGGATAACTATCAGCTTGCCACTTTCGGAACTGCCAGCGTGGGCGAATGCTCAGGGCCTGGCATCGCCAACACAGATTTCTCATTCCACAAGAACTTTAAGATCCACGAGCGGGTGAACCTGCAGTTCCGCATGGAATTCTTCAATCTGTTCAACAAAGTGCAGTTCCGGGCGAACTCTGAAGACATTACCGGAATTGACAATAACCTGATTGACCATGCGCAGGCCTGCAATGCCGGGAACGTCAGCGATGCAGGTAGCGTTTGTTTTGGACACGCCATCAATAGTGTCGGGTGGAGCTTCGACGCCAATTCGCGTGATGGCATCGCCTATGGCAACCCGCATTTCGGGCAAGCTCAGCATGATAAGGGACCCCGTGAGATTCAGTATTCTCTGAAGATCGAGTTCTGATCGGGCGAGTTGGTGACTAGAACATTCGCCCTCTGATCTGGGTGGCATTGCCCCACGATATAACCCGTGGGCTTGTGAGAGCCCACGGGTTTTTGTGTCCGTGGAACGCGGTGTTTTCGCGCGTCGAAAGCAAGCCCGATTCGGGGCGTCTTGGGGTAGAAGCGGCTCATGCTGCTTTATCAGTCATTTGCTCGAGGAATCTCTGCTGGTCTTGCGTCGGCAAGAACTTGAAGAAGCTCATGATGGACCGCAATAGGATCTCGGGGCTCCCGTTCTCCAGATTTGCGCCTGCCAGAAAGTCCGCACAAATCATCTCCAAACAGTGGCCACGCGACTTACTCGAGCCGGGTTGTCGGTAGATCGGAAAGAATCGAGGACAGCGGACAGAACTGAAAAGAGCCTCGCAGAGGGGACAGCTGGAAAGCGACTTCTACGCGCTCACCGACTGTCTCACGCCAGCGGTCACGACTGAAAAGGCGTTCTCCAGATCGGCGATCAGGTCGTCAACACTCTCGATGCCGACCGACAGACGGATGAGTTGCTCGGTCACACCCATCTTCTCGCGTTCTTCTGGACGGATCATCGCGTGTGAAGTAATCACCGGAATCGTCACCAGCGAATCCACGCCGCCTAGGCTCGGCGCTAGCGTGAAAAGTCTCAGAGATTCGGCGAAGCGGCACGCATCGTCGCCCGACCCGTCAATTTCGAAACTCAGGACACCACCTCCACCTCGCATTTGCTGCATGGCAAGCGCCCGCTGGGGATGGCCTTCCAGGAACGGATAATTCACACTTCGCGCCTTGGGATGGGCTTTCAGAAATTCCGCCACTCGCATTGCACTTTCATTCTGACGCTGCACACGCAGCGCCAGAGTCCGAATTCCGCGCAACAGAAGCCAAGCAGCATGCGGATCCATGTTGCAGCCCAGTGTCGTGCGCGTGGCGTGAATGGTCTCGATGAGGTCTTTGCGCCCAGCAACAATCCCGCAGATCAAATCGGAGTGACCAGCGAAGTATTTCGTCCCTGAATGCATCACCAGGTCGATGCCGAACTCCGTGGGTCTGCAGTTAATTGGTGTAGAAAACGTGCTGTCGATCAGCGTGCTTACGCCCCTTCGCTTCGCGAGCTCCGATACTTTCTTAAGATCGACCACGCGCAGTGTGGGATTGGTCGGTGATTCCAGATGCAGCAACTTCGTATTGGGGCGTATCGCCTGCTCGTGCTGTGCATAATCGGTCGTGTCGACCAGCGTCGTTTCGACTCCGAGCTTGGGCAGCCATTGCGTCAGGAATTTCGTCGCTCCACCGTAGATGTCGCGCTGCGCGACGATGTGGTCTCCGCTCTTCACCAACGCGAGAATCGAAGTAGTGATCGCCGACATGCCGGATGCGAACAACAGGGCGGCATCCGTCCCTTCCAATTCCGCGATTGCTGATTCCGCAACGGTGTGCGTGGGGTTGCCGTACCGCGTATAGAACATGTCCGTATGCGTCGCGCGGAGCTGCTGCTCCATGTCGGTCACTTCGAAGGTCGATGTCTGGTAGATCGGTGTCGCCAGCGGACCATTCTTCTTGTCCAAGTACGTCCCGCCTCGAACCGCCTCTGTCTCCTGATGTCGTGAATGTTCTTTCATCGCCACTCCTGCGAATAACTGTGTACCCAGCGCCGCCTAAGCCTTCACTGATGCGGCATCAAGTGAAGGGACCGGAGAAAACCATTGTTGCGAGCGGGGGTGTCGCCCGCTGGTCAATTCGTCGAAGGCTCGTTGCAGTTCGCGGGTAACGGGCCCTGTTTTGCCGCTGCCGATGGTGCGGAAGTCAATTTCTCGTAGTCCGATCACCTCGGCGGCCGTTCCGCAGACGAATACCTCGTCAGAAATATAGAGCTGATCGCGAGAAATCGGCTCTTCGAGCAGGGGGTATCCCATATCTCGCGCAATCGTGATGAGGCTGTCGCGGGTAATGCCTTCCAGGATCGGGCTCCGCGGCACCGTGTAGATGATGCCGTTGCGCACCACAAAGAGATTCTCGCCAGTGCACTCTGCTACGTAGCCGGTGGGATCAAGCATGATCGCTTCGTCGAAACCGAGCCGTTGCGACTCGGTCTTCGCCAGAATCGACCCCACGTAGTTGCCCGAGACTTTGGCCTTTGTCATCATGATGTTCGGGTGTAAACGCGTGAACGACGAAATGTTCGCCCGGATCCCGCGTTCCTTCGCTTGCTCGCCGAGGAATGCCTTCCACTCCCAAACAGCAATGATCAACTTGGGCTTACCGGCATCGACCACCATGCTCATAGCGCCGTCGAGGTAGATCAGCGGCCGGATGTAGCAAGATGAGAAACCATTCGCGGCGATTACCTGATGAATCGCGTGCGTGATTTGATCCTTGGAATAGGGCAGGTCGCGAAAACCGACGACCAGGGCGGAATCCAGCAGGCGTTCGACGTGCTCCTCCAATCGGAAGACAGCAGGGCCGTGGTCGGTCGAGTAGCAGCGGATACCCTCAAACACGCTAAATCCGTAGTGCAATCCTGCATTCACAAAAGGCACAACGCCTTCCGACGAAGGTCGAAGCTCGCCTTCCATCCAAATGTATTGTGGTGTTCCCGGCATGGTTCTCCTGAACGGGTGCTGTCAGAATTCGTGACGACTCTCTCAGCTTAGCTGTGTGCTCGCAGAGCGGCAAGAGAAACCGGTGTGCGTGCCGGAAGATGGCGGCAGCGTTGCTATAATCCGTTCGCTTATGGAAACTGGGCTTCGTAATCGAGTTGCCATTGTTGCTGCCTCGAGCCAGGGAATTGGCTTGGCTACTGCGGAGGCGTTCGCCGCTGAAGGTGCTCGCGTAGCCATGTGCGCGCGCAATGCCGAGACCCTGCAAGCGGCCGCGACGCGAATTCGTCAACAACACAACGCGGACGTTCTTGCCGTACCTTTCGATGTCACTGATCGCGATCGGGTCCATCACTTCGTCGAGGAGGTCGTAACTCGCTTCGGATCGGCTGATATCTGCGTTACCAATGCAGGAGGTCCCCCCGCGACGGGTTTTCTGGCAACGACGGATTCTGATTGGCGCAAGGCCATCGATCAGAACCTGATGAGCACAATTTACTTTGCGCGCGCAGTCATTCCCCACATGCAGAAAAGACGCTGGGGACGCATTGTGACGATCACCTCAATCACTACTAAGCAACCGGTGTCCGACTTAGTCCTGTCGAACTCGGTTCGCGCTGGCGTAGTCGGACTTGTGAAAAGCCTCGCAAATGAATTTGGCAAGGATGGAATCCTGGTCAATAACGTGGGCCCGGGGTTCACGGCGACGGATCGTCTGAAAGAGCTTGCCAAATCGCGTTCGAACACATCCGGCAAGCCTGAGAAAGAGATTTTCGATTCCTGGGCTGCGGATTCGCCGCTAAAAAGGATCGGTGAGCCCCATGAAGTCGCAGAAACGATTTTGTGGTTGGCGTCGGATCGTGCGTCTTTCATCACCGGACAAACAATCCTTGCTGACGGCGGAGCCTACAAAGGATTGTGATGTGCGTCTTGTGCGTCAAACATATGATTTTCTGGAATTACCCAAATAACTAGATCGTTACTTCATGATTGCGAAGTCTACTCGCTTCTAGTAACCTGTCCGACAATCTCCTAGCCAGTCTCTGTTGACCCGGGTTCACATCCGCCCCGGAATCATCCGGTGGGAGAGTTGTCTACGCGAGCAGGAGAGAACCTTTAACAATGTTGTCGCACGCGACGGTATGTGCGTGTTTGATCGGCACGATTTTGCAGCTCTCTCTCGCTTGCCCTGCGGTACTCAAATTTCGACGTCAGCAAAAGTTATAGGCCCCGAGCGGGGGAGGAGTATATGCCCAAGTTCTTCCGTCAGTCTCTCTGGATCGTGTTCCTGACAGTCGCATTCTTAACTCAGGTGTTTGCCCAAGGAGGAGCGACTGGCGCAATTACTGGCACGGTTGTCGATCCGACGGGCGCGGTGGTTGCGAACGCCGACATTCGTATCATCAACCAGGACACGGGAGAGACCACGCGCGCGGCAAAGAGCGACTCTAGCGGGTCTTTTACTGCCACGTTGCTGCCGGTCGGTACATATACGGTCTCCATCATAAGCACTGGTTTCCAGGAAGGCCGCTTCACGGATATTGTCGTTCGAGTCACGGAAACAACGCGTATGTCGGCCAAACTCTCCCCGCTCAAGGTGCTTGAGAAGGTGGAGGTGCAGGCATTGGTGCAGGCGGTAGAGACGACGACGGCTACAACTGGGCAAGCCATTGAATCTCAGACAATCCGCGACCTTCCGCTTGCCACGCAAAATTTCCAGCAGTTGTTGACGCTTTCGGCCGGTGCCCAAAGTGACTTGAACGGCTCTGCGCAATTGGGACGCGGGGATGTGCGGATTCAGGTCAACGGGCAGCGCGAAGACAACAACAATTATTTGATCGAAGGCATCAGTGCGACTGACTACAACGTCGCTGAACTCACCAACACGCCCCTGCCAAGCCCAGATGTCGTGCAGGAGTTCAAAGTACAGACGAGCCTCTACGACGCGACACAAGGCCGGAATGGCGGCGGTAACATCAATGCAATCCTGAAGTCTGGAACGAAGAGCTTCCACGGAAGCCTTTTCGAATTCTTCCGGAATACGTCGTTGAATGCGAACGAATGGTTTCTGAAGAATAGTGAATCAAGTCTTGATCGCCCCAATGAACGTCCTGACATTAAGCAAAACATCTACGGCGGCAGTCTGGGCGGGCCGCTCGGGCACGATGCGAAGCTCGGTTATTTCTTCGTGAACTACCAGGGAACACGCCAACGGAGCGGATTGTCGGCCGGTACCATCCTAAGTACGGTTATCCCATTCGTACCCGCTCAACGTGACGCGCAGAGCCTGGTCGATACTTTCTTCCCCAATGATCCCAATGTC
>Ga0126381_100010513_pt1 | contig 10422 bp, 7 predicted proteins | sample PanSoiMetPlot_28_FD_96465 | JGI IMG/M metagenome (GOLD analysis project Ga0126381, IMG submission 96465) | Tropical forest soil microbial communities from Panama - MetaG Plot_28 | ecosystem: Environmental > Terrestrial > Soil > Tropical forest > Bulk soil | place: Panama | collected 2016-02-17 | reverse complement strand
TACCACGAACGCGCCGTTTACAGCGACAGTTACGACGGAGCTGTCGAAGATACTGAGTGATGGAAGCACGCAGACCAACTGGAATCACCGTACTGTGGCTCGGGACAGCTCCGGGCGCATCTTCGAGGAGCGACGCTTCTTTGCTCCAAACGGCGACAAGGTCGCGACGCGGATCTCAGAACTCGACTACTCCGATCCCAGCCGCCACGAGATTTATGCCTGCAGGCCGCAGGAGAAGACCTGCTATGTCAACCGGTACTATGCGCCGGAGTCGGTGAAGCTGATGCCTGCCGGGCCGCTGCCGAATGGCGGGGGATCAGTGACTCGTGAAGAATTGGGACAGAAGACGATTGACGATCTCAATGTGATTGGATCGCGTGAGATCACGACTCTCAACGCCGGAGTTGTCGGTAATCAGAAGACTGAACCGATCGTGAAAGAGTTCTGGTATTCGCCGCGGTTGCAGATCAACGTGATCACGAAGCGGTTCGATCCACGATTTGGTTCGCAGAACTTTGTGGTGAGCAATGTCAACCAGAGCGAGCCCGATCCGAAGCTGTTCGAGCCTCCTGCGGATTATCGTGTTGTGAAGATGAATGGCCAGTGATGCGTGGGAACTTATGTGACGAGCCGCAGAGTAGCCGAAATGCTTGAGATGGTCTCAATGCATCTCAAGAGGCGATGGAATTTCTGACGGTTGAGCCAAAGATTCTTTACTTCGGAACGCCTGTAGCGTTGATCAGTTCGTTGAATGAGGACGGGAGCACGAACCTTGCTCCGATGTCGTCGTTCTGGGCGCTGGGGTGGACGCTGGTGCTGGGGCTGCTGGATGAGACAAAGACTGCAGAGAACATGGAAAGGCATCCTGAGTGCGTGGTGAATCTGCCCCGGCCGGAGATGTGGCGCGAGGTTGAGAAGCTTGCTCCGCTGACGGGAAAAGATCCTGTGCCCGAGCTGAAGGCGAAGCAGTTCCGGTTTCAGAAGGAGAAGTTCGATGCTGCGGGGCTGAGTCCTATCGAGAGCGAGCAGGTGAAGCCGATGCGTGCGAAAGAGTGTCCTGTGCACATGGAGGCGCGAGTGACGAGTCTGCACCGGCTCAGCGGCGAGAAGCTGACCAGGCTTGGCGGTGGCCTTGCGGCTGAAGTGGAGATTGTGCGTGTCCACGTGGCGAAGGAGTTTGTGCTGGAAGGAAGCTATATCGATCCGGCGAAGTGGTCGCCGTTGATCTACAACTTCAGGCACTACTTCCGGCTGGCTGGCGAGGAACTGGGAAAGACGTTTCGTGCTGAGCAATGATTCCGGTTGTCAGCGTCGTGTGGCGGGCATAAACTTCCAGCCTCATGAGTGAGCCTACGGAGTTTCCGAATTTTGACAGCTTCTTCCGCTTTTATGTACGGCAGCATAGCCATCCGGCGAACCGGTGGCTGCATGCGATTGGTACGGTGAGCGGAATTGCTGTTGTGATCGCGGCTTTTGCGATGCATCATCCCTGGTATGCGCTGCTGTGGCCGGTGGTTGCGTATGGATTTGCGTGGACGGGGCACTTCCTCGTTGAAGGCAATCGTCCGGCGACCTTCGGGCATCCGGTTTGGTCGTTCCTGGGGGACTTTCGGATGCTTGGGCTGATGCTGACTGGGCGGCTTGACTCGTACCTTGATGAGCGAGCCTGAGCGGTCTGCTAGTGGGCTGTCCTTGCTGAAGCTAATGTTATGGCTCGGTTGAGTACTGGGTCAACACCCTCCTGCCAATCTTTGAAACTCCATGGAACAACTTCGTCCGGGTCGAGCGACTTGACTCGAAACTCGAAGAAGTAGTTCAGCCAGAAACAGACGTTCCAATCGGTACAAGCATTTTGGTAATCATGTTTACCCGTCTGGTATGCGACACAGAGCCGGTAATTGGGGAGGCACGCCCGGCCCCCCTCCGAGAAGAACTGCAGTCGATCGCCGACGGGTTCGCCCACAATCACGACGCGCTCCTGACCAGCGTGTTTAACAGCGGCAACGGTCGATATTCCTGCTGAGAACGTCGCTGGGCCGGTGAGTACAATGATTTTGCCGGCTGGAGGAACCAGTTTCGGCAGACTGTGCGCGAAGTCATATGTGTTCACGAGGTTGCCGCCACTGTCGTAGCGCAGATCGAGGATCACATTACAGGGCTGAGCCTGCCGCAGGCGCCGTTCGGTGCTTGATACAAAATCCGTGATCTTCTGACCGCCTTCGTCGGTATTGGATTTGAACTGCACGAATTCGGTGCACGTTCCGGGCAACGTTAGCCTTCGAAAGGCTTGATCGAAGTCGGTCAACGATACTGGCAGACGGCGATCTGGTTCGACTGCCCGCCATTGTCCCGCCATGCCCATCAAAGGCTCGCTAGATAACCAGCGTTCGGTAGATCCCGCTGGCTCATTCGCTGGCGCGTAGGAGTCAAGCCTCCTTGTAATCGTGCTGCCGAGAGGAGTCTCTACTGTCCAATTTGAGTGCTGCATGTCCGTGGCAACATCAATGCCGTACAGCAGGTCCTGCTCCGCGAGATATTGTGTCGCGTGCAAACGCCGCCACTGGAGTGTGCCACCACGCAACTGCTGGAGTTTGGTCATGACGGCGTCAATGGGCTGTCCATCAATCGCGGTTATTCGACTGCCCAGAAGATCTGCATGCATTTCGGTCGCACGCATGATGTACAACCCGTCGGAAAATTCGGTAACACGTATCGGAAGTTCCGGAGATGCGGCACCGCGCTCCTTCTCAACTCTTGAATGGCCATTGTCGGCTAACGCGTCAATTCGCATCAGTGACACGCGAAGATGCGGTCGATCAAGCACAGTATCAAGTGCCGCGAGCGCGTCCAGTCTTCGATTGGCATCAGCGCGGTCGTTCGGCGCAAATGAGCGGTCCAGTGCTATGAGTTGGCGGAAGTACTGAATGTCCTGACGTTGCGCTTCAAGGGGGGTGGCAGCGGGCGGATAGTGCAGCCGTGGGGCTGAAGGATGAAAGTGGTAACGCATTCCCGCAAAGAATCCACCTGCCGCAATGGCTAGTAGCACGATAAGCCCAATCACAACCACGGTTATTCTCTTAGCCATAGAGCGTCGTCTTCCCTTTGTGGGAGGGAACAATCCTTTCCCAGATACCTCGCTATCAGGAGCCTACCTCGCTATCAGGAGCCGATGGCATGCAGCGGCTGAGTCGTGACACAACAGCTTAAGGACTATCGGACGGGTTTACCAGGTTCCGATACGGAGCACGGCCGGTGGTGATGCGCAGCGAGTTCTAGATTGCTGAATAAAACGCGAGCGTATACTGGTCAAATTTCCCGGGCAGTGCGGTTGAGAGAGTGGAGCGCGGGAAGCATGACGATACCGAGAATCGCGGACGCGAGGCCCGTGAGAGTTGTCATGGAAAGTCACGTCAGCCTGGTTGGCTGGGTGAACTTTCCGCCCGTGTCTCTGCATAGTCATGAGGGCCTCTGATCATTCCCTGAGCGGGGCGTGATGAGTTCATGACGGAACGTAAGTGCCTTGTCTTCAGCTTTGCTGATGTTGAGGTTCGAGAGAGGGAGTTCTGCATTGCGCGGGATGGTGAAGTGCTCCCGGTCGAGCCGAAGGCATTCCGCGTTCTGCTGTTCCTGTTGCGGAATCCGCAGAAGCTGATCACGAAGGAGGAGCTGCTTGATGCGGTGTGGGGCGACACCGCTGTCACGGAAAATTCACTGACGCGTAGCATTGCCCTGTTGCGGCGGCTGTTGGGCGATGACACCCATGAGCCTCGCTACATTGCTACTGTACCTACCGTCGGCTATCGGTTTCTGTGCGATGTAAAGGTTGCGGGGGATGGAGCAGAGGCAGCGAGGGCTGATCATTCTGCAGCGGCGAAGAGTGTGCCGGCGGTCTCACAATCAGGTTCAAACCATAGGACAAGTGCAGGGTGGATTTCCGGTTTTCCCCGCCGCGCAATTCTGTTGTCACTTGCCGTGATCGCTCTACTGCTTGGACTTGGGTCTATGGGTTATGTCGTTCGCCGGTCGGCGCGCCGTCCTACTATGACGACAATTCCGTTAACCAGTTTTCCCGGCGCTGAGACTCAGCCTGCCTTCTCATCCGATGGCAAGCAGGTGGCCTTTATTTGGGACGGCAACTCGGGTGATCGAACTGATGTCTACATGAAGCGCATTGGCAACGAGCGGCCACTGCGGCTGACTCAAAGCACCGGGTTCGTCTGTTGCGATGTTTGGAGTCCGGACGACCGATATATAGCGTTCCTACGATGCTCGGGTGAAAACGCGGGCGTCTACGTGGTGCCTTCACTCGGCGGCCCCGAAAGGAGCCTCTGGAAAACAACAGCCTGTGCGGGCTTGGGTTGGTCACCTACGGATCCCGTTATTGCTTTTGGCGACAAGAGCTCCGCGGACGCCCCTTTCGCCTTGTTTCTTATGTCCGTTGAAGACCTGCAACCACGACAACTGACATTTCCCTCAGGCAATGTGGTCGGCGATCAAAATCCGGTTTTCTCGCCTGACGGGAAATCGATAGCGTTCATACGAATCGTCGGAGAAGGGGCTCCGGACATTTACACGGTCGCGGTATCGGACGGCTCTGTTCGCCGGTTGACGTTCGACAAGTCTGCTATCTCCGGTCTTACCTGGAGTGTCGCCGGAAAGAAAATCATCTTCTCATCCCACCGCGATGGCGGCCAGTCGCTGTGGGCTGTCTCTGTCGCGGGGGGCGAGCCAGAAAGAATTCCTGTGGGAGGCGCTGACGCGAGAGAACCAGCAATTTCGCGCAACGGAGATCGGCTTGCCTACAGGCAGGGAAGGATCCATCCGAACCTGTGGAGCATTGGTCTCTCTAAAGGCAGCCGTAATGTCATTGAGAGCCCAGCTCAGTTTCTTGTTTCTGCGGCCTACAACAATGGTCCGCAGTTCTCGCCAGATGGCAAGAGGCTTGCTTTCACGTCGGGACGCTCGGGGTACAACGAGATTTGGACATGTGATGTATCCAACTGCTCCGAGCCACAGCAATTGACATTTCTTAAGGTGGTCAGCGGCATGGCGCGATGGTCGCCGGACGGCAAGCAGCTTGTTTTTGATTCCCGGCCAACCGGTCACAGCCGGGTAATGATAGTCAACGCCGACGGCGGCAGCCCGATACCACTCACCGATGGGAAGGCGGAAGACAAAGTCCCGAGTTGGTCGTCGGATGGGAAGTTCGTTTACTTTTCATCCAATCGCAGCGGCGCCTCGCAGATCTGGAAGATTCCGGTAAGCGGAGGACAGCCGTCGCAAGTGACGCGACATGGCGGTTACGCGGCGTTCGAGTCGTCAGACGGTCAATCTCTCTACGTCACCAGGGATACTGAGCCTGGGATTTGGCGGTTGCCAATTGGCGGCGGGGATGAGATTCGAATACTCACCGAACCTTCTCCGGGACATTGGGGAGACTGGGCTTTGTCGGCGAGAGGAATCTATTACGTTTCTGAGTCGAGTCCACACCCGGCCTCACATCCTTCCATTGAGTTTTTCGATTTTGCCAGCAAGCGTGTGTCCAGAGTCGCGGAGTTAGCCGGCCTGCCACCCGCCTTCGACCCGGGTTTCGCCGTTTCACCCGATGGTAAGCGTGTCATCTTCTCCCAGGTCGATACGTCAGCTGTTGACATTATGCTGGTCGAGAATTTTCGCTGAATGATTATGATTTGGCTCTGACTTTTGAGAAGCAACGATGAAGGGGCATATTGTCGGGGGACAAAAGCCCCGCGCTGGCGCGGAACTGAATGCGAGCGCCGACCGGTTTACCAGGTTCCGATACGGAGCACCGCGCCGGTGGTGATGCGCAGCGAGTTTTGCGGCTGGATGAAGTCAACATTTTCCATCCAGGTGTGGGAATACTCGACGTTGACCATGCGCCAGGCGAAGGCGCGTGTCACGACCCAATCGAATCCGCTGCCGAAGCTCAGCGCCGGCCCGATTTTGGCGACTTCTACCGAATAGTCGCTGCGTTTGGGGTAATGCGGGAGGGTTCCGTTGCCATCGCTCCATGCGTCGAGCAGTTCTTTTCGCAACTCGGTGTTGAGGATTTCGTGGGTGACGCGCCGCCCGCCGAACATGGTCTGCAGATAAGGTGAAACATGGTGTGCGGCCAGTGGCGTCCAACGTACACCTCCGCCCCAGAAGAGCATGTCACCACTGTAGTTCACAGCGGGCATGCCCATGATGAGGCATCCGCTGACTTCACCGACGAGCTGGAAGTCAGGATTGAGGCGCGAGGCTCCGGAGCCGCCACCGCCGACACAGTTGTTCGTGTTGTGCGAACCCAGAAAGCGTTCGTAGACGGGGAATGCCTCGAGCTCGATGTCGGCTTCCTTGGGATACTCCTTCTCAACTACGGGTCCTGGCGGCTTCACGTATACGAAAGGCTTTTCACCGCCAGATTTGTATTCAGCGACGAGTTCCTTTCGCATTTGATAGTCCTCTCCGGTGAGTCTGAGACGATAGTCGCGATCCCACGGATAGCGGAGGGCCACTGCCTGCGCCGTGGATCGGCCGGGATTGAGGAAGCTCCGCGCCAGGACGATGAGCAGCCGGTTGGTGGTGCGGTTCTCAAGACCAGTGATTACGTAGCGGTCGGCGATATCTTCGGCCATCATTCCGATGATGCCCAGCGTGGGCGTGTCGACCAGGCAGATAAATCCGGGAGAGGCGTGAAGCATCACGTTGCCGATCGAGGCTTCGCTCGCCGGCCCGATTTTCCACTCAGTGTGCCAGACAGCCGCGTAGGCCATCGAGTGCAGGAGGCTCATGAAGTACTCGCGGCCGTCGCCCCACTGGACCTTGCGGTAGCGGGGGTCATTCTGGCGTTCGATGAATCCGAAGGCTGAGCCCTGAATCGGGTGGCTGGCGTAAGGGGCCATGAAGCGGTCACTGTCGCTCCAACCGCGCAGTTCTCCGACGGAGCGGAGGTAGTCGTTCAGCCAGGGGCCGCGCATAGCATCCCGGGTTCCGGCTTCGGTGATGAGGTTGAAGGTGTGCCCAATGCCGACTAAGAACAGTGATTCTTTAATGGCGGCACTCCACTGGACCTTGGTTTCCGGAGCCGGTCCGGCAGCGGGATACACCATTGAATTGCTGCTCCCTGAGCCAGGGCTGTCGGGCAGATCGAAAACACCGGTGTGTGAATCGTCGCGAGCTTGGTTGTTTTGGCGCAGACCCAGACCCTCGGTTGTGAGATCGATATAGTCGAAGGAATGAATCGAAGGGTTCAGCCCGGAAAAGCCAGAGGGGAGAGACTTGCCTGCAACCAGCGGCGCAATTTTGTAGGTGAGCGTGGCGGGAACAGGAAGCTGAGGAAGATCAGTGGGTTGGCTCTGGGCGGAGGCCGTCGCGATGGCGCCCGCAATGATCAGGGTGATGAAAAGAATGGCGGCCCATTGAGCGATGACGTGCCCTCTTTTTCGCATTTCACGATTCTCCTGGTGAGCCTCAGGAAAAAGAATTCAGAAAAAAGGGTGAATTGCGACCGCAAAGCCTGGGGCGGCGGTACCCGGATCAGAAAAAGACTCCCCGCCCGATCAGCTATAGGTAATTTCAATGCGCTTGCGCACGAATGGAAACTGGCAATAGTGACAGTGGAGACTCGCTCTACGACATCCACTTGAGCAGGCGGATGATTCCCATGGATGCGGGTTTGGAGTGGGCGGAGACGTCCTTGCGTGCGTGGATCTCTTTGCGCTGCGCGGCGTAGTAGCGATAGGCCTCGGTCATCATCTGCTGGTTGGTGACGGTGGGGCGCCAGCCGAGGCGTTCGCGGATGCGCGTGGTGTCAAAGATGAAGTCCTCGGCGATCATGCGGTAGTGGTAGGGGCCGAGCGGCGAGACTCCGAGCTTGTGGGCGAGCTTCATGGCGGCGATGGTGGGGGCTTTTGGGAGCTGCGCTACGCGGGCGCGGGTTCCGGCGTCGCGAATGACGGCCTCGTAGACCTCGCGGAGGGAGCAGACGTTGTCGGAGCCGATGTGAAAGAGGTCGGAGTGCGGGTAATCCATGGCCTGGATGCAGGCGGTGGCGAGGTCCTGGGCGTAGATGAATTGATAGCGGTTGGAGCCGGAGCCGACGACCCAGACCTTTTTGTTGTCCTGGATGAACTCGAAGAGGATGGCGAGCAGTCCGAGGCGGCCACTGTCGATGATGGTGGGGCAGCGGATGGTGATGACGTTGAGGTCGGCTTCGTACGGTTTGAGGGCTTCTTCTGCGGCGAGCTTAGAGCGGCCGTAGAGCTCGACGGGGTTGGGCGGCTCGTCTTCGCGGACCTCATGGCCGAGGTTCGAAGCCCACAGGCAGTTCGTCGAGGTGAAGATAAGCTGGCGGACGTTGTGGGCGCGGCAGGCCTCGGCGATGTTTCGGGTGCCGTCGACGTTGGAGGTCCAGAGGTCGTTGTCGTTGATGGTGTCGTGGGCAAGCATTGCGGCGACGTGGAAGACGGCGCTGAAGTTGCCCTTGGTGAAGAGCTCGTTGAGGAGCGCGGTGTTGCGGATGTCTCCCTGAATGCTGGTGAGCGTGGGGTGGGTTTCGGGGTCCCAATCAGGATCACGGACGAGGTCGATGTTGGTGACGGCGTAGCCTTCGGCGAGGAAACGGCGCTTGAGTACTCCGCCGAAGAAGCCGGAGGCTCCGGTGACGAGGACGTGTTTCATGCGTTGGCCTGTGCGCGTGCTGACGGAGCGTGGAGAAAGATGGGTTGACGTGCGGCTGCGGCCTGGAAGAGGTAGACGCCGAAGATGGTGATCAGCGGCTCGAATGGATGGCGGAAGCGTGCCTGCACGAAGACGGTGTAGTAGGGAAGCGGTAGAAGGATGAAGGCCCAGGCGATGAGTCCGCTGGCCGGGACGCGGCGGATGATCGCGAGAGCGAGGCCGAGGAGTCCGGCGAGGCTGATGAAGCTATAGCTGAGGACGCGCGGGAGTTCGAGTGCCCATGGAGCGTCGGAGGGAACGCTGATCCAGAAGAAGTAGATGCGCTTGAGCGTGTTCGCTATGAAGTGAGCGGGGTGGGCGTGCATGTAGGCGCGGGCGAGGTCGCCGCGCATCTTTGAGTACCGCAGCTCTCCCATCTGCTGGTAGAGATAGAACTGGTCGGAGGCCATGTTGGGGTGGTCGTAGACCATGACGAAGCCGCGTGAGCCGGGGCCGTTGCCGAGGTAGGTCTCGACGCCGAGGTTGCCGCGGATGGGAACGAAGGCGTGGAAGGCTTGATAGTTACGTAGCTCCCACGGGACGAGGCACGCGAGAAAGACGATGCCCGCGAGGATGGCGTTGCGCAGCGCGTGCTGACGGTGCCACGTGCCGATGAGGATCCAGAGGCCGCAGATGGGGAGGAAGAGAAGAAGCGTTGAGGTTGAGAGCGCGATGATGCCCCAGAGGAGTCCGAAGAGGAGCCATTGGCGGGTTTGGCTGGATGTCTCTTGTGCGGATTGTGTTGATGCGTTGGCGTTGATTCCGCGCATACGGAGAGCCAAGACAATGACCCAGGTGAAGAGGAAGGTGGTGAGGCACATCTCCCACACCCAGCGGACAGCGTACTGCATGGCTGCCGGATAGAGTGCCCAGAGCCAGCCGGACCAGACCGCGTTATTACGAGAGATGCAGCGATAGGCGATCTCCCAGACGGCGAGGGCGGTAGAGGCGGAGAGGATGCAGTTGATGGCGAGCAGCACCCATGCAGCCGCGGGGGTGTAAATGCCGAAGAGCTTGAAGGCTCCAGCGATGAGGAACGGATAGGCAGGCGGGACCCATGCGGTGGGTCCGGTGAGTCCGAGGTAGGAGGAAGCGAAGGGGTTGGCGAAGCCGTGTCCGGAGACGAGCGAGCGGGCGATGCGGCCAGCCTCCCAGCCGAACTGGAAGTGGTCGACGTAGGGTCGGAAGCGGTAGGTGTGGGCAAGCGTCATGTAGGCGACGCGGATGAGGAAGGCGACCCAGAAGAGGCGCCAGGGGGCTCGGGGGTCACCTTCAGCGCGGGCGTCTTCTGCCTTCATCCAGTGCCAAATGGGGCCCCCAGCGAGCGAGCTTGCTGGGGCGGAAAGGCGTTCGAACATTGTGATTTGATTTTAGCTGGCGCGGCGGCGATGATCGGATGAGATTTCTATTGTGAGGTTTTGCTGGATGGGAGTTCCGATCAGGGTTTTGAAGTTGAAGCCGGAGGCACAGTTGCCGCGCTATGCGCATGTGGGGCCGTACGGAGATTTGGCGGCCGATCTTTATGCGGCTGAGGCGCTGGTGATCGTGCCGGGGGCGACTGTGGCGGTCTCGACGGGGGTGGCGCTGGAGTTTCCGTCGACGCATGGGGCGCTGGTGGAGGACCGATCGGGGCTTGCGGTACGTGGAGTGACTACGCTGGCGGGGGTGATCGATCCGGGTTATCGCGGAGAGATCAAGGTG
>Ga0126381_100010512_pt1 | contig 10422 bp, 10 predicted proteins | sample PanSoiMetPlot_28_FD_96465 | JGI IMG/M metagenome (GOLD analysis project Ga0126381, IMG submission 96465) | Tropical forest soil microbial communities from Panama - MetaG Plot_28 | ecosystem: Environmental > Terrestrial > Soil > Tropical forest > Bulk soil | place: Panama | collected 2016-02-17 | reverse complement strand
CATGGGCGATCCGTCGGCCTTGCGGCGAATCGAGAGGTTAACGGGGACCCCCACCTTCCCGCGGAACGAGGCCACGGGAACGAAGGCCGAGCCGTCGAGCGAAAGTATTTGATCGCCTAGGAGAAGGCCGGCCCGGTGAGCGGCTGAGCCCTCGACCACGCCAGTGATGAAGGTGCGGCCCCGATCGTCGACATGTGTGAACACTCCAATGCCCGGATAAGTGACCTCGCCCGATGGGAAGACGCGCTCCAGGCCGCGACGGCGCAACGCACCGACGAAAATGTCGGCGAGCTGGTAATAAGCGGTTTCCTCCGGAGTGTAATACCGGGTATGCGAAGCATCGAGTTCAGCAAGCATCGTATTAATGACCACGGCCAACGCTTCTGCTGACGTGGCCGACGCAGCTACCAACTGGTACCGCCGGCGCAGCGCCGGCCAATCCAATTCATGCAGGTGCGGATCGTAGAAGCGGTCGCGCACTGTTTCCCACACCTCGTCCAACGCCGCCTGGTTTGCCTGTGCGGATGACTCCACCGGTGGGGACACCTGCTGGCCCTGGGCCGACCATCCGTCCAAAGCGGCAAGGCAGCCAAGCGCCAAGACGGTCCTGCGTGTAGGGCCTGCGTGCTTCATACTGATAGAAATGATACGACATACTTGTCCCGGATCAAACTGTGAACTGTCGAGCCTGATACAGGATCTTCCCGCAGCACTGTCATACCGTCAGGTTTATGATCACGACTCTATCTGCTCTCGTTTCGCGGCTCGCGTTCCGTGTGCGCTTGAGCACATCGCCCAGGGACATAAGGTTATCTCAGGCGGCACAAGGGAAGGACGCTGCGGCGTCTGTCGCGGTGATCGCTGGCGGCCTTGCGGGACCGTGCTAGCTTAGAACGAGCGGGAGGATCGGATGGTCACCCCATTTTACACCATCGGCCACGGCACGCGGCCGCTGCACGACTTCGTCGAACTCCTGAAGAGCCTCGCGGTGACGCTCGTTGTCGACGTCCGCACCGTGCCGCGCTCGCGCACTAATCCGCAATATAACCGTGACACCTTACCCCAATCGCTTGAGCCGTTCGAGATCGGTTATGAGCACATTGCGTCGCTCGGCGGACGACGCGGTCGCGCCCGTGAGGTGCCGCTCAAGCTCAATGCGTTCTGGGACAACGACAGTTTTCACAACTATGCCGACTATGCCCTGAGCGATCATTTTCGTGACGGGCTCTTGCATCTGCGCGAGCTCGGGCACACGCGGCGCTGCGGGATCATGTGCGCGGAAACCGTGTGGTGGCGCTGTCACCGACGGATAATCACCGACTACCTCCTCGCGGCTGGGGAGAGCGTGTTTCACATTCTCGGACCTAGCCACGTGGAAGAAGCACGCATGACTCCCGCGGCGCGACTGCAGGCTGACGGTTATCTAATCTATCCCGCCGAGCAGCCAGGGCAGCGCGACATGTTCGAGCGATAGAAGTGAGCGCCCGCCCGGGACCCGATGTTCACGTGATTAGCGGCGACGCTTGCGCAACGCCATGAAGTCCGACGTCGCCTGCCAAGCTGGGCGACAAGAGACTAACGGTAACATCATATGGCAATACTCATAGCGATAACGCACCCCGTTAGGGACCTCTCACGCCTACCCCGAACGCTTCGAGTCCCCAGCGCACGACCGTTAGGACTCCGGGGCCATTGTGGCAGACGGCTGCAAGTGGGCTGGGATCAAGCGGCCGCGTTTTTGCGGCGAGAGATTGGAGATTTTCCGCGTATGCAGATGCAGCGCCCGGAGTCGCGCATAGTCGAACTATTTCGTAACCTATCCCCGCTCAAGACTGTGAGCCGTTGAGAATGATTGGGGATTTCTCAGCGCCACCACCAGGGGCAGCGACGCATTTGCAACCTCTGTGTGGCCACAGCGACCCTCCTTGCAACTTAACGAGTGGCGGCGAAGGCGGAAATGAAGCGGGCCCCCTATTTTCTAGAGGCTCAATTGGGACAAGGGTCACCTCAAAGGCGAGACGGAAGATCGAAGCGCCGATGCGGTGCATCGAGGGACTGAGCATCAACCGCCCGCGACCCAGCGACTGGTGCCGCGCACGCGGATTGACAGATTGAGCCGGGGCGAGCGATACCAAGCCCGTCGCCCGAGAATTAGGTTCGGAGATCTTGCGCGCAATGACAAGCGCTTCGTCGATCAGTGCGTTGGGTAGATGGGGTGCAAGTGATGCCAAAGCACCTCGCGGGTCGGCGATGATCGTCGGAGGAATCGCGCAGATTGGCCGCGCGGCTGTCGCCTCGGCGGCAATTCGACTGCCAACGAGCAAGGCATGAGATCACCAAGGACGGTACGTGCGGCCGAGGCGCTTGGGAGAGTTCGTCTCTCCCGCTCGTTCTTCATGCGCGAATTCCTGCATAGCGAAATCGCGTCAATGCACGGATTATCCAATCTCCCGGAAAATCCAGATTTGGCTATCACCGCCGGCAAGCGGCTGTGCGAGGAATTGCTGGAACCGCTTCAAGCTACCTTCGGTCGGATCGCGATTCGCTCGGCGTATCGGTCGCCGGCCGTGAACGCTTACGGCAATCGCCATAATTGGAGTTGCGCTTCAAACGAACGCAATTTCGGTCGCCATATTTGGGATCGACTAGGGCCGCGCGGGATGGGCGCGATGGCGTGCGTTGTCGTGCCGTGGCTGCTCGATCATCTGGACAAAGGGGCCTCTTGGCCGGCGATGGCTTGGTGGATTCACGACCATCTGCCCTATAGCGAACTCCAATTCTTTCCGAAACTTTGTGCTTTCAACATCGGATGGGAAGAAAACCCCAAGCGCACAATATTTAGCTTCATATCGCCGCGCGGATACCTGACGAGGCCCGGTCTTCCAAACCATGGCGGCAACCACGCTTGTTCTTATGATGGATTTCCGGATTTACGAAATTGAGATTGATCTACTAAACTACCGGCCGCCCAAGACCGGTTTGCGGTGGCGGGGCGGCGAAGACTTTCGGCAGCTGTTCCAGGCGCTTGAGGAGGACGCACATGCAGCCGCACAACCGCAAGAAACTCGACGACCGCGTGATCAGAGCGGCTGAGGCGGCGCTCACCGCCCAGAAGTATGTGAGCCCAGTTGACGTGCTGGTCGGGATCGGGTGGCTCGATCCCGGCGCACTCAAGCGTTGGCGGCAGGGACAGGTCGAATATCTCGAGGCAGTCGTGCAGACCAATCTGTCGCGCATTTCCGAGGCAATGAAGCTGTTTCGGTCGTGGGCGGCCGCGAAAGGCCTAATCCCAAGCGAGACGTCCTACATCGCGCGGACGCCGTTGCGGCAGACGCTGCGCTTCAGCAAGAGCGGGAGTCCGACGATCGAGAAGCTCTACCGCACCCATTGGATTTCGGGCGAGCTTTCGCAGAAGAAGCAGGAGCGTTTGGTGGAGCGAGCGAGCCGTGGGCCCGAGCTTCTGGTCATCCAGCCACTGAGCGATACCTGGAAATGCCATCGATGCGGCGGAACGGGCGATCTGCTTATCATGGAAAGTCCCGGCCCGGCATGCCTGCGATGCACAGGCCTCGACGATCTCGAATTTTTGCCTGCCGGGGATGCGCTGCTCACGCGCCGGGTCAAGGCAAAAAGCGCGAGGCACGCCGTGGTGGTACGCTTCAGCAAAAGCCGACGCCGCTATGAACGACAAGGTCTGCTGGTCGAGCCGCGCGCCTTTGTGGAAGTGCAGCGCGAGGTCGACCGGCAGAACCGCGAGTAACACATAGTAAGCGTGCATAGCCTACCGGAAACCCAAAATGGTCGACGTCACCGCGCGAATCGGTTGATAGTCAATTGTTTGCCGCTTTGCTAATGGGTTGGCTTCCATTCGCGAGCGAGCTTCTGCGCCTCCTCTATTTGCTCGGCAGTCATACGTTTTTCCACGTTGTCTCTAACGAATTCCGCGCCCCGCTCACCTTGAGCTGCAGACAAATTACTCCACATGTGGGCGAGGACGTAATCCTGCGGCACGCCGTGACCGACTTGGTACATTTCGCTAAGTAAGGACTGGGCTCGCGCGACGCCGTGTTCCGCTCCGACGCGCAGCCACTTTGCCGCTTCGGCGTCGTTCTGTTGCACGCCCCGACCATTGAGGTACATGAAGCCCAGAATGGATGGGGCCTGAGGGTCGCCCTGGTCTGCTGCGAGACGGAACCACCTTGCTGCTTCGGGGTCGTCCTGCGGAACACCTAGGCCGCCAAGATACATTGTTCCAAGAATAAACTGGGCCCCCGCCACGCCTTGGTCCGCCAGCGGATGAACAACCTGGAGGGTGGTCGCATAGTCACCTCTCTCATACAAAGCGGCAGCGTCCTCCAAGGGGCCTGCCGCTGCCGCAAAGCTTAGCGCTAAAATAGTCGCGAACGGTCGCATATCTGAATCCCGGCGCCCCGCAACGTCACGTGTTCTTGCGAATCGCACGTTTACCCCGGTCGCGGAGCGACCGGTATGCGGACGATCGCGGACATAGCTGAGTGGTCGTCCGTCATGCCGTCAGCCCTGTTGAAGCCGTTAGCCGCTCGGAAGCGCGCAGGCTCCCTCGCTCGTCAAATGAGCGTCTTGGAGCCCGCCGGATCGCAGCGGCTGTGCGACAACGCTTAGCGCGCTCCGGTCTTATGATCAAAGCCGGGTCTTAGCTCACGAAGAAAAACCGGCTGCAGCGAAACAGCCCGAAAAGTCAGCTCGACAAAACCTCATTGGAGGAGCAGGGCCCGGACGCAATGACGAATCGCGGCGCTTGAGATCGGTCAGCAACAAGTCGAGATCGATTTTTTCAGTGAGCCTTGCCGCAAGTCGGGGAAGAACGCCTGCGGAGCGTCGTGCTGACCGAACGGCATCCACGAATCATCCAAGCGATGACGGCGTCACGGTCACAAGGCGAAATCGGAATCGAGCGCATTTGTCAGCTCGCCGGCATGAGCGGCTATTACCGGTATTGGCAGCCATCGGCGTCCGGCCGGAACGGTGCTGCTATCAATCTGGTCGTCCGGTTAAGGCTAGGCGGTCGGTGAATATTGCTGTGCGTTACGTGCCTGTGCACGCGCCCGTAGAGTCATTCGCCGCAGCGACGGGGCGGGCATAACCAAGACGACGCCCGAGCGCATCACCAAAATCCGTCAAGAAGTCCCCCATCGTTGCGGCACCTCTCCACGAGCGCGAGCGTGCACACCCAACCGCCAACGTCGTTCACCGCAGCTCAAACACCACCGCTCAGACGGTCAGCGCCGCAACGCGTAGGCGATTACGTAGTCGCCAACCTTCGTCCCAAATGATCCATGCCCCCCTGCTGCGGTGACGACATACTGCTCGCCCTCCACTTCGTAGCTCATCGGAGTCGACTGCCCGCCGGCAGGCAGACGGTCCTCCCAAAGCTCGTCGCCATTCCGGACGTCATAGGCTCGGATGAAATAGTCCGCCGTGGAGGTCAGGAACGCAACGCCTCCGGCGGTGGTAAGTGGTCCGCCCAGGCTTGGCATGCCCATTTTGATCGGAACCGGAATCGGCGCGCTATCCCGGATAGTTCCGTTCCGACGCATCCATACAATCTTCATCGTCTTGAGGTCGATGCCGGCCATGAAGCCCCAGGGTGGCCGCTTGCAGGGCAAGCCGATCGGGGAAAGGAACGGATGGAGGATTACACCATATGGCGTGCCGTACATCGGCTGCACGCCTATTTCGCTGCCAGTCGGATGCGCGTCGTTTGGAGCCGCCGGATTGTCGGGGCCACGCGGCAAGAGCTTCGAGACGAACGGGATCGCGATCGGGTTGGCAATCGCGATCTGCCGGATCGGGTCGACGGCAATGCCACCCCACTCGAACATGCCGAGGTTGCCTGGGAAAACAAGCGTGCCCTGCAGTGAGGGCGGCGTAAACGTGCCTTCGTAACGCATCTGGTGGAACAGAATACGGCAGGCCAGCTGATCGAAGATCGTTGCGCCCCACATATCGGCACCAGTCAGCTTCTCCTCAGGCCGGAAGCTCAGGTCGGAGAATGGCTGCGTCGCCGCAACGTGGTCACCGGGTGCCGCCCCTTGAGCTACCGGACGCTCCGGTGCCGGGACGATAGGCTGTCCGGTCCGACGATCCAGAACAAACAGGTTGCCGGTCTTTGCCGGCTGAATGACGGCAGGAACGACGCCGTTCGACGTCGGCAGGTCAATCAGCGTCGGCTGCGCAGGAAGATCCATGTCCCACAGATCGTGGTGCACTGTCTGATAGGACCACACACGCCTGCCGGTGTTGATGTCCAGCGCCACCAGTGCGCTAGCATAGCGCTCGGCCAGAGCGCCGCGATTGCCGCCCCAGATATCCGGCGTTTGCACGCCCATCGGCACATAGACCAGGCTCAGCTTCGGATCGAATGAAGCCGTGTTCCACGAATTAGGCGAGTTATTGGTGTAGGCATGTGTCGCGGAGGGAAGCTCGTTCTCGTTGGCGGCTCCCGAATCCCAAGCCCACACCAGCTTGCCAGTGTGGGTGTCGAAGCCGCGTATGACGCCTGACGGCTCCTCGGTCGAGTAGTTGTCGATCACCGCGCCCGCCACCACCAGGACCCTGTCGCTCACCACCGGGGGTGACGTGGGTTCGTAGAAACCCGCGGTCTTGATCCCCATACCCTCCTGAAGGTCGAGCGTGCCATGGTCGGCGAAGCCTTCGCAGGGCTTGCCAGTCTCCGCATCGAGGGCGATCATTCGGCCGTCATTCACGGGAAGGAAAATCCGTCGAGGGCAATCGCTCGGCACCGGGGTGCCGTCGGCGTTGACGGCGCCCGGCGCGGTCTCGTGATAGGAGACGCCGCGGCACGTCAGATGCTGAAACGTTGGGTTGTCCTGTACCTTAGGATCGAAAGACCAGCGGAGCTTCCCGGTCTTGGCTTCGAGCGCGAACAGCCGCTGATGTTGAGAGCAGAAGTAAAGCGCGTCACGCACCTTGATGGGTGTAACCTCGAAGGTCGTCTCGACCGGATCGTTCTTGCCGGGCAGGTCACCGGTGCGGAACGTCCAAGCGACCTTTAGGTCCTTGGCGTTGGCCCGCGTGATCCGTGTCAGCGGCGAATAACGTTGCCCGAACTGGGTGCGGCCGTACGAGCGCCAATCTGCATCCGGTTGTCCGCCGTCACCTTGTTGACTCCCTTCGGCAGCACGTTCCGAGGCCGATACAATCGTGCCCTGGATTTCATTGTAGTTGGAGACGAGGCCGATCACCAACACCGTCGCGCCCGCGACCACCCCGACCCAAAGTGGCAACGTCAGGGTTCTGTAAGAAAGCGCCTCGCCGCCTGCGAGATTGCGGGTGATCCAGGGGGTGAGGAGCCAGAGTGCCAACGGGAAGATGACGTCGCCGCGCGCTGCAAGCGGCCACCAGTCAAAGCCTATCTCGCTCACCGCCCATACCAACGTGCCGATCAAGACCGCGGCATAGACCCATAGGGCCTCGCCACGGCCGCCAATGAGGAGCGCGCCAGTGATCAGAATTCCAAGGCCGGCAATGACATAGTAGAGCGACCCACCGAGCGCCGCCAACCATACGCCACCGCAAGCGAGCGCCAGGCCAATCAGCGCGTAGACAACGCCCGTGATCGGGACGATCGGCCGCAATCGGGAAGGAGCCGGCATAACTGCCTCGTGTCTTGGATCCAAGAAACTACGACATGGAGCCGCGATTTGGGCCCGCAACCTCGATGGCCCAAATCGACCTGGCTTCGCCATATTCGCTTGGTCAGCCCGCAAGGAATCGCACTGTACTCCAGCAAGATCCGTTCAATCGGCGAAGGACATGCCACCGATTGCACATTACCTCACGCGTGTTCGGCAAAATGGGTCCTCTCCCGGCGACGCCCTCATGAAGCTTGTTTCCAGTTGCCAGGAAAGTAGCTCATGCACTCGTGGATCTCACGACCCCGTCACGTGAGGATGGCCCTTGAATCGTACTTGGCGCATGCCGCAGGGTCAACAGGCGTCATTGCATACTAGCATCAGAAAGAAGATCGATGATCTTTGCTGTTTGCAGGATGATGTTCGTTCGGGCGGGCGAAACGCCTCGATCCGCTCGTCGTCGCAGGTGTCAAGATGCTCAAAAGTGGTCCGACAATCGAGAGGCCTTTTCGGATTTTTCCCGCTCCCCGAGCGAGGGGCGGCCACGTTCATGGGATGAGAGTGATTGATACCCAGCATTTGTGTTGTTTTGTCCGTTGGACACAATGGTCAGAGCCCTCATTCCGCATTTGCGCGGTCTTTCTCATCATCTCATAGTTCTGAAGCACCGCCAAACTCGCCCGCATGCCGATACTTGTGCTTTGTTCTCAATACCAACAAGAGGTGTCGCTCCTATTTGCATTTTCTTAGAGCGCAAAGCGCCAGAAGCTCAAGGAGCTTTGTACTGTGTTGCGTGTGCTTTTTGCTAAGATGCCTCAAGCTCTTTATCCTAGACCGCATCGCCCGAATCGCTATTCATCGTCGCCAATAACCGGCGTTATGTCTGTCACGCTATCTCTCGCGACTTGCGAGCGGATGCCGCACCTCGATATCGAAACAGCACCCGCCGCGGTTGAGCTGAAACTCACCGCGCCGTTCACCGACCGACGATGCCGCGAGGTAGGGTATGCGGCCCCCGTTCCGATCAACCAACTATTACCCCCGTCAATCAAGTCGCCCATGGATGGGTGAAAGGCCAATTCAATCATGGCAAGATTTAGAAAGCAGAAGCAATAATAGGCAAGCAGAGGCCGCTGGTCGCCCTAAATCAAGCATCGTCAAAGTGATTCGGCGCGGATTTGTCTGGACTTTTCTGTTCTACAGCTCTGCCAAATGTGCGCCTCCATTAAAAGTAAGGTGTTCCATGTTCTATAAAGTCATGATTGCCCTAGCCGTCACCGCATTTGTTGGAGGTGCGTTTACCTCTGATGCGCAGGCGCGTGGCGACAGGAACCGACAAGTCGAGTTCAGCGACACTATCGGAGGGGCTTCTGCGTTCGCAGGCGATCTAGAGGCTCTCCCTCACGTTTCCCGAGGCTCTCGACCTGGATCCCTTCACGTCGATCTGGGTGTCGAAGGTTACGGCTGCGTCGCTCATCCGGACTATGGCCTGTACGCCCCTCACTTCTGTTGAACCACCGCCGATCCGACAGCCATGCAACCGGCCAAGCGAATTGTTGAGTACACACGCGCTGCGACAGTCCTGATCTCCGGCGATGATGTCGCCGCGGCCCATGACGACCAGCCGATCGGCGTGATCAGTCAAAAAGCAGCACTCTTCGACTGCACGCAAAAGCAGCAATTGTGCTTGACCCGCAAACTTCAGCTTGCTGGCCTTGTTCGTAGCGATGGCCATGGTCCGGAAACGCACGGCGCGCTCGGCCAGTACCGAGGTACGCCAGTCGCGGCTGCCATCAGCGATGCGCGGCGGCATAGGAAATCTCGTTGGGCACTAGGCGAAGCCGGAATACCTTAGCCCGTCATCATCACCCGCTAGAGATCCTGGTGCCTCGCTCTTTGGTAAGCCAGCAGGCCACCCGCGAGCGACCGCGTTCGGCCGAGGTCACCGGTCCGCGAGATCGACCCTGGACCGTCGCCTTCCCCGCAGCGTAGAATTGCTGGATTACTGACATAGCCGGCCACTGCCCACGTCTCGTCGCCTGCGGCGATCATACGGACGGCAAGCGTGAGCGCAAAGAATGGTGCTGTGGTTCATCGCGAAGCGTTCATTCCCGGCCGTCACGGTCGCGTTCTCGATCACGCGGTGGCCGCCATCGGTAGCGCTGCTAAGCACGCTAGTGGATCCGATGGAGGGCCTCGCGGACACCGATAATGGTGCGCTTGATCGCGCCGGCTTCGGGGATCACAGCATTAAAAGCCCCAGCACCTGTCACGCGATCGATCATAACCATCTTGCTTGGCTGGGATTCGACTGGCACTGCATCGCGCAGGGCGAATGCCAGCGAGCGACGGATCAGTGAAGGCGACGAGAACGACGCGGCGAGCTGATCATACATGCGAGACCGCGCGGCGTTCTGGATATTCCATCGCTTTCGGTTTACCGTGGAGGGGCGTCGGAGTGCACTCAGTGGGGGGATTCGACATGCGACCGGATAGGGGGAAGGTTGCACTTGCGGTTCTTGCAACGATGCTCGCGAGCGGCATAGCTCATGCGGGTGATGTTGATAGCAAAGGTCCCGATCCCGTTGCGACGGCGCCAGTTCCTTGGTTGTTTGGGGATTGGGGCGGTTACCGAACTCGCCTCCTGCAACAAGGCATCGACTTTCAGTTCGGCTATGTGAGCGAAGTGGCTTACAATGCGCAAGGTGGAATCAAGAGCGAGGTCGCCAACGCCGACCAATACCTCGCGGGCGTGACGCTCGATCTCGATCGTCTGTTCGGCCTCCAT
>Ga0126381_100010511_pt1 | contig 10422 bp, 9 predicted proteins | sample PanSoiMetPlot_28_FD_96465 | JGI IMG/M metagenome (GOLD analysis project Ga0126381, IMG submission 96465) | Tropical forest soil microbial communities from Panama - MetaG Plot_28 | ecosystem: Environmental > Terrestrial > Soil > Tropical forest > Bulk soil | place: Panama | collected 2016-02-17 | reverse complement strand
GGCGCTGAACGGCGCTGAAGCGGACTCTCGCGTAGTGTCCTCAGACGGAGAAGCGCCCATATTGCTCCCTCGAAAAAATGCGGCTCCACCCGTCAGTAAAATTAAACGACCACATGTTGAACACGAGCATCGGATCGTGGCGTTGCACACGTCGGCGGAAGATTTGCCGCAATGCTTGTCTGAAATTTTGCTCTTTCGTTTTCATAATTTCGTCGGCAAGCAAGATCGGCTAACTGACACGAAGCGACTACGGTACGGTCGCAGGATTTTTCACTCCCGCAGGAGAGGGAGCGCACGCCACCTCTTTGGAGGGACGAACCAATACTGGCAGCAGCGCCACAGAGCTGTAGAATTGTGTTTCGCTGTGAGGTCAACGTCTCGCGGCCCTGTGTTTGATGAACTCAGCTGCAAAATCGATTGGTGAAGAGGTAGAGAATCTCCAAGCGTTTGGTTCCAAGGCGCGCGTTTCGTATCATACATTCGAGCGCGGCATTTTTCGTTATGGATTGGCTGTGCTTTGCGTCGCTCTCGCGCTCGGAATAAAACTTTTTCTCCAGCAATTGCATTTCGGATATCCGCTCAGCACCTCTTTCCTAGCCGACATCGCGGTCACATTTTGGTACGCGGGAACGGGGCCCGGTATTCTCGCTCTTGTGCTCTCGTGCGCAGCGTTTGGCTTTTTCGTCCTACCTTATCAGGTCGATTATCGAATCGTTCTTGCAGACGGATCGACCAAGCCCGTCTACGCGTCGAGGAGTGGCATTTCGCACCTCTTCTATTTCTTTTACTTCGCACTGGTAGCGCTGGTAATGAGCTGGTTTAGCTCATCGCGACGCCGAGCAGAGCGGTTGCTCAGCCAGGCCCGTGACAAACTGGAAATAAAAGTCGCAGAGCGGACCGGGCGATTGAGGAAACTGAACGACGAACTGCTCGGGCAGATCGCAGAACGCGCACAGGCGGAAGACCACCTCCGGCAGACGGAGCAGCGTCTGAGCGATCTCATTGCCAGAGCTCCGGTCATTTTGTTTGCGTTGGATCGTTCGGGAGTGCTCACTTTGTCAGAAGGCAAAGGTCTCGACATCTTTGGAGTCAAACCGGGAGAACTCGTCGGTCAGTCGATCTTTGATCTATATCATGACTCGCCAGATCTTCACTCTAATGCGCGGCGGGCTCTGGCCGGGGAATCGGTGACTTTCGTCACGGAAGCAAAAAATCAGTCTTTCGAGATCCACCTCATTCCAGTCTTCGATAAGAGCGAAAAGGTCGCCGGCGTCACTGGGGTCACCTATAACATTACCGATCGGCGAAAGACCGAACGGGAGCTTCGGCTTGTGATCGATACCATTCCCGCGATGTCATGGTCGACATTAGCGGATGGCCTTAACGAATATTGCAGCAAGAGCTGGATGGAATACACCGGCCTGAAGCAGGGGGATGAACTTGGATATGGTTGGCTGGAGGCATTCCACCCGGAGGACAGGGAGGCGCACTTTGCCAAGTGGCGGGCCGCAACCGAAACAGGCGGGTTATTTGAAAGCGTCGCTCGAATCCGTGGCGCGGACGGGATCTATCGCTGGTTCCTGACCCAGGGAGCACCGCTACGAGATGAGTCAGGCAAGATCGTCCGTTGGTATGGCACGAATGTGGACATTGACGAGCGAAAGCGAGCCGAATCTTTGCTCCAAGGAGAGAAGCAGCTCCTCGAGATGATCGCCACCGGGGTGCCACTGAAACAAATCCTCAACGCATTGTGCGGGATAATCGAGGAGCAGAGACCGGGTACGCTCGCTTCGGTCTTGTTAATGAATTCTGACGGCGTCCACCTGAATGTCATCGCGGGTCCAAAACTGCCTAACGAGTGGATTCGGCAGATGGAGCTGATGCCAATTGGACCGTGTGCCGGTTCCTGCGGCACGGCCGCGCATCGCCGTTCACCTGTCATCGTATCGGATATCGCTAGCGACCCGCTGTGGAATGTGCCGGAGCATCGTGCTGCGGCCCTCGGGCACGGCTTGCGCGCCTCATGGTCGAATCCGGTCCTCTCCTGGAAAGGCGACCTCTTGGGGACGTTTTGCATGTACTATCAGGAGCCGCGTGCGCCAACTTCAAAAGACCTTGAGTTAGTTGAATTAGCTACGCACCTTGTGCGCGTTGCTATCGAACGCGATCGTGCTCAGGAAGCTCTGCGCACTTCCGAGCGGGTCGCGCGCAGTCATGTTGAAGTGATGATGCGCAGCCTTGACGTGCTCGCGACCGAATCGGCACCCGAGAAGTTCATCGGCGAAATGTTGCGAACTATTGGACAGCACCTCCGGGCGCTTCGCGTGCTGCTCTTCTTGCGTAATCCCCAGGATGGCACAGTGCGGATGCACCTGGTGATAGAAGATGATCATCAGGTCGGAGTGCATTCCGATCATCCGTTCGCGAACGATCCTTCCGCGTGGAAAAAGAGACCTCTCTTTCAGGAGTTGCTATTTACGCAATCGCCAGTGGTCGTCGACGATATTGAGGGGGATGCACGTCTCGAGCCGGAATTCCGCGAGTACTTGAAGCGCCATCGATGCCAAAGATTCATGGCCGTACCGATGTTTGTCTCCGGCGAGCTTCGAGGGTTTATCGGTATTCATCATTCAGAAAAGGGGTCGTATCGAGCCGATGAAATCGAACTTGCTCAGGCGCTCGCTCACCATGTCATGATGGCGGCGCACGAACAGGAGCTCGTCGAACAACAGCGTGAGGCTGCCATTCTCAAGGAGCGAACCCGCATGGCGCGAGACATTCACGACACGCTCGCCCAAGGGTTCACCGGCGTGATTATCCAAATGGAGGCTGCAGAAGACGCACTCCTAGAGCAAGATTCCGAACACGCCGCTGGACACGTCCGGCGGGCGCGTGAACTGGCCCGCGACAGTTTGGGGGAAGCGCGCAGATCGGTGCACGCGCTTCGACCGCAGGCGCTCGAGAAAGCTGCTTTTGCCGATGCACTTCGGGCGATCGTGGAAAACACGGCTGCAGGCACTGCATTGCAGACGGAATTTCAAATCATCGGCGAGCCCCGCGATCTCTCACCAGCTGTCGAAGAAAACCTGCTCCGCATTGGACAGGAAGCGTTGACGAATGTGTTGAAACACGCGCACGCGACCAAGTTTAACGCGCGGATCAGCTTTGATTCTGACGCAGTCTCCCTGGAGCTGCGCGATAACGGCGACGGTTTTGATGTCGATGGAGTAAATGGAGGAGGGATCGGATTGATTGGCATGAAAGAGCGCGTCGACCAGATTGGCGCCATAGTCAAGGTAATAAGCGAACCAGGTAAGGGCACAAAGATCACAGCTGTGTCTCCGTACCAAAGCGCCTAAGCAAATGAAATCTGCGACAACTAAGAAAGACACGAAAAAAAAGGAATGTATTCGCATCTTGATCGCAGACGATCACAGTGTCGTGCGCGAAGGTCTTGTCTCGTTAGTTAAACGCAAGTCTGACATGACCGTTGTCGCTGAGGCGAGCAATGGCCGGGAGGCGGTGGATCTTTGGAAGGAAAATCGCCCGGACGTGACGCTGCTCGATCTCCGCATGCCTGAGTTGGATGGCGTCGGAGCGATCAAGCAAATTCGCGAAATCGATCCAAACGCCCACATTGTCGTGCTGACGACGTTCGATGGAGATGAAGACATCTATCGCGCGATAAAAGCCGGAGCGAAAGGTTATCTGCTGAAGGATACCGCCCGCGAAGCGTTGATGGAATGCATTCGCAAAGTAAATGCCGGCGAAACGTGCATACCACCTAGCCTCGCTGCCAAGTTAGCGGAACGTGTGAGTGGTGAAGCCTTGAGCGCGCGCGAGATCGAAGTGCTACAGCGCATCGCAGCGGGTAAGAGTAACAAGGAGATCGGCGTCGAGTTATTCATCAGCGAGGGCACTGTGAAAACGCACGTCAAAAGCATTTTCAGCAAGCTAGATGTTGTGAGTCGCACCGAAGCGGTCGCTACAGCAACACGCCGTGGTTTGATCCAGCTGTAGCGAAGCATTTGCGTCTGAAATCGCGGTCTCAACGCTGCCTTCGTTTTCCCACGTCACAGGGATACTGACCTGGGGCTCTAAACGCCAAATGGCCGAACGCTAAATGCGCGATTCGCCAATTGACTCAGCGTAGCACAAGCTTGCCACATCCACCCCGCGCCGGAGATGATTGTGCTATGAAGCTTTGGACTTGGAGAGAAGAAAACCTTCCGTCGGTGTGGCATGCCGTCCGCACAGCAATTGCGGCGACGCTCTCGGTGTTGGTCGCGCGGATGGTAAGATTGCCCGAGGCGTACTGGGCTGTCATAGCCACTCTCGTGGTAATGCAATCACCCCTGAGTTCGACTGTACCATTGGCGATCCAGCGGATTGTTGCGAGCGCGTTGGGCGCATCGCTTGGGGCAATCGAATCGGCTTGTTTCGGCGGAAATCTCGTCGTGTTCGCACTCACAATCTTTCTCCTCGGACTCATATCTATTGCGTTTCGGTTGGAAAAGGTCGGGTACAGCTACGCCGGCATGACGCTCGCGATCATCGTGCTTATTCCGCGCCCGGAGGCACCATGGATTGCTGCGGTACATCGTTTCGCGGAAGTCTCACTGGGAATTCTAGTTGCCCTCGCCGTGGTGGCTGTCTGGCGGGAGGAGCAGCGGCTTTTCGGTGATGCTAAAGCTGAATAACGAGATGCTACGCAGGTTAACCTGCCAGTTAGACAGAATACCGCATTATGCTCTCGACGTTATTGTCGTAATCACGTCATCACTCAGTCCGAACGCTTATACGAATTCGTCAATCAACAGGCGTCCCTCAAAAGTGAGAGGCAGCGACTATCCTTACGCAACACCGTAAAATGTTACGGACGCGCTGTGGTAAGGCCGCTCTCCAGTAATGATGTTTGGCTATGAAAACGACTAAATTACTCAGTCTAGCCATCACCGCTTTTGTAGCTCTAGCTTCGACAGCGTGGGCAGGCCCTAACGGCGGTGGAGGCGGCGGACATTTTGGTGGAGGGGGTTTTGGCGGGGGTCATGTCGGTGGTGGATTCCGTGGTGGCGGATTCGGCGGCGGTCACTTTGGTGGTGGCCAATTCGGCAGCACTCACTTTGGAGGTTACTCCGGCAGCATTCGCGCAGGACCAACTCTCTCAGGTGGTGGTGCACGTTTTAGCGGGAACCGAAGTATTGCCGCACCTGTTCGGGCGCCGCAGCAGTTTTCCTACTACAGTGGCGCCAGCAGGACTGCGACCGTGCCACGTGCGTCGGTCAGGCAGCCGCCGAACCGATCAATAAGTTCAACTGCCGGCAGGGTCGCACCCGTAACTCGGCAGCCAAATCGCGTGAACTCAGCTGTCGGACAGAAGCGAACCATGAACTCACGGACCTCAACAGTAGAAAACAGACAATCGTTCGTGAAGAATCATGCGTTTGCCCGACACGACGGTAATTGGCGTCGCAATTGGGACAGGCATCGTGCGCATTTCGATCACGGTCATGTGTTTGTTTTTGTCAACGGTTTCTGGTGGGGGCTCTACCCATGGGACTACTATCCCTACTATGGTTACGGCGGTTACCCGTATGACAATTCATATGATTACCCCAACTACTCTAGCGGGTATCCCAATGACGGAGCTGAATACTCCCCTTCCCAATCGTATAGCTACTACAATGGCTATGCCCCTTCGGGTACATACGGCAATGGAGTTCTCAGCGCAGTACAGTCAAAGCTCGCCAACCTTGGGTATTATCACGGCGCAATCGACGGAAGTCTCGGTGATGAAAGCGAGGCGGCTCTGGCCCAGTACCAACAGGATCAGGACTTGAGCGTGACGGGCACGGTCACGCCGGACACGCTTCGCGCTCTCGGTTTGCCTTACTCCGGCGACTTCTAAAGCTCGGCTGCAAGATTCAGGCGATCGTTCGACGCGATCGCCTGTTTTGCGCCCAGGCTCCGTTGGCTTGCTTTGCCGCCCGGCTGGCGAACAGAAATTCAAGCTGTCTTTAACATGAACAATGGCAGAACAAGCATCATGAGCACCATTGCCAAAACCCTCATGCAGCGTAATCAGGCGTCCACTGTATTGCAGTTACTCGCGCGCGCAGTTCATCTTCAGTCACCTGCGCAGCGACTCCCTCTTTTTGTGCTGCGATTCCAACTGAGATGGCGATCTCTGCAGCAACTCTTCTGAGATCTGGTAACGGAGGCAACACAGGGGCAGAATCATCTTCAAGGGCAGGCGAATTTTCCGCGAGCCTTCGCGCTGCTGCGAGCAGCATCGCGTCGGTAACTCGGCGCGCGCGTGACGCTACGACTCCAAGTCCGATTGCTGGGAAAATATAAACATTATTGCATTGCGAGATCGGAATTGTGCGCCCGCCGTGATTCACAGGAGCAAACGGAGAACCCGTCGCCACTAATGCGCGCCCCTGGGTCCAACGAATTAGATCTTCCGGCGTTGCTTCACATTTTGACGTTGGATTTGAAAGCGGCAAGATAATCGGCCGCTCAACCTTTCTCGCCATCTCGCGGATAATTTCTTCCGAAAAAGCGCACGTGACTGTTGAAAGACCGATCAAAATCGTCGCATTGATTTGTCCAATCACGTCGCCGAGACCAACGTTTCCATTGCAAGTTCGTGGCCAATTGGCAATCCGGTTCTCGGGTTGTGCATAAATCATCTGCTCGGGAGTAAGATCCTGTCGACCCAAGTGCAGAAGGCCTTTGCTGTTAATGAGCCAGAATCGCCTGCGCGCTTGCTCTTCGGTTTCACCTTCTTCCGTCATTGCCGCACGTAATCCGTCAGCAACGCCAATAGCAGCTGAACCGGCGCCAAGCATAACGATCTGTTGATCTCTCAAACTTTTTCCAGTCACTTTGATTGCACCTAAAATCGCGCCGAGCGCGACAGCGGCCGTTCCCTGAATGTCGTCGTTAAATGTCAGTAGTTGGTCGCGATAGCGTTCGAGGATCGGCCGCGCATGTGGGCTTGCGAAATCCTCCCATTGCAAGCAGGCCTCCGGGAGTTCCTCTTTTACCGCGTCTACGAATTGCTCGATAAAACCGAAGTAATCATCACCAGCGATCCGTTCGTGACGCCAGCCGAAGTACTCAGGATCATCAAGTCGGTCGGGGTTGTTCGTTCCTACATCCAATACAATCGGCAATGTTCGTTCCGGACGAATCCCACCGATCAACGTGTAAAGGGAAAGCTTTCCGATCGGAATCCCGAGTCCACCGACGCCTTGATCACCAATACCGAGGATGCGTTCGCCATCCGTCACCACAATGACGTCCACGTTCGGATTCGGTCGATTCCGCAGGACTTCACCGATCGAATCGCGCTGCGGATATCCAATGAACATGCCGCGGGGTCTGCGGTAAATGTGACTGAATTGCTGACACGCCAGAGCAACCGTTGGCGTGTAAATCATCGGCGTCATTTCCTCGATGTTGTCGAGAACAAGTCGATAGAAGAGGACTTCATTGTCGTCCTGCAAAGCGCGCAAATAGATGTGGCGCTCCAGATCGTCCTCCTTTCTCGCGTAAGCGTCATACGCACGCAATACCTGCTCCTCCAATGTTTCGACGTGTGGTGGAAGCAGGCCGTGCAGGCCAAACTGAGTGCGCTCTCCATCGGTAAACGCCGTGCCTTTGTTTAACAACGGCGTGTCCAGCAAATCCATCCCACGAGGAATTCGCGGCGAAACCACCTCCGCCACTCGTTGTGCTACGGACTCGGGCAGGTTCACGTTTTCGGGCTCATCAATTCCGGCAAGCGATATTGCAGCAGATCCCCAATTCGCTCGATACTGATATCCGCTGGCGGATAACTGCCGAGGATTTTGGGATCGGTGGCGTAGTGGCCTTGCCTAACAAAGACAGTGGTCACACGCGTGCCCCAGATTTTTTTCACCGCGGCTAGAATTCGCAGTTTGTCGTCCACTAACACGTAATGCTCGGCGGGGTAACGTCGCTCGACGTCATCGAGTTCCTGCTCTTTGTGCACGTAAATCAGCACGCGCCCGCAGACGATATTGGCCAATCCTGAGCGATTCACCTTTAGCGGTTGGAAAACGACATCGCCGTCTGAGAGAATGACTGCAGGACCCCATTGCTCGACGTGCTGAATCACTTTGAGCGCATCGGGAAAGAGACGCTCCGCGAAAGAATAGCTGATGAGAAAATCAGACACGCGAAGCAGCTGTTGGGTGTGCGGATGTTCGGTCCGATACCGTTGCAAAGCGCCAAGGTAATCCGCGTAGCCGAGTTCCGCCCGCAGTTGTTCGAAAAGCCGCCAATATTCCTGTACTCCCGCCGCGCCGATTTCGCTCGCGAGGTGGCGTTGCAGATCTGCCGCGACTCTGTCGTTATCCAGCAGCGTGTTGTCTACGTCGAACAAGAAGACGACGCGAGTAGGAGAATCATAGCCCTCGTTCATCACTTAGTTACGGCACACGCCCCGACTTTAATCACCCAAATGTCTCGCGTGTGCCACGCTAAAATGCAACGCGACACAAATATTCGCGAACTCTGCATCCTCGACGATCACTGCGACTGCCGCAGTACCATCGGTTAATTCAGCATAGGCCGCAACGGCTGGCGCGCACCGTCATTGATCAGCATCCATCCCCCATGTGCCCGTCGCGCATCGCGATCTTTTTTCGAGCTGTCTCTGACCGCTAACAGATGAAACGATCGCGAGCAACCAATCCCGCCCAGACGCCGGCGAAACAAGTAATCCATCACTGCAGCTTTATCGTCGCGGCGGTATGCGGCCCAAAGCGCCTCGTCAATTGCATTCCTTGGTGCATAGATATTTTTATTGGTCATGTTACTTGAGTGACAGAGGCGCGAGTAACCGACTCGAAGGCCGTTATGAGCTCTGCCAGCCGCCGATCATACGAGTCGCACGTCGGACAATCACCGTTGACATCGATCCACTCCGGATGCTGCGCCATTAGATCGCTATGCAGTTGTTCCTGCAAATCAGCATACGTCCGAATCCGACGCCAGTTCGCCCGCAGCTTTACTGAGCCTTGCTGTGCCACCCCTGTATTCATAAAGTCAGTCTCGGGTTCAGCACACGTACCCACTACGGCGCATTGGAAAGATTTATTGGTGGGCCATGAGTGGGACTACGGACTCTCCCTTTCGGATGATGCGCTACGGCTTTCGCCAATCGCTCGCCCGATTCAGAAGCTCCATCGACGCTTCGTCTAATTTGACCTTGGTCGCGCCGATGAGCTCCTTCAACTGCGTCAAACTCGTCGCGCTGGCGATGGGCGCGGTGATTGTCGGGCGTGCGACCAACCATGCGAGCGCAACCTGCGCAGGTGCGGCATGAAGTTGTTTTGCTACCTGATCCAACGCCTCGACGATCCTGAAGCCGCGCTCATTCAGATATTTTTTCACAAAGTCGCCTCGCGCCTTGTTCGCAACGTCGGACGCGGATTTGTATTTGCCCGTGAGAAATCCGCTCGCAAGCGAAAAATAGCTAAGCACACCCAAACCATTTTCGATGCATACCGGTTCGAGCGTCTCCTCGTACTCCGAGCGATCGTAAAGATTGTATTCCGTCTGGAGGCACTCGTACCTTGGCAATTCATGCCTCCTGCTCAGTGCCATTGCGTAGGAGAGTCGTTCAGCGCTGTAATTCGATGCGCCGATGGCCCGCACCTTCCCCTGCTCCATCAACTGGGCATACGCTTGCAGGGTCTCCTCGAGAGAGGTGTTGGGATCGTCGCGATGCGATTGATAAAGATCAATGTAGTCTGTCTGAAGCCGCTCTAGCGAGTCTTCGGCCGCCTGCAGGATGTAAGCCTTCGATAGACCTTTGGTGTCAGGCCGCAACTCCAGTCCGACTTTTGTGGCGATGATCACCTTGTCGCGTCTGCCGCCCTGTTTGAGCCACCTGCCAATGATTGTTTCCGATTCACCGCCATGATTCCCCAGCGCGAACCTGGATTAAACATCAGCAGTATCGATGAGATTAAATCCTGCGGCGACGAAACCATCCAGCAATCTGAAGGACGTTCGTTCATCCGCCGTCCATCCAAAGACGTTTCCACCAAAAGCCAGAGGCGCTATCTTTAACCTTGAATTACCCAGGCTGCGTTTTTTCATTCGGTATTGCGGTGCCGAATAGTCCGAGTCCCCACCAAAACGCCGGCGAGCTTCGCTTTGGACGTATTTTCTTCAGACGAGCGAGTGGGTCGAAAAACTGCTCCAGCATTAAAGGGAAGATGCGGCGCTATCTCGCTGCAGGCAGCCTAAACCCGACACGCGCCGAATGTTGCCATCGAATGATGTGCTATCTTTGAGAATGAAAAGAAACTCACACGACGGCCGAAGTCTGGCCAAATCGAATTCGAGAAGGACAGAGCTATTACGTAGACGCGAAGCTCC
>Ga0126381_100010510_pt1 | contig 10423 bp, 8 predicted proteins | sample PanSoiMetPlot_28_FD_96465 | JGI IMG/M metagenome (GOLD analysis project Ga0126381, IMG submission 96465) | Tropical forest soil microbial communities from Panama - MetaG Plot_28 | ecosystem: Environmental > Terrestrial > Soil > Tropical forest > Bulk soil | place: Panama | collected 2016-02-17 | reverse complement strand
GAGCCGCTCCAGCATTCCGTGAATCACCCGTCGAAACCATCGCGCCGTCAGCCGTCCCTTGCCAACTGCCTCGTAAATCGGAACGATGCGTCCCGTCTCCAGCGTCTGCCACTTTCGCTCGTCGTCGCTGCCCGCCCTCCCATCTTCAATCGGATCGTGCAGGATTTCGAACTGCGGCTGTAGAATCTCCAGCCGCGCCTCACCGCGCGATGACCTCTCAACTTTCCCGTACAAGGAAACAATCTGCCCCGCGCGAAACTTGTCCTTCAGATAAGTCGCGTTGAACCAGATACACTTCAGCGTCGAACCGCCCTGCCCAACCGTCATCTCAAAGATGGGCATGCGCCGCGTGCGAAACAGCCCTGACCCGCGCACCTCCGCGATGACGCTCGCCATCTCACCCGACCTCAGCTCGTTAATCCCCCTCGGATTTAGCCGGTCTTCATACCGAAACGGCAGGTGATACAGCAAGTCCTCGACTGTCATGATGCCCTTCTCCGCCAGGATGTCGGCAATCTTCGGGCCTACACCCTTCACGTACATCACATTGGTAGAGAGATCGAGCACGACTGCGATGGTAAACCAGTGGTCAGTTGCCAGCAGCCAGTTGTCAGTTGATCTCCATTAGTTCAAGAGGCGTGTCATGCTGAGCGAAGCGAGCCGCCTGGCGACGAGTGGAGTCGAAGGACCTCTTTGCAGGCCACGACGGCTTGGCCGTCCAACTCGCTCACGTTGGGGCCGTTTTGTATCAGGGCACGACTTCTGTCGTGCTGTATGACGCCGAAGAATACCTTGGGGCTTTAGCCCCAGCAGTAAGTTTGTTCTCAAAACGTCCTAGTCTCGCGGCCTCATCCTGAGCAAGGACTCGCCGAACGATGCGCGTCCGTGTCAAAGTCGAGCCGTTCTGCTGGCGTGACCCTGAGCGCAGTCGAAGGGGAGAGCCAAGAGGCGAGACCCTGAGCGAGCCCAGCGAGTCGAATGGGAACCTGTTTCAGGTTTGGATTACTACGACCGTGGGTGCCCTATCGTGGCCCGGTTTTGGCCAGGGTAGAGCTTTTCGTTTAGCCCACCAACTTCCACGCATGCACCATTATGCGGCGTCATCCTGAGCGCAACGCTCGCACTGTTTTTCTGACCTGCTTTTATTGCGGAGCCTGCTCTGAGCCTCTCGAAGGTTAGGCGCGCAGTCGAACAACCTGTTTGTGTTTGGGACTAGGGAGGTATTTGCTCGACCGGAAACGGCGGAGCCGTGACGTGTTTTTAGGCCTGGGCGCGAGCCCGCGCTAGGTGCGCCGAATAGGACATCGGCCGCGGAGCGCGGTCTTTGCCAATGCTCATTGGTGCCAATCCACGGCCGCTTTCGCCTTTTTCTTGAAACCTGAAACTCGAAACCTGAAACTAACTGTGGGTGCCCCCTCCTTTTCGCCCTCTTTCGGCAAAAGGGTGGGAAGAAAACATGCTCTCCCGCTTCCTTAAGCAGTTCGCCGCCGTGCTCCTCGGCTCACTGCTCTACTTCTTTGTGCTGATGCCCCATCTTCCGCCCGCCGCCCGGCACCAGCCCTTCCGCCTCGATTGGGGCATCGTCGTCCTCGCCTGGATTTGTCTTGTTTTCTGGGGTCTCATCGAACTCGCGGTCCGCCACAGAGGTTAATACGAGTTACCAGCTGCCAGTCACAGTTACCGCAAAAAATCGGGATCCTTTCGCCTCCCAGGGTTCTTGTCTTACGTCCTGCCTACAACTGGTTGGGATGGCTCTGCTGCCAACTCTTCTGCCATTCCTTCATCTGTTGGTCGAGCTGTTTCTTGAGCTCATCCATCTGCTTTTGGAAAACGGGCTGCTGCTCCTTCCACTGCCGTTCCCATTCTTGCGTCATCTTCTTGATTTCTTCCGCCGAGGGCTTTATCTGTTCCGCCATCTCCCGCGCCTGTTGCTCCCACTCCGGAGCCATCTTCGCCCAGTCTTTGCTGATTTGCTCGGCTTGCTTCTGAATTTCCTTCGACTGCTTCGCCAGCTTCTCCGCCTGCCGCTTCATCTCGGGCTGCGCGGCCTTGAGGCTTTCTTCCACCTGCTTGTGGATCGCCTCCAGCTGCTTCTGATCGAGCTTCGCCATCTCTCTCGCTTGCTGCTCGAACTGCGGCCCAAGCCGGTTCATCTGCGCCGAAAACTCCTCCATCTGTTGCTCGAACGCTCTCCACTCTTCACTGTCCAGCTTCGAGGTATTCCCCGGCAGGCTCATCTGCAGCGACTGTTCTTTCTTGTCGCGAATCACCACCACTGCGACCTTGCCGCTCTGGGCCTTCAGCGCCCGCTTCCAATCCGCCATGTCATGGATCTGTTCGTTGTTCACCCGCACGATCACGTCGCCGGCCTTCAATCCGGCGTTTGCCCCCGGACTGCCTTTTTCCACTGTGCGCACCAGCACTCCGCGATTCGGTGGGACTCCGAAATATTCGCCCAATTGCGAGCTCAGCGGCTCGACGATAATGCCGCTCCGCACCGCCATCGGCGTCATGATGTGCACATCAACTTCCGGCACGGCCGGCACGGGGGGAATCGGCGGAAACACAACCGGAGCCGCGACCACAGGATTCAGCGGCGTACGCGGTGGCGGAGGAGCAGGGACCGAAGCCATCTGCTTCCAGTCTCCCAGCGTCACCTTCATGTCCCGGCTCTGGCCGTTGCGCACAACTGTCAGCGTCACGGTGCTGCCCGGCGCGCTCGCATGGATAAATCCGGCGAACTGGTCTGGATTGGTTACCGCTTTACCATTAAATGCAGTTACGACGTCGCCCCCCTTGAGGCCGGCTCGGCATGCGGGCCCGTCCTGGTCCACGTTCTCGATCAACGCGCCAGCGTTGGCCAGATGCAGCGACGACGCCATCTCCGGTGACACCTTCTCCACCATCACGCCCAGGTATGCCCCAGTGGACGGATCGCCCGGGTGTCCCGCCCCCAGACTGCTGGTCGCCGCGCCCAACGTCAGCGCTCCGCATAGCAGCAAATTCAAAACTTGACGCATAGCCATACTCACAGCCCTCTACTGCCCTTGCCTAATGTCGATCTGTCCAACTGTCGTGCGCAGACGAAGAATCGGCCCGCCGCCATTCAACTGGCCTTCGCCAAACATTGACTTCGGTCCGTATTGCCCGCCTTCCGACGAAATCGCAATGCCTTTGAAGGCCGAATTGATTCCGCTGCCGCTCGCCAACTCCGTCGACGCATGCACATCCACACCCAGGTCGCGCGGCAGATATACCACAATATTGCCGAGCGTGGTGTGCAGATACGACTCGCGGAACTGGTTTCGGCCGCCCACAAACTGCGCTGTAATCGCGCCGCCGCCGGTCTCGACGTATGCTCCCTGCCCAACCTTCCACAGCTCGACCGAGCCGCCGCCGGTAATTATCTTCACGAAGCCCTGGGCACTTCCTACGCGAACACTGCCTCCACCAGTCTCCGCCTTCAGACTTCCACCGATGTCGCCGAAGTTCAGGTTGCCACCACCGGACGTCGCCGTTAGATCTCCCGCGCACTTGTTGACTTCGACATTCCCCGCGCCGGTCTCAATCGTTGCCGGTCCCGAGGTGCCAATGTGCACTTTCCCGCCGCCGGTCTTCACAATAAGCTTTCCGGCCACGCGCTCCACGACAATTGCACCGCCACCGCTTTCCAATGACAAATCAGAATTGACGCTGCCTGCTTCCATCGCTCCGCCGCCGCTCTTTACCGTAACCGCTCCGTCCAGATCATTCAGCCTCACCGCGCCTCCGGCGGTAAACGCCATAATCGTTCCCTGGATCGAGTTCAGCGACAGCGCTCCGCCTCTGGTTTCCGCCTTTACGACAGGCGTCAGGTGCGGAATCTGCACTACGAAATCTGCCGCCAGCCGATTCAGGCTTCGCCCGATGGTCCGGCCTTCGAGCACCACTGCATCGCCAACTTTGCTAGCGGTAATGCGGAGCTGCTCAAACTGCTTTCGTGCAGCTTCTTCTGTATCCGCCGTGGAGCGCTTCCGCACCACGTACGTTACCTGTGGCGCACCGCCTTGCACCTGCAACGATCCCATGTCCGTCGCGGCGCGAAATTCGCGTCCTGCCGGCACAGTTCCCGTGGTTTCTTCCACCCACGTATTTCCATCGCGAAAAATCCGCGACGATTGTGCCCACAACGGCGCGGTTATCACAGCCAAGCCCGCCACAGCCGCAACTCTCCACCGGCGGGCGCTCGCCGTCTTCAATTTAGGTCCCACATTCATCAAAGCTGTCAGTACACCGTCGGCATCGAAGCCAACAGCCGCTTCGATTCAGTGCGAATGTATTCGCTAGGATCTTCCTTCGCCATTTGTTGCAGCGCCATGCGCACGCTGCTATCGGCCTTTACCGGCTCCAGCGCATGAAGAGCCCCGCTGCGCACGCCCAAATTGCTGTCATTCAGCAGCGCCTCCAGCACGGCATTGCGCACGCGAATGTCGTCTTTCACAAAGTTGGACAGGCCTTCCAACGAATGCAGCCGCACTCCGGGATTGCTGTCATACCGCAGCGCATAGGTCAGCGTCTCGCGTACGCGCGGATCGTCCGACTTCTCCGCCAGGGCATCCACCGAATTCAACCGCACGCCCGAATTCTCATCACTCTTCGCCGCAAACAGCAACAGGTCTTTCACGTGGGGATCGTTGATATCACCCTGCACGCTGCCCGGCATCACCCGGTCATACTGCACCTTTACTGTATTGCTCGACGGATCTCGTTCAATGGCAGTGACTCCACCAATGGCCGCTCCCTGGAAGTTCTCCGTCTGCGGCGCCACGATGCTGCCTTGGTTATGACGCATCGACTGATACATCGCGCCCAAGCCACCGCCGAATCCGACCATGAAGATCACCATCGCCAGCGCAGGGGAGAAACGTACCTGCCGTAGCCACGCCGACGGATCAAACGCAAATCGGTGATACCACGCCCGGTAGGGATTGGTCTGCTCCAGCGCTTCTTGCAAGCGCATACGCGCCGCAGCCAGAAAGCTAGCCGACGGCTCTTCCATCGGCAACGCATTCAGCTGCGCCTGAAACTCTCGCTGATCGGCCAGCTCGGCAGCGCACACCTGACAACGCGCAACATGCTGCTCCAGCTCATGCCGCGCATCGTCAGCCAGCTCACCGTACAGGTAGAGCGTGATGTTCTGTTGTACCCAATCGCAATTCATAAGTGCATCCTTCAAACTCGCCAGTTACAGCAACCAGTCAACCTACCTTGCATCCTTCAGCGCCGCCCGCAACTTCTGTGTCCCGCGGAACAGCGTATTCTTTGCGGTCTCTTCCGTCGTATTCAAAATCTCGCCAATCGTACGTAACTTTAGTCCCTGATAATGCTTCATCTCGAAGACCATGCGCTCGCGGGGGGTTAATTTCTCGAGCGCCTTCGCGATTCGGATACCCAGTTCCCGGCGCATCAGGTCTTTCTCCGGACTCGCACCCGACCGCACATCCGCTACCTGGTCGAGCATGTCGAAGGTCTCGCCTTCGGAGTCAGTGACGATTCCCGAGTCTTCTTTGCGCACCTGCCGTTTACGCAGGTGGTCGAGACACAGGTTGGTCACGATGCGGTAAATCCAGGTGTAAAACGAGCACTCAAAGCGAAAGCTGCCGATATTCCGGTACGCCTTCAGGAACGCTTCCTGGTAAATGTCCTGCGCATCCTGCTCCGAGCGCGTCATGTGATAGGCGAGCCGCAAAACCGGCCCATCGTACTGACGCACGAGTTCCTCAAACGCGGCATGATTCCCGCGCTGGGCCTCCCGGATCAACTCCGCATCGTTCATTCGGCTCTGGGTCTGCTCCGCCGTACCTCGTCGTACCGAGGGAGGGCTGGACGGTGTTGCATTTCCCTGCGGTGTGCCGACAAGGCCTAGACCCGGACGCACCGTGAGAGGTATCGCTACCGCTTCGACCGGCATGCTGGTTCCCGCCCGTCTTCCAAATTCAGCCCAATCTTCGAGCCTGCAATCAGATAGACGGGCTGCCAGCCCATTCGTAAGCGGCCATTATAGTGTTTGGGACGATTGGTTTCTGACCGGTGACAGCCTTTGCCACGTTACAGATACGACTCGCCACACTGCCTATGTACGAGATTTTGGCGCGGCTTGTTTCCCTACAGCGTACAGAGGCAAACCGCGACAAAAATGGCCAGAATCGGCGGCGGCTCGCCTCCTCTGGCCGTCACTTCTTTTTCTGCATTATGGGAAGAAAGATTTCCGGCATTCGAGGATTGATAGATCCTGAGTTTTCAGTGCGCTACCCGGTAGGACCTAGGCGGCGGTACAAAACCGTCTTGTATGACGGTGCGGGTCGGCGGCTTCCGCCAGATGCTGCAATGGGCGCGCCGCCTCACGCCTCGACCAGATGGTGATGATCGACGCGGCCCAGCAGGCCCGCCCGAACCTCGACGCTTTGGCTTTCTCGCTCACGAAGCTCCCGATGAACTAAGACGACTCTATATCCACAAGCGAGTTTCCGATAGCTACCACAAGAGGGGGAGCGGCCAATCTAATACTGATCATCGAACCGTAATGACCCAAAATCCTGCCTCGATGATGAACGCCGCTGCCAGAGAATTTTTCCCAACCCATTGAAAACAAAGAATCGCGAAATTAAATTTTGCCATTTTGCGCATTATCGGACAATGAAGGAAGGCATCGCTCGGCCCCAATGCCCTGGCAGCGGACCTGCTTACTACTACTGGTAGTAACTTTCCCCACCCGCTAGTTTCGATCTAGTTACTCTGCAGATGTACCCCTATCGCGTGGGGCATTGATGATCTGGGCCACTTCTCTAACTCGCCTGCGCTGGTCATTTCGCGTCTCGTTGCTGATGGCCACCCTGATCGGTTCTGGGGCAGCGCAAAATCCTCGGGGGTCACTGCAGGGTGAGATTCAAGACGTCAGCGGTGCAAGGGTTGAAAATGCGACCGTCACCGTGTCGAATCCGGCCATCTCCGTCGAGCGCAAAATACAAGCCAACAGCCTGGGCGAGTTTCGCTTAGACGACCTTACTCCCGGCAAGTACCACATTGTGGTAAATGCAGCGGGCTTCGCCCCAGCCAGTGCGGACACGGTGGTTGTCGTCAGCACGGTCCGCGACGTACTGGTGAAGCTGAGCCCTGCAGGGGTGCTGGAGAGCGTTAGCGTTTCCGGTGAAGGTGCTTCGATCACGACGCAGCCCTTCGATACCACACGCACGGTGCAGCAAGGAATCATTTCGAGCCAGGACCTGCATGGCATGCCGCTGGCAGCACGCAGCTTCGCCAACATCGCTTACCTTGCGCCCGGCACGGAGCCGGTGGAGCCGTCCGATCCGACTAAGGCGCGAATCACGGCGGTGTCGTTCGGAGGCAGTTCAGGCTTGAATGTGCAGTTGTCGGTGGATGGCGGAGACAATACGGACGACTACATCGGCGGTTTCCTGCAGAATTTTTCGCCCGACTCGATCCAGGAGTTTGCCGTACAGACATCGCAAGAATACGGCGACATTGGCCGCACTGTGGGTGGAGCTGTAATCATTAATACGCGCCGCGGAATGGACGAATGGCATGGCAGCGCTGCATTTTACGAACGCACTGCGGCGTTGAATGCGCGCAATACGCTTGACAACCCCGAACCGCAGCCCAAGCAGCCGTTCTCGCGGCAGAACTACGTCGGTACCCTTGGCGGCCCGATGAAAGTGGGCAAGCTTTGGCTGTTCTCGTCGTTCGAGTACGTTCACGAAAACGCCAGCATCAACTACAGCCCTGACAGCCTGCAGCAGTTTCAGGCACTCTCGTCGCTGGCAGCGCAGGGCCTGATTCCCGGCGTCTCTTCGATCGCAGTGCCGCAGTACACGCCAGTTCCATTTAACGATTTTCTGGGAACGATTCGCTTCGACTGGGCACAATCGCCGCGTTCTGCCTGGTTTTTGCGCGGTGGTGTTGACAGCTATCTCACCAACAACAATCTCGTGCAGCAAGGAACGCTGCCTTCCACGGGAGCCACCACACACGCGAACTTCTTCAATGGGGTGCTCAGCAATCAGTTCGCCTTTACTCCAACCTGGCTTGGCTCGTTCACCTTCACCGCATCGACGTTCCACAACACCCAATCACGCAATTCAAATCTCGGTTTCGCGCTGGCTTTTCCCTTCAGCGCGACCTCTTCGACGATTTCGGGCTTCGAGACCTTCGGCGACCAGCAATTTCAGACACCGATTACGGCCTTCCCCGTTCTGCGGAACCAGGAGAAATATCAATTCCGTTACGACCTAAGCCATGCATCGGGCAAACACTCGCCGCGGTTCGGCGTGGACTTCATTCACGAACCAGTGCTGAGCGGCGCGCTCTCCGCCACAGCCGAGAACCTCACGATTTTCCCGCTGGATCCGATCGATTATCTGAGCAACCCGGCGCAGTTCTCCGCGGACCTGATTTGTGGACCGAATGCAACGTCTGGCACCACATGCAACGACGTACCGGCGAGCAACGGCAGCTTCTCGCAGAACGTGCGGCGGCTTGGGTTGTACGCGCATGACTCGTGGCGCGTGACGCCGACCCTGACCCTCAATTACGGATTGCGCTGGGATACGAGCTTTGGATTGTTCGAAGCTTCAGGACGCAACCAGTTTCTGAATCCTGCGTACTCCACGCTGAAAGCGCTGCAGGTGCCGCTGGTCAATGGGATTCCGCACGACTATCGAAAGGCGTTCGCACCGCGACTCGGCGTTGCGTGGGCACCGGACCAGGAGAAGCTCGTGATACGCGCAGGTGTGGGACTGTATTGGAACGATCTTGCCCAAGGCGGCTGGGTGACCGCGTTCCAGGCGGTGAACGAGCCTTCGCCGCCGTGCCTGCAACCCCACAATTCCGGATGTTTGTTGGGAGCTACCGAGGGCGGAGCGGGTTCGTTGATCGATCCAAACTACCACACGCCCTACGCGCTTCATGCCAGCGCTGGTGTGCAGTACGCGTTCAATCCGGGCTGGACGCTGAGCGCGGATTACATTCTCGAAACCGGGATGCACGCCTACCGCGCCTATGACTACATTCCGGGCTACAGCCTGTTCTCGCCGCTGTATCCATCCGATCCGGTGAGCCAGCAGGCCAACGTTCCGAACATTCAGCTCTACAAGACGGATAATCGCTCGTCCTACAAGGCCCTGGCCATTCACCTGCAGGGGAACATGGCACGCTGGTTCAATGTCACGGCGAATTACACACTCGCCAACGCCAAGACCTGGGGCTGCACGATCGGCGAACTCTTCGACTACGTCAACGGCGTTTGTAATCCTCTGAATGCGTTTGGACCGGGCGATTACGGGCCATCGGGCGAGGACGTGCGGAGCCGCTTCGTACTGGCAGGCGTGTTCTACTTGCCGGCAAAGCTGCAGGTCTCAACACTGATGCAGTTTGAGACCGCGCGACCGCTTACGCTGATTACTCCAGTCGATGTCAATGGCACCGGCGACAACACGCAAGACCGGGCCGTTATCAACGGGGTGCAGACCGCGCTCGATCAGTTCCGCGGGACTCCGTACATGCAGGTGGACCTGCGGGTGGCGCGGCCTTTCAAGTTTGGTGAGCGCTGGAATGTGCTGCCGTTTATCGAATTCTTCAACTTATTCAATCGCAACAATCCAGGCAACAACTATGTCACCGACATCTCGGCGCTGCCGAACCCGGTCAATAGCTTGTTCGATGCAACTCAAGTCTGCTATGCGAGCGGCTGTGTGCCCATCGTGAGCAGCAAGCAGTTGCTCTATCCCGCGGGCTCGCTAGGCGATTTCTTCGGGCCTGGAACGACGGTCGGAATACCATTCGCCGCGCAGATTGGGGTGAGGGTTAACTTCTAAAGCTCGAGGTCAGTAAAACCACGAGTGAGCACCGCATGTGTGGCGAATCAGGCTTGCGCAACTCATTTGGCCGCTTGCAGTGGTTCGATCTTGTCGATCGCGATGGCGGTCGAGCCGCCGCGCTGGAACACTCTGCCGCTGGCCGTCACCTTCTGCCCAGCGTACGGCAGCAGCTTTTCGTTCTGTCCCGAAGACGTGATGTGGGCAATCGGCCAATAGATGTTGCCGTCTTCCGACAGGATCATCAGCGGCGATCCCGCCTTCGCGCACGCTATCGCGCACTCTCGGCTGATGGGCGTGTCAAGGTGTTTGGTTTGGGAAGTGGTGCCCCGATTGAGGCTTCCCCAATGCTGCACTTTCGAAAATGGAAAAGGCCAGCCCGCTGTGGCGAACCAGCCCTCTCATGGTTTCTTTCGATAGCAGCTGCCTGACTCGACCCGGTTTACGCTTCCGCTGGGGCTTCTTCCGCCGCTGCAGGCGCTTCTTCCGCGGCTTCTCTCTTCACCACGGCCTTGATGTTCACCGCGACTTCGCGGTGGAGCTTCACCGGCACG
>Ga0126381_100010509_pt1 | contig 10423 bp, 11 predicted proteins | sample PanSoiMetPlot_28_FD_96465 | JGI IMG/M metagenome (GOLD analysis project Ga0126381, IMG submission 96465) | Tropical forest soil microbial communities from Panama - MetaG Plot_28 | ecosystem: Environmental > Terrestrial > Soil > Tropical forest > Bulk soil | place: Panama | collected 2016-02-17 | reverse complement strand
GTCGCGCCGCTCGCCAATTGGGGCAGCGACCGCCGCAACCGGCTGACCCGACCGCTGCTGGAAAAAGTGCTGGGTGTCGACCGGAGCGCCGTGCTGCCCGAATTTCACGGCCGCACCTTCGCGATGCGCGCCAAAAAGAACCCGCCGGTCGTGGACCGAACCGCCCCCGGAGCCGGCCGCAAGGCGGTGATCTATGCGACGTGCTTCGCCAACTACAATGATCCCGGCATCGGCGAAGCGACCCAGGCCGTGCTCGCCAAGAACGGCGTCGAAACCGAGGTGGTTTATCCGCAATGCTGCGGGATGCCGCAACTCGAAGGCGGCAACCTGGCGGCGGTCGCCGCCGCCGCGAAAAACGTCGCTACCACGCTCAGCCTATGGATCGACAAAGGCTACGACGTCGTAGCCCTGGTGCCGAGTTGCGCGTTGATGCTCAAATTCGAGTGGCCGCTGATCGTGCCCAACGACACGGCGGTCGAAAAGCTGGCGACCGCAACGTACGACATCAGCGAATATATCGTTGCGCTGTCGAAAGAAAACGGCCTAGCGCCGGGGCTCGGGCCGATCGACGGCGGGGTGACGCTGCACATCGCCTGCCATGCGCGCGCCCAAAATATGGGCCAAAAGGCCGCGGAGATGCTGCGCCTCGTGCCCGACACCGAGATCAAAGTCATCGAGCGCTGCTCCGGTCACGGCGGCTCCTGGGGGGTGATGAAGGGAAATTTCGAAACCGCGATCAAGGTCGGGAGGCCGGTCGCGCGCCAAGCGTTGAACGATAAACATTCCTTCGTCGCATCGGAATGCCCGCTGGCCGGGATGCATATCGCGCAAGGAATGCAGATGCTTGCCGGCAGCGAGAAAACGCCGGTGCGCACGGTTCATCCGATCGAGCTGTTCGCCCGCGCCTATGGCATCGAGATCGAAGGCGCGGGGAGCGTAGGAAGGTGATGATGCCCGAGCTCAAGGCGAAGCGGACGCTGACTCGTGACGACATCATGCCGGTCGCCGAATACGCCAAGATCAGACGCGAGCGGCGTCAGGCGGTGAGCGAATTGAAGAAGCGCCGGCGTGTCGAGGTCGGCCCGTGCGCAACGTTCTATTTCGAGAATTACGAGACGATGTGGCAGCAAGTCCATGAAATGCTCTACATCGAAAAAGGCGGCGATGCTCAGATCACGGATGAACTGGGAGCCTATAACCCGATGATCCCGCGGGGCGCTGAGCTGGTGGCCACAGTCATGCTGGAAATCGACGACCCGGCGCGGCGGGCGACGGTGCTGGCCCGGCTCGGCGGCATCGAGGACCACATTTTTCTCGAGTTCGACGGCGGGCGTATAGCCGGCGAGCCCGACATCAGCCGCGAGAACACCAGCCCTGACGGCAAGGCCTCCTCGGTGCAATTCGTCTGGTTTCCTTTTGCGGCCAGCCAAATCGCGAAATTCAAGACGCCGGGCGCGCGGGTGATCGCGGGGATAGATCACCCCAACTATGCGCATATGGCGGTCATGCCCGAAGCGGTGCGTACCGCGCTCGCGGAAGATTTCGACTAGCGCCTGCCGCGACGATGACCGCAGCCGCCGAGGCCTCGGAGCCCCCTCTCCCCGCCTCGCTCGGTGCCCTGTTCTGCGAATTTTTCAAGGTTTCGCTGGCCGGGTTCGGCGGCGGCGTGGTGCTGGCGCATCGCGTCACGGTCGAGCGGCGGCGTTGGATGAGCGAGGCCGAGTTCGCCGACGCCCTGACGCTGTGCCAATTCCTGCCGGGGCCGAACGTCGTCGGCATTGCCGTGTGCGTCGGCACCAAGACGCGCGGCGCCGCAGGTGCGCTAACGGCTTTTTTCGGCTTTGCCGTGGTCCCCGCGGCGATCGGCTTCGCGCTCGCGCTGATCTATCTGGGGCAAACCGGGATCCCGCTGGTGCAGAACATCCTGCGCGGGATTTCCGCCGCCGCCGCGGGGTTGATGATCGCGACCGGGTTGCGGCTGATGAACCGCCACCGGCGCGACCCGCGCGCCGTCGCGGTCGCGCTCTTGGCGTTCATGGGGCTGGCGATCGCGCGGTTTCCGCTCCTCATCGTGCTTGGGGTGATGGCGCCGCTGAGCGTCGCGGCGACGCTCTTTGTCCGGAAGACGCTGCCGTGAGCGCGATTCTGCAGCTGACGCTTTATCTCGCACTGATGGCCTCGATCAGCTTTGGCGGCATTCCGCCGGTGCTGCCGGACATCCGCCATTTCGTCGTCGTTGCCCATGGCTGGCTGACCGATCAGGACTTCGCCAATTTCTTTGCCCTCGCCCAGACCATACCCGGCCCCAACATGATCCTGATGATGGCTCTCGTCGGCTGGAAGGTCGCCGGGGTGACCGGGGCTATTGCCGGCGCCGGCGCGACGGCGGTGCCACCGTGCACGATGTACTATTTCGGCTATCGCTGGTGGGATCGGTTTCGCGGCGCCGCCTGGCAACAGGTCGCGCGGGCGAGCCTCGCGCCGCTGACGTTCGGGCTGGTGATCGCCGGTGGCGCGGTGATGGCGGGTACGGTCGACGAAACCTGGGTGGCAGTCGGCATCAGCGCGGGAGCCGCCGTGCTGTTGCTGGCAACCCGGAGCAACCCGCTTTGGCTGCTCGGGGCGGCCGGATTGCTGGGCGCGCTCGGCATCGTTTGAGGCCACCCGATAGCCGAAACACATCCTTTTCTACTTCCCTCATTTCCACTCAATCTTGGGGAGCTAATATTGGACGCCCCCTCTCGCCATAGTGGGCACTATCAGTTGAAATGGGCGGAGAGATGCGGTGATTTACAACGAATTCAGCAAGAGGAGATAAGGCGGAGTGGGATTTGGGGTGTTCATCCATCGGCCCGACTCGATCTACGACGACACCCCGGCGGAGCGCTACCACTTTCCGAGCCAGTATCTGAGCCGCGTCGCAGCTTGCGTCGGCGATTGGATTGTCTACTACGAGCCAACGACGGTGCGGGAAACCCGCGGCTATTTCGCGGCCGCTAAGGTCGAGCGCGTCGTCCCGGACCCGGCCAAGCCGGGCATGTACTTTGCTCTGATTGAGCCCGGGACCTATCTCGACTTCGCCAGCCTGGTGCCCTTCGCGGGACCTGACGGTCCGATCGAGCGCGGCGTGCTGAATGAAGAGGGTCGCATTTCCGGCCGAGCACAAGCTGCCGTTCGCCCGTTATCCGCAGGGGATTTCAACCGCATCGTCAGCATCGGGCTGGATGACCCGGAATCCCTTTTGCCGCGAGTAGATGCTACGAGCCCCGACTCGGCTTGGGAGACGCAAGCGCCGTTCGTCTTCGAACAGAGTCGTGACCGCGTGCCGTCGTTAAGCTCTCGGCTGGTGCGAGACCGGGTGTTTCGTCGGATCGTCCTGCGTGCATACGATTCCCGCTGCGCGGTAACCGGCCTGCGAATAATCAACGGTAATGGCCGCGCCGAGGTCGAAGCGGCGCACATCCGTCCGGTCGAAAAGAATGGGCCCGATATCGTGAGCAACGGGCTTTCTCTCTCTGGAACGGCACACTGGATGTTCGACCGTGGTCTGATTGGCGTTGAGGACAATTTGCAGATCGCCATCTCACGCCACGTGAACGACCCGGACAGCGTGCGGGCTATAATCAATAATACCGGCCGGATCCTGCCACCGTCTCGTGTCTGGCAACGGCCGCATCCGCATTTTCTCCAGTGGCATCGGGAGAACTGCTTTAAAGCCTGAACACGCCGACGAAGCTGGGTAGGTCAAGCTAGCGGATCGCCTCGTTCGGGTAGACGCCCCACACATCCGCGCGCTGCACCCACCCGCTGATCTCGCCGGCGGTGATCCGGCACCACTCGCCGCGGCATTCGGCGAGCTTTGCCATGACCCCCGGCTCGGCGCGGGCCACCGGCTGGGCGGCCGGATCGGGGCTTTGTCGCAGCACCCGGACGCCGCCCGTGATGATCACTTCGCGTTGCGCGGTGATCATCTTCTCGTGCACCCAGCCCTGGGTGCCTTCCCAATCGCGCACGCGCCGCCAATGGTCGAAATGCGCGATCACCTCGACCGGCCAATCACGGCGGACATAGACCCATTCGATCGGATAGCGGTCGCCCGGGCCCGCCCGCAGGTTGACCTTGTCGGCATGCAGCGCGGCGAAATACGGCCCGGCTGCCTCGGTGCCACTCGCGGCGCAGGCCGTTGTCTCCCAGCGAATTGCCACGGCAACCGCCAGCACGCCGCCGGCGACCACCCTCACCCACCGTGTTCGGGCCACGCGTTCCCCCCAGGCCCCGTAAGCCCGGATAGGATCGGCAACGGCCCGCCGTCAAGCCCCGCGACGATTTTGCCCGGCAATCAAGGGATTACGCGGGTGTCGCGAGCGCCGCGACAGCGCAGGTCGGGCAGTCGGGATCCTTGGCGATTCGGATGCGATGAAAGCGCGCCTTGAGCGCGTCGTAGATCAGCAGCGTCCCGTCGAGGCCGTCGCCGAGGCCGAGAAGCTCCTTCAAGACCTCGACCGTCTGCAAGGTGCCGACCACCCCGGCAACGGCGCCGAGAATCCCCGCCTCCTCGCAGCGCGGCACCATTCCGGGCGGCGGCGGCTCGCGGAACAGGCAGCGGTAGCAGGGATGTCCATCGCCGAGATAGGCCTTGAAGGTCGACAACTGGCCTTCGAACGGCGATAGCGCGGCGGCGACGAGCGGTTTCCGCAACCGCGTGCACAAATCGTTGAGCAGATAGCGGGTCGTGAAATTGTCGCTGCCGTCGGCGACCAGATCGTAGCGCTCGATCAGCGCCGCTGCGTTGTCGGCGGCAAGGCGCAGGGGGTGGCTCTCGATGACGACACCATCGTTGATCCGCGCCAGGCTTTCCGCCGCGCTCGTGACCTTGAGATCGCCGATGCGCTCGGTCGCGTGCACGATCTGGCGCTGCAGATTGGTGATATCGACGCGGTCGTCATCGACGATGCCGATCGTACCCACCCCGGCCGCCGCAAGGTACATCAACAGTGGCGAGCCGAGCCCGCCGGCACCGATCACCAGCACCCGCGATTGCAGCAACTTCTCCTGCCCCTCCTCGCCGACCTCGTCGAGGATCAGATGGCGGGCATAGCGGCGAAATTGATCTTCGCTCAATTCCATCGGGCGACCTCACAACCCTTCGAACAGCGGGGTCGACAGGTAGCGCTCGGCAAAATCGGGAAGAATGGTGACGATCGTCTTGCCTTCCATACCCGGCCGGGCGCCGATTTCGAGCGCCGCCGCGAGCGCCGCGCCGGCCGAGATGCCGACCGCGATGCCCTCGAGCTTCGCCACGCGCTGCGCGGTGCGCAACGCGGTGTCAAAGCTCGAACAGATGATCTCGTCGATCAGGCTCGTGTCGAGAATGCTCGGGATAAAGCCCGCGCCAATCCCCTGGATGCGGTTGGGGCCGGGGGGATGCCCGGACAGCACCGCACTGTCCTCCGGCTCGACCGCGACCATCTTGAGGCTCGGCTTTCTTGGCTTGAGCACCTCGCCGACGCCGGTCAACGTGCCGCCGGTGCCGACCGCACTCACCACAATATCCACCGCGCCCGCGGTATCGTTCCAGATTTCCTCCGCCGTGGTGCGGCGATGGATCTCCGGGTTTGCCGGGTTGTCAAATTGCTGGAGGATCAGCGCGTCGGGCAGCGTTTTGACGATTTCCTCGGCGCGCGCGATGGCGCCGCGCATCCCCTGCCCCGCCGGAGTCAGCTCGATCTCGGCGCCGAGAAACAGCAGCATTTTGCGCCGCTCGACCGACATGCTCTCGGGCATCGTCAGGATCAGCCGGTAGCCTTTCGCGGCGCAGGCAAAGGCGAGCGCGATGCCGGTGTTGCCCGAAGTGGGTTCCACCAGCACGGTGTTTTTGGTGATCCGGCCGTCGCGCTCGGCCGCTTCAATCATCGCCGCCCCGATGCGATCCTTGACCGAGGATAGCGGGTTGAAGAATTCGCATTTACCGAGGATGTCGGCCGTGGCGCCGGCTTCCGCGGCAAGCCGGGAGAGGCGCACCAGCGGCGTCGCACCGATCGTATCGACGATGCTGTCGTAGACATGGCCGCGAAACTCGCCCTGGCGCCGTTCCGCCTGCGAAGACGCAATGTTCGACCCGCTATCCATCTGCCCGTTGTCCTCCGGTCTTCTCGTTGATGTAAGCCGCGGCGGCGCGCGCCGCAACGCGAAAGCAACCCACGCCTGCGCCGGCGGGTGATGGATTTAGCGCCCGCGCGAGCCTAGAGTTTCCCGCTACGAGGAGGAACGGCGCGATGTCGGAGGACAGGTTCGAGGTCATCCCGACCGGCGCGGCGGTCGGCGCGGAAATTCGCGGCGTCGATCTGTCCCGGCCGCTCGGCGACAATATCTTCGCGCTGATCGAGCGCGCCTTCGACGAGCACGGGGTCATTTTCTTCCGCCGCCAGAGGATCGCGCCGCCGCAGCAGGTCGCCTTCACCCGGCGCTTCGGCGACATCGACTTCAACATCTTCGGCGAGCGCTGGAGCGTGCCCGGCAGCCCGGAGATCGTCGTCGTCTCCAACATCACCGAAGAGGGCAAGCCGATCGGGTCAAGCGCGCCGGCGAGAACTGGCACAGCGACATGTGCTACACGCTGCGCCCGCCGCGCGGGACGATGCTCTACGCGCTCGAAACGCCGGCGCTCCACGGTTTGCCGCTCGGCGACACCGAATTCGCCGGCGCCGCCGCGGCGTGGGATGCATTGCCGGACGACATGCGGGCCTTCCTTGCCGACCGGCGCGCGGTGTTCGACTTTGTCGGCCGCAAGCGCGCCTTGACGCCGACCCGGGACGAGATCGACCGCAACCCACCGGTGACGCATCCAATCGCCCGCACCCACCCGCGCACCGGCCACAAGTGTCTCTATGTGATGCGCGACGACTGTACCGGCATCGAAGGCCTCGACCACGATGACGCAGAGGCGCTGATCGCCGCGCTCGCCGACCATATCGTCAAGCCGGCGCACATCTACCGCCACCAATGGCAGCCGGGCGATCTCTTGATGTGGGACAACTGCACGGTCCAACACCGCGCCATCCAGGATTACGACCTGCCGCAGCGCCGGCTGATGCACCGCACGACGATGGGCGGCTCGGCCCCGGTTTAGATGGCGAAGTCGCCGCCGTCGGCGGCGCGGCCGGCGATCCCGGCACGGTGCGCGCGCGTGCACAGATCCTCGAGGGTCAGCGAATCGAGCCGGCGCATCGTCTCTTCTTGCAGTTCGAGCCAGAGCGGCCGCAGAACTTCCTGGCCGAGCGCGCTGCCGCCGGGCGCCTCGATCGGGTCCTCGGCGGTTTCGAGCCCGCGCACCGTCCGCACGATGTCGCCGATGCTGACCCGACGCCGTTCGCGCGCCAGACGGTAGCCGCCGCTCGGGCCACGGATGCCGATCAACAGATTGTGCCGCACCAGCTCCTGCAGCACCGGTTCGAGATAGCGTCGCGGGATGCCCTGGCGCGAGGTGATCTCGGAGGAGCGTACCGGGGCCGGGCCACCGTTATAGGCGATGTCGAGCACCGCCTCGATTGCAAACAACAGTTTTTTGTTGAGGCGGATCATGTCGTTGGGTCGGTGTCCTCCCGGTCGTGCTAGTTTCGCTGCGACGCGCGGTCGCGGCAAGCGGAAGAGACGCCGGTTGAGCCAAACCCGCCCGATTGTCGCTCGCCGCTATCGGAAAACGCTTGAACGACGAAAAATTCCGGCCGAGCGATGCGGGTAAACACCAGTTGCGCGATACGATCGCCCGGCTCGACCCGGATTCCACCGCCGCTGCCCGACGGATTGCGGTTCCACACCGAGATCAAGAGCGGACCTTCGTAATCGGCGTCGATGACGCCCACCGCGTTGCCCAGCACCAATCCCCGACGGTGCCCCAGACCCGAGCGCGGTAGGACGAGGCCGCACCAGTCGGGGTCGCCGATGCGAAAGGCGATCCCCGACGGGACCAGGATAGCCGGCGCTTGCGGCTGGACGTCGAGCGGCTCGTCGACGCAGGCGTGGAGGTCGAGCCCGGCGGAAAGCGGCGACCCGTAATGCGGGAAACCCCAGCCGGGCAGCCGCGGATCGAGGATTTTGAGTTCGATCTTCACCAGCCGCTCAGGGCCCGCCGAGGGTCGCCGCGATGCGGGCGGCAAGCCGTGCCGCGACTTCCTGCTTGGTCATCGCCGGCCACGCCTCGATCCCGTCGGCATCGACCAGATGGATCGTGTTGCTGTCGCCGCCGAAGGTGCCGGTACCGGCCGACACATCGTTGGCGAGGATCCAGTCGCACGCCTTGCGCTGGCGCTTGGCGATCGCGTTGGCGACGACGTTCTCGGTTTCGGCGGCAAAGCCGATCACCAAAGCGGGCCGATCGTTGCTGCGATGCGCGACGGTGGAGAGGATGTCGGGATTTTCGGTGAGGCGCAGCAGCGGCGGGGTCTTGCCGTCTTTTTTGAGCTTCTGCGCCGCCTCCGTCTCGACCCGCCAGTCCGAGACCGCCGCCGCCATCACCGCGACATCGACCGGCAGATTCGCCTCGGTCGCCGCCAGCATGTCGCGCGCGCTCTCGATCGCGACCAGCCGGACCCCAGCGGGGGTCGGCTCCTGGGTCGGCCCCGATACCAGGATCGTCTCGGCGCCGAGCGCGGCTAGTGCCGCCGCGATCGCGTGACCCTGCTTGCCCGACGAATGATTGGTCAGATAGCGCACCGGATCGATCGCCTCGCGCGTCGGCCCGCTCGTCACGAGCGCGCGCCGGCCGGCAAGGCGCTGATCGTCGCCGAGACACTTCTCGATCGCCGCGACGATCTCCAGCGGCTCCGCCATCCGCCCGGAGCCGACCTCGCCGCAGGCGAGGTCGCCCGCATTGGGCCCGACCCGCCGCACCCCGCGCGCCGCCAGGGTCGCGAGGTTCGCCTGGGTCGCCGGGTGCGCCCACATCATCGCGTTCATCGCCGGGGCGATGAGGATCGGCTTGTCGGACGCGAGCAGCGTCGTCGCCGCGAGGTCGTCGGCCATCCCCGCCGCCATCCGTGCCATCAGATCGGCGCTCGCCGGCGCGACGACCAGCAAATCCGCCTCGCGCGACAGGCGGATATGGCCCATCTCGCTCTCGTCGGTCAGCGAGAACAGCGCGCTGTAGACCTTGTCCTCGCTCAGCGAGGCGACCGACAGCGGCGTCACGAACTCTGCCGCCGCGTTGGTCATCACGCAGCGCACCGCCGCGCCGCGGTCGCGCAGCCGGCGGATCAACTCGAGGCTCTTATAGGCGGCGATGCCGCCCGAGATGATCAGGAGTACCCGCCTGCCCTGCAGCAACGCCACCTCCGTGCTCGCCGTGGGCAAGTATATGCTATCGCCCGAGGAAAAGCGCGACGGCGATGGCGATGAGCCCGGCGCCGATCAGCCAGAGCGGCACGAGGGCCCAGAACACCGTCCGCCAGCGGTGATGGGCATGCGCCGCAAGCGTCTCCATGTGCAGCACTACCCCCTCGGCGTTCCATTTACTCACCAACTCGTCGGCCGCGCGCAGCAGGTCGGGGATGTGGTCGAGCGCTTCGCCTAGGCTTTCGAGCCGCTGACGCAGCCGGGCTTCCGGGCCGCGATTGTCCCGCATCCAGGCTTCGATCAGCGGCCGCGCCAGGGCCCAGATGTTGACGTTAGGGTCGAGCTGTCGGCCCACCCCCTCGACCAGCACCATAGTCTTCTGCAGCAGCAGGAGCTGCGGCTGCGTCTCCATCTCGAACTGCTCGGTGATGCGGAACAGCTGCGCCAAGAGCCGGGCGATCGAGATTTCGGCCAGCGGCCGGCCGAGGATCGGCTCGCCTATCGAGCGGCACGCCAGGGCGAAGTCGTCGACCGAGCGGCGCTGCGACACATAGCCGGCAGCGAAATGCACTTCCGCGACGCGGCGATAATCTCCGGAGAGAAATCCGACGAGCATGTCGGCGAGGAAGAACCGCGTCTCCTGGTCGAGGCGGCCCATGATGCCGAAATCGACCACCGCGAGAGCGCCGTCGGGCTCGACAAACATGTTGCCCGGATGCAGATCGGCGTGGAAGAAACCGTCGCGGAACACCTGGTTGAAGAACGCCTCCGCCGCCTTCTTCAGCAGCGCGTCGATATCCTGGCCGGCAGCAACGAGCGCGGGGCGATCATCGACCCGAATGCCGGCGATCCGGTCCGTGGTCAGGACGGCGCGCCCGGTGCGCCGCCAATCGACCCGCGGTACCCGGAACCCAGGATCGCCGGCAAAGTTCTCGGCAAGCTCCGAGGCCGCCGCCGCCTCGAAGCGTAGGTCGATCTCGGTCTCGACGGATTTCTCCAGGGTGCGCGCGATCTCGACCGGTTTCAGCCGGCGCAGCGCCGGCTGGGTCCGCTCGATAGTTCGCCGAGCCAGCCCAGCAATGCGAGGTCGCGG
>Ga0126381_100010508_pt1 | contig 10424 bp, 6 predicted proteins | sample PanSoiMetPlot_28_FD_96465 | JGI IMG/M metagenome (GOLD analysis project Ga0126381, IMG submission 96465) | Tropical forest soil microbial communities from Panama - MetaG Plot_28 | ecosystem: Environmental > Terrestrial > Soil > Tropical forest > Bulk soil | place: Panama | collected 2016-02-17 | reverse complement strand
TATCGGCTCGGGCAAGTCGATGCCATCAAGGTCGGCGAGCAGGCGATCGGCATAGGCCGTGATTTTGAAAAACCATTGCTCGAGGTATTTTTTAGATACCGGCGTGTCCGTATGGCGCCAGCAGCAGCCGTTCACTACCTGTTCGTTGGCCAGGATCGTGCGGCATTTTTCACACCACCATTGCGAACCCAGCGCGCGGTAGGCGAGTCCACGGCGGTACAGCAACAGGAAAAACCATTGGGTCCATTTGTAATATTCCGGTGACGACGAATTAATTTCGCGGCTCCAGTCGTAGGCGCATCCGGCCAACTTCAACTGACGCTTGAAGTTTGCAGCATAACGCGGCACGGTCTGCTTGGGATGCAGCCCCTTGAGCAGCGCGTCATTCTCGGCCGGCAAGCCGAAAGCATCCCAGCCCATCGCATGCAAGACGTTAAAGCCAGCCATTCGCTTGTAGCGTCCGATAACATCGCAGGGTACATAATTATGCAGATGACCGACGGAGAGACCGTCACCCGAAGGGTACGGAAACATTTCCAGGACGTAGAATTTCGGTCGGCCAGGCTCGTCACGAGTCACATAAAGATTGGACCGTTCCCATTCCTGCTGCCATTTGGGCTCGATTACGCCAGGCTCGTATCTTTCTTCCATAGGTTTATTTTTGCTCTCGTGAACGTTCTCCGGCTAGCACGGCGACATTCTTTCCAACCTGTCAATCAGCCGCTTGGAAAGCTGATGCCACCCTCCCGAGAGGTATAGCGAAGGAGTCTAGCCCGCCGTGCATTGCCGCTCCAAGGCCCTCGGCCATGCGCCCAAACAATGGTAATAAGTAACTTCGAACTAAACTGAAGGTTTAATCGGCTGCAACGCCAATTCAGGTGAAATTAAAAGTGGAAGATTTGATCTTTGAAAAAGGCGAGATTGCGCTCCTCACGATAAATCGCCCAAAGGCGCTCAACGCGCTGAATCGTGAACTGGTTGAGAATTTAGCGCGCGTGCTGCGCGACATTCGCCATGACCGCGGTATCCGCGTGCTGATCATTACCGGCGCCGGTGACCGCGCTTTCGTGGCCGGGGCGGATATCGCCGCAATGTCGGAGATGACGGCAATCGACGGTCTCGAATTCAGCCGGCTGGGCCATCGCGTGATGCAGACTGTAGAAGATCTGCCCATTGCGGTAATCGCGGCCGTCAATGGATTTGCACTCGGTGGCGGACTGGAGCTGGCGATGGCTTGCGACCTGATAATCGCGAGCGAGAAGGCCCGTTTCGGCCAGCCGGAAATCAATCTGGCGCTGATTCCCGGGTTCGGCGGCACCCAGCGCCTGCCACATCGCATCGGCCATGCACGTGCCCGCGAACTGATCATGACCGGTGAGATGATCGACGCGAAAACGGCGCTGGAGTGGGGCCTGCTCAACAAGGTAGTCGCGCCGGAACAACTGCTCGCCGAAGCGCGCAAGCTCGCTGAGAAACTCGCAAGCAAATCAGGCCTCGCGCTCAGGCAGGCCAAGGCCGCCCTGCGCGCCTCGTTCACGATGGAAGAGGACGCCGGCCTACGATTCGAGCAAAGCGCATTCGGGCTGGTCTTCGCCAGTGCCGACCGAGTTGAGGGCACCAAAGCGTTCGTCGATAAGCGCGACCCGAAATGGCAGCATAAGTGAAAGAGAATTGCGAGGGAGGCACGACTAGACGAAAATAGCTGCCATGGCGCCGGATATAATTGCCATCGTGATAGCGACCGTCTTGCAGATTGCAGGGCTAGGTTTTATTGCGTATCAAGTGCGGAGAATGAACGACAAAATGATCGCGGATGACGCATCCATTTTTCTTCGGGGCCGCCAGGTTCAAGAAATACTGCGCGAAATGCGTGAATTGTTGCGCAGTCAATCCTGACAAGCCGGCGATTTCGTTCTAAGCGGCGGGGCAGAATCGCCGGAAGCCCCCCACCCTGCTTCGCCCGCAACCCTCTCACCGAAGGCGAACCTCCCGCCTTTCTATCGACGGCGCATACCATCTAAGAACAATTAGTTGGGATGGTTGCCACTATCCGACGGAAAGCCAGAGCATCCGCAGCCGGCTGCGGACCAAGGCAATTAGGGGGGAAGCTTGAGCTTCGCAGGACGTGGGGCGAAGACGCCCGTCGGCTCTATCTGAACTTGGGCCCTCCTCGCGCCTGCGGCGCCCCAAGCTCAGAAGACCGTCGACTGCCGTGCTTAGAGCGGCAAGAGAAGGTCGAGCATTGATTTTTAAAGGTTTTCGCTGCGTAGCGCCTTGATGGTCGCCGCGAGCAGGTCAGCAACAACTGGCTTCCCTTGCGACTGCTCCGAGAGTCCAGTCACCATATCAGGCGCGGCCCTCGGGCCCCACTTGGTGGGATTGCATTGGGCTAATAGCTGCAGCCCCAATTTGCCATCGGGCGGCACGATCACGAGTCTTACCTTGGGCTTGCCCGTCTTTTCGTCGAGAATGCGGGTGCCGGTCTCGTCGTAGGAGGGCAGCTCAAAGACAGCGCCCTTGACACAGCGATAGACTGCATTGACGATGCGGATCACGGCTAGTGCCTGCGCTCTGGTCACCGCCTCGCGGAAGTCCCGGTACTGGCCCTGGCCTCTCTCACCTTTGGAGAGCAACATGAAAAACGTCGAGGTGGCTATGCCCGCCAGCATCGCGGCGACGCGGCGGGTCTGGCCGGACTGCAGCGCGCGCACGGCAATCTCAAACCGCGTCGCCGAACGCCCGGAGGAATCCGTGATCGGGTCATTCAATTTGGTCGCTCGTCCCATGAGGATTCACCCTGAATTTCCGTTTTCATACTAGACTAGGAATTGATAAAATATATGAAAAGCCCTGATGGACGCGGGTTTGGTGCGATCTGGGTGATGCCGAGGTAGAGCGGCGGTAGGTGATAGGCAAGAACAGCCTTTTCAGCTCTCGTTCAATGGCAGGTTGAGAGTTGACTTCTAGTGCAATGACGCCACTTACTAAGGAACTAAGCTCCAGGGCGCATCGAACGCAAAGGGAGGCATACCTTCAACTTTCGGCCACATCGCCTGGAATGGCTGAAGGCGTGATGCGACGCGGGAGCCTCACCACGGAGAATCATTCTCCACAACCGTATCAACGAAACTCGAGCTCAGCCAACTGTTTGCACAGCCAACGGAGGTAAGCGGCAATGGCGCGGTTAACGCACTCGACCGCTGGCCCGCGCCGATTACTCTCAGCGGTCAGCATTTCGACTACTTGCCGGCGTCGAGCTACCAGGGCCATCAGTCCCCGGCTCTGCGTATGTGGCAGTGGCCGGGTTTGCGGCTGGATCAATTCGGCGGAATGCGCCAGGACCTGGGCATCGATCGTGTCGATCTTCGCCAGTCGGCCAGTGGCGCGAGCAAAGTCTCGTCCCTGGCGCGGATTGACCACAGCTACTGACAAACCCACCGCGGCCAATTCACCGGCGGCGGCGACTTCGTAGCCACCGCTGGCTTCGAGCACTATGCGGCTTACGCTCAACCTCTTCAGACGCTTAATCAGGGTCGCGAAGCCGCATTGATTGTTGGCTACGCTGAGGCTTTCAGCGCCCGGCCATAGCCCCACATAGAGCTTCGCTTTCGATATATCGATTCCGACAAACACTTGATGCGGTGTTGCGTACGCACTGGGCCGTATCGCCCGCAACGCAGGAAAACGTACTCAGGAAGGCTATCTGCGCCGCTGATAGTCGTCGCCAGCATGGCCGAGCGGGCAGAGCCGAAAACGCTGTTGACACAAGACTGTGAACGCTGTTAACATAGGTGTTAATTTATGTTCACAGCTAATGGGGAGACTATGACGGAATCGCTTGTCGGAGTTTTTGAAATCGCGGAGATGGCGAACGTAAGTGCGTCGGCCGTAGCCAACTGGCGCAAGCGCTTTCCAGACTTCCCAGCGCCGCTGGCCGAGTTGAAATCTGGCCCTGTGTTTTCGCAAAGTCAGGTCAAGCTGTGGTTGGCAAGGCGGGATGCAGCGAATTCGACAATGGCAGAACTTTTCTACGACCAGCTTGCTGGCAAGCGCGCGGACCCTCCTGAATTGCGTATGGCAGTTGAGGAAACTCTGGATCAGCTTCAAAAGGAAGCGACATCTACTCAACGGCCCGGCATCCTACTGGGTAGAGTACAGAGCGGCAAGACACGCGCGTTTCTGGGCGTCATAGCGCGCGCCTTTGATCGGGGATACGACATCGCGGTTATTCTCACTAAGGGTACAAAATCCCTCGCAGAACAGACCTTCAGCCGGGTGAAGGAGGATTTCCGGGAGTTCATCGCCGCGGATCAGGTCGATGGGTTTAACATTTTGGCCGTCCCAGATCTCACCCCTTACGAACTGAATCGCAAACTCATCTTTGTGGTGAAAAAAGAAGACGACAATCTGCGCCGGCTCCTAAGCCTTTTCCGGGACCAGTACCCGACGCTGCGGAACAAGTCGGTGTTAATCATCGACGATGAAGCCGATCTCGCTTCGGTGAGTTTCCGCAAGATGAATGGTGTTAGCACAGCAGGTGTCATATCGCAGCAAATCGACCAACTTCGGGAGTTGGTGACAAAATCCGCTTTCCTGCAAGTTACGGCGACTCCCTATGCTCTCTACCTACAGCCTGATGATGAAGTGCTTGTAAATGGCACTACTCTCTTCAAGGCGAAGCGTCCGGCGTTTACCGTACTTCTACCTACTCATAACAACTATGCCGGTGGGGACGAGTATTTTGAAAAGAGTGCTGAGCCTGATTCCTCTGCATTTTACTTTTATCGCGAAGTTCCTTTGGCCGAGCGAGACGCACTCAAACAAGAAGACCGCAGGAGATTGCAAATCGACAGGGTGCTGACGGAGAGAAATGCCGCAGTCCTGAGGGATGCGGTTGTTACGTTCCTTGTTGGCGGTGCTATTCGTCGGCTGCAACAGCGGGCAGCCGGTCAATGGCCCGAGAAGTACAGCCTTCTGTTCCACACGGAACAATCGCGCAGTTCACACGAGTGGCAGCAGAGGGTTGCTATAGCGATTAGAGATGCATTGGTGGACCAAGCCCGCGCGGATAGCCCCCTCTTTCACGAGCTGGTTCGGGCCGCATACTTGGATCTCCGGAGATCAATTGAACTCGAAGATGGATCGGTGCCCGACATCGAAGACGTAAGGAAGGCGGTCGTCGAGTCTCTAGAAACCGGTCAGCTGATGATCACGAAGGTGAATTCCGATAACGATGTGAAGAAGCTGCTGGCCGATGACGGGCAGCTCAAGCTGAGAACGCCCTTCAACATGTTCATCGGCGGACAGATTCTTGACCGGGGGATAACCATTAGCAATCTGATCGGATTTTACTATGGGCGGAATCCGAACCGCTTCCAGCAAGATACTGTTCTGCAGCATTCACGCATGTACGGGGCTCGGTCTGGCGCGGACTTGGCAGTAACAAGGTTCTATGCACCTCAGCATGTCTACCAGGTGATGAAGAGGATTCACGAATTCGACGTTGCACTCAGGGAGGCCTACGAATCCGGCGGACCCGAAGGCGGCGTCCACTTCATACAAAAGGACCCCTCCAATAGGTTGATCCCATGTTCGCCGAATAAACTTTTGTTCTCGGACGTGGTGAGCATACGGCCGGGACGGCGTTTGGTTCTTTCTGGCTTTCAGACTGTGTCTAAGACGCGTGGGGCAAAAACCCTAGAGGCTTTGGATAAGCGAGTTGACGAGCTAGTGCGGTCAGCCGAGAAACCTGTTCTCATCGATGTGGCTGAAGGTGTTGAACTTCTGAAACTAGCGTATGCGAATCTCGAATTCGATGACTCTACTGATGATGATCGGAAAGCCCACATCGCGGCTTTGGAGCATTTGTCCCGTGCCTGTAAAAAATCTTCAGTAAAGGGCAAGGTGTGGTTAATGGTAGAAAAAGATCGCGGCATGCGGCGATACCGCGAGGAAGGACGGTTCTCGAACGCGCCAGATACGAAGCAACAGGCGCTGGCGAGATCGAAAGCTGAGAACATTCCGACATTGATGCTTCTCCGCCAGAATGGCGAAGAAGACAAAGGCTGGCGGGGTCTACCTTTCTGGTGGCCTGTTATTGTGACCCCCCGTTTAGCGACCACAGCAATATTCGCGACAGATGAAGCTGTGGCGCCTACGGCGCCGGTCCCTAGCGGCGGAGCCGCAAGATCACTCGTTACAGAAGAGGTCGCCTAGAAACAGGGGCAAGGCGTGTACTATAGCCAGACATAAAGGAAATTGTGCTAAGCCGCTTTGCAGCAGCTGGATTACTTCACCGTGTGCGCATAGCGTTCGTCTTATTTCTAACCCGGTCGCTTTATATGCCGCAGTGGATAAGGTTTCATATGATCAGAGGACCATTTGGATCGACAAGCGCAGGAGTAGCGGTTTTCGAGGCGTGCCGGATGCAGTCTGGGATTATCACGTCGGCGGGTACCAAGTCTGCGAGAAGTGGCTCAAGAACCGCAAGGGCCGCAAGCTGCTGAAAGATGACATCGAGCATTACTACCGGATCGTCGTTGCTATCGCCGAAACTATTCGCTTGATAAAGGAAATCCACGAAATGATCGACAAGTACGGCGGCTGGTGCAAGGCCTTCTTGTAGATAACCTGCATCGACGAGTGGCAATTTTTTGGGCTGTTTCAGAGTGGAGCTTCTTATTTTCAAGGTAGCAAGCAATGTCAAAGCAGAACGCGAAAACCACCGATGGGTAGACTGCCAAAACGAATTCAAATGACTTTGCCCGCATGGTCATCTGATCGCGATCAAGCTTCTTTTGGAGACTTCACACCGTGTCTAAGGAAATCGAGAGTCTGACACACTCATTGTCCACTATTACCGAGCAGGCCGCGGCTTGGTTTCAGAGTGTCAGGGAGTTGGAACCATCTGGCCTTTTGCCGTCCCCTCAGAGTTTGGATGCTGCACGAGAGATAGTTGAGCGATTTGATGCCACCGCAAAGGCGACCGCAGAGGCGGCTAGCCGATACGGCGTCATTCTGCCCCCGACGCCGAGGCCACACTCGCTTCAATGGCTCCACGAAGCAATCGATATACTTCGAGGCCGCGACCAGAAAGAATCGGAGCTGCGGCGGCGCCTAGATGAGCTTCACGAATTGGCAACTTGTCTCCAGGGTATTCGTTTTGAGAAAGCTGTAAAATGGGAACCACTTGCCGCGGTCAGCACGGTCGTAACCCAGCTCTTAAGTCAAATAGAGTCCGGTCCCGAGCATCCATCGACTGAGTTTATCGAAGAGCTAGATCGCGCAGCACGCCCGCTCGAGGCTCTCATCAAGCTGATAAAAGACCCGTTGATCAACCCCGCGGAGGGCGCTTCATTGACGGCTGAGGTCAGTTCAGCTTTCAGCGCAGAGCTTGCTTTTGCTGCCGCACGCAATCAGCTCGCGTTACGGGAAATAGACGAAGGATTATCTTCACAGTCCGAGCACACTGAGCTTCAAAGCCCATTGCCAGTCGCTCGGGAGCGGCACGATACTACAGTTGTTCCTCAGCAGGATGCCCCTCGCGGCGCCGCTATCCGGTCCACGGGAATCCGTATGCTGCGAGAGCCTTCTGCATCAGAAAAACTGATAGACGAGGTAGTCTCCAAGATAATCGACGCACGGCCAGACATGTCTGGAGAGAAGGTGCCGGAATCAGACTTACGGCCTGGTCATCTCCAAGCTTCCATCGAAGTAGACACGCGGACTTGTGAGGTAGAGGGACAGGGTACTCCGGACTCCTGCGCTATCACGATTTTGACGGAAGGAGATCCTTCGTCCGACTCTCCAATGAATGTTGGCGAGACTGAGCTAATGCTAGCATATCCGCAACAACCTGCGTCTAGCATGGAGCAGCTGCGGCCAGAAGCAATTGATCTGACAATTCAGAAACCTATGGACGTTCGCTCTTCGCGAATTGTACCAGAACCCGCAACGCTGGAGGGGCCAGTCACATTTTCACAGATGCCATCCAGCGGTACGCCGGCCGCTGCGGCTGGCGAAACACCCGTAGTCGATGGTACCCCGGTCCAGAACTTTCGCGGCAATGGCCAAGCGATTGTCTCCCATGAACTCGCTAAGCAGGCACTGCGCAGCGAATCAGCTGTCAGGGTCGAGCTTTCAGTGAAATGCGCTTGGCAGCTTGTGATCGAAGGATACCCAGGACTCGCTCTTGCCTTGTTGCAAGCTTTGCAACCAGGAAACTCTGCATCCAACAGCATGGTACCGCCTTGGGCTTTGCGCATGGCAATTCTCGGCCCGATAGTGAGCGAACCCGCCGGTGAGATTGCGAACCTCTTGGCCGCCGACTTTTCCCACGTGATACCCGACCTCTTCGACGAAATGCCTCAAGACAATTGGGATGCTCTGAGATTGCTAGGGACGACCGCGGCGCTGAAGGCTTCGGTTGTAGCACCAGATACCGGAGCCAGGGAAACCCTTGAGACAATCTATCAAGTAGGCCACCTGGGGCAGCTATTCAGTCTGAAGCAGGCCGTGACGGAAATAGTAACGAAGATCCATGGTCCGGTCGATCAGAACGCATTGCGAGTGGTATTGGATAGAGCCAGCTGGAACCTAGAATTTGAGCGACTATGCGAAGGACTCCAGTTATGGCAGGGGCGAGTGCTCAAGGGCAAGGTGCTATATCAACATGCTACAGTGGTCTGGCAGAAACTCGTCCAGAACGGAGTCGTGGGAGAACTGATGAACCTAGTTGGGGCGCCTAATCCGCAGAGCGCTGACCAGCTCAGAGGTATCTTGCTCCGTCTTACCGATGATACTAAATTCCGAAAGCTTGTTCGCGATACCCAACAGACCACTTCAAAACATCGAATGGTCGAAATAGAGGCGCGTGCGCTCCTTCGGCTGAAGACGCTTGCCGAGGAAGCTGCTAACTTTGGCAAGCACTGGCTAGCGCTGATAGAAAGACACCCCGATCGCCTGACCTCGCACACTGAACGACAAATAGAAGCGTTGCGTCAAGCTGTCGCGAAATACCGTGTCCCAGTCCGTTATGAGTTAGAGCAGTTTCTGACGCAAGCTGACGACCTACCGAGTAAAGCCGCGGCTCAGCTCGCCCTTGATGGCATCGATGCCTTTTGTGAGCTTTTCGAACCTTCGAATGTGACCATTGGCACAGAGCCGCCCTCCCGTTATTTACTGCAAGGAGACTTACTACTTCTTGATAGTCTCGCGCTCGACGAAAACTGGCAGCTGTCGGCCATTCAAAGCGACAGACTCTTGGAATGCATTCTAAGCGCGGTCGCGCGCGGCCTACCGACACCCGAGGAAGCCCTTAACCAGGCGCTGCGAACTGGCAAGATTGTGCGAGCTGATCGAATAATAAAGGTGCAACAGAGCCGCTTAGCAGATGACGATGGCGTTGAAAAAACGGTGTTTTTTCGACACCAGCTTGAGGCCAGAGTCGTGGAGCTAAATGCTGAGCTCCAACGGCGCGTGGAAGAAGCGCGAAAGACGGTAGAGCAATCCGTCGCTTCCGGTGCTTTGCCAGAGAACCAGCGCAATGAGCTGCTCAGTGACATAGGAAATATTGAAATCGATGCTAGTCAGCAATTGCTGGAACGTTACGACCTGGCTTTCGAACGGCTAACAGCATACGCCGATAAGGCGCTGTCCGCGCGTCAGCTCGCCGGGGAAAAGCAACGGAGACGTTTGCGAGAATTGGCGGACAAGTTATCGGAGGATTTGCAAAAGCACGTTGATGAATTACTGAGTCGCGGCGAAGTACTTACGGCGACGGAATACCTGGATGCGACTGAAAGTGAGCGCGATTTCACCGACATCAAGCCCGAAGATACCCTCAACCGCTTTCTGGCCGGGTTCGACAGGATTGATCGCTACGTGCGTACGGCTTCAGACAACAAGATTCTCTCGGATATCCGTCAGCGCAGCGGCGTCGAGGGGGTCAACCTAGGCAGCATCACTTCCGGTCAACTCGATTCCGCTCTGGCTCTGGTCGAAGCCTGGTTGACGCTGCGCCGTGCGCGGCGGCCAGATAGGGAACAATTGATGAAGGTGTTAGTGGGCCTTGGCTTCGCTCCGCAGCCACCATTGCAAATCGAAGTGACAACTATACGCACGTGGGTCAAATTCCAGCAAGAACCGATCACCCGGCGTGAGCAATGCCCTGTTCCTCAGTTTGGCTCGAGCGCGGGGGGTCGGTATCGCGTTCTTTGTCACTGGCAGCGCCCTTCTGAAGATGATCTTTTGGCGACCGTCGGTGATCAAGGATTCTCAACTCCGCCGATCGTATTTTATTTCGGAAGGATGACAAAGCCGATTCGACGCGAGCTTGCCCATCTCTGCCGGCACGACCAGAAAACGTTACTTGTCGTCGATGATGTCCTCATCCTCTTTCTATGTGGGGAACGTGACCGTCGCCT
>Ga0126381_100010507_pt1 | contig 10424 bp, 8 predicted proteins | sample PanSoiMetPlot_28_FD_96465 | JGI IMG/M metagenome (GOLD analysis project Ga0126381, IMG submission 96465) | Tropical forest soil microbial communities from Panama - MetaG Plot_28 | ecosystem: Environmental > Terrestrial > Soil > Tropical forest > Bulk soil | place: Panama | collected 2016-02-17 | reverse complement strand
GGCGGGATCGCCGCCGGGGCGCGGTCGAGCGCGGTGATGACCCGGTCGATCATCGCCGCGTCGGCAAACGGGCGCGCGCCGTCGTGGATCAGCACGCGGGCCGGTTTGAGGGGCGCCAGCGCCTCGAGCCCGAGCCGCACCGAATCCTGCCGCTCCGCGCCGCCCGGCACCGGCGGCAGCAGGTCGAGACCGGCCAGCGCCGCCGCGTAATTCGTCCGGTCTTCGGGACGGATCACCACCTGGATACCGGCGATCCGCGGATGCTGCGCAAACGCCTCGACCGCGTGGCGCAGCACGCTTGTCCCGGCGAGCGGGAGATATTGCTTGGGCAGCGTGCCGCCGAACCGGGCGCCGCGGCCGGCGGCGAGAACGAGAGCGTAGATCGAGCCCATGCGCTAAACTAACCGCGATAGCCGGACGCCGCCAACGCCGCGCGCGAGTAGCAGCCGGGGTTTCACTTATGTTGCGGTGCAAAATGAATTGCCGTAAGATGCTGCCTAAAATATGGGCAAGTCAGTAAATTGATCATTCCATGAGCATTTTGCTTGGTTCCGTCACGCTCGACGACCCGGTGATCCTCGCACCGATGTCGGGCGTCACCGATCTTCCGTTCCGTCGCGTGGTGAAGGAGCGCGGCGCGGCGCTCGTCGTCTCCGAGATGATCGCCAGTCAGGCGGCGATCCGCGAGACGCGGCAATCGCTGACCATGGCCAAGACGTGTCCGGAAGAGCAGCCGATGGCGGTTCAGCTCGCAGGCTGCGAGCCCGCGGTCATGGCCGAGGCGGCAAGGCTCAACGCCGATCGCGGCGCGGCGATCATCGACATCAATTTCGGCTGCCCGGTGAAAAAGGTGGTCAACGGCCAGGCCGGCTCGGCCCTGATGCGCGACGAGCTGCACGCCGCCCGCATTCTCGAAGCCACCGTGAAGGCCGTCGACCTTCCGGTCACCCTGAAGATGCGGACCGGCTGGGACGATCGCCATCGCAATGCGCCGCGGCTCGCGAAAATCGCCGAATCCTGCGGCATCCGGATGATCACGGTGCATGGCCGCACGCGCTGTCAGATGTTCAGCGGCAGCGCCGATTGGCGCTTCATCCGCGAGGTCAAGGAGGCGGTGTCGATCCCGGTCATCGCCAATGGCGACATCAATACCCTCGACGATGCCGAGCGCGCGCTCGACGAGAGCGGGGCCGACGGGGTGATGATCGGTCGCGGCGCCTATGGCCGGCCGTGGTTTGTCGCGCAGGTCATCGAATGGCTGAGGGACCGGCGCCGGGTCGCCGATCCGCCGCTGGTCAGCCAGTTCGCGACCCTGCGCGCGCATTACGAGGCGATGCTGGCGCATTACGGCAGCGATGTCGGGGGGCGCATCGCGCGCAAGCATCTCGGCTGGTATTCCAAGGGATTGCCCGGCTCGGCCGAGTTTCGCGCGGCGGTCAACCAGAGCGTCGACCCCGCCGCGGTGCGCGAGCTGATCCGCCGCTTCTACGAGCCGCTGGTCGAGCGCGAGGCGGCGTGACGATGGCCGCCTCGTCGGACCCCGGCGCCGGCCTCGACCCCGCGCTGCTGCTGGCGGCGTTGCCCGATCCGATCATCGCGCTCGATCGCGGCGGTGCGGTGCGTTTTGTCAACCCGGCGGCCGAGCAGTTTCTCGGCGCCGGCGCCCCGGCGCTGCGCGGCGCGCATTTGACCGATTTCGTGGTGTCGCACAGCCCGCTTTTCGGGCTGGTCGAGGCCGTATGGCGTGGCGGCGGCTCGATCGCCGAATACGACGTGCTGCTCGAGGGCCCGCGGCTGCCGCCGCGCCCGGTGACGATCCAGGGCGCGCTGGCCGGGGAGGGGGCCGACCTGCTTGTCCTGTCGCTGCACGAGCGGGCGATCGCCGAGCAGATGGACCGGCAGTTCGCGCATCGCGACGCGGCGCGCTCGATGACGGCGATGGCGGCGATGCTCGCGCACGAGGTCAAGAACCCGCTGTCGGGTATTCGCGGCGCGGCCCAGTTGCTCGAGCAGGATGCCGACGCTTCCGGGCGGCAACTGACCCAGCTGATCTGCGACGAGACCGATCGGATCGTCGCTCTGGTCGATCGCATGGAGGCATTTTCCGACCATCAGCCGCTGGCGCGCAGCGCGATCAACATTCACGAGGTGCTGGAACGCGTGCGCCGCATCGCCCAGTCGGGCTTTGCCCGCCATGTCCGCTTTGGCGAGGAATACGACCCGTCGCTGCCGCCGGTGCACGGCAATCGCGACCTGCTGGTCCAGGTATTTCTCAATCTGATCAAGAACGCCGCCGAGGCGGCGCCGGCATCCGGCGGCGAGATCATCCTGTCGACCGCCTACCGCCACGGACGCCGCCTGGCGACCGTCGGCGGCGGGCGACCGCTGCAGTTGCCGCTGTTGGTGTCGATTACCGATAACGGCTCCGGCATCCCGGACGAACTCAAGGCGCACCTGTTCGATCCGTTCGTCACGACCAAGCGCAACGGAACTGGCCTTGGTCTTGCACTGGTAGCGAAGGTGATCGGAGACCACGGCGGGATCATCGAGTTCGACAGCCAGCCGCGCAGGACGGTGTTCCGCGTGTTCCTGCCGGTGGTCCCCAGGGGTACGTAGCAGCAGGGTAGTCGACAAGACAGTATTGGCGATGAGCGCAACGATACTGGTAGCTGACGACGATCGGGCGATCCGCACGGTGCTGAACCAGGCCCTGGCGCGGCTCGGCCATGACGTGCGCATGACGGGCAGCGCCACGACCCTGTGGCGCTGGATCGCCGACGGCGACGGCGACCTCGTCATCACCGATGTCATCATGCCCGACGAAAACGGGCTCGACCTCATCCCGCGCATCAAGAAGCTGCGGCCGGATCTGCGCGTCATCGTGATGAGCGCGCAGAACACGCTGCTGACCGCGGTCAAGGCGACCGAGCGCGGTGCCTTCGAATACCTGCCCAAGCCGTTCGATCTGCGCGAACTGATCAGCGTCGTCGAGCGGGCGCTGTCGGCCCCGGCCAGCACCCCGACGGACGAGGCGGTCGACGACGAGCAGCTGCCGCTGATCGGCCGCTCGCCGGCGATGCAGGAAATCTATCGCTCGATCGCGCGACTGATGGGCACCGACCTGTCGGTGCTGATCACCGGCGAGAGCGGCACCGGCAAGGAGCTTGTCGCCCGCGCGCTGCACGATTTCGGCAAGCGCCGCACGGGACCGTTTGTCGCGATCAACATGGCGGCGATCCCGCGCGAGCTGATCGAAAGCGAGCTGTTCGGGCATGAGCGCGGCGCCTTCACCGGCGCGGCGCAGCGCAGCGCCGGCCGCTTCGAGCAGGCAAAGGGCGGCACGCTGTTCCTCGACGAGATAGGCGACATGCCGTTCGAGGCGCAGACCCGGCTGCTGCGCGTGCTGCAGGAAGGCGAATACACCTCGGTCGGCGGGCGTTCGCCGATTCGCGCCGACAGCCGGATCATCGCGGCGACGCATCGCGATTTGTCGCAGCTGATCCGCCAGGGCGCCTTCCGCGAAGATTTGTTCTACCGGCTCAACGTCGCGCCGATCCGCATTCCGCCGTTGCGCGAACGCACGACTGACATCCCCGGCCTGGTGCGCCATTTCGCCAGCCAGGCGGCGAAGGAAGGGCTGCCCGCCAAGGTGCTCGACGAAGCGGCGATGGAGCGCCTGCGGCGCTACCGCTGGCCGGGCAATGTGCGCGAGTTGGAGAACCTGGTGCGGCGCCTCGCGGCGCTCTACTCGCAGGAAGTCATCGGCCTCGATGTGATCGAAAGCGAACTCGCCGCCGCGCCGGCGGCGCTGCCGGTCTCGACCGAAGCGGCCAGCGACGAGGGGCTGGGCAGCGCGGTCGAACGGCATATCAACGAATACTTTGTCGCCCATAAGGGGGCGATGCCGGCCGCCGGTCTTTATGACCGGGTGCTGCGCGAGATCGAGCGCCCGCTGATCGTCGCAACGCTGGTGGCGACGCGCGGCAACCAGATCAAGGCGGCGCATGTGCTCGGGCTTAACCGCAATACGCTGCGCAAGAAAATCCGCGAATTGGACATCCCGGTGGTGCGCGGCCTAAAATAGCCGCTTGCTTGCTGCGGTATCGGGTGGGGACGCGGGGATGAGCGTAGCGCAGCAGGTCGGTACCCGGGCCGGGCGCTTCGGCGTAAGACGCAAGGTTGCGGTAGCGCTGTCGACGGCGGCGCTGGCGTCGGGCATCGCGACCTATCTGGCGCTGACCGGGACGGCGCCGTTCGGGCCGGATCCAGGTATCGTCCGGGCTCTCCTCATTCTCGACCTGGTGCTGCTGCTGTCGCTCGGGGCGCTGGTCACCAAGCGTCTGGTCGAAATGTGGGCGCAGCGGCGGCGCGGCCTCGCCGGATCGCGGCTGCAGGTTCGCCTTGTCGTGCTGTTCAGCCTGATCGCGGTGTTGCCGACGATCATCGTCGCCGTGTTCTCCTACCTGTTCTTCAGCTTCGGGATCGAGAGCTGGTTCAGCGACCGGGTGCGCACCGCGATCTCGGAATCGGTCGCCGTCGCCGACGCCTACGTCAAAGAGCATCAGCAGGCGATCCGCGCCGACGTGCTCGGCATGGCCAACAGCCTCGACCAGTATGCCGCGACGATGGTCATCAGCCCGCAGGACCTGGTGCAGGCGCTGACCGTCCAAGCGTCGATGCGCGGATTGACCGAGGCCGCGATGCTGGACGAGAAGGGCCAGATGGTGGCCCGCACCGGGCTCGCCTTCGCGCTCGGTTTCGAGGAAGTGAGCGAGGATGCGCTGAAGCGCGCCAAGGATGGCGAAGTCGTCATCATGACCGACGACCAGGAAGAGCGCGTCCGCGCGCTGATCTATCTCGGCGGCTTCCCCGGGCTCTACCTCTATGTCGGACGCTTCATCGAACCGAAGGTCTTGGCGCATCGCCGCGAGACGCAACTCGCCGCGGCGCAATACGAGGAGCTCGAAGGCAAACGGGCCGGGGTGCAGATCACCTTCTCGGTGATCTTCATCCTCGTGGCGATGCTGTTTCTCGTCGCCGCGGTGTCGATCGGCATCGCGATCGCCGCGCAGCTCGCCGACCCGATCAGCCGACTCGTCGGGGCGGCGGATCGAATAGGCGCCGGCGATCTGTCGGTGCGCGTGCCCGAAGGGCGCAAGGACGACGAGATGACGTCGCTGAGCCGCGCCTTCAACCGGATGACCGACCAGATCCAAAGCCAGCAGCAGGAACTGATCGCCGCCAACCGCCAGCTCGACGAGCGGCGGCGTTTTACCGAGACGGTGCTGACCGGCGTCACCGCCGGGGTCATCGGCCTCGATCGCACCGGCAGGATCTATCTTCCGAACCGCTCGGCATCGGCGCTGATCGGCGCCGATCTGGAAGGATCGGTGGATGAGAACCTCGCCGCTGTCGTGCCAGCGATGGCGACCCTGCTCGACGAGGCCAAACGCCGTCCCGACCGGATCGCCCAGGGGCAGATCCAGATCGTCGGCGGCAGCACGCGCACGCTCTTGGTGCGGATCGCCGCCGAGCACGATGATGACGGCATCAGCGGCTTTGTCGTGACCTTTGACGACATCACCGAGCTGCTGTCGGCGCAGCGCAAGGCGGCCTGGGCCGATATCGCCCGACGCATCGCCCACGAGATCAAGAATCCGCTCACCCCGATCCAGCTTTCGGCCGAGCGGCTGCGGCGCAACTACCTGAAAGAAATCAAGAAAGACCCCGATACCTTTCGCATCTGCACCGACACGATCGTGCGTCATGTCGAGGATATCGGTCGCATGGTCGATGAGTTCTCGGCATTCGCGCGGATGCCGGCGCCGGTGTTGAAGCCCGAAGATCTGACCGCGATTGTCGAGCGCGCGGTGTTCCTCGAACGGACGGCGCACTCGGACGTCAAATTCGAGCTCAACTTCGCGGCGCGTCCGCTGACCCTGCGGTGCGATGCGCGGCTGACCAGCCAGGCGGTGATCAACATCGTCAAGAACGCGGTCGAAGCGATCGAAGGCCGCCTCGTTGAGACCGGGCCGAACCCGCCGGGGCGAATCGTCGTATCAGTCGAAGAGAGTGCCGGGAGGACGGTCGTCACGGTCGAAGACAACGGCAAGGGGCTGCCCAAGCGCGGCCGCGAGCGGCTGGCCGAACCCTATGTGACGACGCGTTCCAAAGGCACCGGTTTGGGGCTCGCCATCGTCAAGAAGATCATGGAAGATCATCAAGGCGAGCTCCTGCTTGAGGATGCGGAAACGGGAGGAGCCCGCGTCAGACTGGTGTTCCTCAGCGAATCACGCGGCGCCGTTCGCGCGCCGCTGCCAGTCGAGGCGGACGCAAATACGGTTGCTCATGGCGCATGACATTCTGATTGTCGACGACGAAGCCGACATCCGCATGCTCATCGCGGGCGTGCTGAAGGACGAGGGGTACGCGACCCGGGAGGCTGCCGACAGCACCGAGACGCTGCGCGAATTGCAGGCGCGGCAGCCGACGCTGGTCATCCTCGACATCTGGCTGCAGGACAGCGAGCTCGATGGCGTCGCGATCCTGCGCCAGCTGCGGGCCGAGATGCCGTCGGTCCCGGTGGTGATGATCAGCGGCCACGGCACGATCGAGACGGCGGTCGAGGCGATCAAGATCGGCGCCTACGATTTTATCGAGAAACCGTTCAAGTCCGATCGTCTGCTGCTCATCGTCGCGCGCGCGATCGAGACCGCGCTGCTGCGGCGCGAGAACGAGGAACTCAAGCTGCGCGCCGGCGGTGATCTCGATCTCGTCGGCGCCTCGCTCGCCACCAATCAGCTGCGCCAGCAGATCGAGCGCGTCGCGCCGACGGGCAGCCGGGTGTTGATCGCCGGCGCGCCCGGGGTCGGCAAGGAGGTCGTCGGTCGGTTGCTGCATGCCCGGTCGCGGCGTTCGGGCGGGCCCTTTGTCGCGGTCAACTGCGCGACGATGCATCCCGACCGGCTCGAACTCGAACTGTTCGGCAGCGAGAGCGCCATCAACGGCTCGCCGCGCAAGATCGGCACCTTCGAGCGCGCCCATGGCGGCACCTTGTTTCTCGACGAGGTCGCCGACATGCCCTTGGAAACCCAAGGCAAGATCGTCCGCGTGCTGCAGGAGCAGACCTTTGAGCGGGTCGGGGGGTCGCACCGGGTCGAGGTCGATGTCCGCGTCGTCGCCTCGACCAATCGCGAGCTCGGCGGCGAGATCGCCGCCGGCCGCTTCCGCGAGGATTTGTTCTACCGGCTCAATGTCGTGCCGATCCGGGTGCCGTCGTTGCGCGATCGCCGCGAGGACATCCCGCTGCTCGCCCGGCATTTCATGGAACGCGCGGCCGAGGCGGCGCGCCTGCCGCCGCGCGGTTTCGGCGAGGACGCGCTCGCCGCGCTGCAATCCTACAGCTGGCCGGGCAATGTGCGGCAGCTGCGCAACGTCGTCGATTGGCTGCTGATCATGGCGCCGGGTGACCCGCGCGAGCCGGTCCATGCCGAGCATCTGCCCAACGAGATCACCGCGATCGCGCCGACCGTCGTCAAATGGGACAAGGGCAGCGAGATCATGACCCTGCCGCTGCGCGACGCGCGCGAGGTCTTCGAGCGCGAGTATCTGCTGGCCCAGGTGACGCGCTTCGCCGGCAACATCTCCCGCACCGCGTCCTTTGTCGGAATGGAGCGCTCGGCGCTGCATCGCAAATTGAAATCGCTCAATGTCGCGATCACCGAGCGGCCGTTGAAGACCGGCACCTGATGTCCCGCATCGCTTACGTCGACGGCGTCTACCGCCCGCACGGCGCGGCCGCCGTGCATATCGAGGATCGCGGCTACCAATTCGCCGACGGCGTCTACGAGGTGGTCGCGGTGCGCGGCGGCCGGCTCGTCGACGAAGGGTTGCACCTCGTCCGGCTGCGCCGCTCGCTCGGCGAGCTGCGCATCGAGGGCGCGCTCGACGATGCGCCGCTCAAGCTCGTGCTGCGCGAGGTCATCCGCCGCAACGGGGTCGTCAACGGCATCGTCTACCTGCAGATCACCCGCGGGATCGCCCCGCGCGACCACGGCTTCCCGAAAGCGGCGCGGCCGGTCATGGTCGTCACCGCGCGCCAATCGCGGCCGGCCAATCCAAAGCTGGTCGAGGACGGGGTGCCGGTGGTCACCATTCCCGACATCCGCTGGCAGCGCTGCGACATCAAGACCATCTCGCTGGTCGCCAATGTGCTGGGCAAGCAGCAGGCGCGCGAGGCGGGGGCCTATGAGGCGTGGATGGTCGACGGCGAGGGGCGCATCACCGAAGGCACCTCGACCAACGCCTGGATCGTCACCGCGGACAATCAGATCATGACGCGCGCCGCCGACGCCGCGATCCTCGACGGGGTGACCCGCCAGGCGCTGATCGCGGTGATCCGCCGCGGCGGCTATAACTTCGCCGAGCGCCCCTTCACGGTCGCCGAGGCAAAGGCCGCGCGCGAAGCCTTTCTGACCAGCACCACCGCGGATCTGATGCCGGTCACCTCGATCGACGGCCAGCCGGTCGCCAACGGCGCCCCCGGCTTGCTGACCCAGAAGCTGCGCGCCGAATATCTGGCGCACGTGGCGGAGAGCGCGTGAGCGAAGCGCTGCCGACGGCCGTGCTGCGCCGGCCGCGCGCGATCCTCTTCGACTGGGACAACACCCTCGTCGACAGCTGGGGCACGATCCACGACGCGCTCAACTTCCTGATGGCGGCGATGGACAGGCCGCTGTGGACGCTCGCCGAGACGCGCGAGCGGGTGCGGCTCAGCCTGCGCGACGCCTTTCCGCTGATCTTCGGCGACCGCTGGGAGGAGGCGCGTCACATCTACTTGGAGCGGTTTCGTGCGATCCATCTCGACCGGCTGACGCCGTTGCCGGGGCGCGACGCCATGCTGCGCGCCCTGGCGGCGGACGGTCATTACCTCGCCGTCGTCAGCAACAAGACGGGACCGGTGTTGCGCGCCGAGGCCGCGCATATCGGCTGGGCGCCGCTGTTCGGCCGCATCGTCGGCGCGGGGGATGCGCATAGCGACAAGCCGCATTGCGCGCCGGTAGAGCTGGCGCTGCAACCGAGCGGCATTTCGGCCGGCCCGGATGTGTGGTTTGTCGGCGACACCGCGATCGACATGGAATGTGCGATCGCCGCGGGCTGCACGCCGGTGTTGCTCGGCCCGGCGGAGCCGGACGGCGAATTTGCGCAATTCGCGCCGGTTCTGACAGTCGCCGACGATGCGGCACTGTTTCGCGCGCTGCGGGCCTTGTGATCGGCCAGGCCGCGCCCATCTTCGTTATTACAAAGGGGAACCGCCAGCTCTCCCGTGCTGTTTGCAATACCGGGGTGCTGCGCGCCGAAGAGTGGAGTTGGGAGCCACCGTATGACGTCGGACAAGTCGCAGAATGTTCAGGACGTGTTTCTTAATCATGTCCGCAAAAATAAGACACCGGTCACGGTGTTTCTGGTGAATGGCGTCAAGCTGCAGGGAATCATTACCTGGTTTGACAATTTTTGCGTGCTGCTGCGGCGCGACGCGCATTCGCAGCTCGTCTACAAGCATGCGATCTCGACCGTGATGCCGGCCCAGCCGATCCAGCTGTTCGAGGGCGGCAGGGAGGACGACCTGCCCTGAGCGGCGTTTCCACCGGTCTGCCTCAATCAGGTCTGACCCCGACGACGGACCGCGCGCTCGTCGTCCATCCCGCCTTGAAGAACCTTCCCGAACGCCGCCTGGCGAACGGTGCGGCGCGCTCGCTCGAAGCGCGGCTGGAGGAGGCGGTGGGGCTGGCGCGCGCGATCAATCTCGATGTCGTCGGCGGCGAGATCGTCCGCCTTGCCCGGCCGGTGCCGAGCACCTTGATCGGCAGCGGCGGCGTCGACACGCTCGGCGCGGCGATCGAGGAGCACAAGATCGACCTCGTCATCGTCGACGGCACGCTGACCCCGGTGCAGCAGCGCAATCTGGAGCGGCGCTGGAAGACCAAGGTTATCGACCGCACCGGGCTGATCCTCGAAATCTTCGGCGCGCGCGCCCGCACCCATGAGGGGCGGCTGCAGGTCGAGCTGGCCGCGCTGACCTATCAGCGCTCACGGCTGGTGCGATCGTGGACCCATCTCGAACGCCAGCGCGGCGGCTTCGGCTTTCTCGGCGGCCCCGGTGAAAGCCAGCTGGAAATCGACCGCCGGCTGATCGGCGAGCGCATCGGCAAGCTGAAGCGGGAGCTCGGGGACGTCAAGCGCACGCGCGCGCTGCATCGCGAGGCGCGCCGGCGCGTGCCGTTCCCGGTCGTCGCGCTGGTCGGCTACACCAACGCCGGCAAATCGACCCTGTTCAACCGCCTGACCCGCGCGAACGTCGCCGCCGAGGATCTGCTGTTCGCGACGCTCGACCCGACGATGCGCCGGCTCGACCTGCCGTCGGG
>Ga0126381_100010506_pt1 | contig 10425 bp, 5 predicted proteins | sample PanSoiMetPlot_28_FD_96465 | JGI IMG/M metagenome (GOLD analysis project Ga0126381, IMG submission 96465) | Tropical forest soil microbial communities from Panama - MetaG Plot_28 | ecosystem: Environmental > Terrestrial > Soil > Tropical forest > Bulk soil | place: Panama | collected 2016-02-17 | reverse complement strand
TCGCGCGAGCTCAAGCAGCAGACGGAAAGTTCCGCGGCCGCCTCGGCGACGACCGCCGATGGCGCGGCCAGCCCGTAGCGTCCGATGCCTGGGGCCAGTCCGTGTGGGCCCTGGGCAGCGCCGCGGCGCATGGTCCCGCCGCGGATACCCGCGCGGAGGCCCTCGCCCGGTTCGACGCGAGCGCAGTGGCCGGTTCCCCGTACCCGCACTCCATGGCGTACGCCGCACTCGGCGCCGCCGAGATACTGCAGCGGCGGCCCGGTCATCCCGGCGCGCTGTCGCTGCTTACCATCGCCGCCAGCGTCATCGCCGAGCCGCCCGACGATGCGACATGGCCCTGGCCAACCCCCAGGCTCAGCTACGCGAACGCGGCCATCGCCGAGGCCGTCATCGTGGCCGGCGAGAAGCTGAGCCGCCCGCACCTGCCGCGGAGAGGCCTGCGCATGCTCGACTGGCTGCTGGCCGGCGACAGCACCTGGCTGTCCGGTGTGGAATGAGCATGACGTGGCTGCTCGGCGACAACGACGCCGGGATCGCGATGCTCGATCAGCGGACCGGCGGCTGCAGCGATGCCCTCAGCCGCACCGGCCGCAGCCGCAACCAGGGCGCGGAGTCGACCCTGGCGATGATCTCCATACTGCAACTGGGCCGCCGCCTCGGCACTACAGCCGCCCGCTGACACTGTCCTGGGCCAGCGCCAGCCGACGCCGGCCCAGGTTCAGCTGAAACCTAGCTCTAGGGACGAGCGGTTTTGCGCACCGGGCGCTGACTGCGCTTCAGCGGCGGGCCGTGGGACGCTGGTGCGGTGAAGGGAGCCATGCCCACGGGCGGCGCGCTGCTCGACCTGCTCGAGCCCGGCTGGCGCCGGCACCTGGTGTCCGGGGAACCCGCCGGGACGCTCGACGTGGAACCTGAGGTTCTGGACGCGGCGGCGAGGGCGCTTGGAGACCTGTCACGGTCCGAGCCGCCGGTGGCGCTGAGCCGGCGGTGGCCGGCCTGCATCGTGGTCGCGGTGGCGCAGGTCACGGCCCGCCACGACCAGAACGGGAAAGTCTGGCCGGCGTGGCACCGAGCGACCCGGTCACGCGCGACCAGGCGCTCAGGCACCGACTGGGCCGCGGCGTTCCTCGGCTCGCTCACGGCGCTGGGCGTCCCGGCCGCGAGGGAAGACCCGGTGCAGACGGTGATCACTCACGCGGCGGTGACCGCGCCCGGTCAGCTGGGAGCGGGCGGCGGGCCGCCGCTGCGGCTAGAGCCGTTCGGGCGGGGCGTGCTGACCCGCGACTCTGATTCCGGTGACGCCTGGGACGATGCGGCGTCGTGGACCGCGATCGCCCCGGACGAAGTGCCCGAGGCCGCCGGCTCGCTCCTGGCCTTCGACGCCGACGGCGAGTTGACCGCGGCGGCGCTGCCGCCCGAGGCGGTATGGCTGGTTTACCCGGAGCAACGGGCGCTGCGTGCCGACACCGGGCCGCGGGTCCTGGTGCAAAGCACGCTGCCGCTCACCTGGAAGGGCTGGCGGCTGGTGCAGCTGGACCTGTCCGGAGTGTCCTGGCTGGAGCTGGAGCCGACGGGCACGGACGGGCCGCGACGGCATCCGGTCCGCCGCCGACTGAAACCGCTGCTGGTCATGGGCGCCCCGGTACCCGGGGTCCGCACGACCGGCGGGCTCGGCGTCTTCGGGCTGCTGCCGACGGTGCGACTGCCGGCCGACGAGGCGCGGTGGCGGGTGGAGGTGCGGCGGGCCGGTGGCGGGCCGGTGCTGGCGACGACCGAGGTGAGCGGGGACTCCTGGGATCCAGAGCGCCTGTGGGACCGGGTGCCGCGTCCGGTACTCGGCGAGTTGCTGGTGACCGTGACCGCGAGGGACTCCTTTCCTCATGCGGGAGTTCCCGGCGCGGGGCTGCGCCGGGTCGTGGCCGTGGCCGAAGGCCTGGACGTCACCTATTCACCCGCGCTGCGGCTGACCTGTGAACAGGGTCTGGATGCAGCCGAGGCAGTTCTGTCGCCCCCGCCCGGCATGACCGCCGCGCCCTGCGCGGCGAGGATCCCCGCCGCGGTCACCGGCGTTGAGGTGGCGTGCGTCGCCGGCCAGGTCGTGCTGCCAATGCGCCTCACCCCCCCGCACTGCCGGATGCGGATCGAACCCGAACCGGGCAGCGGTAACCCGCCCACGGCCTGGCACAGTCTTGGTCCGCTGCCGCTGGAAGCCGCGGACCTGATCCGCGGCGGCGCGCTGCGACTGGACCTGCCCGGCACCGCCGGCGACCCGCCCCTGGACGTGGTAGCCCAGTCCGGGGTTGTCCAGGTACTGGAGCCGATAAGGCGTGGCGGGTACCCGCTGCGGCGGATGCTGGACACCGTGAACGCCCACAGCGGCGCGGAACTGCGGGTCACCATCGAGGGGCGGACCGCGGTGGTCGCGCGGGTCAGCGCCCCCTCACCCGCCGCCGATCCCTGGCTGCCCGGCTGACGGGCCCGCGAGGGCACCTTCTTGCCCGGTAGGGTGCCAGAAGGCATTTTCATCCCCTCGGGAGCCCTTCCACCGTGGACGCGATCGCCACAAGTAGTCTGCTGAGCGCCACCTACCGGCGTTACCTTCGCTCGCTGCTGCCGGTCCGGGATCCCGCGCTGGCCGCCGCGCTGGCCGGCAGCATCGCAGCGAGCTCGCTGCTCACCAAGGGGCCGCTGCTCGAGGCTACGCCGCCCTACCAGACCGGGGCGAGCCTGCGCGACCTGGTCGGCGAGGGCGTGCTCGATCCGGCTTTCGTCCGGCTCGAGGGCCCGGCACTTCCCTTGGACCGGCCGCTTTACCGCCATCAGGAGCAGGCATTGCGCAAAGCCGCCGCGGGCCGGAACCTGGTGGTGGCCACCGGCACCGGATCAGGCAAGACCGAGAGCTTCCTGCTGCCAGTGCTGTCCGCGCTGATCGCCGAGCACACGGCGGGCACGCTCGGGCCGGGAGTGCGGGCGCTGCTGCTCTACCCGATGAACGCGCTCGCCAACGACCAGCTCCGCAGGCTCCGCCAGCTGCTGGCCGATATGCCACAGATCACCTTCGGCCGCTACACCGGGGATACCCCGGAGCGAGCCGCCGAGGGAGCGTCATTGTTCGAGTCGCTGAATCCCGGGGAGCCGCGGCTGCGCAACGAGCTGCTCAGCCGCCAGGAGATGCGCGACGAACCGCCGCACCTGCTGCTCACCAACTACGCCATGCTGGAGTACTTGCTGCTGCGTCCGGCGGATATCGAACTTTTCGAGGGCAAGCACGGCGGGCACTGGCGGTTCGTCGTGCTCGACGAGGCGCACGTCTACGACGGGGCGAAGGCCGAAGAAGTCGGCATGCTCCTGCGCCGGCTGCGTGAGCGGGTAGGCCGCGGCCACGGCGGTGCGGCGTACCAGGCCATCGCCACGAGCGCCACGGTCGGCGACCATCCGCGGGCGGTAATGGAATTCGCCGCCAAGCTGTTCGACGCCCCCTTCGAGTGGGCGGACGACGATCCGGCCCGCCAGGACCTGATCGGCGCGCAGCGCGTGGAGATCCCCGCCGGGCCGTTGTGGGGACCGCTCAGCCCCGGCGAATACCTCGCCTTGGCCACCGCGGACGATCCGGCCGCGGAGCTGACCGGGCGCGCCGCGGAGCTGACCGGGCGCGCCCGGGGCGCGGCGGGCGATCCGCTCGCCGCCGCGCCCGACGTCGGCGGCGCCGCGCCGCTGCTGGCACATGAGCAGACGATGGCCAGGCTGCGTGGCCTGCTGGCCGCCGCTCCGCGGCCGTTCGCCGACCTGGCCGCCGAGGTGTTCGCAGGCACGGATCGCCCTCGCGCAGAGGCGGCGCTCGCCGCGCTGGTCGCGGTGGGCGCGAACATCCGCGACGCCGCCGGCACTCCGGTGCTGTCGGCCCGTTATCACCTGTTCGCCCGGGCCACCGAGGGCGCGTTCACCTGCCTGGCGCCGGACGGTCCGCACGTGTCGCTGGCCCGGCATGAGATCTGCCCGGACTGCTCCGGCGCCATGTTCGAGTTCGGCTGCTGCAAGCGGTGCGGCGCGGTCCACCTGGTCGGCTCGGTGGAGCGCGGCCCGGGAGGTGAGCACTTCACTTCCCGGCCCGCGCGATCCGGCCAGCGCAGGTGGCTGCTGCTCGACGCGCCGGCCGAGACGGTGGACGAGGACGACGAGATACTCGAGCAGGCCGCCGAGGCGAGCGCCAGGGATGCCCTGTTGTGCGGGCGCTGCGGTACCCTGCACGGCGCGGCCACGGCGCCGGGAGCCGCGGCCGGCCCGCAGCAGTGCGGGTGCTCCGCTGACGGGCTGCGGCCGGTACGGCGGCTGGCAGGCGGACCCGGCACACCGAACGGGTGCCTGGCCTGCGGGGCGCGCGGCACCGGAATGGTGCGGCTTTTCGAGAGCGGAAACGAGGCGGCCGCGGCGGTGCTGGCCACCGCGCTGTACCAGGCGCTGCCCCCGGATCCCGAGCTCGAGGACCGGCCCGGTGGCGGCCGGAAGCTGCTCACGTTCAGCGACAGCCGGCAGGCCGCCGCGTTCTTCGCGCCCTACCTGGAGTCAAGTCACGCGCTCGTGCAGCGGCGGCGGCTGATCCTGGACGGCCTGGCGCGGGCCACCGCCGACGACACCGAATGCACGGTGGACGACCTGATCGAGCACACCGCGGTCGCGGCCGGCCGGGCCGGGGTTTTCTCCCGACGGGAGTCGCGGCAGGGCCGCCGCCGGGAAGCCGCCCGCTGGGTGCTGCGCGAACTGGTCGCCCTCGACGAGCGGCAGTCCCTGGAGGGCCTCGGGCTGCTGCGGGTCGGGCTGGGCACCGACCCGGCCTGGCGTCCACCTGACCCGCTGCTCGAACTCGGCCTGTCCGCGCCGGAGTGCGCGGAACTGCTCACCGAACTGCTCCGCACGCTGCGGCTACAGGGCGCGCTCACGATGCCGGAAGAGGTTGACCCGGCCGACGAGCTGTTCGATCCGCGGCGCGGGCCGATCTACGTTCGCGGCGACGGTGCCGAGGCCAGGCTCAAGGTGCTGAGCTGGCTGCCCACCCGGGGCGTCAACAAACGGCTGGACTACCTGCGCCGGTTGCTGGCCGCCCTCGGCGAGCCCGCGTCCGGGACCGGCGCGCGCGATGTGCTGGCCGGATGCTGGCGGGCACTCACCGCGGACAGGGACGGCTGGCTGCACGCGGCGGCTCTGCCCAGGCTGGGCCAGGTGCACCAAGTCGACCACACCTGGCTCGTCCTGTCAGCCGGCGGCACCGGCATCTGGCGATGCTCCCTGTGCCGGCGCATCACCACGTCCGGGCTTCGCGGGGTCTGCCCGACGCTGGGCTGCGCCGGCGAGCTGACCGCGTCTCGCGGTGACGATGACGGACACTACCGCGCGCTGTACCGGGAGACCGCGCCAGTACCGCTGGTGGCCCGCGAGCACACCGCGCAGTGGACCGGCCTGGAGGCATCCGACATCCAGCAGCGGTTCCTGGCCGGCGAGGTCAACGTGCTGAGCTGCTCCACCACGTTCGAGCTCGGCGTGGATGTCGGCGCGCTTTCCGCGGTGCTGCTGCGGAACATGCCGCCCACCACCGCGAACTACATCCAGCGGGCCGGACGGGCCGGCCGCCGCAGTGACACGGCCGCGCTGGTGCTCACCTATGCCCAGCGCCGCTCCCATGACCTGTCCCGTTACCAGGCGCCGGAATCCCTGCTGACCGGGCAGGTCCGCGCCCCCTACGTGCCGCTGGGAAACCCGCGCATCGACCGGCGTCACGCGCATTCGGTAGCGCTCGCCGCGTTCTTCAGGGACGCCAGGGACAACGGCGGCCAGGAGTGGAAGACCGCCGGGGATTTCTTCCTCGGGGGCCGGCCCGGACGGCCCGGCGACGTCAGCCAGTCACCCTGCGACGCCGTCCGCGGCTACCTCACCCCGGTGCCGGCCGAGGTCATCACGGCGCTGCGCGCCGTGCTCCCGGAACCGGCCCGGATCCAGATCGGCCTGGACGACGGAAGCTGGGTGGAGCGGCTGTGCGCGCTGCTGGAACAGGTCAGGTCAGAACTAGCCCACGACGTGGCGACGTTCGAGGAACGCCGCAGGGAGGCGTTCGAGTCCCGGCGCAGCGACCAGGCGGCCAGGTTCGAGCGCAGCATCGCCACCATCACCAGGCGATCGCTGATCGGCTACCTGGCCAACCGGAACGTCCTGCCGAAATACGGCTTTCCGGTAGACACGGTCGAGCTGCGGACCGCGCACTGCGACAGCCAGGTAGGCGCCCGCCTGGAGCTGAACCGGGACCTCTCGGTGGCCATCCACGAGTACGCGCCCGGCGCCGAGGTGATCGCGGGCGGCGTGCTGTGGCGTTCGGCCGGCATTTACCGGCTTCCGGGGCGCGAGCTGATCACCCGCAGCTACACGGTGTGCCGGGACTGCCAGCACTACCGGGAAGGCGGCGCAGACCTGGAACCTGCGTGCACCGCGTGCGGACGGCCCGCCGACGGCCCGGTCCGTGAGTACTGCGTGCCAGAGTTCGGCTTCGTCGCTGACCCCCGCGCCGGCAAGCCGAGCAGCGCGCCGCCGCAACGATCCTGGAACGGCGCCGTGCATGTGGTGTCGCTGGGCGAGGAACTCGCCGAGGTCCGCTGGCGGGCCGGCGGCGGCGCGCTGGCATGGTGCCATTCCGGCGCGCGTGGCCGCCTCGTGTCACTGGCCGAGGGACCAGGCGGCTCGGGATTCCTGATCTGCGACTGGTGCGGCTGGGGCGCCGCCAACCGCGGGCGCGCCCCCGCGTCGCACGTCAGCCCGCTGCGCGGCAGACCATGCACGGGACCGCTGCGCTGGCGTTCGCTCGCGCACACCTACGAGACCGACATCTTGCTGCTGCGGCTCGACGCACCCGGGCTGGATAGCACGGCCCAGTGGCATTCCCTGCTGTATGCGGTGCTGGAGGGTGCCGCCGATGGGCTGGAGATCAGTCGCGCCGACATTGACGGGGTGGTGCATTCCGGTGCGGACGGCCGCAGCGGCCTGGTTCTGTTCGACACCGTCCCGGGCGGTGCGGGCAGCGTGCTGCGGATCGCCACCGCACTCGACACCGCGATCGGCACCGCCCTGCGGCGGATGGCGTCTTGCGACTGCGGCCAGGAGACGTCCTGCTACGGCTGCCTGCGCACCCCTCGCAACGAGCGTCATCACGAGGAACTCAGTCGCGGCGCCGCGCTGGCCGTCCTGCGATCCCTGGATGATCTGTCGAGATGTGCAGAGGATTGACCGGTGGCGGCGGAGCGGCGGGTACCGCCCCAGATTGTCGTAGGCCGCCGATACGGTACATCCATGCTCACGGGTGAGGAGTCCAAGGACGATGCGGCCGCGGATGCCGCGTTCGGCATCGACGCGTTCACGGCCGACGATCGGCTGCGGCTGTTCCATTTCGCGGCCGCCGAGAAACGGCATGAGTACTTGTGGCTGCTACGCGCCTTCGACCGGGCCAGGGCCAACTACCAGGTGCTGATGCACGCGTCCGATGCCCGCGATCTACTGAGCGAGCTGGCCGGCCAGCACCCGGAGGCATCGGTCGTGGAGGACGTTCAGCCGCTGCTTGACGCACTTGCCGAATGGCAGGTGCTCGACCGCTCCTACGACGGCACCAGGGCAGCGAACCTCGCCGAGTACCGCAACCGGCACTACGTCTACCAGTTCACCCAGGCGGGGTACCGGGCCTTCCAGGCGGTGGAACAGGTGCTGACGGCGAGCCTTGAAGACGCTAAGCTGTCCCGTCTCGTGTTTCCCGATATCCTCGCCGACCTTCGTGTCCTTGCCGAGGCGATCCGGTCGGGGGACGCCGCCGAGGTGTACAGGAAGCTGTCCAGGCTGGATGGCGTGCTCGCCGACATGGCCCAGCGAGCCGCCCGGTTCTACTTGATGCTCGGCGACCTGGCGCGCACCAACGACACCCGGCCCGAGGTGTTCCTCGCGCACAAGGACGCGCTGCTCACCCATATGCGCGAGTTCCACTCCGAGCTGGCCAGGTTCGCGCCGCTGCTTGCCGCCGCGGTCGCCGAGGTGGAGGCCACCGGCCCCGAACGCCTCGCCCGGCTCGCCGCGACGGCCGACGAATCGCTGTTCCGCGGGGAGCAGGAGCGGGTCGCGGACTGGCGGGCGCGCTGGAGCGGCCTGGCGCAATGGTTCGGCGCCGGCCGCCATAGTGAGGCCGAGCGGCTTCAAGATGCCACGGTCACCGCGATCGCCAACGTCACTGCGCTGCTGCGCCGGGTCACCGAGTCCCGTCGCGGCGGGGTGAGCAGGGAGAGCCAGCTGCGCCACCTGGCGCACTGGTTCACCGCCTGCCCGGCCGACGACGACGCCCACGCGCTGTTCCAGGCCGTCTTCGGTCTCGGCGCGCCCAGGCACGTATCCGCCGCGCACGAGGATCCCGAGACGGCCGACAGCCGGCTGTCCTGGTGGGATGCCGAGCCGGTACAGCTATCCCGGATGCTGGTACGCAATGGCAAGTCCCCGTCGCTACACGGCCCAGGCCGGATCCAGCGTAACGAGGAGGAGAGACAGCGGCTGCGAGCCGAGCAGCTGAAGGCGACGGCGCAGCGCAGCGCAGCGGCGGCGGCGCTGGCCGAGGACGGCGTCTACGGCCGGGTGCTCGACGAGCCAGAGACGGTCGCGTTGCTCAGCCTGATCGACGTGGCGCTAGCCGCGCGGGTCCCGGTCAGCCGGGCCGCGAGCGGGTCAGCGCACGGGGTGCGGCTCATACTGCGGCCCGTCTCGGGCCGCACTACCGTTCGCACGGTCCGTGGTCGGCTGCACCTGGACGGCCTGGCCCTGGAAGTGACGCGATGAGGGTCGCCGCGGACGTCAGCCCGCTGGAGCTGGCCGAATATCAGAAGGCGGCGCGGCTGGTGCTGCGCCACCCGCTGATCACCGTGTCTTATCCGGACGCTGCCGCGCTTCCCGTGGTGCGCAAGTGGGTCAGGCAGCTGCGAGCCGACTTTGCCGAGGTTCTCGGTTACACCCTTATAGCCAGCGGTGACACGATCCGGTTGAGCCGCGTGCAGGACACACTGGACGGCACCCGTCCAGCGATTACCCGTGCGGGGCGACCGTTCGACCGTCGCCGCTACGCCTACCTGGTGCTGGCCCTGTCCGCGCTGGGCCGTTCCGGAACCCAGATCGCGCTCAGCGAGCTGGCCGATGCCGTGGCCGCCGACGCGGGACGCATCGACGGCCTGGGCATGGATACCGGCCGTAAACCCGACCGGGACGCGTTCGTGGACGCGGTGGCCTGGCTGGAGACGAGGGGTGCGCTGCGGATGGCCGACGGCTCGGCCGTCGACTGGGTCAACGACCCGGAACGCGCCGAGGCGCTGTACGACATCGACAGGGAAGTGCTCGGCGCGATCTACGCACCGAGCCGGGTGCTTCAGCATCTGAACTCGGTCGCCGAGCTGCTAGGAGACCGCAGCGGATCCGCGCCGGCCCAGGGCATAAACGCGCGGCGGCGGGTGAACGCGCGCCAGGCCCGCCGGCTCGTGCTCGAGCAGCCGGTCGTCTACTACTCAGACGTTGACGAACAGCTCACCGGCCAGCTCCGCTCATCGAGCCTGGCCGAGGACATCGAGCGGCTCACCGGCCTGGACCTTGAGCGGCGCGCCGAGGGGGTGGCGCTGATCAACGCCGGGCAGCGCTTCACCGACGTGGCGTTCCCCTCGTCCGGCACCGTCGCGCAGGCAGCGCTGCTGCTGTGCGCACGGATCGCCGGTTACCTGCGGAACCGCGGATCGAGGATGGAGCCGTTGCCCGCGGCCACCGCCGCGGAACGGCTTGCCGACGCGGTCCGGAGGATCGACTCAGCCCTGCCGGAACGGAGCCGGGTCGCCGACCTGCTGGCCGGTCAGACGTGGACCCCGGCGGGCGACGACCTCCTGCGGCAGCCGCGAAGCGAGATCCCGGCGCAGCGGCACGAAGACGGCGCCCGGGATCCCGGACCCGAGGACGCAGCAACCGGATCCGCTGGCTACCCGTTCCTGTCCGACGTCTGGCTGCGCACCGAGCTGCGCAAGCTGGTGGAGGAATTCGGCGCGGGCATGGCGGAGAAACAAGCCGCCGACCCGGCCCGCCTGCTGACCGAGGCGCTCGCGCTGCTCGCCTCTGCTGGCCTGGTGGCCAGAGTGGACGGCGGCTTGCTGGTGCTGCCGCTGCTGGCCCGCTACCGCAGCGTCACCGCCCAGATCAAGAACCGGCCCGCCCCGTAACTGACTCCGAAGGAAGATGCCGCGTGACCCGATTTCAGCCCACTCGCGCCGGGATCATCAACATGTGGGACTACCGGGACGAAGAATTCTGCTTCGCCGATGGCTGGCTGATCCTGCGCGGCCCGAACGGCTCGGGGAAGACAAAAGCGCTCGAGGTCCTGTTCCC
>Ga0126381_100010505_pt1 | contig 10425 bp, 9 predicted proteins | sample PanSoiMetPlot_28_FD_96465 | JGI IMG/M metagenome (GOLD analysis project Ga0126381, IMG submission 96465) | Tropical forest soil microbial communities from Panama - MetaG Plot_28 | ecosystem: Environmental > Terrestrial > Soil > Tropical forest > Bulk soil | place: Panama | collected 2016-02-17 | reverse complement strand
TATCGTTGGTAACATCGCTGCTTCAGATCACCGCTCTACCGTATCCAAGAAAGCGAATCCAATTCGGCTACTCAGAAATTCCATTAAGGAGGAAAGTGCATGGATATCTCTCCAAGAACACTTTGGCGTCATTTGATGGTGACCGCGATATCGCTGGCGATGGGCGTCTCACTAATCAGTAGCGGTCTGCTGATCACGCCCGCACAAAGTATCAGGGTCGACCCGTCCATCGCTGCTTACAAGAGCGTCAGCGGGGTAAGCGGCAGTCTATCAAGCGTCGGGTCCGACACTTTGAATAACGTCATGACCCTGTGGAGCGAAACCTTCCGCAAGTTCTATCCCGGCGTGAAGGTGCAGGTCGAGGGAAAGGGCTCTGGCACGGCTCCTCCCGCTCTTATTGGTGGGACCGCCCAGTTGGGGCCGATGTCGCGGCAGATGAAATCGAGTGAGCTGGACGGCTTCGAAAAGAAATACGGGTACAAGCCCACCGAAGTCAAGGTTGCCGTTGACACTATCGCAGTGTGGGTGAACAAGGATAACCCGATCAAAGGGCTCACGCTCGAGCAGGTCGACGCGATCTTTTCGAAATCTCACCGCCGCGGCGCGCAGGACATAACGACATGGGGCCAACTCGGACTCACCGGCGAATGGGCGAACAAGCCGATAAGCCTTTATGGACGCAACTCAGCCTCTGGAACTTACGGCTTCTTCAAAGAGCATGTGATGCAAAACGGCGACTACAAGAATGAAGTAAAGGAGCAACCTGGCTCCGCAGCGGTAGTCCAGGGTGTGACTGTCGACAAGTACGCGATCGGTTATAGCGGCATCGGCTATAAAACTGCTGGAGTGCGCGCGGTTCCGCTTGCAGAGAAGCAAGGCGCCGCTTACGTGACGGCCAACGCGACAAACGCCTATTCAGGAAAGTATCCCATCTGGCGGTTCCTTTATGTCTACATCAATCGTGCGGCTGGAAAGCCGCTTGATCCCCTGGTCAAAGAGTTTATGGCAATGACTCTGTCCAGAGAAGGGCAGGAAGTCGTCCTTAAGGATGGGTTCTTTCCCTTGCCGGCGGCAGTTGTGCGGCAGGAATGGAAGAAAATCGAATAGTTCCTGGACGGTTAATCGATGGCGCATCCCGCCCCGGAAACAACGAAGGTTGTCGTTCAAACCGCTACCGAACCCTTGACCGCGGCCGGCAGGACCGGTATTCGCTACCGGCTCCTGCTGGATCGCGGAGCCAGGCTAATAATCAGCCTGGGAGGGATCGCGATCGTCGCCGTTATTATGGCTATACTCCTGGTCCTGTTCGTGGAAGTGGCCCCGTTATTTCGAGGAGCCAAAGCAGTGCACGTTGGGAGTGTAGCAACGCCGGCTGTCACGCCTATGGCCAGGATCGGCGTCGATGAATATCGTCAGGTCGGCTATATAGTAGGCTCCGGAGGCGTCAACATATTCTCCCTGCGAGACGGAACCACGCTGGCCTTCGCCCCTGCGCCATTCCAAAAGGAGGATGTCACAACGGCGATATCCGAAATCTCACAAGGGAAATTCGCGTTCGCCACACAAACTGGTAAGGTCTTCTTTTGCGAAGTGACCTTCGAAGCGTCGGTTGTCGACGCTGATCGCAAGATTGAACCGAACACCACTTTTAGCGACCCGATAGCCCTCGGCGACGGCCAGACTGTCCGCTTATTGGCTTATAGGGAAACGAAAGATGGCAAACTTGTCGCAGGGTTAATTGGCACGAGCGGCCTCTCGGTTGTGCGCGCGACGGAGCAAAAAGCGGTCATCGGTCCAAGCACGTTCAGCGCCGAGATCTGGCGTCTTGCACTGCCGGTCGAAGGGGAGATAACCGCGATCGCCGCCGACGATCGCGGAGAGGACCTGTTCGTGGGAACAAGCGACGGCAAGCTTGCCCGTGTCGATCTGAGAAATGGCGAGCCAAGGTGCGCCGAGTTAATCGCTGCAAGTAGCGACAACCCCATTACCGCCTTAGGTCTTCTCATTGGTGATCGGACTCTTGTAGTAGGCGACTCTAGGGGCGGACTAAGCTCCTGGCAGGTGCTGGCCGATGCAGGCGGCGATCCGCGCTTGCAACGCATTCACGACTTCGCTCCTCATTCGGGAGCCATAACCTCCATTTCAATTTCAAACCGCGACAAAGGTTTCCTGAGCGGCGACAAGGATGGCGGAGTAAAGCTGCACTACGGCACGACCGGCAGCACACGCTTGTCCTTGCGCCTCTTATCGGGAAATCTGGAATCCATATGCTACGCGCCTCGTGCTGACGGCTTCGTAACCCTGAGCGCCGGCGGGCTCGTGAGTGATTATGGCCTCGAGAATCATCATCCCGAAGTCACTGCTTCCAGCTTGCTAAGAAAGGTATGGTACGAAGGCGACAGCAAGCCCAGCTATACCTGGCAATCGACCGGTGGCGCTGACGATTTTGAGCCCAAACTCGGGCTGTTACCGCTGATCTTCGGAACCCTGAAAGGCAGCTTCTACACCCTGGCCTTCTCCGTTCCGATTGCGATTCTCGCAGCGCTCTATGCATCCCAATTCATGCAACAGCGTTGGAGGAACCTGATCAAGCCTACTGTGGAAATAATGGCAGGCCTGCCCAGCGTTGTGTTGGGGTTTATTGCGGCTCTGTGGCTGGCGCCTAATATCGACAGGGTGCTGCCGGGCATCCTGGTCATGCCCGTGATTGTGCCTTCCCTGATCGTCCTTTCAGTTATCGTTTGGCGGGGCCTTCCGTTGAAGCATCGAGCCAGGATCAAACCGGGCACCGAGCTGATCGCTCTGTTCCCAGTGATCGCGTTGGGAGCATGGCTATCCATTAAGGCCAGCAATATCCTCAATGATATGCTGATGGGCGGCGACTATCACCAGTGGCTGACCCAGCGGCTCGGACTCAGTTATGAGCAGCGCAACTCACTGGTTGTAAGCCTGGCTATGGGCTTCGCCGTCATCCCCATCATCTTCACTATCGCCGAAGATGCCCTGTCCAACGTACCCCGCCATCTGGTGCTGGCGGCGCGTGCCCTCGGCGCCAACAAGTGGGAGACCGCCGTACGCGTTGTCTTGCCGACCGCCAGTCCGGGAGTTTTTTCGGCCGTCATGATAGGACTGGGCCGCGCTGTGGGCGAGACCATGATCGTCCTGATGGCAACCGGGAACACCCCGATCATGAACTGGAACATTTTTAACGGGTTCCGGGCGCTTTCAGCCAACATTGCCGTAGAATTGCCGGAAGCGCCAGCAGGCGGCACATTGTATCGCGTCCTATTTCTGACTGCGCTACTGCTGTTCGGCATGACATTCATTGCTAACACTGCCGCCGAAGTTGTCCGACTGAGGCTCAGAAAGCGATATAGCTTGTTGTGAAAAGGATTCCATTCCTGAAAAGCGGCGAGCCGTACATCTGGCTAACTGGCGGTGCGCTGGCATTTTGCGTATTAATGGTCGCCGGGATGGTGTTGCTTATTGCTTTCAACGGCCTCAGCGGGTTCTGGCCAACAAGACTGGTAAGGTTTGCGATGAATGACGGACGGGTCATTCTGGGACGTGTGGAAGACCGGGACCTGAGTGCCGACCCGTCCGAGGGCAAGAAATACCGGATCAAGGTGAACCGAGGCAATCGTGATCTCGACCAGGCCGATTTTATTTGGCTCGAGGAATCAGACGTCGCTGAACATGACCAGCCGTCGGACGCCCTGGTAGTCGAGCGGACCGAATGGGGCAGTTTCTTCGGCCAGATAAAAGCTCTGAAGGATGGCGACCATCTCGTCGCCGAGGGCCCGTCAGAGGGGTTGTCAACGGTGATCGCCGCTCTGCCTGAAACGCATCGCCTTCAAAGGCAAATCGTCGGCATAGAGAAAAAGGAGATCGGCGACATCAATGAAGCGCAGGAACACTTGCGGTTGCGAAGCACTCGGCTCGAGCGCCAGGGCGTCACCAGCGGGCCAGAGCTGGATCGTGTCCGCGCCGAAAAAGACGAGCTTCAGCGTCGCTACGACGGTCAAACCGCCCGGCTTGAAGACCTGAAGCAGCAGCTACAGAGAACAGTTGTGCTCAGCGCTGTCGATGGCACCGAGAAGGAAATACCGCTCGCCAACATCGTCCGCCTTTACCAGCCAAATCGCATGGGCCTGATGGCAAAAGCCGGCCTGTATTTGTCGAAGATATGGGAATTTGTCTCCGACGATCCTCGAGAGTCGAACACCGAAGGCGGCACGTTCCCGGCCATTTTCGGCACCGTGATGATGGTCATGCTGATGACTTTTATCGTAACCCCGCTTGGCGTTGTAGCGGCAGTCTATTTGCGCGAATACGCGCGTCAGGGCCGGCTGGTGAGCGCAGTAAGGATTGCGGTCAATAACCTGGCGGGAGTTCCGTCTATCGTCTTCGGAGTATTTGGGGTCGGTTTCTTCATTTATCTCATAGGCGGCAACCTTGACCGCCTATTCTTCGCAGATTACTTGCCAACACCAACGCTGGGTACGGGCGGAATTCTGTGGGCATCGCTTACCCTGGCGTTGCTGACTCTGCCTGTCGTGATAGTGGCCACGGAAGAAGGCCTGGCGGCCGTTCCCCGCGATGTGCGTGAGGCTTCGCTTGCTCTCGGTGCCACTCAGTTTGAAACAACATGGCGTGTTGTGCTGCCGGCTGTAACGCCGTCCATATTGACCGGGCTTATCCTGGCGATGGCCCGCGCCGCCGGCGAGGTGGCGCCGCTGATGGTAACGGGAGTTGTGAAGCTGGCGCCAACGCTTCCGATAGATGGCAACTGGCCCTACCTCCATGTTGATCGCAAGTTCATGCATCTTGGGTTTTACATCTACGATGTAGGCTTCCAGTCGCCGAACGTCGACGCCGCCCGCCCGATGGTCTTCGCGACCACGCTCCTTTTGCTGGTAATTGTGATTGTCCTCAACCTGGCGGCCATATTACTTCGCAATCATCTGCGCCGCCGGCTCACAGCGACAGGATTCTGAGTTACGACAATGTCTACCGAACACGCTCCTAATTCGACCCCTTGTGCCGCGCCCGGTGGTCCTGCTCAGCCGATGGTGGACATCAGGTCCCTTTCTCTATGGTACGGCGGGTCTCAGGCTTTAAAGGATATTAGCCTGACTATTCCTAAGAGCATGGTGACCGCTTTTATTGGACCTTCAGGTTGTGGTAAGAGCACGCTCTTGCGATGCTTGAACCGCATGAACGATCTCGTCGAGAACGTCCGGATCCAGGGCGCCGTTGACGTAAACAACCGCGATATCTACAGCCCGACGGAGAATGTCGACGTGCTTCGCAAGCGCATCGGCATGGTGTTTCAACGCTCCACTCCATTTCCCAAGACGATATATGAGAATATTGCATTCGGCCCCCGGATCACTGGAATCAAGCGTCAACACGAACTGGATCGAATCGTCGAGGCTAGCCTCTCCGGGGCAGCGCTTTGGGACGAAGTGAAGGACCGATTGCACCACTCTGCACTCGGCCTGTCGGGCGGCCAGCAACAGCGTCTGTGCATCGCACGTGCTCTTGCATTGAAGCCGGAGCTGATTCTGTTCGACGAGCCCTGCGCAGCCCTCGATCCAATAGCGACGGCGAAAATCGAGGAACTCATCATCGAACTCAAGAAGGACTACACCATAGCTATTGTCACTCACAACCTGCAGCAAGCAGCTCGAATCTCAGATTACACCGCCTTCCTGTACCTGGGAGAGTTGGTCGAGTTCGGCCCGACCACCAGGATGTTTACAAACCCTGAAAGCGACAAAACCAAATCCTACGTCACCGGCAGATTCGGCTAGCGTGACAGGCCCCAATCGCTGGCTGTTACTAGAGCGCCTATTTACATTCTCCTTCGATATTACATTCGGGGCCTCGTGCGTTGCTTTGCCGCCCAAGCCACGAAAATACTGCAAGCAAGCTGCTAGAGTTGTCCCCGCATGGCTAGTAAAATAGTCTGGCCTTGAGTTAAGATGCGCACCTGGTGACTCGAACTACCGCCCGGGACTCGGCAGCATCGTCTCCAGGAACCCGGCTCTTGCGGTGTTCGCCAGCTCCTGCTCGAGAAGGGCATTGCGCCGAAACAGATAATGGCTTCGCAGAGCCGCGCGGGCAAAGTGCTGTGAACTCGACCTCTGTGTCCCTATCCCGAAGTCGCTAAGTACAACGGGACCGGCAACCCCGACGACGCATAAAGCTTTTCTTGCACGAGTCCCGCCAAATAGCCCGAGAGCATCGATCCCGGGCGGTGTCGATTTCGGGTGCGCACGTTCGACGTGTAAGCAGAGAGAAAACTCAGCCGGCGGGACCGGGCGGAGCTGGATCTCGAAAAGTACTTTTGCAAAAGGAGATATCTATGATGGGAACAACCGGTGGTGCTCACGCGATCACCCAAAAGATCACCCCCTTCCTGTGGTTCGATGACCAGGCCGAGGAGGCGGCAAATTTTTACGTGTCGATCTTCAAGGATTCAGGGATCCTTGGAATCTCCCGCTATGGAGATGCGGGCCCTGGCCCCAAGGGTAGCGTGATGACTGTTAAATTCAAACTGCAGGGCCAAGAATTCATAGCCCTGAACGGCGGACCGCACTTCAAATTCACCGAGGCCATATCGTTCTCCGTCGATTGCAAGTCGCAGGAAGAGGTGGATTGGTTTTGGGAGAAACTGACAGAAGGCGGCCAAGAAGTTCAATGCGGTTGGCTCAAGGACAAATATGGTCTGTCGTGGCAGATAAATCCGACTGTCCTGGGCGAGCTGCTCAGCGATCCCGACCCTCTGAAGGCAAAGAGAGTCGCGGAAGCGATGTTTAAGATGAAGAAGATTGATATTGTGGGTCTAAAGAGAGCTTACGAGCAACCATGAGCGCTGGAGGAACGACTGTAGGACTGCTCTGGCCTTGCCGAACACCGCTTCGGCCAGGCCAGAGCTGTTCGTTCTACTTGTGGACCGCCATCGGTCCTTCGAGGAACGGCGCCACAGTCGACGCCAGCGTTGCCGATGAAATGATATTGTAGTGGGTCAGGCCCGGTAAAATCGCAAGCCGTGCGTTCGACATACCCGAGCCGTCCCAGCCCGCGTCTTTCTTTCCCCCGCCAAATAACTCGAAGAACCGCACCATGTGTTCGGGACGTACGGCGTCGGCATCGCCAAAGACGAGGAGCGTGGGAGATTTAATTCCTGCCACATCCTTTGACCAGTCGTAGTCCTGCCTGATGAGATCACCCACTTTGTTCAGCAGCACCGGAAAATCCGCTGGTTTCGGCGCGACGCGGGAATAAACCTGGTATATCGGGGTCTGTTTCATCACCTCGGCGGCACCCGCGCCCATTTGAGCCATTGCCGCACTGACTTCTGGATACCATCCATCATGCTTGAATGGCGTCGACACAAGGACGAGCTTCCTCACGACCTCGGGGTGGCGGACCGCCGTGCGTAACGCAACCGCGCCGCCGATTGAGTAACCCATTAAGTCAGCTCTCTCAACGCCCAGGTACTTCATCAGGGCAGCGATGTCGTCCGCCATTGCGTCGAAGCTCATCGGCCGGTCGATGTCACCAGTCCGCCCATGCGCTTGTAAATCCACAGCTATGGCTCGGTGGCCCTGCGACAACACCGGCATAATGTCGGCGAACATTTCGGTCGACCCCAACCCGCCGTGCAACAGGATCAACGGCTCTCCAGTGCCGTGGATTTCATAGTACAGCTTAAGACCATTAACCGGGGCGTAACCGCTATTGACCGAGCCCGGCTGGCGCGTTTGAGCCGGGGCAAAGGCTGAAATCGCCAGCATCATACCGGCCGCAGTGGCCCCGGTAAGAACTCCTTTAAGCATCATCATCATCATCGTATATATCCTCCCGATCACGGATCGAACCAGGGCCGGGAAGTCGCCACCTCCAGCCTTCTTGTTCAACCCTTTGTGGACGATCCCGGCTCCGCCGGTATTACCGATCACTGTCGCTCTTTCTTTGAAGATATTTCCGCCCTCAGTCGCTCCTCCTGTTCCCTCAACTCCGGCGTAAGCTCTGAACCAAAATCCGCCGTCTCGAACACGGGACGAATCTCGACTTCACCCTCGCGAAAAGGCGCTCGCCTTATCCACTCCATGGCCTCTTCCATCGAACTCACTTGCCACAACCAAAAGCCGGCAATAAGCTCCTTCGCCTCAGCGAATGGGCCATCTATAACAGTCTGCTGGGTGCCCGAAAACCTCACCCGTTTCCCCTTCGAGCTTGGATGCAAGCCTTCACCAGCCAGCATGACACCAGCCTTGACGAGCTGCTCGTTGTATTTACCCATCTCCTCAAAGATCTGTCTGCTGGGCATGATTCCTGCCTCTGAGTCCTTGTTCGCTTTAACAATGACCATAACTCTCATCGTCAATTCTCCTGACTGAGTTTATTTGTGTGCGGGAGAACTGCTCCCGCAAACCCCTTCCATTTATACATCGAGTGGGGACCCCTGAAATCGACACGCGGCAACCCCTTTTCCAATCGGTTGCTGCCTGACTTCCCCAGGCCGCCCATCAGCGACACCCTCTTTTGGTCCCGCACTCCGTCTGAGCACTTGTGCAAACCCGCTTAGGCAAGACTTCAGCGTTTCGAAATAGTGCGTGGGGTAACGTCTGGAAGGGTGGCTGAAATCCCCGCAAGTCCTGGATGTTTTCAAGTCCAGTTTACGAGAACCGTCCAGCCACGGTTGCCCCAGCCAGCATAGGGCTCCCCTCGGTATAAGCACAACCCTTCGCTTCCCCTTTCCATTTCGAATCGCCTTGCAAAAGTCGGGGCATCCTGACAAGATTCGAGCCGAAAAAACTTGTAACCGGCGCCTTGTATAAGTAGTCCATGTCGCCAGGCGGGCGGGTTCGTGGCCGTGCTTCCACTGGCGCGGACGCGAACACGCTCTGCCAGTTAAAGGTAACATCTGCTACTTATAGACAGTCGGAGCGGTCGAACCGTCGGCCCGTCTTAAGGACCTCAGGACCCAGGCGCAAATCCCGGTTTGTAAAAGTGTGTTCGTAAATGGAGGAGGCGATCATGAACTCTGGACGTTGGCTCGAAATCCGCCGCCCGGGCAGCCTTGTTATTGCCTGTTGCTCGTTGCTGGCTGCACTCAGTATGGGCAGTATTTATGCTTCTGGACGGGATTCAAAAGCAAAGAAAAAGGGGGCAGATTCAGCCGGCGCGACGGCAATCGATCAGGAATATACGGCGAAGATTAAGGAATATACAACCGAGCCGTTTCTATCCACTGAGCTGATCAATTACCTGCCAGCTTCATCCAAGGTCCCCTCCCCCGACAAGGTACTGGGGTATGTTATAGGAACCCCGAACAAACTCACATATACCAAGGACATGTATCGCTACTACCGGGAGCTCGAAAAGGCCACGCCCCGGGTTCGGGTTTTTTCGGCGCCAGAGCTGAGCGAGGAGGGCAGGCAGCAACTGCTGGTGGTTGTGAGCGACGAAGCCAACCTGGCCCGGCTGGATCGCTACAAGGAAATAACCGCCTAGCTTGCCGACCCTCGGCGGGTGACCGACTCCGAGGCGAAACAATTGATCGACGAAGGCAAGGTGTTTTACTGGGCTTCTGGTTCGATCCACTCCCCCGAGACAGGCTCGCCGGAAATGCTGATGGAACTGGCCTACCGCCTGGTAGTGGATGACAGCCCGTTCATCCAGGCGATCAGGAAGAACACTATCGTAATGATTACGCCGGCGCTGGAGGTGGACGGGCGCGATCGAGCTGTCGATCAGTATTACTATCGCAAGGCCAACCCGGGCAAGGCTGCTCCGCCGCTGCTGTACTGGGGCAAGTATGTCGCTCATGACAACAACCGCGATGGATTGGGTATGGCTCTGGCCTTATCGCGGAACCAGATGAAAACCTTCCTCGAATACCATCCCCAGATTTTGCACGACCTGCACGAATCAGTTCCATTCCTCTATACGTCCACCGGGACCGGCCCGTACAATCCCTGGCTGGATCCGATTGTGATCGACGAATGGCAGGCCCTTGCCTATCACGAAATCGAGGAGATGACCAAGCGAGGAGTGCCGGGAATCTGGACCCACGGATTCTACGACGGGTGGGCACCCAACTACATGTTCTATGTAGCCAACGGGCACAACTCTATTGGCCGGTTCTACGAGACTTTCGGCGGTCAGGGCGCCGACACGAGCGAAAGGACTGTCCCGGCTGCACAGACTAGCCGCGAATGGTTTCGGCCCAATCCGCCGCTCCCTCGAATCAGGTGGTCAATCCGGGACAATATAAACCTGCAGGAGTCGGCGATCCTGTTTGCGATGAATCACGTCGCCAACGACAAAGCTCGGTTTCTCAACAACTTTTACATCAAGAGCCAGCGCGCCCTCGCCAAGGCCAGAACCGAAGGGCCCGCGGCATACGTG
>Ga0126381_100010504_pt1 | contig 10425 bp, 10 predicted proteins | sample PanSoiMetPlot_28_FD_96465 | JGI IMG/M metagenome (GOLD analysis project Ga0126381, IMG submission 96465) | Tropical forest soil microbial communities from Panama - MetaG Plot_28 | ecosystem: Environmental > Terrestrial > Soil > Tropical forest > Bulk soil | place: Panama | collected 2016-02-17 | reverse complement strand
GATCCGACGGCAATTGACTTCGTACGTCACTTCGTGCGATCGGGCAAACCGGTCGCGGCGATATGCCATGGTCCATGGACTCTTATCGACGCCGGCGGCGTCAAAGGCAAGAAAATGACCTCGTGGCCATCACTACGGACCGACTTGTCTAATGCGGGCGCCTACTGGCTCGACGAACCGGTCGTGACCGACAACGGCCTTGTCACGTCGCGCAAGCCGGACGACGCCCCGGCATTCGTGCACAAGATGATCGAGGAGTTTGCTGAGGGTCGCCACAGCGCAACGACCTAGCAAGGGCGTCTCTGATTTGCTTCGATCGCACGAATAACCACCCCCCACGAAACGCCGAGAGCACGACACGTCACGTGCTTGATGGCCAACGCGCCTGCCAACGCCCAGGTCCTGGCTCAGCCACCGCGAGCGGCACCTCCTTAACGTGAGATTTTCGGCGTTATCAGGCGTGGAAATAGTAGCCATAGACCACCGCGAAGGCGATAATGACCGCCAACACGCCGAATCCGAGAACGTAACGAACGTTGTGGCCCGTCACACCTTGACGCGCCTCCGTGATCGATCTTACCGGAGCATCGCCTACGGATACGTCCACATCCGATTCTCGTTGCCGGCTTCGAGGTTCATCGGTGTTCATCGAAAACCTCCGGAACGGTTTATGTGACACATAACGCACACGGGTCTGACCTGTTCCGATGCCGACCGGCTCCGTTTCTGCGGGCCGCGAAACGGCCGTGGTATCGGCGCCCCTCGATCCACGCACCCGAGAGTTCGCCATCGCGCAGGGTCCCAGGCTGCGGTGATGAGAGCAAGGCTATCCTTCAAGGAAGTGACCGAACGCAGCCAGCGTCGAAATCCTGTCGCAGACAATCTTCGTAATTGCGAGCATCGGCACTGCCAGAACGGCGCCGGGCACTCCCCACATCCAATGCCAGAAGATGATCGCCATGACGACAAGGACTGGGTTGAGTGTGAATCGTCGCGCCAGTAGCATCGGCGTGATCGTCTCGCCCTCAATGACATGAATTGCGAGGTAGAGGCCAGCCGGCAACAGAGCGCGCCATAGAGTGTCCGCGGTCAACAGACCAACCAGCATGAACGTCACGATGCCGATCATTGGGCCGAGGATCGGTATATAGTTGAGCATGAAAGCGACTGCGCCCCATAGCACGGGATCACCCAGCCCGCAGAGCCACGTGACGAATCCCGTCGCCAGCCCCACGGTGGCGTTCATAGCCGAGATCGTGATGAGATAAGCGGAGATGTCTTCTTCGATCCGCTGCGAGATCTCGATCGCCTGGCGCTTGTCACTGAAGCGGGGAAGGATTTCGACCAAGCGGCGGAGGAACGTGTCACCGGCGACCAACAGGAAGAAGAGAACCAAAACCGTCTGGAACAACTCCCCAGCGAAATCCCGCGTGCCTGCAAACACGCTACCCAACAGGCCCGACCCAATGGATGCCCCCTTGGACGAGCCGCCTGACGGCTGACCGCCGCTGAACCAGTCCTCCGCTCGCTGCAAAAACTGATGAGCGGCTTCAATCGGCGCTTGTAGAAAGCTTAGATGCTCCTGCAGTCGTGGAACGCCCTGCGGCAATTTCTGTGCCCACGAAACCGCCGGACCGGACAACGCCGTCCCGAACGCGATAAGAGTGCAAAACAACAGGCCGATCAACAGCAACGCACCAAGCGCCCCTGGCACCCGCAGCCGCTGTAGGGTTCGCAACGCCGGTTGCAGCAGGAGCTTAAGCATGACGGCCAGAACAATTGGCAGGATGATCTCCCGCGCGGCGTAGAGCGCGGCGAGGATCGCCAACACAAATAAGCCGCCTTGAAACATGCCGGGGGCGGCCGCAAGGGGCATCTCGGCTTGGCCGCCCGCGGGTCGATTGGACGCAGAGCGTTCCTCCATCTTTCTGGCCGACCCGGAGGCAACAATATCATCATCAATCGATCTAGTGGGTGTCATCTTCGCCCTTCCTCTGCAATGACATTTAGCTCAAAGATTCAGGTTAGCGCCTCCAATGCCTCGCTAATGACCTGGGGAGAAAGGGCTCGGCGCGGCAGATTCAAGCGGTTCAGCCTCCCGCGCCTCAGCGCGAGATATGGGAATCCGGTCTCCAGACGACGCCCACGGTTTGATGTTCGGGGGTGCTTCACTGGCATCGCAGCCCGAGGGACGGTCCCTCAGCCTCACGCTGTTCTGCCGTCGCCATACGCGCCCTCGGTGCAGATGGCGCTGGGGCAAAAAACGCTTTGCAACGAGCATTGTTCCTCGGAGCAACTTAAACTGGTGCGTACGGCGTTGCCGGGCCTCAGCAACCCAGTCGTGTCACGAGGCGAACTGTCTTGCTTGGAAGCGATGACCGGATCTGGCCGACAGCGTTGCTCACGACCGCTGACGAAGGGCCCGGTGCGGGTGCGGTGCGGTCGAGTTGAGGGCTCATGCGGCGCACTGTCGCGGAAGGCTCGAGTTTGGTGGGATGGCTCTAAGAAAGGCACCGATTGGGAACATTACCATGGGGGACTCGTTGTACCATTGCGGTCATGGTGAGACCGCCCCCTTACGGGGCTTATTTTCCTCCCTGACTTGGGCCGCTTCGGTACCCCCCGAGGCGGCCTCATTTGTTGTGTGCATCGACGGTGCGCGCGAAAAAGGTGACGCAACCCTGGGCAGCAGCCAACCAGCGCCTTAAGACACACCGATGGAGACGTGCGGACAACGCCCTCTGTCCCGCCGAAGCCGAACTGCGACGGGTTTACCGGACGCGGGTCGAGGGGCGACACGTCTCTGCGACTGTCTGTGCAAGATCACGGCGCCAGTGTGGCTCAGACGTCGATCGCTTGGCTCTCGCCAAAGACACAGTCACGAAACGCCTTGATCGGCGCCACCAAAGGCGATCAGCTCGATGACAATCTTGGCGCCGGCGATCTGAGTTGACTGCGCCTGAAATCGCCGCACGGGATGCGGCCACGTCAGCGGCGCCCGTCTATCTCAACTGTTTCATCGATCGATCTGTCGACGATGCAAACTCAGAGTCATACGGCGAACACTCTTTAATCGTCGATCGCCTGATAGACCGAGGTCCAGAAGTCGAGATAGACGCTTGAGAACAGAGGGAACTCTGCACGCTGGGTCATCAGAATAGCGACCATGTCTTCCTGGGGGTCTGATGCCCAGGACGTGCCATAGCCGCCGTCCCAACCGAAACGCCCAGGAACCGCCCAAACATTGTCGCGACCTGTGATGATGCCAACCCCAAAGCCCCAACCCCGATTGTCCCACTGATTAGCAAGGAAGCCCGACTTGGCTTTTTGCTCTTGTGTCAGATGGTCGGTGGTCATGAGTTCGACCGAAGGCCTTGAGAGAATGCGCCGGCCTTCGTACCTGCCCTTGTTCAACATCATTTGGCCAAAGGCGAGGTAATCGTCGACGGTCGAGACCAGCCCCGCGCCCCCATCGGGGAATGCAGGCGGGCGCCTCCACCGACTGTCGGCGACGTCGTCGTAGAGCTCAAGCGCCCGGGTTTCAATGTTGACCCAGTAGCTGGTCGCCAACCGTCCGAGCTTGGCAGGAGGTACGCTAAACGCGGTGTCGTGCATACCGAGGGGCTCGAAAATGCGCTCGTAAAGGAACGTTTCCAGGCTTTGACCCGAGGCACGTGCGATCAGCACGCCGAGCACGTACGATCCCGTGTTGTACATCCATTTTTCGCCGGGCTGGTGCATCAGCGGCAGTGTCGCGAGACGGCGGACCCATTCGTCTGGATCATGCGGCGTCGCCTGGTTGGGCGGTCCGAAGCCCACGATCTGCAATTCGCTTATCGCCTTCTGGATCGGATATTTGTCCGGCGGCCCCCAAATCAGGCCGAAGCCCATGCGGAAGGTGAGCAGGTCGCGCAATGTGATCGGCCGAGTCGCCGGCACGGTGTCTTCGAGAGGTCCATCGATCCGTCTCAATACCTTGCGGTGAGCGAGTTCAGGTAGCAGCCGGTCCACCGGTTCGTCGAGGCGCAACTTGCACTCCTCCACCAAGATCATCGCTGCCGCCGCGGTGATCGGCTTGGTCATCGAGGTGATGCGGAAAATGGTATCGCGACGAATGGGGTCGCCGCCGCCGATCGCTTTTGCGCCGACCGCATTAACGTGCACCTTGCCCCGCCGGCTGACCAGTGTGACGATACCGGGCACGGCGCCGCGCTTTACATGGCCGGCCATGAGATCATGCATGCGTTCGAGCCGCCCCCGTGAACATCCGTCCGGTTGTGACATATCCCCTCCTTCTCCTAGCCCGCGACCGTGGCTCTCGTCATGTCGGTCGGCTGGAATCCAGCACCGGGAATTCATTACTCGCAGGCAAAAATGCGCATTGGTTGGTCCCGATCTCCGCTAGCGGTTAGGTCGGTCGCTACGGCTAGCGTGTGAGACCCATCTGATCCGGCTGAAGCAGATTGCACCACAGGCAACCTGTCATGAAATACGATCGCAAGGAGTGGCAGCTCCTGATATCCGCGGCAAGAAAACACGATGTTCATTGCTTCTATGGCCCATGCATCTTGACAAGTTGCGTTGATATCAACACTATGAAGTGATGTCAAAGCGCGTCGTCACCATCACCTCGGTCACGCATCACATCCGCGATACATGTTTGTGCCTGCACATTCAGCGAGCCGCACGAGCCGTGGGGCGCCGGTATGATGACGTGCTGCGGCCCATGCAGCTGACAAACGGCCAGTTCTCTCTGCTGGTGTCACTCAATCGTGCCGAGCCGCCGAGCATCGGCAGTGTCGCAGCGCTTCTCGCCATGGATCGCACGACCCTCACCGCCAATCTTAAGCCGCTTGAGCGCCGCGGTTTAGTGAAAGTGGCGGTTGATGCGGCTGACAGACGCAGCCGCCTGATGTCGCTGACCCCCGCCGGCCGGGCCCTGCTGGCGGCAGCCATCCCCCTGTGGAAACGAGCGCAGACGATGAACGAGCGCCTCGTCAGTCCTTCAACCGGCGATCGTCTACGCGCCGATTTGCGCGCGTTGTCCAAGGAAATCTCGGCAGCGTAGCGGTCCGGCGGCTCACGACGCCACCGCCGACCCAGCGGTGCCGACGGCTGGCGTACCAACGTTCTTTGCCATGAACCGGCGATACCTGCCGCCGCCGGCATCCTCACGCCATGAGGGCGATCCGCTGCCATTCCCAATAGTCGGTCACCAAGCCCGCAGCATCGACGCCGAGTTCTGCCGCGAAATCCCCGCTGGCGTAGCGATAGCTCTGATCCGAGAGACGCGTGTAGGTTTGCCGCGAGGCGCGGATTTCCAGATCGGGGAACAAGACCCATGCTGCGTCGATCGTCTCCGACGTGCCAATGGCGAGCGCCAGGCGTCGGATCGGCAAGGTGTTTGTGGACGGACTAAAGCTGAGGTCGACATCAGTGCAACCCTCGAGCGCTGGCATTGGCTGTCCGTTGCAGATCCACGCGCCCGCATCATCGCGAGCAAGCACGAGCAAAGTTTCCTTGCGTCCATACTGCTGGCGTACATCGACGATCGATGTCTGCCAATTAATGTGGCACACAATTCGGTATTCAATTCGCAGCGGAAGATCGGCAACCGCGCCTAGTAGGAGACCTTCCAGAACCTTCTCGCTCGGGCCTTCAGCCAGCGTGCACCACTCGATCGTCTGCAAGTCCGAAGATCGCCGCCAGACGACGTGGCGAGAATTTCGAGCATCGCGCATGGGATATTGCCGCTCTTCTTGCATTCCGAACGGTGTCCCTAGCAATGGTGGCGCTGTCAGGCGGAGGCAACGATCTTGAAATCGAACGGAGCTTGACGCGGCCTCATCCCAAGACGTCTCGGCGACAGCGCCGCCAGTTCAGGAGGCACCGATTTGATGGATGTCTCGGCCTATGATGAAACCTTTGCGCGCTTAAGAACGGCCATCGGGTTCTCCCGAGCGGGTTGCCTCGAAGAGGAACCAGGTCCGCCGCTCCGCCTCATCCACCCACGTTTCGAGCAGACTTGCGCTGGCCACATCATTATGCTCGTCGCACAGCCCATGCGTCTCGCGCATACGCGCCGCGAGCTGTTTGTTATCATCGCGCAACTCCGCCAGCATATCGAGTGGCGTGACATAGTCAGCGTCATTGTCCAGAACACGCTGCAGACGGCCGATGTGGCCGATTGAATGCAGTGTCGTTCCGCCGATTTTCCTCACCCGTTCAGCAAGAGCGTCAGTCAAGGCAAATATCTGCTCACTCTGTTCGTCTAGTAGAAGGTGATAGTCGCGAAAGTGCGGACCCGACATGTGCCAATGGAAGTTCTTGGTCTTCACGTATAGTGCAAACACATCAGCGAGCAGAATATTCAGGGCGCCGGAGATATCCTGTACGGCATTTGACGGGAGATCTGTCGGGGTGACGAGCGGTGCCTTCCTTCGAGATTTTTCGTCGTTGGGCTTCATCGGCTGCCTCCTTCCAGGTTAGCGGTTAACGATCTGAACACCGCGGTCTACAATCGGGCAACACCAAACATCTCGGAATCGCCCGGCACAAGCACGGGTCAGCGATCCATGGCAAAACGCTGACGTGGCCGAATCGGATCCTTCCTCATGCCCGCAATGTTTCGCGTGTGCGCCCCTTGTGCAACGCTTGCGTCAAGCTTGGGCTTGGGGCTGCGCCCTCAACTGGGGGCGAGATTCATGCATGGCTTTCATGCCTAGCAGACCGATGTCGTCATTACAATAAGCCGCGAAACGATGAATGACGGCTCGGACTGCGCCGAGGCAACGGCTGCGAGAAAGATAACGTCTGTAAGGCCGCATGATCCCAACGAAATATTGAGAATTGCGAGCCAACACCGCCCGCGTACAAGGGTAAAGGTCGACATTGACACGCCCAACATCATGACACCCGCCTTTTTCGAAACGGGTTGTACACTGCCTAGGGCGGCGACGTGAGTCTTGCTGGTACGATGTTGCGCTCATTTGGCGGACGTTGCGATCGCTTAACCTGGTCCGCCGCCAGACAGCGGCTGGCGCCAGTCGAGGCGGGATCTCTACGCACGATCTGAGCTGGCGACCGCATGGCCCCCAGCCTGGCGCAATCTATCTCAGGAACGCAAATAGCTCCGCGTTGACTTCGTCCTTCAGGGTCGTGCACATGCCATGCGGAGCCCCCTTATAGACTTTAAGCGCTGCGTTCTTGACCAGCTTGGAGGAGAGCATCGCCGAAGCGCCGATTGGAACGATCTGGTCATCGTCTCCATGCATTATGAGCGTTGGCACGTCGAACTTTTTCAGATCCTCCGTCAGATCCGTTTCGGAGAATGCCTTGATGCAAAAGTAGGAGGCCGGAAAGCCAGCCATCATCCCTTGAAGCCAGAACGCCTCTCGCACACCTTCGGAGATCTTTGCTCCGGGTCTATTGTAACCGTAGAACGGCGTACTGAGATCCTTCCAGAACTGCGAACGATCAGCGACGACGCTGGCACGAAGCTGATCGAACATCTCAATCGGCTGTCCGCCGGGATTGGCAGCGGTCTTGAGCATCAGTGGGGGAACGGCGCCGATCAGCACGGCCTTGGCTACGCGCTTGGTGCCATGGCGACCGATGTAACGAGCGACTTCACCGCCGCCAGTGGAGTGTCCGATATGAATGACGTTCTTCAGGTCGAGAGCTGTGACCAGCGCGGCGAGGTCGTCGGCGTACGTATCCATATCGTTGCCGTTCCAGGGCTGGCTTGACCGGCCGTGGCCGCGGCGATCGTGAGCAATGCATCGGAAGCCACGCGAGGCCAGAAAGAACATCTGGTCTTCGAAGGCGTCCGCGCTGAGTGGCCAACCATGACTGAAGACAACGGGCTGCCCCGTGCCCCAATCGTTGTAATAGATCTCTGTTCCATCTTTAGTTGTTATTGTGCTCATAATCTACCTCTCGAGATCGGCGAGCGCCTGAGGCGCTAGCCACGAATGGGACAGACGACTGCCCCGGGCTCGCAAGCGGGCTGATAAACTCCGGTCGTTGAAGCGGAGGCCGAAAGAGTAAAGATTACCATATTCGCAGCGACGGTAATGGCGACGAGCGTTCCCCGTCTTGGACGAACGTGCTGGCTGCGGGACCATCTTGCTCGGCCGTTCAAAGGATCCTCGCTCACCCTGCACCGTGGGTGGTACGAAAGACGTGATGGCGCATCTATCTCAGGCGGGCCTTGTCCACGGGGAAACCCGCTGCGCGGTCGGCAAGTCCCGAGGCAATCGCAGGCCTGCCCTGCAGAATGTGCGCGCTGGCCAAGCTGCGCGGGTTGACGGCCGGCTGAGATGGTCTGGCTGATCGCCGGCTCCAAGATGCTCTCCTGTGTCTCGATCGCTTTCGAACTCGCACGCCCAGGGGTTGGCCGGTTGTTAAAGCGAGGTTCGCGGAGCAAACTTTTGCCGATACAAGCCGCAATTTCGATGAATTTTACTTGGATCTCGACGCGTGCGACAATCGTTGAAGTTTAATCTGCCGACTAGCGTCATGCCCGAGCCTGCCTCGTACGCCGATCTGCGGTTCATTCTCGCCTCTGCGCGCGCGAGCATTCGTGCATGCGAAGAACGCGATATGCCAGCCGTGACCGAGATTTATGGTCATCACGTCCTGCACTCGCCCGGCACCTTTGAGATCGAACCACCGAACCACTCCGAAATGATCAGGCGACGCAGCGACCTCTTCGACAAAGGATTTCCTTACCTTGTCGCCGAGCGGGACGGCACTGTCGTCGGCTACGCCCATGTTGGGCCTTATCGGGTGCGGCCGGCCTACCGGTACACGATTGAAAATTCGGTCTACGTTCGTCCTGATTGCGTGCGACAGGGCTTGGGTCGATGCCTGATGGGCGCCCTTCTTTCCGGGTGTGCGATCAGAGATTTTCACCAGGTCATTGCCGTCATCGGCGACAGCGGGAATCTTGCCTCGATCAGGCTTCACGAAATACTCGGCTTTCGCCAGGTTGGCAGGTTGCAATCCGTCGGTTTCAAATTCCAGCGTTGGCTGGACACGGTTCTCATGCAGAGGGAGCTCAGCGACCGCGCCGCCCTCGGCCTGATCCTGTGAGCGACGCCGACGTGCCCCATCCGCGACTCCCGGGTTTGTCAACCGAAAGATCCATGATGGTTCCGGCTCTACGGCGAGGTGCGTGCCTCGTGTGGGCGGCGTTCCACGGTGTCGTTGGCTTGCCGGCGAACGCGTTGGTCGTGCCAAAGGTGCCGCGCAGCGCATTGGAACCTCGACGGAGCGAGACCACAGGTTGGAAGCCCCGCAGAGAAATGTTGCTTCTCGCGCTTGCGTTTGCCGCCAGTTGGTTTGTGACCGGCGCTATGGCGGCGCATTTTCCGACGCTGCTGGAGCGCGCAGGAATCTCGCACCGAGCGGCGATCGCGGCCGGCGCCTTGATCGGACCAGCGCAAGTCGGGGCGCGGCTCATGGAATTTGTGATTATGCGGCGGGCACATCCGCTCGTGTCTGCGCGTCTTGCAGCCGCGCTGCACCCTCTTGGCGCGATCCTTTTCGCTGCGATGGGCGGACCGGCAGCCGCGCTGTTTGCTTTGCTTCACGGCGCCGGAAATGGCTTGCTGACGATCGCGCGCGGGACTGTTCCGCTCGCGGTATTCGGCCCCATCGGATATGGGGCGCGGACGGGTTTGCTGGGAGCACCGGCACGCGCTGCACAGGCTACAGCCCCCCTTCTATTTGGGGTCCTGCTTGATCAACTGGGCGAGTATGCACTGATTATCTCCGGCGGTCTTTCCATTCTGGCGCTCATCGCTCTTCTGGGTCTGCGCGCGAAATCACAGCATACCGCCTGACTGTAACGAACGGCATAGGGAATGAGCGCGGGTTTCGCAGAACCCCATTCACGATCATCGCGCTTCGCCCATGCGCGCTGCCAATACGATACGCAAAGGGCGGGCCGATCTCGATACAAAGCGTTGCCAGGAGATTGCTGACGGGCTTTCCGAGATAATGCGCCGAGGCCGAGAGCCCTCTTCAACCCGCGGCGCCGATCACGTGCGGCCCTGTCTCGGAACTTTTCTGCGCAGCGATTGCGGTCTTAGAACCCCAGATCGCTCAAGGATGGGTGATCATCAGGCCTGCGGCCGAGCGGCCAATGGTATTTGCGCTCGCTTTCCGCAATCGGTGCGTCGTTGATGCTGGCGATGCGCACGCGCATTAATCCGTGGTCGTCGAACTCCCAGTTCTCATTGCCGTAGCTCCGGAACCAGTTGCCGCTGTCGTCGTGCCATTCATAGGCGAAGCGCACGGCGATGCGGTCCTCGCGGAAGGTCCAGATTTGCTTGATGAGGCGATAGTCGAGCTCGCGCTGCCATTTGCGTGTCAAAAACCCTCGGATCGCCTCGCGACCTTGCAGGAACTCCCCGCGAT
>Ga0126381_100010503_pt1 | contig 10425 bp, 9 predicted proteins | sample PanSoiMetPlot_28_FD_96465 | JGI IMG/M metagenome (GOLD analysis project Ga0126381, IMG submission 96465) | Tropical forest soil microbial communities from Panama - MetaG Plot_28 | ecosystem: Environmental > Terrestrial > Soil > Tropical forest > Bulk soil | place: Panama | collected 2016-02-17 | reverse complement strand
TAGCTTGGCGATGCCCGCATCGACGGCGGTGCCTACGACGGTTCCGCGCACGCGCGCGCCGGGTGTAAACGGACCGGCAAACTTCACCCCAAACCAAGTCCCAAATTCCTTCGAGTCCACCAAGGCGCGCCACACACGCTGGCGAGGTGCGCGCAGAAAAATCTGCTTCTCGATGCGGTCGGTTGTCATGCAACCTCCTGGTTGCACATTACCACTCTCCAATCACAAATGCAACCATATGGTTGCGCATTTGCGATTACTTTTTCTCGCGGAGCTAGGGAGAGGAGCTTGTTTGACTCGACGCTAGCCACCGTCAACGAGGGATTGAGTTTCGGAAAAAGCGTAACGTGGTTTCCGCGAACGGCGCGGCCGAGTCAAAGAAAACCGGACCATGCCCGCCATGGGGCAGCACCCAAAGCGCAGCTTGGGGAATCGCGCGATACATTTCGACGGCCATTTCTACGGGATAGAGGAAATCGCGGTCGCCATACACGATCAAGGTGGAGGCCTTGATCCGGTTCAAGGATGGAGGGGTGAAATTCATGTCCTCATAGCTCTCGCTCATTCCCCGTTGCCATTCCCACAAGGCTTGAATCTGCTCATCCCCCAGGTGATGCCGTCTGCGCATGGTCTCCCATTCCTCGGCTGATCGGTTCTCAACCCCAACCTGCCGCATGATCGCCCGTGCCTGCTCCGGAAAGTACATCGTTGCACTCACCAGGACCATGGCTTCGAGCCGATCTGGTTGCGTAGTGGCTAGATGCAGGAGCGTGTTCGCGCCCATGCTTAACCCGATGGCTTTGCACCGTTCGATGCCGAGGGAGTCAAGTAAAGCAATGGTATCCAGTGCACACTGGCGATGAGTGATGGTTGTATCGGGATTCGTGGACCGGCCATGTCCCCGTGCGTCGGGAACGATCAAACGATACTCGCGCATGAAGTGGTCGCGACCAGCATAGATCCAATCTTCGTGGCAGCCTCCTCCGCCATGGAGCAGCAAGAGGGGAGCTCCCTCGCCCTGCTGTTCGTAGTAAATTTCAGCTCCATTCAGTCGCACGATCTCTGCTCTCATGAAAGTGATTCTGGCCTACTCCCCGTCGACAAACAATCTATTACCTGCGTGTGATACGCTGTAAATTCCAGCCGCAGTTGTAAGCTGATGTGCCGCGTTTTCGTCCGCGCGAGGCACACGCTGCCGCCGGCAAGTCTTTCCTTTTCTGAGACTGCTCTCGTCGCCGGTCACCCGAGAACCAGCAATGGTCTCGGCCAAGTCTGGTTACTGGCAACTTCTCGGCTTGAGGAACTAATTTCGTGACGAACAGGTGATGGAATCGGGAACTTCTTGAAGAACAGGTGCCTTGTGAAGCCGTCTTCGAGGCAGGTGCACCGCAACAGCACTCCTAACTGCTTTTGACTTCCTCTTAATACCGAGCAAAATGCAGGCACATCCGCCGAATAGCAAGACGATCGTATTCGGCTCAGGAGCAACTCTGGCATTCGCCTCCAGAGCGGCGTTTGAGGAAACTGATGTCTTATCTTCCAGCTGCAGAGTCAAGCTTCCCGGATTAAAAGGCGTTCCCGAGATATAGGTCCCAGGATTGACGAAAGCACCAAAGGGAAACCTAAAGCTACTGCCGTTCGAGAGGATGTCGCCAAAATCGATGAAGGACCCAAAGAGGCTACTGAGCTGGAAAGTCACGGCGGGAATACCCGGTATCGTCTGGCAATTTACGCACGAAGTTAATTGCGGTGCCGATAGCGAAGTATTTTCGGTTATAGGCTGGGGGCTGGAATACTGAAAACCTACCGAAAGACCATCTCCACCTGGCGCCGTGTTGGTTCCGGAAAAGGTGTACATCCAGGTAGTGGCGTGCGCCAGGCTGGCGCTAAGAGCGAAAACTAACAGACAGATGAAGGAATTCAAGACGCGGCGCAAAGTCATGAGGTTCCCGTGTGGTCTCCTGTTATTCCAGGCGCGGGTATGACGGTTGCCGCATAACCGGGGGGAGTCGATCCGCGCGCACCGCGCTTTCGCTTTCCGTAGGTGCAACGAACGTGCCAGCTTACGGAATTGCTATGTGGTTGAAAACGCAGGCCCTCGCGCCAGACGGGGCACGCATAGTTGCAGACATTTGCAACAGAAGGTAATCGGCCTAGCAGTTACCTTCGATTTGAGAGAAATATCCCTCATTGGTTCGGCAGCAGCAGACTCCCAAAATCGCTCCGCTGCCGGTAATTGGGATGGGCTTTTGATGCAGCGGCAGTTATCGCCCTTGATCCTCCCAAAGTGGAGATTTCGGACGTCATGCGTGACTCTCGAAGGCCGATCCGGCCCCAGCAACGAACGTTCCCGCTCGCGGCCTATGGCGCGATTGGAGGAGCTCCCAGACTCCAACGCCCTTGGCTTACCATCAGCGTGTTCCATCTGGCAGAACCCGATCCAGGTTCGTAGACCGAACACGGCCGAGGGAAACCCGTCATCCATTCGATGGGCAGCGTAAGCCCTGGTTAGGCAATTGGTACGCCGCCTTCGAACCTTGCGTGACCCTGAATCGACCACGCGATTGTCAAACTTCTCGTGACCGGCTCTTTCACCCTTTTCCCCGAGGGCTGCCGATCATCACTCTTGCAATCCGCGGCAGTATTCGCCTTTTATTCGCACTACAGGGATCGGGGATGCTAATATCAAGAGGAAAATTTGGTGACGCACACTGAAGATTCCTCAGTGGAAACCGCAGTCTACATATGAAAGACCTCTTGCAGGGACTGATACTCGAGTCAATCCCACAGCCAAGACCGGATCCGTTTCTATGGCCGTAGGCGTTCGCACCCAGAATCTCCGCAAGATCTACAGCTCCGCGCCTCCGCCCGGAGCCACGGGGGGATTTATTCTCCGTGGTGATGCCAAAACCAGCCGAGCGCCGAAGGCGCAGATCACGGCCCTTGATGATCTCTCGCTTGAGGTCTTCCCCGGCGAAGTGTTCGGGTTGCTGGGCCCGAATGGCGCGGGTAAGTCCACTACCGTGGGTGTTCTGACCACTCGCGTGCGGCCATCGAGCGGACGGGCGTGGATTGGTGAGCACGATGTATGGAGCGAACCGGTCGCGGTACGTCATCTGATCGGGGTCGTGCCGCAGCGACCGAATCTGGATTTCTCGCTGACGGCACGCGAGATCCTAACCTTTCACGGGGCGTATTTCGGAATTGGCGCGGAGGAACGCAACCGAAAGGCCGATGAGTTGCTGGCACGATTTAAGCTTACCGACCGCGCCAATCAGATGGTACGTGGCTTTTCTGGGGGTATGATGCAGCGGCTCTCGATCGCCCGCGCCATGATGCACAACCCGCAGGTGCTGTTTCTCGATGAGCCTAGCGCAGGACTGGATCCGCAGACTCGGATTCTGCTGTGGGAGATCATCCGTGACTACAACCGTGAGGGCAAGACGATCCTTTTGACTACACACAACATGGAGGAGGCAGATGCCCTTTGCCAACGGCTGGCCATTGTCGATCACGGCCGAGTCATTGCGCTAGGCAGGCCGGCTGAGCTGAAGAGCTCGATTCCCGGAGGTTTCTTGCTGCGTTTACGTTTCGGCCATCACTCGCCAGACTTGCTCGAGCAGTTACGCTCGCTGGCTGGAGTTCGCGAAGTGCGGCCCTCGGACGGCAATGGGGCGGACGTGTACGCCGATCGCGGCGGTTCTTTGGTTCCACAGATTGCCAACCTGGCCGCCTCGGCGGGCGCAGAACTGTCGGACGTCCACATCTCTGAACCCAGCCTGGAAAATCTATTTCTCCACCATACGGGAAGGAGTCTGCGCGATTGAACTGGAAAACCTTTGCCGCGATGCTCGCGCGAGATGCCCATGTGGCGCGCCGCAACGCCCTCCAGCTATTCCTTCAAACCTTCTTGCAGCCTTTGCTCTTCGTCTTCATCTTCGGGCGGGTCATGGTGGGCAGCGGCTACATGCCTGAGTACTATAAAAGCCTGCTACTGCCTGGGATCATCGCCATCAGCATGGTGTTTACTGGGATTTGGGCTGTGGCCATGCCGCTGATCGCCGAGTTCCAATGGACGCGAGAAATTGAAGATCGCTTGCTTGCCCCTATCGAGATCCGCTGGATCGCCATCGAGAAAGTTATCGCGGGAATGCTGCAGGCGCTGGTAGCAGGGTTGATTGTCATCCCGCTTGCTTGGCTGGTGCTTCGTCCCGGAGTGAACATTAGCATTTCCTCCCCGCTGAAATTCCTGGCCATTGTCCTGCTGGTTGCAGGCTTTTCGGCCTGCGGTGGATTGGTCCTTGGATGCACGATCAACCAGCAGCACATCGGTCTGATGTTTGGCATGGTGATTACGCCTATGATCTTCTTCGGCTGCACCTATTATCCGTGGAGTGCGCTGAAGAATTTTCCCGTCCTCCAGAAGGCCGTGCTGGCGAACCCTTTGGTCTACGCCAGCGAAGGATTGCGTGCTAGTTTGGTTCCGCAGTTTCAGCACCTCTCTTTGCCTGCAGTGCTGGTCGCGTTGACCATTTTTGACCTCCTGCTGCTCCTGATCGGCTTGCGCCAATTTGAAAGTAAGGCCATCAGTTGACCCCCTATGAGCCGCATTTTTCTCGTGCATTGGAACCGAGACGAAGCCAGGGAGCGAGCGCGCGAACTTACGGCTTTCGGACACACCGTCGAAATGCTCTCCCGGAGCGAAACCTCCGACCTTCGCAAGGTGCGCAGCTCCCCGCCGGAGCTTTTTTTGATCGACCTCGGCCGTCTTCCATCACAGGGCCGTGAAGTAGCAGCATATTTCCGGCGCCAAAAAGCCACACGCACCGTGCCCATTGTGTTCGTCGGGGGAGACCGGGAACGCGTCAAGAGCGCCAGGAGGCTTCTGCCGGACGCACACTTTGCGCAATGGAAGAACATCCAGGCAACGATTCGAAGCGCTAGGCGCCACCCACCCGCAGATCCTGTCGTGCCTGGGACAATGGAGGCGTACTCGGGTTCACCATTGCCCAAAAAACTTGGCATTCGCGAAAACTATTGCGTGGCCCTGTCGAATGCGCCAGAACAATTTGAAAGGTGCCTAGAGCCTTGGCCGGAGGGCGCCGAAATCGTAACCGACGCCGGCCGGGCCAATGTTGCTGTTCTCTTTGTTGCCTCCGAGGCCGAGCTCGCGCGGGACCTGCGAGCACTTACCAGAGCCATGCCCCAGAAGTCCGCGTTGTGGGTGGCCTGGCCGAAACAAAGCTCTGGAATTCGCACCGACCTCAAGGAGACGGTTGTCCGTGAATTTGGACTCGGGGAAGGATTAGTGGATTACAAAATATGTGCTATCGACCGAACTTGGTCGGGTTTGTGCTTCGCTAAGAGGGCCAAAAAGGAACCGTCCCAGGTACGAGCATTGCGGCCGATCAACAAACCTCGAACCAGATAGGGCCGCTGCCAACGATTATTCGATCTGCACCAGGCCTCTGGCTTCGCCGGCTTCAGGGCCAGGTCTTTGAGGCGCGCGCCAGGCGTCGAAGATCGAGACCTGATGCACGCAGGAAACGGTGCAATGCGGCGCACACGACTTCTCGGTCAAGAATTCGCGCCGGATGTCCTCTAGCGTGTACTTTTCGAGGGGAATTGCGGGATAGCCGCGCTGCTGGGAGCAATAATGCACTAGCCCGTCTTCACAGATATAGAGATAGCGCGCTCCGGCGCGGCAGCGCCACTGGTTGGGACGGCCCAAGGCGATATTGTCTTGGAAACTATTGATCCGGGTAAAGCTCCGTTTTTCCAGGGCCTTCATGGCGTGGTAGACGCGGCATTCTTCCTCGCCGAGAGGCTGCAGCTGGCCCTGCCCGTCGTGAATAATTCCTACCGTCGAGCTGAAACCCAGTTCGAGAGCTCGGCGGCCGATGGTCATTGCGTCCTGGGGATGATGAACCCCACCGCCGACAACCGAATTAATATTGACGTGAAACTCGGCATGCTCGGCAAGCATTTGCAATTTCTTATCTAGGACCTTCAGGCTCTTTTTGGAAACCTCATCGGGATTGACGTTATCAATTGAGATCTGCAGCCACTCCAGACCGGCCCGGTTGAGTCTCTCGATGCGCTCGGGAACCAGCAGATACCCATTGGTAATCATTCCGGCGATCATTCGATGGCTGCGGATGCGAGCAATAATCTGGTCGAGTTCGGGGTGGAGTAGCGGCTCGCCACCGCTGATGGTAATGACCGAGGTTCCCAGTTCATGCAGCTTGTCGACGCGACGGAACATCACCTGGCTCGGCACGGGCTTCGAAACGTCGTCGTACTCGTTGCAGTACTTGCACGCCAGATTGCACCGTCGAATGGGAATCAGGTGCGCCAGCAGGGGATGATCGGTCGAAATTAGGGCAGCCAGCGCTTTCGAGAGGCCGCGAAAGTTTCGGGCGGCATGGTTGAGTCGCCGGCGCAGTTTGGTTCGAGCCAAAGGCATCTTTAGGTTTGTACTATTAGAACACACAGTTCCCTTAACTGCATCATTCTCAACAGCGTACGTCGAGTTTTGGGGGCCGAAATGCAATCCCGGTTACTAGGTGCCACAGGCAATTGCCGTTCCTCACAGCATGGCATTTTATGCCACTTAAATGCCGTCACGTTTTCCGGTAGGGTCCTCTAGCGCAATCTATGGTCGGAAAATGTAACACAATGCCATCGAATGGCATAAAAATTCAAACTGCCAAAACGCCCGCTGAACTCACCGGAAATCTTTTAGACCGCCGGAAAACCGGTAACCGTATGCTCGAGGGGTCCAGCCTAAAATGGGATCGAAACCGCGTCCAACAAGTTCAGAAATTTTAGCTTGCTTTCGGCGTTGAGGAAGGAAGCTTCAAAGGAATTCCGTGCCAGCTCGCGCAAATGCTCGTTGCTAAAGCCAAATTCCCGTTGCGCCAATTCATATTCATTGCTGAGCGAGGTTTCAAACATGGCAGGGTCGTCGGTATTGAGCGTCAGCATCAACCCTTGATCGAAATATCGCCGCAAGGGATGGTCGCCAATTTGGCGGCAACATCCGGTGCGCAAATTGCTCGTAAGACAGCTCTCAACGGGAATTTGCCGCCGCGCCAACTCCTCGACCAGCTCAGGATCCTCATAGGCACTTAGGCCGTGCCCGATGCGTTCGGCGCCCAAGTTCAGAGCCCCCCAAATGGATTCGGGGCCGGCATTTTCCCCCGCATGGGCGGTGAGCCTCAAACCCTGGCCGGTGGCGTAAGCATAGGCGCTGCGAAATAACTCAGGGGGGCCCTTGTGCTCGTCGCCGCCTATTCCCACGCCCACCACGTTGCGGTGGCGAAGGCCCGATGCGAGCTCAAAGACGGTCTGGGCCGCAGCGGCTCCAAATTGCCGGACGGCATCAAAAATCCAGAGCAGCGAGACCCCGAATTCCTGTTCGCCCCTTTCCCGTCCCCGCTCCAGGCCATCGAAGATGGCCAGAAAATCCAGCTTCCTCCAGAGACAGACACCCACGGAAACATAGACTTCAGCATGCAACACATTTTCCCGTTTCAGTTGCTCCACTAGCCGATAGGTAATCAGTTCATAGTCGTCGGGATCTCTGAGATCTTCGGTCACAGCCTTGAAGGCCATCAGAAAACCAATAAAATCCGGGTAGCGATAAAGGCTCTGAACTTCTTCGAGCGTACTTGGTTTCCCATGCCGCTCGCGCAACTCGAGCAGCGTGGCAGGCGTGACCGAACCCTCGAGATGGAGGTGTAGTTCGGCCTTTGCCAGGGAACGAATGAAGCTGGCAGGCGCCATCCTCTGGATTGTAGATTTACCGCCTTCAATTGGCGAGGCCAAGCTCGATGACCAACATCGCGACGGCTGTTTGTTGCTTAGTGGGTAACAGCAAATTCGCTGCGTCGCCGGCTATACAAGAAGTAGATCGCTAGGCCAAGTGCCAGCCAGACCACAAAACGAAGCCAGGTGATCACCGTCAGACCCGTCATGAGCCCCCCGCACAGGATGACAGAAAGCAAGGGAAACCAAGGGACCAGGGGAACGCGGAAGCCGCGCGGGCGATCGGGCTGTCTTCGGCGCAGCAGAATCACACCCACGGATACCAGCACAAAGGCAAACAACGTCCCAATATTGGAAAGATCGGCGGCATCGGCGATATCGACCAGCCCAGCGGGGATACCTACGGCAAAACAGGCGATCCAGGTGGACCAGTGGGGAGTTTTGAATTTGGGATGCACGGCGGAAAACAGCTTGGGCAGCAGGCGGTCGCGCGACATGGCGTACCAGATCCTCGCCTGGCCATACTGGTAAACCAGAATGGAGGAGATCATTCCCATCAAGGCGCCGAGCACGATGATTGCTTGGAAAAAAGGCCGGGCACCGAGAACTTTCAGGGCATAAGCCACAGGAGCGTCAGCGGCGGGTCCGGAGATGAAGGTCGTATACTTCAGCATTCCGAGCAACACCACCGCCACGCCGATATACAAGACGGTGCAAACCACCAGCGAACCGATGATTCCGACTGGCAAGTCACGTTGCGGCTTCTTGCATTCTTCGGCGGCGGTCGAAACCGAGTCGAAGCCAATATAGGTAAAAAATACGATGGCGCCGCCGGTGACGATTCCTCCCAGTCCAGAAGGGGCAAAGGGAACCCAGTTCGAGCGCTTCACTAGCATGCCGCCAACCACGAGAAAGGTGAGAATGGCGCCGATCTTTATGGCAACCATCACGTTATTGACTTCGGCTGACTCGCGCACTCCGCGCACCAGCAGTAGGGTCAAAATAAAGACAATCAGGAAGGCGGGAAAATTGAAGTAGGCTCCCGTCCACCCTCCGGCCGCCCAGACCGGGCTCGACCATTTATCGGGTAAAGCGACACCAAAAGCCGCCAGCTGCGCCTTAGAGTAACCAGCGAAGCCGACGGCGACGACGACATTGCTTACCGCGTATTCCAGTATCAGGTCCCAACCGATAATCCAGGCGAAGATCTCACCGAGCGTGGCATAAGAATAGGTGTAGGCACTCCCGGCCACCGGAATCATCGAAGCCAGCTCGGCGTAGCAAAGGCCGGCAAAGCCGCAGGCTACGGCGACAATTAAGAAAGAGATGGCAATCGAGGGGCCCGCCGGCGGCCGTCCGTGCATGAGCACTCCTGAAGTGGTGCCGGTGCGCACCAGGTTGACGATCAGGTCCATCACCTGCGCATGCAGCACGGAAGAGACTTCGTAGTGTTCGCCAGCAGCCGCGGTGCCGGTTAAGACGAAAATTCCCGCGCCGATAATCGCGCCAATGCCGAGCGCGGTCAGCGAGACCGGCCCTAGGCTTTTGCGCAACCGATGTTCCGGCCGCTCCGCCTCCTCGAGCAGCTTGTCGATCGACTTACAGCAAAAAAGCTGGCCGCCCAGCCCTCGAGTGGCGGGTTTGGCGGCTTGATCGGTGCTCGATGTCTGTGCCAAGGTTCCCTGGATACGGGCAAGCAGGCGGAGCGAACCTTCCCTTCCCGGGTTCTAACCCGGAGCGCAGGATGATCCTGCTAGCGTTTCGCTTGGCCGCGCGCCATCTTCTTGACTTTGCGCTTTTTGGATCCGCGAGCGTATTCTCGCGGCTTCAGCGGATGCTCAAGCTTGCGCTTCTTGCGAGCCGTGCGTTTTGTCTTCTTGCGTTCTTCTTTACTGAGCGTGGTTGTATTGGCCATAAGCAATTTCTCAAGGGTTCCGCCTTGCCGGCTCACACCTTTTCGAGCTGGGCATATTTCTCCACCAGCTTTTTCAACCCGAAGCGAGGGAATTGTACCGTAATCTTGGCTTCTTCGCCCTCCCCTTCACGGCGGTAGACCGTGCCCTCTCCGTACTTAGGATGCACGACCTTCTGCCCGGGCCGAAAGCCGCGTTTTCCCTGCGGCGCTTCGACCGGAACTTTGGGAAGGGAGAACTTCTTGCCTCGCGACGAAAAAAATTGGGCGATGTTGTCAATGGAGTTGTATTTTCGACCGGAGCTCGACGGCGTCCGAGGAGACCTCTCAACCGCCGACTGGTCCTCATCTTCGTACGCGTAGTGCACCTGATATTCGCCGGAACGGTTCTGTTCCGATCCACGTCGGGCTGCCGAGGCGCTCGATTCCGCCGCGTTGTGCCTGCCACGGGAGCCTGCTCCCAGTTCCTCGACCAATTCCTGGGGAATTTCTTCCAGGAAACGCGAGGGCACGGTCGCATCCGGCATGTCCGATCCGTAGCGGCGGCGGTAGGTGGCGCGCGTAAGCACCAGTTGATGCATTGCCCGGGTCATTCCCACGTAGCAAAGCCGACGCTCTTCTTCGACATCGTCAGGATTGAGAAAGGTTCGGGAGTGCGGAAACAGACCTTCCTCCAACCCGCAAAGGAAAACCACCGCGAATTCCAAACCTTTGGCCGCGTGCAGGGTCATCAACGTGACCTG
>Ga0126381_100010502_pt1 | contig 10426 bp, 16 predicted proteins | sample PanSoiMetPlot_28_FD_96465 | JGI IMG/M metagenome (GOLD analysis project Ga0126381, IMG submission 96465) | Tropical forest soil microbial communities from Panama - MetaG Plot_28 | ecosystem: Environmental > Terrestrial > Soil > Tropical forest > Bulk soil | place: Panama | collected 2016-02-17 | reverse complement strand
GTGACTACGAGCCTGCGCGCGATCGCATCGTACATGGCAGTCCGCGATGCACAGATGCCGGTGGGTGCTTACGACGAAGCGTTTCCGCGCTGGGCTAACACGGTTCAGATCGGAGGAGACATTCGGTATGGAGACGGTCACACGGTCCGGAACCGTTGGAATGAAACGGTGGGCAAAGCCGTGCTGGGAGGAGTGCTAGTTCGCGCTAAGGCCAACCCAGCGTTAGGTTGTGAGGGGCCGGTCGGCTCAGATGACCGCCCGCAGGCGCTGTGGCTGTTTTCGGCTGATGCTTGCGGCGTATATGGATTGAAGGGTGTTCAGCTAATTCACAACGGCCAGGCCGAGCCGGTCGGCGAAATTACTCTTGGTTTCAAAAAAACAAACATGAAGTTAAGGGCCGGGACGGGAATGCTACTGAGAGTCGTTTCCCAACTCTAAAAAGTGTACTACGCCCGGCTCACGGTAAGGAAAGCTCAGGCCGACAGGAGCCGGGAATCCGGGCAGGAACTGGTATGCGGGAGTCTGAACAAATTGACGCCGGTCAGCAGCTCGTTTGAGCGAGGCGATAGCGCAAGCAAATGGCGGATCAGCAGTTGCTGCGGCCGCGGGCTGGAGCGTTACAAGAAAGCGCACGCCTCGATGGGATCACTTGCTCGGCTATGCCGCGAGCCTTGAACGCATCTTCGACTGCACCCTGACTCTGCTTGAACGTCTCCGGCGGATGCGCAAGAGGCCAAGCGGTACCTAGCGACGGTCACGGCCGGGTGATCGGAACCCCAGGCTCATTTTCAGTTCGGCGACGCTTAGTCCTTTATTTTGCGCAAAATGGCCTTTGTTGAACCTGGCGACCGGCCGGTATTCCAAAACAGCGCTGAAGTAACGCTGCCGCGTGACCTTGTGCTTTCCGGTTGCCCGCTCGATTCCGGCCAGAGCCGGCAACCGTGACGGCAGCAGTTTCAAATCGATCATTGGACCGGGACACCACTCGCTCGAAAGCGACCTCTTCGCCACGAATCAGCGTCCAGAATTGTCGCGTCACTCTGAACGAAAGAACGGGTGTATATACTCCTTGCAGCGTGTCAGGTCACCGCCTATCCGGAAAGTTATTGGGGAGCGTGCACCTTGCAAATTCTTCGATTCGAATTGTTGCTACAAGTCTTGTGTGTTTGGGCGATTATCTGGCGGTCCCCCGTGCCCGGGCGGGACAGGAGAACAATCGAATGACCGCCGTCGAGAAGTCCAGCCGATCTACGGTTTCGAACCAGAAGTTCGCGAAACTCAGCGAGGACTTCATTTACGATACGCTTGTGACATCGCCCTCAGCTGCTTCCCAGGCTGGATACCACAAGCACGTCGACCGAAAAACCGGAAACGCCATTGAACTCGATGCGGTGTTGGATGACGTGAGCCCGGCGGCAATGCGAGCACAGCGCGAGCTCTACGCGAACTGGCGGGAGCGTTTCCGCGCGGAAACGCCGCTGCATTTACTCGGCGTGGAAGATGCCAGCGACTGGCAGCTGATCGATGACCAGATCAGCCTGACGCTGCTGGACTTCGACAAAATTCGGTCATACCAACACCATCCTACGATCTACGTCGAGCTGCTCGGCGGAGCGCTGTTCCAACCGCTGACCGATGGGTACGCTCCAAAAGACGTACGACTGGGGCACATCCTCTCCAGGATCTCGCAGATCCCCCGTTTTCTGGAGCAGGCCAGACAAGAACTGGTGGACGCCGATCCCATTTATGTGAAGGTCGCGGTCGAGGAGAACGAAGGCAACATTGATTTGATCCACGAGACGATCGCGGCCGAGATTGCGCCGGTCTCCCGGCTGAAAACAGAGTTCAACAGGGTTGCGCCAGCGGCTACCGAGGCCCTGAAGGAATTCTCCAGATGGCTGTCAGACGACCTGGTAAAGCGCACCACTACCGCCACCTGGAGGTTGGGTAGGGAGTTCTATGCCGACAAATTCCGCTTGGTCATGGGAACGCCCGTGGAGCCGGACCAGGTCCTTGCCGACGCCGAGAGAGACCTGAAATCAACGCGCGCCGAAATGCTTCAGATCGCGCTTCCACTTCACCAGCAGATGTATCCGGACCACGGCGACCATTCCGACTTTAGCGGGCGCGACCGCGAAAACAAAATCATTGGTGAGGTCTTGCAAAGAATCTCGGACAACCATCCGCGGCGAGACCAATTGATCAAGACCGTCACCGAGGATTTGGCGGCATACGCCAGTTTATTAGCGCTAACAAGATCATATCGTTGAAGTCGCGTGATAATCTGAAAGTCATTCCCACACCAGCATTCCTGCGAGGCGTTTTCTCCGTCGCCGGATTCCATCCCGCTCCTCCCCTCGACCCGGCAGCGGACGCGCAGTATTGGGTTACACCGATCCATCCGAAGGCGCCGGAGCAGCTGGCGGAATCCAAGCTGCGCGAATACAACAACTGGGTGTTGAAATGGCTGACGATTCACGAGGCGCTGCCGGGACATTATGTTCAGGCCGAACATGCCAATGGGGTGCAACCGGTGACACGGCGCCTGACGCGTGCCCTCTTCGCCAACGGACCGTATGTAGAAGGTTGGGCCGAATACATCGCTCAAGTCATGATGCAGCAGGGATTCGCCGACAATGACCCCCGCTACCGCCTGAGCTATCTCAAGGTGTGGCTGCGGACGCTAGCGAACACCGTCCTCGATGTGCGTATGCACACGATGAACATGAGCGATTCCGATGCAATGGACCTGATGATCAAGGATGCGTTTCAGACGCAGGCGGAAGCCGAAGGAAAACTGCAGCGCGCAAAGCTAAGTTCAACGCAACTGCCCACCTATTACGTCGGAGTGCGGGAGTGGTGGCGGTTGAGGAAGCGGTACGAAGCGGCCAAGGGAAAAGACTTTCAGCTAAAGGAGTTTCACGACCGCGCGGTGGGCGAGGGCGCGCTGCCGATCACGCTATTGGAGAAGATTGTTCTGGCGGAATAGAGCTTTGGCCCCGAATCAGGACCGATACAGCGCAATCGAACTAGACGCGCTCTTGGGGCAGCTGGAGCAATTCGTCGAAGCACTCATTCCGTGCCTGGTATTCTTTTCAGCGTTCAACCTGTGATTAACTAAACGCCAAGCAGCTATTGCCGGTCGGAAACGACGAGGATGGCGATCCCTTCGCCGAGCGCGACCTTCTGTGGCTGAGCTTTCGAAGAAGAGCGCTTGCGAGTCCATTAGCGGAGAACGCAGCCATGAGAGGTGGCAAGATGAACACGGCGTCAAACAGGCTGCAGGTCATACTTTCAGATGGTAAAGCGATTTGGGTTCAAGTGATGCACTTGGAAAATCCGGTAGGATCAAAAGAGAATCCAAATGATTTGGCTGAAGACTATTGTGTTATTTCCGAAGACCGCGGTACAAAACCGTTTCTATTTCGAGTCGTTGCTCACAGGCCCTTGACCATCGAACAGATTTACGCCGACGATCCCGAAGGCCGATCACACTGGCATCGTGTTGAAGTGTTTCTGGATGAGCGAGAGTAGTGGCCGCGCATGCCACCAAATACCAAGCCAAGTGCTCCCATTTATGTCGCAAGCTGCTGCCTTTTTATCATCCTGGCGTTGGTGCTCGGGGTCGGGCTGGCCAGCAATCTGGTTCTGCGCCACATCGTTCAGACCGCGCCTCTGTGGGTTGCAGTGGTCCTTGGCTTTCGTCGCTCGCACGCGGCTCCCTGGGTGGCGCTCCCCTTTTTTCTGTTTTGGCTCCTGCTAATGGCCTTGATATGGGCATACTTGCTGGGCATTTCAACGTTCTTTAGCGGACAGTTTTCGCCCGTTGAAATTGCTATGACGGTTGTCGTCGGCGCGGCTTCGATAGTCGGAATTATCTGTTTTGTCGCGTTCAAGTCCGATCTTTTGTGGGTCGCCAGGATAGGCCTGTTTGTCATGATGGCTGTCATCCAGTGGGCTTGCTTTCGACTCAGTTTCGTGCCTGCAATCGCGCATCGCTGACCGGATTGCAAAACGGAATTTGATTTTTGGCCGGATAACTTTGGCGGTTTCCGACCAAACGGGGCACCGTCGCTGCGGCAGTGGCGGTGCTCATTTATTTTCAAGAAAGCTTGAATCGAACCTCGACTTTCCATTTAGCGTGGGTGGGTTGAACTTCCAGTTCTTCACGGCTGCGACCGCTTTATCACCGAAGCCCTTGCCCGGAGGGTCTTCCTTCAAAACCCGGATATTATGCCCATCCGCATCACCGCTCTTCGAGACAACTAGTTCAAGTAAGACCGTGGCATCTGGAATCTTTGCCTCCCGAGCTTCGGGAGGGTATTCGGGGTTAGGACAATATCGGCAAGATGGCGGAGATGGTTGCTCTGCTTGCCCAGTTACTAGGGGTTTGGCGGCGTCATGCCCGCTGACTAACCACTTAGAACGAAAATCCAACCAATCGCGGCCTTCGACGGGACTCCATAGCGGCAGACCTCCTCGCGGCATATATCTGGCTCTATAAAGTCAGGAATCCACGAATGGTTGCCCAGGGCCGTCTCGGATTCCTTTCCAGTTTCCCGCCGTCAGGTTCATTTTTTTGCACGATATTGGCCCGGTGGCCCAGCGGCCACCGCGACCAACGGGCATCGGTTCGCTTGGCGGCTTCCGGTGCCCGACTACTTGGAGAGGCCCGGGGCCACTAAATCGCGCAATCGATGGTCTTGCTTTGCCGAATGATCCCGCGTTCGTCGGTGACCAATGCATACCCACACGATTTGTCTGTCAGGTCTTCCAGTATCAGGTCGTAGCCCTTCCCATCTGCAGTGACGTTCAGTCGCAAACTCCATCCCCGCAAGATTTCCGGCGCTGGCCCAGGGCGATCATAAAGTTGCATGCCGACGCCGACCTGAAAGCCGCGAGGCAAGAATAGCTGAGAAAAGTCGGTTGTGGTCCGAAGAACGTCCCAGGAAGCGTAGGAGCCTTGTTTGACATGGTGCTCTGCCTCCGCAGCGTTAATAATGCCGAGCAAATGGGCCGCGAAGTGATGCCGCTCGCCGGGCACTTCGATCTGGTCACGAAACTGCGGCGTGGCCGAAAATGGTAGACCGAGTAGCAAGATGGCAACGGCAGCGGACAAGAGGTAGCGTGGCTTTTTCATGATTCCTCCAACTTGATCCTTGCGAGGGCTTCCGCGAAAAATATACGCCACCTCTTGCGGCGCCCGTGACCGAGGTTAGATTTGAAGCTGACCTGCTGATGACCGCACTGGCAGAAATTGGCCCTCATTAACGGGCCTCCCGGCAGTTGTTCAGGCCGAACGCAACCCCGACGTTTTCCGCCGCGACGCTACTACTCCCCCAGCTACCCCGCCGGTGATCTTAAGGCCGTGGGCAATCCTGTACAGAAGTGGCTGTGGCTGGCCCCTCGCGAGGGCCAGATAAAACAGCACCGCGACGATCCCAACAAGCGCTCCGTGTAAAGCAAAGCGCGATTCGACCCGGCTGCAAACCCACACGGCAAAGACGAACGGCATTAAGGCTGAGGCAACCAGAATCGACGCCAGAAAGGCGCGCTGGCCAAATACAGAACGTGCAGGAAACACGATGGCGAAGGCTGCTATCTCCGCCAGCAAACCAGCGATGCAGGCCCGAACCCAGTGTATGTTTGCGGAATTCACGCTGGCTCGGCATCCTAGCACAATGCCACTCTGTTGCCCTTGTTAAATGGGCTTCCCGGCTACGCCTTGTTGGTGACCTTGAAGCATCTGTGCTATAGCCTGAACTGATTCAAAAGGACTTAACCCTGTTTTGACCCAATTACTGACGAACTTGGGTTAGCCGAGGCAATGCCAGCGCCGTTGGCACGGAGCACTTATCTTTGCGTGTGCTGGATTGAACTTGTCACGACTCGCGTAGACTTGCTCTTCCGCTTCCGTCGCAGAGATTACGGCTCGGCATTCTTGGAAACTGTAGTTGGACGCGCCCAACCTGAGTTGAACGACCACGGACCGAGAGCCCTCCGCTTGGCCGACTGGATTGAGGACAAGCCACTTACGGGATCAGAGGTTTGGTCCACGGCTTGCTTCACTCGAGCCGGGCACCCGGACATTTCAATCCGCCCACCCTCCGAGGATGGACGACCCCACTGTTCTGGGTGCCCACCTTCTCGTCGAACCGGGAACCGAGGAACGCAATTAGCGGCGATTTGCGTAGCGGTTTCGTATCAAAACGGGCCGGTTAGGTAGGTGCCGCGAGAGAAGCCCTTCAAACACGCCTGGCTCGTCCTGCTTCACGCAATCACGCGCAGCATCTGTTCATCAGCTCTTTGCAGCAAGATGTTGTCCTCCCAAGGCCATGGGAGTGCCTTCGGCGGGGGCCATGTTTCGCACGATCGCATCTGCCTGCACGCTTCCACCGGGCGCTTCAAATGCCAGCCTGAGTTCTGTCCCGGAAATTTCGTATGATTTAGGCAGGTATGGGTGCGGCACCCTCGATTCGCCGTGTGGCTGTTTTGCTCTGCGCGGTATTGTTGTTGCTTGCCGCGCTGACACAGGTTGGAGTCAGCCACCCTTTTGCCATCCTCGATACTTGCTGGTTTTTCATTCCGATTGCGACGTTCGTTCTCCTGCCCCATGTTGACGAGCAACTTAAAGCGGTGGATCAAATCACAGGGGCGCCATCCCCGCGAAGAAACGAAAAAGGCGGAGCTGCCTAAGTTGTTGTGAGCCGAAACAAGCTACCTTGCGCGAATCATGTTTGATTCACCAGTTGACGAGTCTTACGGAAGCTTCGCCAGATCGAAATCGGCAGCGATGCGCTGGCCATCTGTCGTAAGGACTACCACTTTGGCGTTGTCCGAGGCAATCTCTTCCGCGTCGTAATGCAGAATAACGTCGAAGCCAAAGTAAGCGTCGCCGACCGTGTAGCCTGTCCTCTTGCCAAAGTTGAACTTGAAAACCCTGCCTCCCACTGGAATGAGACCGCACATCCTCGCAACCAGGGCACCGGAAAAACCGGGGAAGATGCGCCTCTAATTGCCGCCGGATCGGGTGTTTGGATGTACAACGACGTTGGCGGCCTGAGGGCCATTTGTCCCTTGCATAATTTCAAATTCGACCGCGTCACCTTCCTTCAAGGTTCGATAACCTTCTCCTAAAATCGCTGTGTAATGGACAAAGACATCCGGACCGGCATTGCGCCCTATGAAACCGTACCCCTTCGAATTGTTGAACCACTTCACTTGCCCCTGCATCTATTCCCCGATCTTGCCGCTGATGGCGAAATGAAAATGTGGGCCCTGGCGTCTTCATATACCCGAGGTGGGCTGCAGGGCCTTAAACAGAAATTAAAGTTCCTTAAGGTGCCGAGGCACCAATTCACTCTCCGTCTTCAGGCAGCGAAGGTTTCTGGCAGCGGAAAGGTTGTCATTCCACAATCGGCAACGAACCCGCGGCAGTCGCTGCGTCCCTTCTTTGGCCTGTTTGCGGTGTTCCAGCATCATCTGATGACTGGGCGGCTTGCTGTCGCCCCACACTGTTCCGTTTGCGTTATCCTTTGAGAAAGAACAACCTCGGAACAATGGCTTGGTGGTATGGATGAGCTTTTGCCACAGTAGGAGGCTATCATGCTCCGCACCTCGCTCATTTTTCTGGCCCTCGCGCTCTCTGCTCTAAGCCGTGCCAGCGCAGCAGGAGGCCACGCCGAATCTGCTGCTAAGCCTCAAGGCGGAGCGACTCCGACCGCTGGTTTTCGCGCGGAATTCCTCGAAGAACTGGCGTATTGCGAACAACGCTATTTGACGTTAGCGGAGGCTATGCCCGCGGAAAAGTACTCCTGGCGCCCGGCCGAGGGGATGCGCTCAGTGGGCGGGCTGCTTGCGCACGTGGTGATCGACAACTACAAAGCCGTCGAAGCTCTGGATCAGGGACTTCCCACCCCACCCGCGGCCCTCCATTCTACCTTGACCATTCTCGCTCTCGCCGAGGACAAACCGAAACTTTTGGAGGAATTGAAGGGTTCTTTCGCTCACCTCCGCAGGCGCATTGTGGAGATGAGCGACGCCGACGGAGATAAGTCGCAAAGAATGATGAACCGACAGACCACCTTACGCGGCGCGTTGCTGATTGTGGACCGGCATTTGGGCGAACATTTGGGCCAGGCAATTTGCTACGCGCGGATCATTGGCTTGGCTCTCCCGTGGCAGCAGGAGTTGAAGCCGCAACCCCCCTCTAAGCGGAAGCCGTAACTTTTCTTCGGATTGCTGCAAATATCGCATTTGGCAGTGGCCATGCTTGACTGGGGCGGTCATTGGCAAAATCGGCGGTCCGACCCGATGGACAAGAACCGCCACTTAGTCAACTGTGTGAGCTACGTTTTGATCGATAGTCGGCGTCGTTTGTTCACCAGCCTAGATCGGACGGATCTGTTCCCCAAGTCCCCTAAAATGCTACCCTTCTGTTTCAGGAGCCACACGAATGCCGATCCGGAGTGCAGCGGCGGTGCTTGCTCTCTCATCTTGTATAGCGCCCGGTTTGTCCGCCCAGAGTGTCAAGGCTTCTGGCGAAATCCCCATCGAGCGATGCGACAGGCTGCCCGTGGTTAGAGTGCGGATTGGCTCGACGGAGATGCGGTTCCTGGTTGATACGGGTGCAACGTCAACGCTCAATCTCAAATCGTTTAGTGGCGGGCGCATGAAGGAGATCCAAATAACCTCGTGGTCGGGCACGGCGGCAACCAGTGCGCGCGAAGTCTCCATCTCGGATTTTTCCCTAGGCACTCATCACCTGCAAAATCTCAAGCTCCCCGCTATAGATCTCAGCCCCATCGGAAAGGCCTGCGGTGGCCCCGTCGACGGCATTCTTGGTGTGGACCTGCTCGACGAGATGGCCGTAACCCTCGACCTGAAACGCCAGGTTGCTTCACTCGGCGAGGTGGCTGTCGATCCAAAAGTAATGTATGCGAGCATGGAAGATTCGATGCGTTCGTGTGCGACCGCATTTCAGGAGGGAAATGCTGCTGTGCTTGCAGACTGTTTTGACCCTGAGATTGTTTTCTACACACCGGACGGAGAGTTTGTCGGCCGCGATAGAGTTCTGGCATATTTGCGAGAGCGCTTTTTCCGCTACGCTCCGGACCTCTGCTACCGGATGAGGCCCCATCAGGTTCAGACCTATGGTGATGCCCTTTGGTACTCGTACGATTACTCCATTGAAACGCCAAAACAGACCTTGAGCGGCCATGGGTTTGCGATGTGCCGACGCAGCGGAGCGCGCTGGCGCATGCTGAATATGCACAACTCGTTTGCGGAACCCGCGAAGGAGATAGCGAAGCCCTGACCCGCTTACGGTACCGCGAATAAACCGCCCGAGAAAAACACAAATAAGAATGGCCACCGCACCTCGGAATTAACGAGGGGAGCAATACGACCGGCCTAGTCGTGCCTGACGATCGTGCCGCCATGACATGCCCGGCGGTTCCCGGAAGGCGCATGAGGCCGAATCGACGGGCGTGGTTGCCTAAGCAACATTGCTCTGAGGCAGCGACAGCCTACTTTTGCGAGATTAGGATCTCCACAACGAAGGGAATCGAACGAGGAAGACGTTCGGCAACTGAGTTTCGTTCGATTCATAAAGCCCCAGGTGGCGAGTGGTCCTGGGGCTTTTTTTGTGAGTGTTGCGTATTGCAGCACGGCTCAAGGTCGCGGATCGCGAAGTTGTTCGCCGTTTGGCATGGCCACGAATGACTAGCCTTGGTCTATGGCCAAGAGTCAAGATATTTCCCGCGCTTCCATGCCTAGCTGCAAAGCAACGAGCATCCATTTCGTGAGGCCCTAATCCTGCCGCTGTTTGCGTGTCGCGGCCCCTGCCTTGTGGTTGTAGTCCAGTGCCAGCCCAATCCAGTAGTCAAGCTCGTCCTTGGTTCTCACGGCCGCTGCGTCGACATACACATAGCCTCGGAACTGTCGCCCCTTCATGACCACGGTCCGGCAACCTCGGCGTTGCAGCACCGCATCGTGGATCGTCGGGTCGATGCGGCACATGATTCGCCCCCTCCCAACACTCACACACATCTTTCCCCGGACCATGAACGTAATGCCGCCAAACATTCTCTTTTCCTCGACGAGTGGCGTGCGCCTTAGGGCCGCCTTCACCCGCACCGCCAATGCTTCGTCGTGTGGCATATGTTTGTCGCGCTACTTAGGGAAAGGGGAGCTGTCAAAGTAGATCTCAAATGAAGTGATCCTGCCCTCCTGCAATGCAAACACTTCGGCAACGTCACTGGCGAAAGCGCGGCCCCCCGGCGGTTGGAGTTCGTAGTGCGTCAGGGCACATGCTTTGCGTCCCTCGACGAGCAGGTCCTTGACCTCCACCGTCGTTATCATCGAGTAGAAACGTTTGGTTCCTCGAGAAACGCCGTCTTTCCGCTGATCCTTCTGATTGGACTTG
>Ga0126381_100010501_pt1 | contig 10426 bp, 7 predicted proteins | sample PanSoiMetPlot_28_FD_96465 | JGI IMG/M metagenome (GOLD analysis project Ga0126381, IMG submission 96465) | Tropical forest soil microbial communities from Panama - MetaG Plot_28 | ecosystem: Environmental > Terrestrial > Soil > Tropical forest > Bulk soil | place: Panama | collected 2016-02-17 | reverse complement strand
GCAATGTACCAACTGATGTTCGCTATCATCACGCCAGCATTAATCATCGGCGCCGTGGCCGAACGAGTGAAATTTGCGGCCGTGCTCGTGTTTGTAGGCGTATGGATGTTTGCCGTCTATTTCCCGATCGCACATATGGTGTGGGGAATCGATGGTTGGATGAATGGCGTCTGGAATGCGAACTCAAGAATCACGGCAATCGATTTTGCCGGAGGAACGGTTGTTCACATGAGCTCGGGATGGTCGGCGCTCGTGCTGTGCATTCTCCTTGGGCACCGGCTTGGATTCAGGAAAGAAATCATGGCTCCTCACAGCATGGTCCTTTGTATGGTCGGAACGGGTCTGCTCTGGGTGGGGTGGTATGGATTTAACTCCGGCAGCGCGCTTGCGCCAGACGGAATCGCCGCGAACGCCTTTATGACTACTACGCTTGCGACGGCGGTCGCCTCGTTCACATGGGCCATGCTGGAATACGCGCTGCGTGGAAAACCGAGCGTGCTCGGCTTTTGTTCCGGTGCCGTAGCCGGGCTGGTCGTGATCACGCCGGCCTGTGGATATGTTGCTGCTACCGGCGCAGTGATCATCGGGATCGCTGCCGGAATTCTCCCGTACTTCGCCTGTACAAAACTAAAATCGTGGCTCGGCTACGATGACGCGCTTGATACGTTTGGGATCCACGCAGTGGGCGGAACTCTCGGGGCGTTTCTCACAGGCATCTTTGCCACGGCGAGTGTCAATCCCAACCTTTCGTTAAGCACTGCCGTACCGCTGAATCCCGCCACCCAAAACGGCCTGGCGCGAATTGTTGGTCACACGGTCTGGATTGAGCAACTAAAAGCAATCTTGGTCACGATGATTCTGGCGGTGGTAGGAAGTGCGGTGATTGGCGCGTTGGTACGGGGAGCCATCGGTCTGCGCATTCCGCCGGAGATCGAGCGCCAGGGGCTGGACATCAATCAACACGGCGAAGAGGGATACATCACGTCGTGACCGTGCTCGTGCTTCCGCCTGGTTCCCAGAGTCATCACGAACGCGAGTAGGAACAACGAGTGTAAGAGTAAATGATCGAGGACACGGAACACCTGCGGTTACTTGCGATTTTTCATTACGTCGTTGCCGGTCTGGCCGCGTTCTTCTCGCTGTTTCCGCTGATTTACACAACCATCGGCGCGATTTTTGTATTTGTTGCGCGCCATGGCGCGCCAAAGCCGGGCGAAGAATTGCCACCGGAATTCCTTGGCTGGATTTTTGCCGGTATCGGTTCGTTTTTGTTTTTAGTCGGGATAGCCATGGCGATCTGCATTCTGATCGCAGGGCGATGCCTCTCGCGTCGCAAAGGCTATTCGTTTGCGCTGGTGATGGCTTGTATTGAATGTCTCTTTGTTCCGTTTGGAACTATTCTTGGGGTCTTTACGATTATTGCGCTTTCGCGCGAGTCGGTGAAAGCGCTGTTTTCTGGTACGAAACCGCCAGCACCATTGTAGCGGACCCGTGCGCCACAATTTGTAAACGACCTCTGCCAGCCCCGTGACTACCCGTACGCTGCATAGCCAACAGCTTAACGAATTTCCGAGCGCTGACTGACTTACTGTCCTCCTGCGCGGGGGGCCATGCTCTGCGCCTGGTTCTGCATGCTCTGTGCGTTCGCTCTCTTCACATTCAAGGCACCGGCATTTGAAGCAGCATTGTCATCAACTTCCACCCAACGACCACCCATATGGCTCCCCGTTTCCGCTGGAATCCAGACCATGTGCTTACCTGTTTTTTGCTGTGTGCTTGCTTGTCCCGCCGTCACCGGTTTCAGATCGAAGTTAAGTACCGTTGACTCGTCGGGCTTGGTCTTGGTATTGCTGATTGCCGTTTTCACCGCGCCATTCACTATCAGCGAAACGCGGTAAACGCCTGGTGGTAGACCTTGTGAAATGTAGCGACCCTTTGCATCCGTTTTTACCGTGTCGTACGTCTGTTTGCCATCTCTCGATGCAACCTGAACATTTGCGCCTTTAATCGGTTGACCTTTTGCGTCCTTCACGATCCCCTGAATGCTTGCCGGTCCAGCCCAGGCGGTCGCAGCGCAAAGCATCACCGCAATAACTCCTATCCGCAGTAATTTAATGAACATAGATGAATAAAGCATAATGATTCATTGGTTCCTACAGGAAATGGCGGGCGAAGTTCCCAAGAATTTCCAAACTTCTTTGCGAAGTGCGCGGAGGCCGGTCCACAGAGCCAGGGCGTGGCTACGGATTACAAGCGTTTTCTCAAAGCGGCTTCCCAATTATGACCCACGATGTAGGTCGCCGCTTCGTCGTAGCCATTTCGAAAATTACCAATTACGAACGGTAACTCTATCAATATTGGAAGCGGAATGTGCCTTTCCCCGGTCGTCGACTTCGACCCAATTACCGCCGAGATGGGTTCCGGTACGGCCCGGCACCCATACCATGTGCTTTCCGCCCTTTGCAACGTTACCTGCTTGCGAGTTTTGTTTGAGATCGAAATTTAGCTGAGTTGGTTTATCAGCCTTGGTCAGCGCATTCATGATCGACCCCTTGACCTCGCCCCTCAAAAGCAATGTTACCCGGTAAACGCCCGGTTGCAGTCCCTGTGAAACATAGTGGCCATTTGAACCGGTCTTAACTGTGTTGAGTATCTGTTTGCCGTCTCGCGATTCGATCCGAACGTCTGCGCCTTTAATCGGTTCACCTTCCGCATATTTGACAAACCCCTGAATGGACGCTGGCCCGTCCGATGTAGTCTTATTCGATCGCACACCGGCTTCCGATGCGCGGTCACGCACACTGGTCACGGCTCCCGGCTGCTCTGGAGACGCAGCGGCCGCGTCCGCTGTAATTTTGTTTGTGCGCAGACCGGTGTTCGATGCGCGATTATGCACACTGGTAGTCAATTTCTTCTCTGAGGGTGGAGCGGTCACTCGAACGTCCACGGTGCGCGCGTCGAAACCTCCCGGAGATATGTAATCTGGAACAGTCAATGGATTAAATGGAGTCTGTACGAGCACGCTAACGCCGATACTGCTTATCGATGTGGGGTGAGTTACATCCGTGAAAAGTACCTGATAGCGCTGGTACACGTCATTTCCGGGTTGTTTGTGGGCGGGAAGCCGAAAGGCGAGCTTGATCTTGAGCGCGTCAACAATTGACTGCGCGATTTCGTCTTGGAGTGCAAACGCACCGTCCAACTCGCGGTCATAAGTTTCCGTCCAAACGCGAAAACCGTTTCGCGCGTCAATCAGTTCGGCTGTCACGCGAACGCGGTTGCCTTGTCGCTGCAAACTTCCTTCAAGCACATTTCCAACGTTTAGTTTTTCTCCAATCTCTTTGGAGTCCTTTCCTTTCAATGAAAATGACGAAGCGCGGCCGACCACCCGCAAATCGTCAACCTGCGCCAACGTATGGAGAATCTCCTCGCTTATGCCGTCACACAAATATCCCTGATCTTTGGTCTGGCTAGAATCGTTAAATGGTCGAACCGCAATACTCCTGTCTGGCGGATTAAACTGCGTCACTCGGAAGAGTTCGTTGCGAAATAACCAAACCGCAGCTGCGCCCAAAAGGAGACCGGCAGTCGCCGCTCCAACCAATTTGGGGTTACGCTGCGACCAGCGCCAGATCCGTGCTGGAGGTGAAACCCGGCGGGCGACAATCGGACGGCCGGCGAGCCAGCGTTCCAGATCTGCTGCGAGATCTCCGGCGGACTGGTAGCGCGCTTTTGGATCACGTTCGAGACACCGTGCACAAATCGTCTCCAAATCCCGATCGAGCGATGGTGCCAGCGAGCGTAGTTTGGGCGCCTGCATTTCAGACGCTTGACGAATCACGGAAACCGGATTGGAGCCCAGGAACGGTGGACGTCCGGCAAGCACGTTGAACAGAACTGCGCCGAGACTGTAAATATCGGCAGCCGGGGTAAGATCGGCGGCCGCGCCGTCGGCCTGTTCGGGAGCAATGAAACCCGCGGTCCCGAACGTAGTCAGCGACCTTGTAAGATCGTTGTGCCCGTCCAGCAATTTTGCCAAACCGAAATCGCTAACAAGTGGCTCGCCGCGATCATTGAGTAGAATATTTCCCGGTTTGATATCGCGATGGAGAACTCCGCGGCTATGAGCGTATTCGACCGCGCGCGCGACCTTAGCCATCAGTTCTACACATTTCCGCGGTTCATCGCGGAGAGACGCAACGTTCTCGGACAAACTTCCCTTTTCCGCGAACTTCATGCTGAAAAACGGCAGGCCGTCCTCGCTTTCGCTCACTTCGTAAATCGGAAGGATGTTTGGGTGATCCAGACTGGCCACCGCCTGTGCTTCTCGTCGAAAACGCTGCAGCGCTCCCTGTGAATCAGCGCGATAACTAAGGACGCGTTTTACCGCGACGATCCGCCGCGAATGCCGTTGCCTGGCGCGATAAATTACTCCCATGCCGCCGTAACCGATCTGCTCGAGAATTTCATAATTTCCCAGGTGCCAAGGTTTGTCGCGTCCGTCCAACTCATCGAGTACGGTTTCGTATCCCGCCTTCGATACCTCGCCACGAGTTTCCAATCCGTTGCGCAGGAGGCAGCTCACGCAAACTCCAGTGTCGAGGCGGATCGTTGTTCCGCACTCCTCGCATTTTGCGTGCTCTTTGGTGGCGCCCGGAAGGGGATCGGAGCGTGGATCTGAATCTGTCATCATAATAACTCGGTTCCTGTAGCGAGCGACGCGCAAAGATATCGGATTTCATCGTCCACGTCGGCGGGGTTTTCTACCGTTTGCGCCACCTCGGCGCGCAGCAGGCTGCGGTAACGCTGGCGCATGTTGTGCAGCTGTTTTTTCACAGCCGTTTCTGCCATTCCTAGTTCTGCGGATAAACTGTTGTATGAAACTTCATCGCGTTCGTCTGTGAGATGGGAGCTTAATGCTTGGAAAAGCCAGAGCTTGCCTTTGCTCTCGCATTCTTCGCGCAGCTGTTGAAACGCGTGTTCCACAACGGTCGTCGCCCAGGTTAGGTCGAAGACTCGCTCCGGCGGCAATGACTCGAGTGCTTGAGCAGGGATCGATAATTGCGACGGCGCTTCCCGCATCCAATCGTCCCAGGAGATAAAGTCCACATCGCCGCCGCGTTTGCGCGCGTTTGTTTTCTCCGCGGCATTGATGAGAAAATTCTGGAGCGACCTCAACAAGAGCGAACGGAAGCGGCCGCGATTGCGATCGGCGTGTTGCAACCAATTGTTCCTCAGAATTGTCACAAAAAAATCCTGCGTGAGGTCCTGCGCGTCCTCAATTGAATGGCCGCGCGCCCGGACAAACGAGACGATGGGCCGCCAATACGTGCGGCAAAGCTCTGCCAGCGCTTCGCGAGCCTTTTGCTCTTCATTCCCCAGGTTGGCGGCTGAAAGGATCACGCTCCAGCGGGTGGTCACGAACTCGCGCGGTCCGCCTGCCCGCTCGTGGCCGTTCTTCCTGTTCACGAGTGAAGATTGTGGTTCTGTCTTATGCATACAAGCATAAAATGCCAGCTACACAGTGTACGACGGTATTCGCTCGCGGTTGCGCATTGAAAAAAATGAAAACTTGCCGGCGGAGGGGCTCGAACCCACACGATCTTGCGATCACTGGATTTTGAGTCCAGCGCGTCTGCCAATTCCGCCACGCCGGCGAGTTCGGGAACATACGCATTTTGCTTGTCGCGACGAGCATTTTGACTGACCAGCAACACAGGCTGGAAGCCGCTGTTCCAACGTCATTCAGAGCTCGTGAAGGAATTGCGATTTTCTGTTCTCGCAAGCCCCCAGGGTGATCGCATATGATTCGTTTATGAAAACGACAACTCTCCCGTTAAGAAACTTGATGAACCGCTCGCCTTTGCCCGCGTTCCTCATCATTCCATTCGTGCTCGCCTGCTTTGCGCTTTTGCCACAAGTACAATCGGTCAGTCCACCGCCAGACGGGTGCTACAATAATTTCACAACAGCGGAAGGCTGCGACGCACTCAATTCAGTCACCAACGGCTCTGGAAATACGGCACTTGGTTGGCGTTCGCTCTTTTTGGATAGCACTGGCAGCTCCAACACCGGTGTTGGCGGCGGAGCGCTGGCCCTCAACAACGCGGATTCCAATACCGCAGTGGGCGCAGCAGCGCTTTTGCTCAACACCACCGGCACACAGAACACGGCCGTTGGAACTGACGCGCTCGTCTTTAACGACAGCGGCAGCTTCAACACAGCCAATGGAGTGCTCGCGCTTTCTAGCCATACCACCGGAGACGACAACACAGCGGTCGGTAATCGCGCGCTGTTCAGCGACACCGGCGGAGACCACAACACAGCGGTCGGTAGTCATGCCCTCTTCTTTGGCGGAGGTACTGGCAACACGGCCAGTGGTTATCAAGCGCTGTACAGCGGCGGCGGCTTTAGCAACACGGCTGTCGGTGAAAGCGCACTCTATGGCAACACCAGCGGCTTCAATAACACGGCTGTCGGTGATAGCGCGCTCTCAAGCAACACCACCGGTCTCAACAACACGGCCAACGGTGTCGATGCGCTCCAGTTCAACACAACCGGCACCGGCAACACGGCAGTCGGTCTTAGTGCGCTCCAAGGCAGCACCAGCGGCTCCAGCAACATCGCATTGGGCCTCAACGCCGGTGCCAGTCTCACCACCGGCAGTAACAATATCGATATCGGCAACATTGGCGTTGCGGCCGAGGAGAACACCATCCGCATCGGCGACCCAGCAGTTCATACCGCCATCTTTGTCGCCGGCATCAACGGCGTATCGGTCACAGGGTCAAGAATTGTTGTAAGCAGCAGCGGTCAACTTGGCGTAGCACCTTCCTCGCAACGTTTCAAGGAAGCCATTAAACCGATGGGCAAAGCAAGCGAAGCGATCCTCGCGCTGAAGCCTGTTACTTTCTGTTACAAGAAGGAGATTGATCCAGAAGGTATCCCGCAGTTTGGCCTGGTGGCCGAACAAGTGGAAAAGGTGAATCCCGATCTAATAGCCCGTGACGAGCAAGGCAAGCCTTTTACGGTTCGCTACGAAGCCGTGAACGCGATGTTGCTCAACGAGTTTCTCAAAGAACACCAAAAAAATGAGGAGCAGGAAGCGATGATTGCGCGACTGGAGAACCAAGTTAAAGCATTGGCTGTAGGCCTTCAGAAAGTGAGCGCGCAACTTGAACTGAGCAAACCTGCACTGCAAACGGTTCTGAACGATCAGTAAAGCTGCCGAGACTGCGGACATGGGGGCGATTTCAAAGGGTCGTGATCGTTGCGGTCTTTGATATCAGTGGACGGTGACGGTCACCGAGCGATTACTCCGGCCATATTGGTTAGTCGCGTAGAGCTTGTAGGTGGTGGTAACCGTCGGTTGTACCACTGCACTAGTTTCACGCACCGGTCCCACTTCTGGCGAGACGATGGTGTAGATCGAGTTCGTCACGTTCCAGGAAAGCGTGGAGGACTGTCCAGCCATGATCGTCGGAGGGTCCGCCGTGAAGCTGGATACGACCGGCGAAGGCCCGGTTGGAATATTATCCGGCGTGTACACTGGTCCCATCAAGACAACCTCAAAGTCCGAAGCGCTTAGCGTTTTGAGCTGATCAAGCTCGCTGTTATTCCAGCGTTCGTCTGGCGCGCCGCTGATGAACATTGCCCCGCCGTTATCGGCTACGATCAATCCATACTGCTTTAACGCCGTCAGGATCACCTGGTCGTTAGGCGAAAAACCCGAAATATCAACGCCAGCCTTTAGCCGCATCCGCATCCCCATCGGCGGCGCGTTCTGGCTCGTCTCCGACGAGGCCCAATGCGACGCCGGAGGAGTAAACGCTTCCCTTGTTACCGGCACCGTGACACGAATGGCGTGGATAATCGCACCGTCAAAGACTTCGTCATAACGCACCAGCCCTGGAAAAATCGGCAACCCAGCTGCATCGGCCGAGGTCCAGGTATAAGGGCGCTGCTCATCAGTTGTCATGTCCCAGATCGCGGTGGAGTCAGCTTGCCAGGCACCGTTCCGTTTGAAAGCTCGGTAGAGTTCGTAGATCCAGCAACCATTGCGATCTAACACCAAAACATGGCGGTCGCCATCATCCGGATTTGGATAGCCCTCTATCAAAGCATTGGGCGGAACAGGCATCGGGCCAGGATCAGACTCAGTCCTGTAGGCGACAATCCTGATTGGAACCTTTGGCTGGGTCGTGGTGTCCACCACCTGGTATGGAATACCAATCGTGCTTCCGGCATAGAGGCCTGCGCCGAAGTCGGGATGCAGCGGAGAGCTAGCTCCGATAAAGGCAATGATGTTATCCGAGTTCGGATCGACCGGCATCGAAGAAATATCTGTGTTCCAGGCGTTGTCGGCGGGAAAGGGGATGAATCCATTTAGGTCCGCGCCGCGACCGGTATCCATGCCCGCGCATGTCCCGCTCTGGGCAAAAATCTCGCTTGAGAGTGAGAGCAAGGAAAGACTGATCAGAATAATGAGCTTTCGTGTTTTCATAAACGGAGATTGCGTTTGCATCTAAAGACGGAGTTGTAGCGCGAAACGAAAGGAAATCACACACTAACGGTTGTGTATCCTTAAGACAGTGTTCTTAAGAAATCGCCGTCGTTTTTGTCAAGAGTTTTCGAATCCAACCAAGAAATTCTGGGAATCGTCGTCGCTGTGACAACCTCAGCACAGCCGGATCGGTTTTGCACTGGCTATCAGCTCTCGATTACGAGGAGTCTGGGTTGCTGACGCGCATTACCTGGAGACGACTACAGTGTGGCGTCCGGCTCGCGCAAACTAGGCGGGGGACCGAAGATTTCGTGCAGGATGATTGCCTTGCGCAAGCCAGATTTCGATCCGAGTAAACTGGAGATGTCGGTTTTCAAATCTGGTCTGTTGATGATTGGCTGAGTAGCCGTTGCGTAAACTTCGACAGACGTTTGGACGTTTGATTGCTGCTGGACCTCAAGGGGTACAGCGCTCTCGTGCACCTCGAAGGCCGGCGCCGCCGCAGCGGGTACTGGTGGCGGAAAGGTCTGCTCCACATGTCTCGGCTGTTCAGGTCGAGGACTTTCTGTTTGAGTGGCCTTTGGTTTCTGGCGTTGTTCGCGAGGCAATCTCCATGGGCGTGTTATTACCGGAGGCGGTTGGACTGGCGCCAAGCGTCGAGGAGGAATATCGGTGCGAGGCGCAATGGGCGGCGGCGGAGTTGAGCTTGGCGGCTGACCGAGTGCGTCGAGAAATTTGCGGATCCGATCTGTGTCCGACTCTGCCGGCGCGCGTGAGACTTGTGTCGGTCTGGGTGGTATCGGTGGTGTCGATGTTTTATCCGGCTGTTTTTTGCCTGCCTTGGTCATTGCCTTCGAGAGCAGCTGAAACAGCGCCGCGATGCCAATCAGCAGGATGAAAAGAAGATTATCGAGACTCGCGACTTTCACAGGTTAACAATGTAATGATGTAATGACGTAAAGGCTCCTCGAATCACGTTGCGTCAGCGCGCGGCTTGTCTCCGCCGGCAATGGATTCTCGCATCGATGTATCGGCCTGGACATTTCTCATCCTGTAATAATCCATGATGCCAAGATGGCCCGCGCGAAATGCCTCAGCCATCGCCTGTGGCACGAGGGCCTCTGCTTCGACTACTTTCGCTCGCATTTCCTGTGTTTTTGCTCGCATCTCCTGCTCGACAGCAACCGCTGCCGCGCGCCGCACCTCGGCTTTTGCTTGGGCGACGCGCTTGTCTGCCTCGGCTTGTTCGGTCTGCAATTTGGCGCCGATGTTATCGCCCACGTCCACGTCGGCGATGTCAATGGAAAGAATTTCGAACGCAGTATTGCTGTCGAGGCCCTTGGCGAGAACCGTCTTTGAGATGCGATCTGGATTTTCCAGCACTTCCTTGTAGGATTGCGCCGATCCGATCGCGCTCACGATGCCTTCGCCAACCCGCGCGATGATGGTTTCTTCAGTCGCGCCACCGACGAATCGGTCGAGATGTGAGCGGACGGTCACTCGCGCTTTGACTTTTACGCCGATACCATCCTGTGCCACGCCGTCGATTGTTGAACGGCCCATTGCCGGATTTGGCGCATCAATGACTTTGGGATTGATGCTCGTGCGCACCGCTTCGAGGACAGTCTTGCCAGTGCCCTTGGTCGCAAGATCGATCGCGCATGCACGATTGAAATCGAGCGTAATGCCAGCTTTATCGGCAGCAATCAACGCCAGAACCACGTGGCTTACGTCGCCGCCTGCCAGATAATGTGCTTCCAGCGGATCGCTGCGAACGTCGAGACCAGCTTTCACAGCCGTGATTCGATTATCAACGATTAACCCGACCGGTACCTTTCGCAGGCGCATGCCGACCATTTTGCCAAGGCTCACCGGCGCATTGGCGATGCGTGCGCGCAGCCAAAGACCGAAGAAATTAAAGAG
>Ga0126381_100010500_pt1 | contig 10426 bp, 10 predicted proteins | sample PanSoiMetPlot_28_FD_96465 | JGI IMG/M metagenome (GOLD analysis project Ga0126381, IMG submission 96465) | Tropical forest soil microbial communities from Panama - MetaG Plot_28 | ecosystem: Environmental > Terrestrial > Soil > Tropical forest > Bulk soil | place: Panama | collected 2016-02-17 | reverse complement strand
GGATGTGCGAGCAGAAATTCCAATTCGCCTTTCCTTCGCCTGAACATTAGCAAACCGGCGCTAATGCGACTTCGCGCTGGTGTGGAACTTGCGGACACAATCTTACTTTACGCCGCTTGGCCGTGGCGCGACAGGCATCACGTCTTTTTTCAGACCCAAAAGATGAAATGTGTACGTGAACACTATATAGCCAAACAGATCGTGCTTCGGACCGTTGTTCACATAAAGCGCGGGATTGAACTGGAAATCGGGCGTGACGTTGCAGGTGAAACCGATCGTCGATGAGTTCTCAGAACCGCTTTGCCAATCGACTTGGACCCGCCATCTCTCATTGAAATCGTAAGCATAGCCGAGGATTGCTTCATTTTTGTAGCCGGCGTGAATAGCTCCAGCGCAGATTTTGTGGTGTTCTCCCCAATAGCCGGCCTCGATAAAGGGTTGAGGATCTACATCAAGGTGTGGCGACCAATTTATGAAACCGATGGAAAGAAGATAGGGCTCTTTCCTTAATAGACCGATCTCCGTGCCGAAGATCCATTCATCAGGTTGGAATCCGCGAAATACCGCTACCTCTCCCCATTGCGTCAAGCCCAGCTCGGCTTGCAACTGATACGGATTCGCAATCCGCTTGTCCTGAATTTGAAAACTCAGCGAGAGATCCCCTTCCGATTCCAAATCAGGCGTGACGATTTGGCTTAGTCCTTTTGTCGTCCCGAAGGATGAAGACCTGGTCAAAAGAAAAACGATCACCGCCAGGATAATCGTCATAACGCGGATTGGCTCTCTCCTCACCGCCCATTTTTGCAAAGCGCTCGACATTTTGCCGCGAGTAAAGCGGGTGCTCAGAAATTTGTCGATACTTGGCTTAAACGTTTCTGGATTGAATGCACGCCGTGCGATTCTAAGATTGCGATAATGCGCGTGCTTGCGATCGACGCCTCTTTGCGTAACACCGGTGTAGCGATTGTCGATGCGCTTAACGGCAGGCCGCAGCCGGTGTATTTCGGGACCATTCACAACGCAAGCTCGATGCGTTCGTCGTCCTGTCTGGTGGCGATTCGTGATCGGCTTGCCGAATTAATTCGCCAGCACGAACCAGATTGTTGCGCACTCGAGGCCGTCATTTACGTGCAAAGCTATAAAACGGCGATTATTCTCGGCGCCGCCCGCGGCGCCGCGATCCTGGCTGCCGCCGAAAACGGATTACCGGTTTTCGAATATTCGCCGAGACGCATTAAACAATCGACCGTCGGGCGCGGTGCAGCCGGAAAAAACCAGGTGGCGTTCATGGTGCGCGCCCTTCTCGGCCTGACGGAAACACCGGATGCCGACGCAGCGGACGCACTGGCCATCGCTCTCACGCATTTGCGGATGCAGGAAACGGCCGCATTGGGAATTGGCAGCCGCACTCAAATATAATGGGTGCCGATTGAACCCATGGCCACGGACCGAACGGGAAAGCGACCGCCGGAAATTCTACAATCGTATGATTCTCGTAAACTGTGACTCTCCGCCTGTCGCAATCATGTTCACGCAAACGCCTCTACAACGTTTGCCGCCCAAGAAAGCGGCCACTACAATTGCCGAATGAGAACCGGGAAGTGGAAAACGATTTCAAGCGAGCAGCACTTCGCGAACGCGAACCTCGAAGTTGTGACGGATCGTGTGCAGACACCCGCGAGACCGGAGCCGCGCGCGTGGACAATCGTGCATCGCAAAGCAGCGGTTGTGGTCGCACCGATGACACGCGACGGCAAGATCGTTCTCATTCACCAGGAGCGGATCCCAATCCGGAAGGCGATTTGGGAAATGCCGTCGGGTCAGGTCGATGATTCCAATGCCGATGAGGAGAAAATAAAAGACGCATCTTTGCGCGAACTTCGGGAGGAGACCGGTTATGAATTAGCCTCAGACGGCCACCTTATCTCATTAGGCCATTATTTCTCATCGCCTGGATTTACCGATGAGCGAGGTTATCTCTTCCTGGCGCGTCCAGTTCAGACATGCGAAGAGGGTTCGCACCACGATGAAGGTGAATCTATTCTCGACTGCCGCGAATTTACTCTCGAAGAGATTCGTCTAATGATCGCGGAAAACGACATTTGCGACGCCAACACGCTGGGCATTTGCGCAACGCTCGCCGCCCGCGGGCATTTGTCGCTTGCATCGCACTGACTTTTCGGTCCGATGGCGCTGCGCGACATTTTCAAATTTCGTGACCCGCCGGAGAGCGAAACCTCCAAACCATTCCTGGAGCATCTGGAAGATCTGCGCTGGACCATCGTGAAAATGGCTCTGACTCTCGGGATCGCTATGATTGTCTGTTTCGCATTTCGGGGGACCCTCGTCCGCGTCATGCAGGCACCGCTCCATAATCTCGGGTCGCAAATCGCCACGCTCAAGGCGCTTGGCATCACAGATTCGATTGTCATTTCATTTCACCTGGCGTTTTACGCCGGGATCGTTCTCTCCTTCCCGTTGCTTCTCTATTTTCTCGCGGAATTTGTCTTGCCCGCTCTCACCGCTGTGGAGAGACGATTTTTGTTTCCAGCGATCGGCGTCAGTTTCGCACTATTTCTTATCGGCGTGCTGGTTTGCTATTTTTGGTTACTACCTAAAACGATTCTCTTTTTCTTTCGCGACACCGAATCGCTTGGCTGGGCGCCTACTTGGACGGTGCAGCAGTATTACTCCTTCGTGACACGATTCACGATCGGCTTCGGCCTGGCTTTTGAATTGCCGGTAGTCGTACTGGCGCTGGTCCGATTTGGATTGATCACTTATCGGTTCATGGCGCGCACTCGTCCCTATGCCGTCGTGCTCATTTTTGTTCTGGCGACTATCATCACGCCCACGCCTGATATTCTAACCTTGGTCGCCATGGCATTCCCGATGTGCCTTCTCTACGAAAGCTGCATCTGGATTGCATGGATGATGGAGCGCCGAGCAGCGAAACAGACGGCTAGTTAATCTCGTGGAGCATCCGACTCACGATTTCTTCTTTAGCATATTTGCGTTCCTGCTGGGCGCCGCGGTCGGCTCATTTCTGAATGTTTGCATTTATCGCTGGCCGGTCGATCTCTCAATCAATCGGCCGCGTCGTTCGTTTTGCCCGGCGTGCAAACAGCCAATTCCGTGGTATCAGAATCTTCCGTTGGTGAGCTGGCTGGTGCTTGGCGGCCGCTGCGCAAACTGCGACACGAGGATTTCGTTTCGCTATTTCGCGGTCGAACTCGTCACCGCGCTGTTTTTTCTTGCGATTTGGCAAAGATTTCCGTGGCCGGTAGCGATCGCGTACTGGATTTTCGTTTCGTTTCTGATCATCGGGACGTTTATCGATTTCGAGCATCTAATAATTCCGGACCGCGTGACAATCGGCGGAATGATTGCCGGCGTTGCTTGCAGCGTGATCGTTCCTGCTTTGATGGAAACAGATTCGCGCGTGGCAGCCGGTATTCGTGCCGCGCTGGCCGCGGCGCTGGGCTACGTGATTCTTTGGATCGTTTTGGAAGCGGGAAAAATCGCTTTCGGCAGAAAACGAGTTCAATTTGACTCGCCCACGGCGTTCACATGGACAAAGCGTGGCGACGACGCGGATTTTGTCGTCGGCACCGAAGAGAGTCTTTGGAGCGAATACTTTGCCCGTGAAAACGATCGCCTGCTGCTTCAGTGTGATGAGGTTACAATCGATCGTCACGAATACGGAAGCGTGACGCTCGCTTTCCGTTATGATCGAGTCGATGTCGACGGTCGAGTGCTGATGCTCGATGATGTAACGCACATTTCCGGCATCACGCGCCAACTGGTAATTCCGCGCGAGGCAATGGGACGCGGCGATTTGAAATTTCTTGCCGCCATTGGGGCATTTCTCGGCTGGCGTGCGGTGTTATTCAGCCTTTTCGCCGGGTCACTCCTCGGTTCGATTATTGGCTTGATTACGCTTGTTGTTGGAAGACCTGTTTGGTCCGCCAAATTACCTTTTGGACCTTACCTGGCGTTCGGCGCAGTTGTGTGGATGTTTTTCGGCGAGGTTGTTCTGCACTGGTACGGCACACTGCTCGGCCGCTAGCACCGTGGCCGCAGTATATGAACTCGCCACCAGATCGATTACATCACAAAAGGGCGGAAGAGCCCGCGCCGGGGTTGAAGCAACTCTGGCGAAACGCAGATGGGCGCCGGGCTACTACGGAAAAAGAAATGCCGGCTGGCGCGAACTCAGCGAGGACCACTGCGCAGGCACGATTGTTTGTGCCACCTAAATGATCTTCAGCAACGCCCGCTTGATTTTTTCCGACGAAATTCGCGATGGTCTCGAACTCGTCGTCGAGGAGGGAAAAATCGCCGCGATTCGCGAGCAGACCACCCGCAGCAAAGACGAGATCATCGATATTGACGGAAATTATCTTGCGCCTGGTTTCATCGATGTCCATGTACACGGTGCGGTTGGACGCGATACTATGGAAGCGTCTGTTCAAGGGTTTCGCGAGATTTGTAATTTCCACGCGAGCGGGGGCACAACGTCGCTTCTGCTTACCACAGCGACAGCGCCGCTCGACGAAATAGTCAACGTCATCAGAAGGGTTCGGGATTGTCGTTCTCACATTCGTGCGATTGCCGGTGTTCATGTGGAAGGCCCTTTCATTTCAAAAGAGAAGTCAGGCGCGCAGCGTACGGAGTTCCTTCAAGCCCCGTCAGCTGCCGCTGTACGGCAACTCCTTGAACACGCGGACGTAATCAAACGTATAACGATTGCGCCCGAACTGCCGGGAGCATTCGATGCCATAACGGCTTTTCACTCGCGCACAATCAGCGTGAGCGGCGGACATAGTGATGCCTGGGATGAGGAGGCCAAGGCTGCATTCGACTGCGGGATGCGAAGTGTGACGCACACATTTAATTGCATGTCGAGCGCGCGCCGTCGCGGTATTTATCGGATCGCAGGTTTGCTCGAGTTTGCGTTAGGCGAACCAGACATCAGTTGCGAACTAATTGCCGACGGCCGTCACGTCGCGCCAACGCTGATGAGAATGTTATATCGCGCAAAAGGCCGGCACAGAATTTGTCTCGTCACTGATGCAACCGCAGGCGCCGGATTGCCGAATGGATCGCGGTTCTCGTTTCTTGGCAAGGACTGCATAGTCGAAGGCGGAGTCTGTCTCTTGGCTGACGGTTCAAGGCTCGCAGGCAGCGCCGCCCGCATGATCGACCTCGTCCGTATCATGGTGCAGGAGGTAAATATTCCATTGCACGAAGCTGTCGCGATGGCGACACAAAATCCTGCACGCGCGATTGGACTCCAAAACAAAGGCTGTCTGAGCGTCGGCGTAGATGCGGATTTTGCCGTTCTTTCACCACAGTTGGATCTAGTGCGAACGTTTGCGTGCGGCCAGGAAAATTAGGGTCATTGAGACTGTGGCTCCAGCCCGGCGTCTTCCTCCTTGGAAACTCAAGGCACCTTAACGGCTTCGCTTTTTCACCAAACCGTGGCAACCACTCGCGTCGCCGGGTGCTCCTCCACGGAAATCTAAAGCCACGCTGTTAATAAGAACAGGATCATAACCTCATCAGAAATTCGGCGATATCGAGTGCTGCGCGGGGGCGGCTTAGTCTGCTCATATTCATTGCCCATTCACGCCATTGTTTTGCATTGTGCTCGAACGCTCGCTGCACATGCTCGACAACTTCTCGCGGTGAGTGGGCGATCACGCCGGAATTCGTTTCAGCGATCAATCGAGCGTTTCCTTCCTCCTGCCCAGCGACGACGTGATTGATAATCATGGGACACTTAGCGGCGATAGTTTCCTGGACCGTTGCACCTCCGGCTTTTCCGATGAGCAAATGGTTTTCGTGCATCAGTCGGGGAAGTTGGTCCGTCCAACCGATAATTCTTATTGGATGAGGATTGGCGGCCGCTTCGATTGGCCTGCGGAGTTCATCAGCGCGGCCGATCGTGACGGTCAGATCCAGATTAAGTTTCGCGAGCATCTGCACCAGTTTCGGCGCCTCACGTTTGGCGGCATTAATCATGTATAGAACCCGCCGACTGGAGTTGCTGCAAGGCAGCGGCCGGTCATCAGGGAGATCTGCAAATTTCGGGCTGACAGGAAAACCGAATACCTTGATTCCTTCGGGCGCAACGCCGCCGCTCTGCAGCACGTTTGCGCTTTGCTGATTTGCAACAAGGAAATAGTCGGCAGCGCAGTTGTACCACGCTGCGTTGATGGTGATAGAATCGGTGACGACGACAATATTCTTGCAACCGGAAGAGGTTCGTGGGTCTTCCGTTAGGATTCGTTGAAGCACATTGCAATAGACTGGAAACGTATAAACCACCACGTTGGGACGAAAACGGTCGAGCAACGCCGCGAAATGCGTCTTCAGGCGGAGCAATCGCGCGAACTCCCGATCGAGATCCTTGTCCCGATCGAACCATCGGTAAACCGTGCCCCAAGCCGGCGATGCGAAATTGACCAGCGCCAGGTAAGCTCTCCGAACGAGCTCGTTCAGCAGCCCATAGGATTCGGCCAACAAATCGCGCAATTCGACTTCGGCCTGATCCGGTGCAACACGTGCGAGGCCGTCACGTATCCCTCTCGCCGCACTATTGTGGCCTTCTCCGAAACTGGCAGTCAGAATCAAGATTCTCTTCTTCATTGGTCGTTAGGCGATACAGGCTACGATCAAGCGCAGAAGCAGATGCAAGTCACTCAGGAAAGTCCCGCGATTGCGGGAGAGTTTAATGGATATTTGTACCTGGCAAAGTAAACTCGTCCGGCGATGAAATATCTCAGATTAATTTGGCGAGTTGTGCGCCGACTAGTGTGGGAAACCGCGACGGATAACACGACCGGGTTGGCAGCACAGATGGCGTATCTGCTTCTTTTCGCGCTCGCGCCCGGCACTCTCTTTTTCTGGCATCTGCTGGGGTTGTTTGGCACGGATCCGACCAAGTTGCACCGGATGTTCATTCTTCTGGAGAGTTTCATGCCGCCGGATCGAAAAGTGCAGGACATCCTGGACTCTGCCATGGCCAGTGTCGTGGTGACAGGCTCGAGCGGGCTGCTTGCGAACGCCGGCATCATCCTTGGAATTTATTTCGGGACTATTTTCATTGCCACAGTTTCACGCGCGCTGAGCCACATGCACGGAGTCCGCGAAGATCGCCATTGGTGGTCAAAGTATATTATCTCATTTTTCATGCTATTTTGGTTTGGGATCGTAATTGTGTTTAGCTTTAACGCTGTCGTTTTCGGCGAAAAGCTGGCAGGCATTGCTGAAGTAAATTGGCAACTTTCATTTCCACTCCAAGCGTGGATCGCCAGACTGAATCTGCCGTTAACTGCCGTGGCTTTGGTTGGGCTCGCTCTTGCACTTTATCTTTTCACGCCAGAAAACTATTTGACCGTTCGACAGGCGCTACCGGGGGCAATTTTCTTCGCGATCGGCTGGATCGTGGCGACGAAAGTTTTCCAGTTTTACGTTGGAAGGTATGATCGTTACAACCCGACTTATCTGGCGTTGGCGTCAATCATCGTTCTGCTCACTTGGATGTACCTGACTTGTCTCCTGCTGTTGCTGGGAGGCAAATTGAACGCAATCATTCGGCGCGAACGTGAGACAATGCGGACGGTTGTGCCTCTCACGCCCGCACCCGCCGGGGCGGGCTGAGACAAGTGCAAAATGCAACACAAAAGAAGATCGCGGATCCCCGTGACTCGTCTGACTTCTGTAACTGTTGTAAATTTTTTCACAAATCACTGCTCTAGGCGTTGATCGCGTCGCGCGGTCTGTTACTCTCCGTCGCAGTGCTGCGCTTTCGCATTTGGCTCGTAATTGCACTCGCGTTGGGCGCAACAATCGCCGGTCTTCTTCGCGCGCAAGTCAATGAACACCGCCAGCGCGATGAATCCGAGGAAACCGAATCACGGGCGGCCTTATCTCCAAAACCAAAGAAATCTCCAACCCCGGTTGGGAAAGCAAAGGCGGCAACTCACACACCGAGTCCTTCGCCAAAAATGAACCGGCGCCATACACCAACGCCGAAACCAAAAACGGCGAAAAAGAAATCCAACGAGAAAGAAGAATCCGAGAAAACAAAGAAAACTGCGAAATCAAAGTCAAATCGAGAAGAAGAGGCGCCAATACCTGAAAAAACGCCTTCCCCGCGCTTGAAAGAAGAGCGCGCAGCGTCAGAAGGTGACGCCCCGCCGCCGCGGGCAGTCGCTGCTTCAACGTCAACACCTGTGCCGCAGCCAAACAGCGCGCCGACCGTTTCAGCGGGGGGGCAGGCTCAGGTCGTCATCGAAAAATCCGGCATCGAGGAGGACCAGGGCTTCGAACCGGCGCCATCACCGCCGCCGCGCCGCGGATTCTGGCCATGGAGTCGTCCCGTCAGTTACCGTTACCTAACAAGTTCTGTCATCGAAGCAATCCGGCGTGCGCCCGTGAAACGACGTCGCTGGCAGTTCATCGTCGTGCATAACAGCGGTACTCGGCAGGGTAACGCGCGTGTATTTGATTATTATCACCGGCATGTTCGCCGGATGCAGAACGGGCTTGCGTATCATTTCGTGATCGGCAACGGCACATCGACCGGCAATGGCCAGATCGAAATCGGCGATCGCTGGCGGCGTCAGATTAACGGCGGCCACGTGCACAGCGATTATCTGAATAATATCTCACTCGGTATTTGTCTGGTAGGCGATTTCAATCGAGATCAGCCGACGCGCGCACAGCTCGATGCATGCGAAGAACTCGTCCGCTATTTACGACAGCGCTGTGGCGGCACCGGACGAGGCGCCATTCCTGTAAAGCCACATCGCGAAATGAACCCACCGCGCTGGCCGACTGATTGCCCGGGGGACGATTTTCCCTACTCTTGGTTCCGTAAATTCTGAGAGTTCTCCTGCGTCTCTTCTGCCAACTACTTGCGGATGGCCACGATTAGGTTCGCTTCCCTGTAATTCCAGCGGTAACCGAATCCAAAATCGAGCGGCGGCGGATTGGCTTGTTCGAAGAGTTCGCGCAGCCGGGGCTGATAATGTTGTTTGAAGAGTTCGATCGGACCAAGATAAACACCGAAGAAGCGCACGTTCCACTTGTTCGGATCGAAGTAGGCGAGCGGTACTCCCGAATCGTCCTGCCCAATTAGGTTGCTGTGGTCGAGAACGAAGTTCCGGATAGTTGCGAAACCATTCTCGAACAGCAAATAGGACGATGATTTGAGAAGGCTCGCGCCGGTTCCGAGGTGCTGACAAAATTTCAGAAAACCGGGACTTCCCTTGACTCCGCTATCCGAAATATCGGTCGTGAAATAGTACACCGTTTGTGAATCGCCAGATTGATTATCCGTATAACGGATCCGCACTCCGGGACTGCCGCCGCGGGCGCCCTCCTGAAAAGCGGCGTTGGCATTGAGCCCGCCGAACGTCACGTTGGTGATCGATTTATCCGCGCGCGCGATAAACGCGTAAAGAATCGGCAGCACCCCATTGAGGTTCTGTTCGTGCAGATCAACTTTCATGTCCTTGGTGATAAAATACGTGGTATTCAGCGAAGACTTCATCGCGTTCTCCAGGTTTCCGAGTGCGCCGGATAGGTTCGCGATACGCAACGGATCCGGCGGCGGTCCGAGGGATTCCTTTCCGCAAAGCACATATACTGCAGCTTTTGGAAAAAACTGGTCCGCGTATAAGACGTCGGGCCCGCTGAACATATAGAACACGACGGGCATGGGCTGCAGAGATTCGGGAAGATAGGTCTTCTGCCACGCGTGCAGTTTCTGAAGTTGTCGAAGATTCAGCCTTGAAAATTGCTCTTCAAAAAATGCAGCATGCGCCTGCCACGCTGGATCGCGCATTAGTGGCGCGAGCGGGGAGTTCGCTGGCACAGGCATTCCGGCGAGAAAGCGCGCGACATCATTCGGCCCGGTATTTACGGCGATCGCACGAGGTGCAACTTCGGCATTCTCTTGGGCGTAGAAGCTAATGGGAGTTAAAAAGCCTACGATCAGAGATAACCCAGCGCAGATTTTCCACGCTGTACTCCGCTTCCCAAGTCGAAACAGATTGCTTCCGAAGCATTGCGATTTCATGGCAAACTGTGACGCCGTTTTCGTGCGCAAAAATAAAGCAGCAGACCCACGAGCGCAGTGGCGAGTCCCGCCAGCGATTGGCTCGTTTTCCAAAGCAATAAATAAACCATCATCCATACGGTGATGATAGAGAATATAACCGGCGGCAACGGATAGGCGCGCACGCGATACGGCCGGGGAATCTCAGGACGATTCGCGCGCAGCAGAATCAGACCGAGCACGGCAAGCAGGGAACATAACAACAAACTGAACTGCGTATATTGCACCACGCTTTGAAAGCTGCGCGTGAGCAGCAGCAAGTTCACGATAAGCAACTGAAGCATAATGGCGTTG
>Ga0126381_100010499_pt1 | contig 10426 bp, 10 predicted proteins | sample PanSoiMetPlot_28_FD_96465 | JGI IMG/M metagenome (GOLD analysis project Ga0126381, IMG submission 96465) | Tropical forest soil microbial communities from Panama - MetaG Plot_28 | ecosystem: Environmental > Terrestrial > Soil > Tropical forest > Bulk soil | place: Panama | collected 2016-02-17 | reverse complement strand
CCGACGTTGTGCCCGGCCCGGCCGACCCGCTGCAGGCCGCTGGCCACCGATGGTGGCGACTCGACCTGGATTACCAGGTCGACCGCGCCCATGTCGATGCCGAGCTCCAGGCTGGAGGTGGCGACCACGGCGGGCAGCTTGCCGGCCTTGAGCGCCTCTTCGATCTCGCTGCGCTCCTGCCGGGAAACCGAGCCGTGGTGGGCCCGCGCGATGACCAGGTTCTCGCTCTGTTGCCCATCACTGGCGGCTCGTTCGGCGGCGAGCTCGTTGAGCCGGCCGCACAGCCGTTCGGCCAGCCGCCTGGAGTTAGCGAACACGATCGTGGACCGGTGCTCTTGGATCAGGTCGAGCACCTTTTCCTCGACGTGCGGCCAGATGGACCGGCGCCGCACCGGGTCGTCATCGTCGTCGCTGGCCAGCCCTTGCGCGGTCTCCAGGTCGGTCATGTCCTCGACCGGGACAACGACCTCGAGTTCGATGCGCTTGGCGCTGACCGGCTGCACCACGGTGACCTGGCGCGCGCCGCCAAGGAACGTCGCGACCTCCTCCGGTGGCCGCACTGTCGCGGACAGCCCGATCCGCTGCGCACGCTCCCCGCCCTTGAGCGCGTCGAGCCGTTCGAGCGACAGCGCCAGGTGCGCGCCTCGCTTGTTGCCCGCCACCGCGTGCACCTCGTCCACGATGACGGTCTCAACCGAGCGCAGCGTTTCCCGCGCCTGGGAGGTGAGCAGCAGGAACAGCGATTCCGGCGTGGTGATCAGGATGTCTGGCGGCTTGCCCGCCAGTTTGCGCCGCTCTTCGACAGCGGTGTCGCCTGTCCGCACCGCGACACCGATGTCCGGCTCTGGCAGCCCGAGCCGGTGCGCCGCATGCTTGATCCCGGTCAGCGGCGAGCGCAGGTTCCGCTCGATGTCCACCGCGAGCGCCTTCAGCGGCGAGACGTACAGCACCCGGCAGCGCTGCTTCGGGTCGGCGGGCCGGGGTGCCGCGGCGAGCTTGTCGATCGCCCACAGGAACGCCGCCAGCGTCTTGCCCGACCCGGTCGGCGCGATGACCAGCGTGTCCTCACCCTTGCCTATCGCCCGCCACGCCTGCGCCTGTGCCTGGGTGGGCACGGCGAAAGCGCCCTCGAACCACGCCCGCGTCGCTGGCGAGAACCCGTCGAGGGCTTCGGCGCTGCTCACCGGCTGCCCTGCCATCCCTCCATAGTGCCCCCACCCAGTGACATTCCGTCCATCGTCAACTCCCCCGACTGACGAGCTGCTGGTGGGCAGGCCAGGTCAGCTGCGGACCGGTCCAGATTCGCGCGTCGTCAGCGCAACGACGTGAACGCCGCCCGCATCTCGGTCGCGAACAGCTCGGGCTCTTCCCAGGCGCCGAAGTGGCCGCCCCTGTCGACCTCGTTGAAGTAGGTGACGTCGGGGTACGTTTTTTCGACCCAGCTGCGCGGCGTCCGCCAGATCTCGCCGGGAAACGTGGTGAAACCAACCGGGAGCTTGACCTCGGGACGAGGGTGCCCGGCCGCATGAGCCGCGGCTTGTGTGTTCTCCCAGTACGACCTGGCGGCGGACGCCCCAGTGCTGGTCAGCCAGTACAGCGTGATGTTGTCGACCACCGTGTCCCGGGTCAGGCCGCCAGCGGGTTGCCCGTCGACAAATGCGCGCGAGATCTTGTAGTAGCTGTCGGTGTCGTGGTCGAGCATCCAGGCCGCTAGGGCGACGGGCGAATCCAGCAGGCCGTAACCGATCGTCTGCGGCCGGGTGTTCTGCTCGATCAGGTAGCCGTTGCCGCTAGTCCTGAAGGTGGCGATCGCGTCGAGCGCCGCGCGTTCCTGCGCGGAGGGGTCGGCCGACGGGTAGCCGCCGGCCAGCCCCGCCACGAGCAGGTTCATGTGGATCCCGAGCAGCCCGTCGGGTGCCTGGCGGCCCATCGCGTCGGTGACGGCGGCGCCCACGTCGCCGCCCTGGGCGACATAGTGGGTGTAGCCGAGGCGGTGCATCAGCTCCGCCCATGCCGCCGCGACGCGGCCGACGTTCCAGCCGGCTTCGGTCGGCTCGCCGGAGAAGCCGTAGCCGGGCAAAGAGGGCAGCACCAGGTCGAACGCGTCCTCCGCGCGCCCGCCGTGCGCGGTCGGGTCCGTCAGCGGGCCGACGACCCCGAGCAGTTCGATCACCGAACCGGGCCAGCCGTGCGTGATGATCAGCGGCAACGCGTTCTGGTGCCGGGACTTGACGTGAATGAAGTGGATGTCGACCCCGTCGATCTCGGTTTTGTGCTGCGGCAGCGCGTTCAGTCTTGCCTCGCACGCACGCCAGTCGTAATCCGTCGTCCAGTAGCGGGCGAGCTCCTGAATCGTCGTCAGCTGTACGCCCTGAGACCGGTCCGCGACGAGCTCCCGAGACGGCCAGCGCGTGGCCGCGATGCGCTGCCTGAGGTCGGCGATCGCTTCTTCGGGCATGTCAACCCGGAACGGACGGATGTTGGCCTCGTTGGACATGACTAGCTACCCCCTGAAATGACGTCGCTGGTTTGTACCCTGGCCCGCTTCGGGCAACCTATGGGCCGATGAGTTCCCGGCGCGTCCGGCGTCATGATTGCGGGGAAAGTAACCAACCGAGGAGGTGCGATGACCAGCAAGCCGTTCACCACCTGCCTCTGGTTCGACAACAACCAGGGCGAAGAGGCAGCGCAGTACTACACAGGCATTTTCAAGAACTCACGCATCGACGAGGTGCGTCGCTACACGTCGGCGGGCCCCGGCCCCGAAGGCGCCGTCATGACCGTGGACTTCCAGCTCAACGGCCAGAAGTTCATGGCGCTCAACGGTGGCCCGCAGTACTCCTTCACCCCTGCGGTCTCGCTGATGGTGGAGTGCGCCGACCAGGCGGAGGTCGACTACTACTGGGAGCGGCTCGGCGACGGCGGGCAGGAGATCGCCTGCGGCTGGCTGCAGGACAAGTACGGCCTGTCCTGGCAGGTCGTGCCGACCCCGTTCCTCGAGATGCTGGCGGACCCGGACCCCGCGAAGGTGGCGCGCGTCACCACCGCGATGCTCTCCATGACGAAGCTTGACATCGCCGATCTGGAAGGCGCGTACGCGGGCTAGCTGTTCACGCCGCATCCTGCCGATTGCGCATTTGGCCTGGATAGAGCGTGCCGATTGCGCAATCGGCATACTGGGTCCATGAGGTGGCGGGACCTGGGCGTCGTTGGCTTCGCGGCCCTAGTCGGGCTGCTCGCAGGCTGTTCCGCCAGCCCTGCCCACACCCAGGCCCGCCCGGTCCGCTCGACCGCCAGCGGAACGTCCGCGACCCCGACGCAGGCGGTTGCCACGCCCTCAGAGACGGTGCCGGTAAAGCCGCCCGCGCCGCCGTCACCGAGCGCGCTGCCGGTCGCGCCGGGCGCCGGGCGTCTCAAGCAGACCCAGGCTTTCCCGAGCACGAAATCGGTCGCGTTCCGCAACGCCATCCACGATCTGTGGCTCGCCGTGACGACGGGCAAGTCGCGGTTCGCGCTGCCCGCGTTCTTCCCCGAGGCGGCCTACGAGCAGCTCAAGGCCATCGCCTATCCGGCGGGCGATTGGCAGAACCGGCTCTGGTACGACTTCACCCTTGACGTCATGGCGGCGCATGACCTGGTCGGCCGCAACGCCAAGCTGGTTCGGGTGATCGTCCCCAACGAGTACGCGGCCTGGGTGAGTCCCGGCGCCTGCTACAACTCGATCGGCTACTGGCACGTGCCCGGCGCCAGAGTCGTGTACCAGGAAGGCAGTCAGCTCCGCTCGTTCGGGATAGCTTCTCTTATTTCCTGGCGCGGTGACTGGTACGTGGTGCACTTCGGTGCGGTGATCCGCAGTGGCGGCGGCGAGGTGGACAGTCCGGCTATGGGGGAGGGCTACCCCGGCCCGCCCGGCGGCTGTTAGGGGATCCCGTCCGCGGTTAAGTCAGCCGCCTTAAGCTCCCGCCCCGCACGGAGCTGGTCAGCTGGCCGCTGGTGGCGCGCACCTCGCAGATCACCGTGCGCGTGCCGGCCGTCCACGCCACCTTGTCGGGGTACACGTAGGACTGCGTGAGGCTGATGGCGAGCTGGGGGTTCAAGTAGCCGGACAGCCGGTCGCCGCAGCCGGAGCTCGCCTCCCGTGCGACCGTGGCCATTCCCGGCCAGGCAGTTCCCGGCAGCGAGAACGTGGCGAACACTTCCGCCTCGTGCGGGGTGTCACAGGGCAGGATGGAAACCAGCCGCCCGTTCGGGGCGTTGATGCAGTCCCCTGCCTGCAGCTTGAATACGGCGGCTTCCCGGTACTTGATCGTGACCGGCTTGTGGAACCCGTGCGTGAGCAAGCCGATGGTGCCGACTGCGCCAGCGACGATCAGCCACGCCGCGCAGACCAGCAGCGCGCCCACCGCCATACCGCGGCCACGCCGGCCGGACCGGCGGATCCCGGCCAGGGCCGCGATGCCGAAGCCAACCGCCACCGGGATGAGCGCGACCACGCTGGTGGCCAGCGCGGCGACGGCGAGCTTGCTGACCGGCTCGTCAGCGTAGCCGTCGTGTTCGGTCGCCGGGTCGAGCACAAGCGTCCTGGCTCCCGCTTCGGCGGCCGCCAGTTCGGGCGATGACCCGTCGGGGGTAACCGCGCCGGGCGTAGCGTCCGCCGCCTCATCCGTGCCGTGCTCGAAGCGCGCCGCCTTGGGCGGAGTCGTCTTGGGCTGAGTCGTCTTGGGTTGACTCGCCTTGGGCCGAGTCGTCCTGGGCTGAGTCGTTTTGGGCTGAGTCGTCTTCGGCTCAGCCGCCCTGCCCTGGGCCGGGACTGCCTCGGCCGGGACTGCCCCGGGCGCGGCTGTCCGGGGCGGGGTTCCCTCAGCCGGGACGGTACCGGCCGGGACTGACTCCGCCGGGGCAGCCGAGTCCGCCGCGCCCGCCGCTGGTTCGCGCTTGGGTTCCGCGGCCGGCTCGGCGCCTTCTGTGGCGTGTGACGACATTCAGTTTCCTGCTCCCCGGGCGCGGCGCGGACTGCCGCACCCCCTGACTAAGGTTCCCCGTCTACCTCAACGACATTCACACTCAGATTGTCACGATCTACCAGAGAATTTTCCGCAGGGTTCCTCCCGGTAGCCTGAAACCGTGCGGCTGACGATGTTCTGGGACCGGATGAGAGCGCAGTTCGGCGACGCATACGCGGAGAGTGTCGCGAAGGACTACGTACTGTCGAACCTCGGCGGGCGCACGGTCAACAAGGCCCTCGCCGACGGCGAGGACGCCAAGGTGGTCTGGCGCGCGGTCTGCGAGACGTTCAACGTGCCCGAGTCACTGCGCTGACCGTCGGCCTGGCCGCGCTCATTTCAGCATTTTCTGGCACTACCGTACTGATATGCCCTCCATCCCGAACGAGCGGTGGCGCCTCTTCAACACCAGCCGTCCTGCTTCCACGTTCACGCACCTGGACACGGCTGCCGCCGGACGCAGCTCGGTCGAGACGCTGCGCGCGGTGGCCGCGCACGCCGAGCGGGAGGCCGTTGCCGGAGCGTACGTGGCGGCGGCCGAGGCCGCGCCGTTGATCGCGGCCGGCCGGGCCGCCCTGGCCGGGCTGTTCGGGGTCGAGCCGGGCGGTATCGCGTTCACCGAGAGCGGCAGCGCCGCGCTGTCGGCGCTGTTGCAGTCCTGGCCCGTTTCCGCGGGTCAGACGGTCGCCGTCCTGCCGAGCGAGTGGGGCCCGAACCTGGACGCCTTCGCCGACCGCGGCCTGCGGGTCGACTGGCTGGCCGCAGGCCCGGACGGCATCATCGACCTGGACGCGCTGCGCAGGTCCGTCGCGATGACACCGCCCGCCTTCGTGCACCTGACGCTCGTCGCCTCGCACCGTCCGCTTGTCCAGCCGGCCGCGGAGGTGGCGTCGGTCTGCCACGAGGCCGGCGTGCCGCTGTGGGTGGACGCGGCGCAGGCGCTCGGCCATGTCCCGGTGTCCTGCGGCGCGGACGCCATGTACGCGGTCAGCAGAAAGTGGCTGACCGGCCCGCGCGGCGTGGGCATCGTCGCCGTGGCCGAGCCGTGGTGGCGGCGGCTGCGCCCGCATGCCTCGGAGCTTGACCGGATCGGGCTCGGGGATGGCTCGCCTGTGCTGCTTCTTGAGTCGCCAGAGGCGCACTTCGCGGGCCGGCTTGGGCTGTGCAACGCGGTGTCAGAGTTCCTGTCCGCCGGTCCCGCCGCGGTATACGAGCGGCTGGCGCAGGTCGGAAAGGAGACTCGCGCGGCCATGGCCGAAGTCCCGGGCTGGCAGCTAGTAGGCGAGGCCGACGCGCCGTCCGCGATCACGGCGCTGCGGCCGGCCGCGGGACAGGACGTGACGGCGGTACGGTCGATGCTCCTCGAGCAGCACCAGATCGTCACGACCGCCGCGCTGCCCGCCCGAGCGCCGCGCGAGATGACGGGCCCGTACCTGCGGATCAGCCCCCACGTCAACTGCGCCCCGGCAGACATCGACCGGCTGGCCGCCGCCCTCCCACCTTCGTGACCTCCGCCATGCCGCCGGGCGACTTATACGGAAAGGATCTAGTAATAGCGGAGATTTGGTGCCACTATGCGGCGAGGGCCTTATGCGGATCCAGGGGGAACAATGACGAGCGCCGCCGCCGAACCTGTGCACACCGTAACTGAGAATCACGGATGGTCGGTCAATGTGCCCGATCACGCCACCCGCACCGACTCGTCGGAATACGTGGCGGCGAAGAAGAAGATGAATGAGATCGCGGCGCAGGCGACGGGGCTGATCTACGGGCCCGGACCATATCAGGACCACCACGGCGGTGCGCTATGGCTGCAGGACGCCCAGGGCTGGTTCATGGTCCGCAACCTCGCCGGAATCGAGTGGAGCGCGCAATTCTGCGCGGATCCGAAAAAGGTCGACCTGCTCAGGCAGAACGCCAAGCGGCTTTATGACCTCCTCGCGCCGCAGGTCAAGCAGCAGCTTGATCCCAATGGCCTGCTAGACACGCCTATCACGGACGCGGCCGGCATCGCGAAATGGACCGATTCGATCTTCAATGCAGGTGTCCCGTTGCACCCCACTTTCCACACTGGCGTACTTCCGTCGGCTCATGGACAGGCCGCACCAGCGGCGCCCTCGCCAAATGGTCCGGACCCGGACACGACCGTTGCCCCTCCGGGGGACCCGCAGGCGGCCGGGGTGCACCATTACCCAACGCCCGTCGTCGACATCCAGCTGTTCAAGTACGACGATTTCCAGCTGTGGGTCACCGACGCCGAGGGCAGTCCCGCCGCCGTGGCGCCGGTGGGAAAGCGGGGCAGCGGCGACGCCCGGGTGCACGTCCTGTACGCGACGCCGGGAACGCAACTGGCCAGGCAGAAGGAGGCCGCGGAAAGCGCGAATGAACCGCTGGTCCTCCCGCCGGAGCACCCGCTCGCACAGCAGGCGTTCCAGAATCAGTAGGCCGTGCCGCCAGGCTTACGGCTATGCGGCCAGGCCCGCGGCGACTACCTGAGCACCGAGCGCGTCGCGCGCCTTTTCCTCGTTGTCGACGCAGATCACCGCGAAGAAGAACTCGTCGGAGACGCGGACCGGCAGCAGGAGTTCGGCGTTGACGCCCGCGTCCGCCAGCCTGCGGAACGTGGTCGCGCCGGTGCCAGGCTGATTTTCCAGCCTGATGGTCAGCGCCGGGCGCATCTCGTACGTCAGCCCGTCGTCCTGGAGCACCGTCTGGGCGGCGCCCTCGTCGTCGGCGACGAACACGATGGTGCATTCTTCCCCGTGCGCCATGGCGGACAGAACGAGGTTAATCCGGTTGTCCGCCATCGCCTCGCACAGGCGGGCGAGCTCCCCGGGCCGGTTTTCCATGTCTACGGTGAACACGCTCATCAGCTGCCCCTCTCGACGGAGCACCCCCATTTGCTCAGAGCCTATATCGCCTGGTCGCGCCCGGCGGGGCAGGCCCTCAGCCTGGTGCGTGGGTCAGCAGGAACGCGCGCAGGGCGGCATTGAACTCGCGCTCGGCTTCCAGGTTGGGCAGGTGACCGGTGCCCTCGATCATCACCACCTCGGGGTGTTTGAGGCTGGCCGCGATCTCGGCGATCACCGCCGCGTTCGACCAGGGGTCCGCGGACCCGCCGCAAACGAGCGACGGGATGTCGAGGCCGGCCAGCGCGGGCCGGTAGTCAGGCCGTTCCGCCCTGCCGCGCAGTGCCGCCGCGGCACCGGCCGGAGGGGCCGCAGCCATCATGGCGTCGACGCGCCCGCGGACCGCGGCCGGGCAATCCGGGCCGTACAGGCCGGTGTGCATGTAGTCCACAAGCACCCCCATGCCGTCACGCTCGACGGCCTCGGCCCGCTCGAGCCGGATTTGCGGCTCCTGCGGCGCCACCGGCTCCGCCGTGGTAGCGACGAGGCCGATCGCCCAGTAGCGCTCCGGCCGCGCCACCGCGAGCTCCATCGTCACCAGCCCGCCCATGCTCAGCCCGACGGCGGCCGCGCGCGTGATCGCGAGGTCATCGAGCAGCTCTTCGATATCGGCCGCGAGCTCGCGCATCGTCACGGTGCCCGGCGTGACCGGACTCTGGCCGAAGCCCCGCAGGTCCGGCGCGAGCACGCGGAAGCCGTCGCTTAGGGCCGCAAGCTGCGGCTGCCACATGGTGCGGTCGAACGGGTGGCCGTGGATCAAGACCACACATTCGCCGCGGCCAGCGTCGTCATATGCGAGCTTCACCCGACGAGCCTAGCGACGGAAAACAGCCCCAGACAACAAAGATCGAACAGGACGGCGTGTCCCCGCCATGATCGAATAACCGTTCCCCTATAGTGGTGCTGTCGGGCAGTCTCGCACCTGCCCGGAGCGTGTTTTCCCTGATCCGTGCGGTGCGGCCCGGAAATGTCAGGGGTGGCGCGTAGCGTGTGCGGTGTTTACGGCATGCCTCTACAACCCGGCAGGGAGTCCTCATGGCAGCAGGCGGCAAGTCGGTCCCGGAACGGGCTGGCGACAGGGACAAGGCTCTGGAGGCCGCGCTCGTCCAGATCGAGCGGCAGTTCGGCAAGGGCTCGGTCATGCGACTCGGCGAGCAGGCGCGTGTGCCGGTCGAGGTGATCCCCACCGGGTCGATAGCCCTCGACGTGGCCCTGGGCCTTGGCGGCCTGCCCCGCGGCCGGATCATCGAAATATACGGACCGGAGAGTAGCGGGAAAACTACCGTCGCGCTGCACGCCGTCGCGAACGCGCAGAAGGCGGGCGGGATCGCGGCGTTCATCGACGCGGAGCACGCGCTTGACCCTGACTATGCGCAGAAGCTTGGCGTGGACACCGACGCGCTGCTCGTCTCGCAGCCGGACACCGGCGAGCAGGCGCTGGAGATCGCGGACATGCTGATCCGTTCCGGTGCGATCGACATCGTGGTCATCGACTCGGTCGCCGCGCTTGTGCCGAAGGCCGAGATCGAGGGCGAGATGGGCGACAGTCACGTCGGTCTTCAGGCGCGGCTGATGTCGCAGGCTCTCCGCAAGATCACCGGTGCGCTGAGCCAGACCAAGACCACCGCCATCTTCATCAACCAGCTGCGGGAGAAGGTGGGCGTCCTCTTCGGGTCTCCCGAGACGACGACTGGCGGCAAGGCGCTCAAGTTCTACGCTTCGGTCCGCCTGGACGTTCGCAGGATCGAAACGCTCAAGGACGGGACGGAATCCGTCGGCAACAGGACCCGCGTCAAGGTCGTAAAGAACAAGCTAGCGCCTCCATTCCGTAATGCGGAATTCGATATTCTTTACGGTTTTGGGATAAGCCGCGAAGGCGGGCTTATCGACCTGGGCGTGGAGCAGGGGATCGTGCGCAAAGCCGGCGCCTGGTATACGTACGAGGGCGAGCAGCTCGGGCAGGGCAAGGAGAACGCGCGGAACTTCCTGCGGGACAACGCGGACCTGGCCGACGAGATCGAGAAGAAGATCAAGGAGAAGCTCGGTGTGGGCCCGCGCTTGGACGCGGACATCACCGAGCCCGTCGGCGGCCCCGCGCTGACTTCGGTACCGACCGGTCCCGCGGTGAGGGGAGCCGGCCCGGCGGGCAGTGCCTGAGCCCAGCCGGCAGGCAGACTCCGAACGCCGCGAGGACGATCCTGAGGCGCGGGCGCGGCAGATCTGCCTGCGGCTGCTGACGCTCGCGCCACGGACCAGGGCCCAGCTCGCGGACGCGCTCCGCAGGCGCGGCATCCCCGGCCACGTGTCAGACGACGTGCTTGGCCGGTTCACCGACGCCGGGCTGATCGACGACGCCGCGTTTGCCGCGGCCTGGGTGGAGTCCCGGCGTTACGGGCGCGGCCTGTCCGCAAAGGCCCTCAGCGCCGAGCTTCGGCGGCGCGGCGTCGATGACGACCAGATCCAGGACGCGGTCGGGCAACTCGGCCCGGATGCCGAGGTCGAGACGGCAAGGCT
>Ga0126381_100010498_pt1 | contig 10427 bp, 10 predicted proteins | sample PanSoiMetPlot_28_FD_96465 | JGI IMG/M metagenome (GOLD analysis project Ga0126381, IMG submission 96465) | Tropical forest soil microbial communities from Panama - MetaG Plot_28 | ecosystem: Environmental > Terrestrial > Soil > Tropical forest > Bulk soil | place: Panama | collected 2016-02-17 | reverse complement strand
GGCGGCCTCACGATGAGCTGACAACTTCCCGGCGGAGCCACAGCCGGTAGACGATGAACCACGGTATCCCGACGACGCCGGCGAACTCGCCCGGGAACAGCCGCAGCGCCTCGTCCGAGGGCTGGGGCTCGGCAATGCGGTCCACCACGAAGCCCGCGTCCGCGAACGCGCCGAAAACGGCCCCCATCGGCCTGCGCCAGAACTGCTGGGTGACTTCCACGCCGCCCTTGTGCCAGGTGTCGGAGAGCAGTTCGGTGTCAAAGTAGCCGCCGCGCTGGCCGGGTAGCGGCGGCGAACACGGGTGATCGAGCGAGATGACGGCCCAGCCTCCCGGTCGCAGCGCCGAGGCGAAGGACCGCAGCGGCACGCTCCAGTCCGCGAGGTAGTGCAGCGCGAGGGAACAGGTGATGCCGTCGAGCGACGCCGGTTCCAGCGGCAGCGGCTCGGCCAGGTCGGCCACCAGGAACCGGCCGCGCCCGCCGCAGCGGCGCTCGGCTTCCTCGACCATCCGCGGGCTCACGTCAACCCCGGTGACCTCCGCGCCCTGATCGAGCAGCCACTGAGCCTGCGCCCCCGAACCGCAGCCAGCGTCCAGCACCGCCGCGCCGGCCAGGCGGCCGGGGATCAGCGACCTGAGGGCCGGCCGTTCCAGGAACCCGTTGTAGGGGCCCTCGTCGGTGGGTCGCGGACCATACCGCCGCCAGCCGGTCGTAGGCCTCACGCGTCTTGCGCGTGTGTTCAGCCTGGCCGGCTGGATCGTTACGGGTCACCAGCCGATCCTAGAGGCTGTCGACCTCGTGGACGTCGCCGCAGGGCACCCCGAGCGCGGCGTGATGGGCGCGGATGGCGTGTTCGTCGGGCCCGTCGAGCAGGCAGTAGGCCCTGCCATCGGCGTTGTGGTACAGCTCGACCTGGCGCACGCCGAACTGGTCGGCCCTCGCGTGGCGGGCATCATCGGCGATCTGCTCGATCGCCTCGGCGGGCAGCTTCAGGTCCTGGTGGAAGTCCATGAATCGTGGCACGTCGTGCTCCTGTCCTTTGGTACGCGGATGGCTTGTCAGGGGCGGGTGGTCACGGGACTGGCCGGGCGGGCATCGGCGCCCGGCCCGCCTGGCTCAGGCGGCCGCGGTAGCCGGCTTGCGGCGGGCGGTGCGGGCCCGGTCCAGGAGCACCGCGGCGGTGGCCGCGAACAGCGCGGCCCCGATGGCGATCAGGGCGATCTGCCAGCCGGGCATCCCGCCCACCACGACGGTGTGGACCTGGGCCGGCAGCAGGGGCGCGCCCGCGGACCCGTCGTGCGCCGGCGGCGGCACCGCGAACGCGGGCGCGGCACCGAAGCCCGCCAGCACGGCGGCCAGCCCGGCCAGGACGGCGGCCAGACGGCGGATGCGCGGGATGCGCGGGATGGGGTTCATCACGATCTCCTTGACTGTTGGATGCGGTCAAGGCGACCGTATGGTGGCCGGCCCGGGTCGCGGATCGGTGGCGGTTCCCTAGTTTTCGCGCGGTGTTCCCTATATTTCCGTGGCGCCGGCCAGACAGACTAGGAGGACCACGACAGCCATGGCGGGAGGTGTGGTGGCCGGGGACTCCTCGGGGCAACGGGGCGGCGTGCTGACCGGGCTCGTTCCCGGGTCGCGGGTGGCCGGATACGTGCTGGAGCGCCGGGTCGGCGCGGGGGGGACGGCGGCGGTCTACCGCGCGCGTGATGAGCGGCTGGGCCGGGTGGTGGCGCTGAAGCTGCTATCGGCCGAGCTGACCGAGGATGAGGGGTTCCGCAAGCGGTTCCTGCGGGAGGCCCGGGCGGTCGCGGCGGTGGATCACCCGCACATCATCCCGGTGTATGAGGCCGGCGAGGCCGACGGCGTCCTGTTCATCGCCATGCGTTTCGTCGCGGGGAGTGACCTGCGCGTGGTGGTCGGCCAGGAGGGCGCGCTGGCGCCGGAGCGGGCGGCGGCGTTTTTCTCCCCCGTGGCGTCGGCGCTGGACGCTGCGCACGGGAGCGGGCTGGTGCACCGTGACGTCAAGCCCGCGAACATCCTGGTGGACGCGGGCCCGGGCCGGCCGGAGCACGTGTACCTGTCGGATTTCGGGCTGGCCCGGGGGATGCTGTCGTCGTCCGGGCTGACCAGGGCCGGGCAGTTCGTGGGCACGCCGGATTACGCGGCGCCGGAGCAGATCTCCGGCCGGGCCGTGGACGGCCGGGCCGACCAGTACAGCCTGGCGTGCGTGGCGTACATGCTGCTGACCGGCTCGGTGCTCTTCGAGCGTGATCAGCCGATGGCGGTGCTGTACGCGCACGTGTTCGAGCCGCCGCCCCGGGTGAGCAAGCGGCGGCCGGACTTGCCGGCCGCCGTGGACCAGGTGCTGGCCAAGGCGCTCGCCAAGGCCCCGGGACACCGCTACGACAGTTGCGGCGCCTTCTCGGACGTGCTGCGCGAGGCGCTGGGCGTCGGGCCCTACGGTTCCGCCTGGCTCGGCCGCTCCTCGGCCGGGACCAGCGTGCTGCCCGCCGGATCGGGTCACCCCCCGCCCCCCTTCGCGGCCACGCCGGATGGGGCCAGGGCCCTGGAAACGACCATCGCGGCAGGCGGGGTGCCCGCCGCCCCGCCCGACTCGGCCGCCGCGATGCCCGCGACGGCATCGCTGACCGCCCCGCCCGATGTCTCGGCCCCGTCGGCAGCCACGGACACCTGGACCGCGGTGGTGACCGCGGACCATGCCTACTACGACAGCGTGCAGGCCGAGGGCACCCCGGACGCGGCGTCGATCAGCTTCCCGGACCGCTACCCTCCGCGGCGGTTCCGGCTGTCCGGGACCGAGGCCCGTATCGGGCGGCGCAGCATGTCCCGCCACATCGAGCCGGAGATTGACCTCAGGGGCCCGCCCACCGACTCGGGGGTATCGCGGCTGCACGCCAAGCTGATCGCCGGGCTGGACGGAAGCTGGTCCGTTGTGGATCTCGGCTCGACGAGCGGCACCCTGGTCAACGGCAGCGAGATCACGCCAGGCGACGCGGTGCGCCTGCGCGACGGTGACCGCATCAACCTCGGCGCCTGGACCAGGATCACGATGACCTGCGGCTAAGGCGCGCATCCGGGGGGAAGAACGGATCCAGGGTGCGGGGCGAGGCCGGCTTCAAGAGCGGAGGCGCGTTATGAGTGACTTGTACGTGACGGGGCTGGAGGCGAACGCCGCGAACTACGCGCCGCTGACACCGCTCACGTTCCTGGACTGGAGCGCCGACGTTTACCCTGACCGGCCGGCCGTGGTGCACGGCGGCCGGCGGTTCACCTGGGCGCAGACGCGTGAGCGGTGCCGCCGGCTGGCCTCGGCGCTGGCGGCGCGGGGGATCGGCCGGGGGGACACGGTGTCGGTGGTCGCGGCGAACACACCGGAGATGGTCGAGGTGCATTTCGGGGTCCCGATGACCGGCGCGGTGCTGAATACGATCAACACCCGGCTGGACGCGTCGACGATCGCCTTCATCCTGGATCACGCGCAGGCCAAGGTGCTGATCACCGACCGGGAGTTCTCCCCGGCCGTGGGCGCGGCCCTGCGGCAGTGCGTGGCCAGCCCGCTGGTTGTCGACATCGACGACCCCGAGTACGCCGGGCCAGGTGACCGGCTGGGCGAGGCGGAGTACGAGGACCTGCTGGCCGGCGCGGCCCCCGAGTACGAGCGGGCCGAGCCGACCGACGAGTGGCAATCCATCTCGCTGAACTACACGTCGGGGACCACGGGCAACCCCAAGGGCGTGGTCTACCATCACCGCGGCGCGCACCTGAACGCCGTGGGGAACATCCTCACCTGGGGCATGCCCCGGCACAGCGTCTACCTGTGGACGCTGCCGATGTTCCACTGCAATGGCTGGTGCTTCCCGTGGACGGTCGCGGCCTGCGCGGGCACGAACGTGTGCCTGCGCAAGGTCAACGCCGGCGAGATCTTCCGGCTTATGCGTTCGGAGGGCGTAACGCACTACTGCGGGGCGCCGGCGGTGCACAGCCTGCTGATCGACGCTCCCGAGGAGTTGCGCGAGGGTGTCGGCCGGATCTGCGCCATGGTGGCCGCGGCCGCGCCGCCGGCCGCGATGATCGAGGGGATGGACCGCCTCGGGTTCGAGCTGACCCACGTCTACGGGCTGACCGAGACCTACGGGCCCGCCGCGGTGTGCGCCAAGCACGAGGAATGGGCCGACCTGGACGCCGCGGAGCGGGCGCAGCGCAACGGCCGGCAGGGCGTGCGTTACCCGCTGCAAGACGCGATGACCGTGCTCGACCAGAAGACCAGCCACCCTGTCGCCGCCGACGGCCAGACCATGGGCGAGATCGTTTTCCGGGGCAACATCACCATGAAGGGATACCTGAAGAACCCGGGGGCCACGCAGGAGGCCTTCGACGGCGGCTGGTTCCATTCCGGGGATCTCGGCGTCATCGAGCCGGACGGCTACGTCAAGATCAAGGACCGGGCCAAGGACGTGATCATCTCCGGCGGGGAGAACATCTCCTCGCTCGAGGTCGAGGACGTGCTCTACCGCCACCCGGCGGTGGCCGCGGCCGGAGTGGTCGCCCAGCCCGACCCCAAGTGGGGCGAGACCCCGCTGGCCTTCGTGGAGCTCAAGCCGGGGGCGGAGGCCAGCGAGGCCGAGCTGATCGAGCACTGCCGGGCGAACCTGGCCCGCTTCAAGGCGCCCAAGAAGGTGGTGTTCGGACCGCTGCCCAAGACCTCCACCGGCAAGATCCAGAAGAACATCCTGCGCGGCCAGGCAAAGTCCGCCTCGGCGATCGGATAGCAGCGACGACAAGAAGCATCGCGGCCAGGAAGCCGCCGGGTTCTTCCGCGGCCGGCCGGCCAGCCCGCGTAGATCGTGACCAGGCAGGTCAGCCCTCGCGCGGGGGTGGCGTAGTCACCGGGCTGCCGCTTGGCTCGGTCCCGCTTGGCCGGGAGTTTGTTTCCCGGCCTGCGGCCAGGTGCTGTTGGATCTCCTGGAGCCTGCTGTGAAGAGCCGCCTCGTGGTCCAGGTGCTGACGGTGCAGCCGCTCGATGAGCTCGTGATTGGGCTTCTTTCCCAGGTAGTCAGGGTGGTGGCGATAACAGAGCAGGAACTGCCCGCCCGCCGCGGGGTGGTTGCCGATCCGCCAGCAGCCCGGCTCGTGGCAGTTGTACTTCTTGATCAGCTGGTAGACGCCGGTGCCGATCGCGCCGAGGATGCTGAACTCGGCCAGGTCCGAGCCGAACCCGGACCAGAACCCGTAATAGGGGCCAGGCTCGTTGATGGTGCCGCTGTGCACCTGGAGCCAGTGACCCATCAGCCGCGCGTGCTGTAGCCAGATCACCAGGCCCGCTATCGCGGCGCACACCAGCACGGCGATGGCGATCGCACGCCACTTCACCGCAGCTCACCTCCTCAGGCGGCGCCCGGCACGGCGAGTGCCGGGCACCGATGCCCGGTGTCGCCTCAGGGCGCCACCTTCTCCTCCACTGAGTGGAGGGTCTTCCCGGTCTTGCGCAGTTCGATGCCCATGGTGATCTGCGAGACGCCGTAGATGATGCTGAACAGGCCGAACAGCAGCGCGAGGGTGACCGCGCCCACGCCCGGGCGGGCGAACAGCACCACGCCGAACAAGATAGACACCACGCCACTCAGGATGAACAGCGCCCGGGTACCGGCGGTCTCACCGGCCTGGAACGCGGCGAAGATCTCGAAGAACCCGCCGACGAACGCCCAGATTCCCACGATCAGCACCAGCACGAGAGCCGTGGGCCCGGGCCACACCAGGGCGATCACCCCGGCGGCCAGGTCGATCACCGCGAGGAGCAGGTGGCCGACCACCGGTCCGGCGGTGCGGCTGCTGAACGCGCGCATCGCCTGCAGGCCCGCGTCGATGAACGCGTAGATCGCGAACAGGTAGACCAGCGCCAGGACAGTCACCTTGGGCCAGGCGAGCGCGATGATCCCGACGATAATCGCCAGAACGCCGATCAGGATCAGAGAGGTGGATGACGACTTGAGTGAGGAGGACGCTGATCTGAACATGAAAACATTCCCTTCGTCCGGGCCTAGCAGCACCCGAAACTATTGGATGCTGAGAATAGGGACTCTCGCCAATATCTGCCGCCAATAGACACATAGCTCCCGGCTTCTGATCATTCGGCCGGCGGGGTGGAGGACTTACGCCCGGCCGGCGGGGCGGAGGACTTACGCCCGGCGGGCGGCGCCGGGGACTTGCGCCGGCTGGCGGCGTTCAGGGTCAGCCGGAGGCGCAGGTAGGCCACGCCTCCCGGGAGCAGCGGGAGCCAGTAGTTCACGATCCGGTAGCCGAGCACGGCCAGGACGGCCGTGGCCCGTGGCGCGCCGAAGCCGACGGTGATGGCCACCAGCGTCACTTCTATGACCCCGAGCCCGCCCGGGGTGATCGGGATCACGCTGGCGATATTCGCCGCCGCGTAGGCGACCGCCAGCGGCCCGAAGCCGGGCTGGTACCTGAGGGCAAGAAACATCAGGTCCAGCGACAGCAGGTCGAGCAGCAGGTCGGCCGAGGCAAACCCGTAGCTTTCGGCAAAGGCCCGCCCGGTCAGCGCGGACCGGGCCAGCAATACCATCCGCTTGCTGCTGCGGGCCACCTGCTCCGGGTCGACGCTCGGCTTGAACCGACGCACCATCCGCCCCGCCCAGCGGCCCGCCCGCTCGGCGATGCCGGGATGAGCAGCCACCAGGAACGCCAGCAGCAGCACCAGCACGATCAGGGTGAAGGCAATGATCACGATCCTGAGGTATGTCGCGGAGAGGTGCTGGCCGGCCGTAGCCGCGAACCCGGCCCCGAACAAGGCGATCAAGGCGATCGAGGACACCAGGCTGGTCAGGCCGATGGCCTCGCCGGTCGTCGATCCGGCGATGCCTTCCTGCTCCAGCGTGCTCACGTTCAGCACCGTGCCGGTCGCCGACCCGAACGGCGTGACGTGGCTGACCAGGAAGGAGGCCATCGTGACGTCTAGCGCCACCCGGAAGGGCAGCCGGGCCCCGAGCGAGGCCAGCACGCGCCGGTACAGCAGGGCATAGCACCCGAGCGACACCGCCTGCGCCACCGCCGCCGCCACCACGAAGGCCGGGCGCGCGTGCCGCAGCCGGGCGGCGTCGTGGGCCAGCCCGCCCAGCCGGGGCAGCAGGGCGAACACGCCCGCGGCCACCGCCACGAAGAACAAGCCGCGCAGGATCTGCCGCGTGGTCGGCCGCCGCCGGCCCCGGCGCGCCGACGACGTTTCATCGGCCCGCGCCGGCGGCCCGTGGTCTGCGCTCTCGCTCTTCACGCCGACGGCGGTCAGCCGCCAATGTAAAGAAGATCGATGACGTCGGACACGCCGCTGGCCATCCAGGCGGCGTCGATGACCGCGTCGTGCTCGGCCCAGGTGCGGACGTTGCCGGTCAGCGTGACGGTGCTCCCGCTGGTGTCGACGTCGACGTTGCTGTCGTCGGGGATCAGCGCGTAGCGATCCAGGGCGCCGTGCACCAGGAACGTGACGTCGTCCGGGTCGGCGTCGTAGCTGATCTCGATCTCGTCCCTGACGTGGCGTATGCCGGTCAGCCCGGCGACTGCCCGCTCGGCCGCGGCGCGCTGCGCCCCGTACTTCACGATGCCGGTCAGTTTCAGGTTGCCGTCGCGGGCGGTCGCCTCGACCCCGCCGGGCACGGTGACGTTCTGCGCCAGCGCGTTGTTCGCCGCGGTGGTCAGCATCGCGTCATCACGGCGGTCGGCTTCCGGCAGCACCACCTCCAGGTGATTGTGCACGTTCTTCACCCCGCTGACACGCTGCGCGGCCGTGGCGGCCTCCAGGTACTGCGGGTAACTCGGCACAGTGCCGTTGAGGGCCACGTCCCCGTCGAGGTTCCTGACGGCGATGTCCGCCGCTTCCACGAGCGGGTCGAAGCTGAGTTCTGCTTCGACGGCCTCGCGGATGTCCTTGGTCTTGCTCACTGGCCCAGCCCTTCCAGGCGGATGAGGCGGAGGGTTGCCGGTTGTTAACCAGTCCACCCCCGGCAACTCGCCGCGGTAAAGGCGATGGTGGCTCTGGTGATATTGGCTCCCCCTATGAGGGGGTCATGCCGTCGGCGGTGTCGAAAAGCAGTTGCTGGAGCTCGCGCGGCAGATCGCCGCTCCACACCAGGCCCGCCGTGGCGGCCAGCGCCTGCTGGCCGACGCGGACGGGAACCATGTCGTAGGTGCCCGCGCCGGCCGTCCCCTCGGGCGGGGGCGGCCCGGATCCGGCCCCCAAGGGGTGGCGGGGACCGGTCAGCACCGCAGTGGGACGACTCGCGGTGGCCGCGAAGGCCAGGGTGATCGGCAGTGAATTACGCAGCGGCGGGTCGGTGAACTCGAAACGCGGATGGCAGGCCCGCAGCGCCGCCAGCCAGGCGTCATAGGTCCCGGAGCTGACGCGGCGCGGTCCGTGTACGACGTCCAGGTCAGCCAGCTCATCCAGGGCGATGATCCCCCGGGATGCCGCCCGGTGCGCCGGCGGGAGCCATACGTCGGGCTCGAAATCCCCCAGGCTCATGACATCCAGGCAGGCGGGCAACCTCGCGCCGGCCGCGGTCAGCCAGCCCAGGCCGGCATCGGCGCGGCGCTGGCCGATCGGCGAGAACTCCGCGTCAAGCGCCATCTCCAGCCAGGCGATCTCGACCCCGGCCGCGGCGGCCGTGGACCGCAGCCGCGAGGCCGCCTCCACCGCCAGGGCCTCCGGCAGGTACGGTGGCACGACGAACCGCAGCCGGGGCTGCCCCAGCCCGGCTGCCCGCCGGGCACGGCTCAGTCCGTGATCGATCAGGGACAGCACCGTCCGGGACTCCTCCAGCAGCACGGCACCGGCTTCCGTGAGCCGCAGTCCCTCACGCTGACGTCGCAGCAACGGCGTGCCCACCATCTCCTCCAGCCGCCGGATCTGCTGGCTCAGCGTCGGCTGCGCGATAAACATGCGCTCGGCGGCGTGCGTGAAGGTACCCGCGTCGGCGACCGCCACGAAATACCGCAAATGCCGCAACTCAACATCACATGTCGCCGCGCTATCGGGACTTCGCAGGGGCCTTTCGCCGGGAATGGCGGCTGCCGTCATGGCCGTACCCTTCCGTCCTGTCAGACGCTAAGGCCGCGCCCATATCCCGCCATCGGGCCGTGGCGACAAAGCTGCCGTCCGCCATGGTGCTGCGCGCACATCTCGGGTCTGGGCAACTCCAGAGCCAGCGGCGTACGATTCGTCGGTGGAGAGGTCAAGCCCGTCCGTGGCCCAGACCTCGTCAGAGGTCTCGGGTGCGCTCACCCCCCGCACCACGGAAATATCCGCAGATATCTACGAGCTGCTCGTCCGGGAGATCCCGCAGTTGCACAGCGACCGGCGGGTCCTGGCGCTGCTGGAAGCCAGCGTCGGGGAAAACGTGGCTACCATGCTGCACGTCATCCAGCACGACATCGACCTGGAGACCGTGCACGCCCCCGCGGCAGCGCGCGAGTACGCGCGCCGCCTGGCCCAGCGCGGTGTGCCGATTGCCGCGCTGCTGCGCGCCTACCGCATCGGGGCGGCGCGGTTCCAGTACTGGTGCCTCGAAGAACTCGGGCGCAGCACCGACAACGCGCCGGTCATCAGCGCGGCGGGGCTGCGCATCGCCGACCTCACCGCCGCCTACATCGACCGGGTGTCGGAGGAGGTGGTGTCCGCCTACGAGAGCGAGAAAGAGAACTGGCTGCGGAACCTCAGCGCGGCCCGGGCCGCGCGGGTGCGGGCGCTGCTGGGAAGTGCCCGGGTCGACCTGGATTCTTCCGAGGCGATCCTGGGCTACCGGCTCCGGCAGCACCATGTCGGGGTGGTGTGCTGGGCGGGCGAGGCGGGCGACGGCGTCCTCGCCCGGCTGGAACGGGTGACCGCGGAGGTGGCCCGCCGGGCGGGCTCCGAGGGACGGCCGATCTTCCTGCCGCAGGATGAGTCCAGCGCCTGGGCCTGGCTGCCGCTGGGCGCCGAGGATGTCTTCCCCGTCCAGGTCGCGGACACCTGCCCGGCCGGGGAGGAGACGGGGATCCGGTTTGCCGTCGGGACGGCCGGCGCCGGCGTCCCTGGCTTCCGCCGCACCCACCAGCAGGCCCTGGGCGCGCACGTCGTGGCGCTGGCCGCGGGCCCGTCCGGGCCGTTCATGACCAGCTTCGCCGACGTGGCCCCGCTGGCCCTGATGTCGGGCTCGATCGAACTCGTCCGGGCGTGGGTCGCCGAGACCCTGGGGCCGCTCGCCGCCGATGACGACCACAGCTCGGTGCTGCGTGACACCCTTCGGGTCTTCCTGCACGAGGGTGGCAGCTTCAAGGCCACCGCCGAACGGCTGACCCTGCACAAGAACACCGTCCAGTACCGGGTGCGGAAGGCCGAGCAGAGCCTCGGCCGCCCCG
>Ga0126381_100010497_pt1 | contig 10429 bp, 10 predicted proteins | sample PanSoiMetPlot_28_FD_96465 | JGI IMG/M metagenome (GOLD analysis project Ga0126381, IMG submission 96465) | Tropical forest soil microbial communities from Panama - MetaG Plot_28 | ecosystem: Environmental > Terrestrial > Soil > Tropical forest > Bulk soil | place: Panama | collected 2016-02-17 | reverse complement strand
TTTTCGAGATTTAGCTGCCCCGCAAGCGTGAACTTTGGCCTCTTCTGCGATAGCCCGACGGGCAGGAACACGCTCATCGGGCCGGGGTATGTGAACACAGACTTCGGGGCTGCCAAGAAATTCAAGATCAGGGAAGCTATGACCCTCCAAATGCAGGCGAACTTCTTTAATATTTTCAATCACGCCAATTTCGCGACACCGGTCGGGAACAGGTTCGGCAACCCATCCCAGTTCGGAGTATCAGTAGCCGACTTTGGACCGAGAATTACCCAGCTGGCCCTTCGGCTGGATTTCTAGTTCGTGTTCGAACGCAAATACAAAAAGTGGAGGGCTTAGCTCCTCCACTTTGTCTTTTTGGACCGAAAAAGTCTAAATCACCGCAGGCGGTCGGGGGATCTGCGGGGGCGGGCCATGGAGGCTATTGGGTGAAACCCTGGCGGGACAAGGGTTTGGCAGACCGATCCCGGTGTTCCTCTACGTGGTCTTTACCGCACTCTGGGCAGTAGCATGTGCCCGTGTCTTCGTCGCGTAAGCTGGCTAGCTCATAGCATCCCGCAGATGCAATCGCAGTAACCGGTCTCGGAAGCAGTTTTGATGGCAACGGGCGCCATCAGACTCCTTACGACGCCGGATCGTGCGATTTCGGCGGGCTCGATGTAGGCGAGACGCGCGGGACTAGTTCAAGGGTTAAAGGTTCAAGAGTTCAAAAGCTCGAGAACTAGTCTCACAAATGCGCAGTCTCCGTGCGCATGCACTGCTCGGTGAGCTGCCGGCGGATTGTCTCCAGGCGTAATTCTTCGTCGGTGCGTTGGGCCGCTTCAAACAGCGAGATGCTAAGCATCGCGATTGTCGCGGCAATTGCCCTCATAGACTTTCTTCTTCCAAAGGTGACTCTTTAGACGCAGCTTTCGCAACTCAAGACACCATGCTTGGCTACACGCGCCTACCGCATCAGATGTTATAGACAAAGTATGTTGTGGAGTCTTCGCGGATGCCAGAATTGTCGAGATAGCAGTACCCTGTTGCAGAGGTGTGCAGTTGAGTTCAAAACCCATTCGTTGGCTTGCATATCTCGCAGGGTGGGCGCTGTTCGCGCTGTTCTTTATAAGCGAAGATGCCGGTCGGCTTGTCTACCAAGGCCGCGCCGCTCCATGGCGCGCTTACTTCGTCGTATGGCTGACGACAGCCTACGCATGGGCTTTGCTCGCTCCGTTTGCCTGGTGGCTGGCTGGTCGAGTCCCGATTGAGCGCAGGAATTGGTGGCGCGGCATCGGATTCCACCTGCTGTCGAGCTTGGTCTTCGCATTCGTCGAAGAGGTACTGTTTGCTGCAATCACTCCTGTCTTTGGACTGCCATGGTTCCCGCGTAAGTTTCTTCCTACTTTTCGAGCAGTGGTTCCGATTGATTTCCATTTGAACGTGATCATCTACCTGCTGATCGTAGGTATCCAACACGGCGTCGGGTACTACAGAAAGCTCGTGGAGCGCGAACAACTGTCGGCGCAGCTTGAGATACGAGCGAGGCAGCTAGAAACCCAGCTCTTGCAGGCTAACCTGAACGCGCTAAAGGTGCAGCTCCATCCACATTTCCTTTTCAACACCTTGCACGCAATCGTCGTCTTAGTGCGGCAACACAGGGCAGACGAGGCGGATCAGATGCTGACCAACTTGAGCGAACTCCTTCGTCGAACCTTGGCAGTTTGGGAAACGCAAGAGGTGCCGCTGCAGCTTGAGATAGAGTTCATAAATCTCTATCTGGACATCCAGCGCGTCAGATTTCAGGATCGATTGACTGTTGAGATGTCTCTCTCACCGGTCACGCTCAACGCTTTGGTCCCCAGCCTGTTGCTTCAACCTCTTGTTGAGAATGCAATCCGACATGGAGTGTCCAAGACGAATGCGCCCGTTCGAATAGAGCTAAAATCCAACCTGCGGGACTCACTTTTGGAGATACAAGTGTGCGACAACGGTCCCGGGCTTTCGGCAGAAACCTCTGGGAATGGGCTCGGGTTGAGCAACACGCGAGCCCGACTTCAGCACCTCTACGGAGAGAAGCAATCTCTCCTCTTGGAGAGTGCTGCGGGAGGAAGGACTATGGCAACCGTCATGCTTCCATATCATCCTGCGGAAGGCGCGAAATGAAGGGGTTGGAACGCCACCTATTGGATTCGCCTAAGCGCGAGTCGAAGCTGGGCCTGCGTGCTCTGATCGTAGATGACGAGCGTCTGGCGCGACAGGGGATCCGGATATTCCTCGAAAGAGACACTGAAATCGCCTCGATCGATGAGGCAAGCAATGGAAAACGGGCGGCCGAATTGATGCGGACGGGCGGTTTTGATCTGGTCTTCTTGGACGTGCAGATGCCAGAAATGGATGGCCTGTCAGCCCTGCGATGCGCAGATTTTGGCGGGGCCGTTATTTTTGTGACCGCTTACGACCAGTACGCGCTCGAAGCTTTCGACGTGAACGCCACTGATTATCTCCTAAAACCCTTCACGCCGCAGCGCTTTAGTCTGGCAGTGCAGCGCGCGAAAACCCGCATTCACAATGGTTCGCAGCGAGTGGATGCTCGCATTCTCACAGCCCTTGAGAAGATTGTGAACCAACCAACGTATCTGACTCGAATCGCGGTCCGCGGAACTCCCGGCGGCATCGCATTTGTAGACAGCAAGGATATCGATTGGCTTGGAGCCGCCGAGAACTACGTGGAATTGCACGTAGGGTCTGTCTGCCACCTGGTGGAAATCACCATGACAGAAATCGTGAAACGCATCGACCCGTCGTGCTTCGTCCGAATTCACCGTTCGATAATCGTGAATGCGGGGCGCATACGGGCCGTACAGCCTGCTACGCATTCGGAATTCCTTTTGACTCTGGCTAGCGGCACTCAGCTTCGCTCGGGTCGGACGTACAGAGCGGCTATACAGCAGTTGGTCGCGAATAAGGTGTGACGTTTGCAGCTTGTAGACTCCAGTTTGTCAGCCCCACAGTCCAATTGGTCAGAAAAAACTTTTACGCCCCAGGCAATTGGACCAAGCTGTCTCTGTGTGGCGGCTACTGATCCCGTTGCTGTTGGTCTCGTCCGTGGCAGATCCGCCACTGAATCAGGACTGGGTTGGAGAACTCCAGGTTGGGGAAAGCAAACGCTTGGTTCAACTCAAGATCAACGCCGACCGCCAGCCTATGGCGGGGACAATCGCTTTTCCAGCCAGCGGTAGAGCGGACATTCCGTTGTCGGACGTTTCCGCGGACGAAAGTCACGTGAAGTTTGTCTGGACCGACGATGCTGCTCAGACATCGTTTGATGGGCGACTCTCCGCAGGTCTGCTTTCCGGTACTGTCAGCGCCGGCAACAAGCACGGAACACTCCAACTCGCACCCACGGTGGCATTGACAGCCGAGACAGAACAGCGAGTGCTTGGTTATTACGAAATGCGACCCGGCCACGTTGTGTCGGTCTTAAAGTTTCCTCTGGGCCTGGTGTATACGGATTACATCTCGGGACGGCTCGGCGTCCTTTTTCCATCGTCAGAGGACACTTTTTTCGCCGGCCCCGCATTTCAAGTGCCGCTGCCGGTCACAATCAGGTGTCATCTGTCGAACGACCCGGTGACGAAGCTGACCGCGTTGCATTGGCAAGACAATTCGGGCCGACAGATAGGGCGGAAGCTTGACCAGCGAAGGGAAGAAGTAACGTTCAAGGATGGCGACGTCGTTCTATCCGGCATGCTCGTCCTCCCCAGTGGCAAGGGGCCGCACCCGGCCATCGTCAGAATCCAAGGTGCCGGCCCGCAGACTAGACGGAATGCATTCGACGGTTGGTTTGCTTATCACGGCATTGCCTATTTGTCGTTCGACAAGAGAGGTACGGGCAAATCCACTGGAGACTGGCGTGACGTCGGCATCTCCGATTTGGCACACGACGTTGTTGCCGCTCTGCATATGCTTCGGCAACGAAACGACATCGACCCTGATCAGATCGGGATTGAAGGCGATAGTGAAGGTGCATGGATTGCGCCAGTGGTGGCAGCCCGCGACCCCAGACTCAAGTTCATCGTCCTTTGGGGAGGGCCTGCGATGGACTATGTTCCGGAGATCATGAATGAAGTCGAAGAGGGTGTGAAGGCTCGAGGTTTGAGTGGTGACGACTTGCAGAAGGCGCTCAAATTCAAGCGTAAGGCGCTTCAAATGTTGGCCGATGGAGCGGGGCTCACCGATGAGGCCTGGGCCAGCTTCCAGACCTTTGTTGCTCCGTATCGCAACGAACCTTGGTTTTCTCATGTGAGTGAACCGAAGGAGCGAGGCTGGCCCCAAAAGAAGCTTTATCTTATGGCACAGGTTAAGTCATCGGACTTCTGGCGCCAGGTCAAGATCCCTGTGCTGGCGCTCTACGGCGACAAGGATTTGAATGTGCCTGCTGCTAAAAACGTAACTGCGTTGACCCAGGAATTGACATCCGCGGGCAATAAGGATTTCACAATCAAGGTTTTTCCTGACGCAAACCACGATGGACTTGAAACCACTGATTCCATGCTGGACGGCGAACAAGCCCGCTATCTTAAGAGGATCGTCCCTGGGTTGGTCAGCACCCAGATAACGTGGGTACTGTCTCACGTCGCCAAAGTACAGTCGGTTGAAAGGCCTTTGTGAGACTTCGAAGATCAACACAAGAATCTTGCCGTGAGAGGTTAGCTTCTTGTGCTTACCTCTTTGGATTGATCCTCCTGATAGCTCCTGTCGCTTCATTCTGCCAGACACAGTTCAATTCGTCGGAATTTCAAGCGCGGCGCAAGGCTGCTCTTGAGAAAGCTTCAAATGGCATCATTTTGCTGCGCTCATTTTCGGGATTGAAACACTGGGACGAGTCGGGTTTTCACCAGGACTCGAGTTTCTATTACTTCACTGGCCTGGCTAACGTTCACGGGGCGATTCTTGTGTTGGATGGCTCCCAGAAAGAGTCATGGTTGTTTGTCGCGCCCCGACGCGGTTCGTTTGGGAGCGATCTGAATGGATTCGATTCCATCGTCCTAGACTCGGGGCCCCCCAGCGAGGCAGAGCTGAAAATCGATCATGTCGTGTTGTGGGACCAGCTTGTTCCTTTCATCGAGTCGCGCCGCAAGACCAACCCTAAATTGATCCTGTACGCCGATAGCGCCGGTCAAACTGGACGCATGTCGGGCGAGAGCGGTGTTCCGCCAGGACTGGATCCGATGGAGAATTCCCACTGGGTGTGGTCGGACATGCTCCATCGCCATTGGCCCGATCTCGAGGTCAAAGATGCTTTCGGCATGCTCGATGAAGTACGTTCGGTGAAAAGCGCGGTAGAGCTAGCCCGTTTGCGCGAAGCCGCAGCGGTAACAGGGAAGGGTTTCTGGGCTGGCGTACACGCCATCGCTCCGGACAGGACCCAGCGACAGGTGGAGGGCAAGGTGCTCGATGCGTGCCTGGAAGCCGGGTCCGATGGCCCGTCATTATGGCCTTGGGTGCGCTCCGGACCAAACACATTGGGAGCTACGCTCTTTGAGGCTTCGGCCGACTACCGCAACCTGGACCGAAAAATGCAGGCGGGTGAAGTGGTTCGGCTCGATGTGGGATGTGACTATGGCATGTACAAAGCCGATTTCGGGCGCACCATTCCCGTCTCCGGACATTTCAATGCGGGACAGCGTGAAACGATGGAATTACTGAACGGCGCGTATCAAGCAGGCATAGATGCCATGCGCCCTGGAGGTACTCCCAAGGACGTTTTTAGAGCGACCTTAAGCTACATCCAACAACACCAGGCTGGACTGAAGACCTCGCTTGCGAAGGAGGCTGCAGAAGACGCACTCAAGCACTTGGGTTTTCCTCTGCACGGTCTTGGAGTGGACATGGCAGAAGGCGCGCCGAAGGTTTTCGAGAAAGGCAACGTCATTTGCTATGAGCCACTCTTCAGCGCTAGCGGCCAAGGCTTCTTCGTAGAAGACACAGTCTTGATAACCGCCGATGGCCACGAAGTTCTCAACCCCGCGTTGCCCTATGCGCCGCAAGAAATCGAAAAATCAATAAACCAGAAGTCACACTGATCAAAGTTTCTCGGAGGCAACAGTGAAGGCATCGTTTGGGGTTACCCGGCGGGCTGAGCCGCTTGCTGTACTGCGGGCGCGCAATTTTAACGTGGCCGCATCGCAAAACCCATCCTCGTGTCGGCGGTCAGACGAAAGAAGGCCGGAATCCTAGGATTCCGGCCTTGTCGATCACGAATTGGTTGCGGGGGTCAGATTTGAACTGACGACCTTCGGGTTATGAGCCCGACGAGCTACCAGGCTGCTCCACCCCGCAGAAAGATGATAACACACAACTTAGATTTTCCTGCAAAATGCCCGTCGGGAAATTCCCCGACAATCAGGTCCCTCGCCCGTCCGCATGTGGCCGAGAACACATGACTTGCTGGTCGTCGCGAACGATCGCCGGGAATTTAGCCCGACGAGCTATTTTGGTTGACCCTGTCAGCGCGCTGATGTTACGGGAGTTGGCGCTCGCTCGCGGTTTTCAGGTGCCCGCTAAGTGCCCAAAAAAAAACGACGATAATTGACGAACAATTCTTTATCCGAGGGAACAGGTCTTCTGAGAGTCTCAGGCTGGCCCTGGTTTCGGCGCTACGGCCAAGCTGCATCGATTTGCCGAAGAAACTTTCTTCCGTAATGCTTTCGCTCGGGGCAACAGCTGGGGCGTATTGCCTCACACGTGGATGCCGCTCAGAGCTTGCAGGTGATTACGTTGTGCGGAACCGTGGCTGGCTGCTCGTTCTCGGTTTGGCGTGGTGCAATGGATTAATTCTCTGATGCAGTGGTGCGACAATTCTTCGAATACTTGCGTCAACGCATCATTCATCCCGAGCGCTGCTTTGTCTCGCTCGGTCCGAGTCGCTTTCTTGTAATCACGACGACCGGCACGACGAGTGGCACTAAGAGGAGCAGAGACAGGCGGCGGTATTTGGACATAGCTTTTCGTCTTTCGATCAACTCGTCGCCCAGTTCTGCCAGTGCGTTTTGTTTGCTGCCGATCGATACTGTAAACGTAAGCATTGGCACGTAGTTAATTCCCAAGCAGATCAGATATGCACCAAGTAAGACTTGCCATACAGAGTGACCTCGGATCAGAACGAAAATACCGAGAGCGAGCGAGAAAAACGCGCCAAAAGCATATTCCGCAAAAATCAGTCTGTAGCCTAGAAATACGATATCAATGGCTGCGAGCTTTCGAAAATTGAAGGTCTGTTTCACAATCTTCGTTGTTTCCTCGATGATAATCTCGATGCATGATTGCGCATCTCAACAAATCGCGCGAGCGGGGGACAGGTCAGCGGACAAGCCCTAGGTCACTCTGAGGACGATAAGGCTTCGATCGTCGTGCAACGCGAAGTCTTGCTCGCTGAATGCATCCGTCGCGCTGAGAATGGCGGCAATTCCGCTTGGCCTCCTGGGCGGGCATGCGATACGAACCGGTGTCGCTACATCTCCAGCCCAGTGATACCGTTGTCTTTGTTTCAGATGGCATCGTCGAGTTAGGACAGTAACTTGGCAAGCCCCGCCGATACCGCCCTACATAGCCTCTTGTGCGCTTCAGGTGTCCGTTAAGTGCCCCAATTTTTTTGGAGTTGGGCCGCTAAAATCTAACGACTGGGCGTTTGCCGTGACAGCGCTGCGTGACCAGGTTTACAACAACTTACAAACAAGCGCGCAGTGAGGGAGTTTCCCTGTGACCAGACATCGTGAAGTTATCTCACGCTATCTCGACACAAAAGTGCTGAGGCGCATTTTCTTCGTTCGAGGCCCAGTTTCTTCCGCATATGGACTTCCGTTCCTCCATGTTCGAAAGAAACAGCGGTTACTCTACTGTCCGGGAAGGTGGCGGCGTAGAAGCGCGCCGCTTCAAGCGCGTCTTTGTCGAACCAGAGGCAGATCGTGTTCTTTGGCGTCATGTTTCTATACTCCTTGCGCTCGGTCAGGGCGACCGCCAGGGGTTCCCGGGTCGTTTCGTCTCAGTGGCCACTGATTCATGTGATGATCTACTGCAGTCGGCGTTGCAGATCGTTCGCATTTTAGCCTTCAGAGAGCGCACTGATTGTAACGTAATATCCGTCCGGATCTCGGAGCGAGAACTCCGTCGTTCGAGTGTTCGAATTGAGGTGTGGCTCCTCTTCGAGCCGACTGACGAGAGAGCGTGCCCTTCGAAGCGCCAGGTCGAAATCATCGACACGGAAGAACAATAGGAGGCCGTTGCCGGGTGTTCCGTGATCGGGGCTCATCAATGAGGGATGCTCGTGGGCACCCCATTTGTGGAGGCAGACCAAGACAGTCCCATCTGAATCGAGGATTTGTCCAAAGTAGTCATGGGCAGGAAGGGTAGCCCGTTGACCGAACAGCGCCTGGTACCATTTGAAGCTGCGCGGGACGTTGCCTACCCCTATGATCGTCCACGTGCGCTTCATCGGTCCCTCATTGCGGCCTAATTCTTGCCTAGACCGACCCGGATACAAGCCGTCGCAGACGGCCTAAAACGAAGTCTTCGCCACCGGCCCGACAACCCTTTGTGTTTACTCCCTTCCAGTATATGCCCGAACTTGCCGTACTGTTCTCTGGCGACAGGCGGGTCCTCTTAGGCTGGCGGATCGTCGGCAGTACGGAAGTTAGATCTCGCGTGCGAGTCTAAACTTCTCAACTGACGGATTGCTCGTCATCCGTTAGGAACCGCAGCCCCGGCCGACTCTTTTCACCTAACCGTCGAGTGTTAAATATTTGGATGCTTAGCATTCCAACCTGTTTTAGTCTCGTATCGATATGCCGTGTAGAGTACCGCGGCTTCATCCCACGGCTTCCCCACGATTTGCAGTCCCAGAGGGAGACCATTCCTATCAAAACCACACGGGACGCTGATGGCAGGAAGACCATAATAGTTGGCAAATACAGTGTTCTCCGGTGACAGTGCCAAAGCGTTGTCGCCCACGTCTTTGACTGCCGGAACACCGGTTGTGGTCGTTGGCAGCAGGAGGACGTCAACATCATTGAAGGTCTTGGCCGCAATGGATTCTCGGTCGGCTTCGATATACCTCAAGTCACCGCCAGGGCCGCAAAAGGGAGCGCCAATGCTCTCCGCGGGCCAATCGAAGTTGCGGATTACTTCCACGGCGTTCTCGAAAGCCCGCGAGACTTCGCGGTCACCTTTAAAGTTGTCTGCAACACCAACGCGAACTTTTTTGGCTTTGGCCAAGCCGCGAAAGTGCTCGGCGGCTCTGCCCTCGCCTTTCTCAGCGAGTACATCAAGGACCAGTGCTGTGTCTTCCACGCTCCGTGTCGTTATACCGGGATGAGCAAACCATCGGATCATTTCTCCAGGATCCTGCTCCCCATCAAGAATGCCTTTGGGATTGATGAGGCCGTAGGTGCCCTTGAATCCTATTACACCGCAACATGCGGCGGGCAATCGGCAAGAGCCAACCGCGTCTGTGTCCAGTGTGGCGTGGCACATACCGCTCGCAATTGCAGCTGCCGATCCTGAGGATGAGCCCCCCGGGATGTACTGGCCGTTCCATGGGTTACGTACGGGACCAAAGTAACTATCAATGCCTGTTGTGCCCTCACCGAGCCGGTGCATATTCATTTTTCCAATGATGATCGCGCCGGCATCCTTAAGTTTGGCAACGCCAAGGGCATCTTTTCGGGGCACGCGGTTTTTGAAATACTCAAAAGCAGCGGTCGTTTTGATCCCGGCCGTATCGTAGAAGTCTTTGATACCCACGGGTATGCCATGCAGCGGTCCACGCCATTTACCCGCCTTTATTTCACTTTCCGCCACACTGGCCTGCTCTCGCGCCTGCTCAGCCAATACGGTTATGAACGCGTTGAGCTTTGGGTTGATTCGTTTAATCCGTTCTAGACACGTGTTTACGAGTTCCACGGGCGAGAGTTCTTGCCTTCGAATGCGCTCGTGAAGGATTGCGATGTCTGTGATCTCTTTCTCCCTTGCCGTGGCTTGAATTCGCCTCGCCATTGCTCCTTCTATTGTTTGCCGAACGCTTTGATTGGTACCCATATCTCGAAACCTCCCATTCCTGTCGTGGGACTGAAATTTTCGCCATACCGTTCAAAGTCCGGCGCATCCGCCACTTCGTACCCCGAGTTCGGCAACCATTCATTCCAAATTGTGTTCCACGTGCTGCGAATCGTAGAGATATGATCGCGCTGGACAAAAACCGCGTATTTTTGTTCAGGAATTCGCACACGGTTCCAATCTGCGGGAATCCTCAAGAAATCCTTCACTTCCACACCGCACACGTAATCAAAACTGCCTGAGTCGTCGTTGTTGCAGCATGCGCCGTAAGCCGTCCCGCCGATCTGCCCCGGAATGTGGCCCAGATGAGGTACAAAGCGTTGCCATTGCGAGGGTA
>Ga0126381_100010496_pt1 | contig 10429 bp, 9 predicted proteins | sample PanSoiMetPlot_28_FD_96465 | JGI IMG/M metagenome (GOLD analysis project Ga0126381, IMG submission 96465) | Tropical forest soil microbial communities from Panama - MetaG Plot_28 | ecosystem: Environmental > Terrestrial > Soil > Tropical forest > Bulk soil | place: Panama | collected 2016-02-17 | reverse complement strand
GGGCGATGATCGCCATGGCCATGGCACTGAACCCGGCGCTGCTCATCGCCGACGAGCCCACCACCGCGCTCGACGTGACCGTGCAGGCCCAGGTGCTCCGGGTGATCCGCCGGATGCAGGAGATATTCGGCACCGCGGTCATCCTCATCACCCACGACCTCGGCGTGATCGCCGACGTCGCCGACGAGGTTCTCGTCATGTACGGGGGCCGGGTGATGGAGCGGGCCGACCGGCGGACGCTGTTCCGCTCCAGCCATCACCCCTACACCGAGGGACTGCTGCAGTCCCTGCCCGCCTACGGCGGCGAACGCGAACGGCTGCGACCCATTCCCGGGCAGCCCCCGAGCCTGCTCGAGCCGCCGCCCGGCTGCCCGTTCGCGCCGCGCTGCGTCTACGTGATGGACCGGTGCCGCGAGGAGTCGCCTCCGCTGGACCCGGCCGGGGAGGAACCCGGGCACGTCTCGGCCTGCTGGCTTCCGCACCGCAGTGCCGACCGGGAGGAAATGCGCCGCAGGGTGGGCCACGCTGAGCCGGCCGGCTCGGCGGGAGCGTGAGGGAGAGCATGACAGTCAACCCGGTACCCGCCCCGGCGTCCGACGACCCGGACGTGCTGCTGCGGGTGGAGAACCTGGTCAAGTACTTCCCCGTCACGTCGAGGCGGCTGTTCCAGGAAAAGATGTACGTGCACGCCGTCGACGGCGTGAGCCTCGAGGTACGGCGCGGGGAGACGTTCGGCATCGTCGGCGAGACCGGATCAGGCAAGTCGACCCTGGCCCGGTGCGTCGCCAGGCTGTACGACATCACGTCCGGCCGGGTCGTCTTCGACGGCCATGACATCTCCAGGATCTCCCAGCGGCGCATGCGGCCATTGCGCAGGGAAATCCAGATGATCTTTCAGGACCCGATCGGCTCGCTGAACCCGCGCCGCCGGGTCGGGTCGATCATCGGCGACCCCTTCGCCATCCACGGCATCGCCGCGGGCAGTGAGCGCAAGCGCCGCGTGCAGGAGCTGATGGAGCGGGTCGGGCTCAACCCGGAGCACTACAACCGGTTCCCCGCCGAGTTCTCCGGCGGGCAGCGGCAGCGCATCGGGGTGGCCAGGGCGCTGGCGTTCCGGCCGAAGCTGATCATCTGCGACGAGCCGGTATCCGCTCTCGACGTCTCCATCCAGGCGCAGGTCATCAACCTGCTCGCCGACCTGCAGGCCGAGTTCGGGCTCACCTACATCTTCATCGCGCATGACCTGTCCGTGGTCCGGCACGTCAGCAACACAGTCGGGGTCATGTACCTGGGCCAGCTGACCGAGATCGCGCCCGCGGAGGAACTCTTCACCCGGCCGCGGCACCCGTACACGGGCGCGCTGCTGTCCGCTGTGCCGATCCCCGACCCGGAAGCATCTGACGAGCGGGAGCAGATCATCCTCGTGGGAGATGTGCCCTCGCCGATCACGCCGCCATCCGGTTGCCGGTTCCACCCTCGGTGCCCGAAGGCCGTTCCGGTCTGCGTGTCCGAGCAGCCGCCGCTCGAACCGCGCTTCGGCGACGGTCCCGGGCACACGGCCGCCTGTCACCGGCCGATGGAGCTGGGCGAGAACCTGGCTGACTTCCGCCCGTCCATCGACGAGGCGGAGCGGATCATCGAATCCGGCGCCATGCTCCTGGACGGGGCGTTCCCCGGAGCCACCGGCGGTGCCGGGTCGTTGTCCGCGCCGCGTGAAGGAGACAGGACATGAGCATGGTGCCTGAGGTCGGGACCACCGACACGGTGGCGGTGGCCGCCACCACGGTCACCGAGGTACCAGTCGGGCGCAAGATCGAGGGACGCAGCCCGTGGCGGCTGGCCTACGAGCGGCTGCGTGCCGACCGGGCGGCCAAGATCGCCTTCGGCACGATCATTTTGATCGTGCTGCTCGCGGTCTTCGCCCCGCTGTTCGCGTCGGCTGTCGGGCACGGCCCCAACCAGCAGTTCATCGACATCGGCGAGAACGCCAACGGCGGCCCGGTGCCGCCGAGCGGCACGTTCTGGTTCGGCACCGACTCCAACGGCCGCGACCTGTTCATCCGGGTTCTCTACGGCGCCCAGATCTCCCTCGTCGTCGGTGTGCTGGCGACCGGGATCAGCGTCGCGCTCGGCGTCTTGTTCGGCCTGACGGCCGGCTACCTCGGCGGCATCGTGGACTCCATCATCGCGCGGATGATCGACGTCATGCTGTCGATCCCGTTCCTGCTCCTGGCCATCTCCATCGCCTACATCTCGCATCCGAGCGAGTGGCTGGTGATCCTCATCGTCGGCGTGCTCAGCTTCACCTATCTGGCCCGTATCGTCAGGGGCCAGGTGATCTCGCTCAAGGCGAAGGAATACGTCGAGGCGGCTAGGGCGCTGGGCGCCGGGCCGTGGCGGATCATGTTCATCGACCTGCTGCCGAACGTGATGGCGCAGGTCATCGTGTACGCCTCGCTGCTGATCCCGCTCGCGATCGTGTCGGAGGCGTCGCTGTCGTTCCTGAGCGTGGGCGTGCCGCCGCCGACAGCCGACTGGGGTGCGATGATCGCCGACTCGTCCAGCTATTTCCAGTACGGCTACTGGTGGTACCTGTTCTTCCCCGCGCTGGCGCTGCTGATCACGACGCTCGCCTTCAACATCTTCGGTGACAGTGTCCGCGACGCGTTCGACCCGCGTGGCGGCGGACTGTTCGTCTAGGAGCCTTCGTTGACACGCTTTCTGATCCGCAGGATCGCGCAGGCCATCCTGGTGTTGTGGGTGTCCTCTGTCGCCGTCTTCCTGCTGTTCTTTGTCGGCCCAGGACCGAGCCAGGTGGCGCGGACGTTCGCGGGCCGGCTCGCGACGCCGCAGCGCATCGCCCAGATCAAGCACGACCTGCACCTAGACCAGCCGCTCTACCTGCAGTACTGGCACTGGATATGGAGCGCACTGCACGGCGACCTCGGCTTTTCCTACTACCACGGCCAGTCGGTTGACACGGTGCTCGCGCAGGCGGCGCCGGTGACGATATCGCTGGTACTCGGTGCCGCGGTGATATGGATCTCCTACGGCGTGATCACCGGGATCATCTCGGCGGTATGGTCTCGTTCGCTGATGGACAGGAGCCTCACCGCGGCGGCGCTGTTCTTCTACTCGATGCCGACGTTCGTGCTCGGCCTGGCGCTGATCTGGATACTCGCGTACAAGCTCAGCCCGGTCACCACGTTCTTCCCGTTCCACGGGTACGTCGCGATCACCAAGAACCCGGGCCAGTGGTTCGAGTACCTGATCCTGCCCTGGCTCACCCTGGCGCTGGTCACGTCGGCCACCTACACCCGGCTGACCCGCGGGTCGATGCTGGACACGATGGGTGAGGACTACATCAGGACGGCACGGTCCAAGGGCATGCCGGAACGCCGGGTGATCGTGCAGCACGGGCTGCGGGCCTCGCTCACCCCCGTGGTCACGCAGGCCGGACTTGACATCGGCACCGCGCTAGGCGGCGCTATCATCACCGAGCAGCTCTTCGGCCTGCCCGGGCTGGGCTGGACCTCCGTCCAGGCGATCACCAACCAGGACCTCCCGGTGATCATGGGCATCGTGATGCTCGCCGCGACGTTCGTCGTGGTGGCCAACCTGATCGTGGACGTCCTTTACGCCGTCCTCGATCCGCGCGTCAGGTACTGACCTCCTGGCGTCTCAAGCACGGCGCCGGCCCGGCGCGCTTGCCTAAGCAATCGCTGGTGCCGATACTCCTGTCATGGGACGCTCGGTGGCGGACACGCCCACTACGCCGGAGTTTCTGCGGGTTTCCGACGCTGAGCGGGAGCACGCGGTCGATGAGCTCAAGAAAGAGTTCATCGACGGCCGGCTCTCGCAGGAAACGTTCATGCTGCGCATGCAGGCCGCCCTGGGCGCGCGGAACAGCGGTCAGCTGGCCGGGCTGTTCGGCGATCTGCCGCTGGACCGGCCGCGGTCAGGCCGGCGGCTGGGCCTGCCGGGCCTGGCGCGGGCCCGGGCGGCGGCCCGGCAGCTGGGCGAGAACACGCGGGCGGTGCTCGCGGACGGAGCGGCCGCGCTGGCCGAGCCGTTCCGTGCGATGACGGCAGGGCGTGACCGGTTCGCGCCGCCGGAGCTCCCGTCGGCCCCTGGCGCCCCGTCAGCCCCGTCAGCCCCGCTGCCCGCGCCCCGCCCCGCCAGCCCGCCCGCTCCGCTGGTGTTCCCGCCGGGCTCCGGCACCAGCTTCACGATCGGGCGTGATCAGTCATGCGATCTCTACGTCGCCGACATGACCGTGTCCCGGCTGCACGCCCGGCTCGCCAGGGACGCGCAAGGATGGCTGCTCACCGACCTTGACTCGACCAACGGAACCCGGCTGAACGGCTGGCGGGTCCGGGCGGCGGTCCCGGTCCGGGCCGGAGACCTGATCCGGTTCGGTTCCGCCGAGTTCATCGTGCAGCCAGATCGCGATGCCTCATCAGCCGGTCCATCCGCCGGCCCGTACGCCGGTCCATCCGCCGGCCAGGACCCTGGCTGACCCGTCGGCCTGGTGGGCGCCTTCCGGGTAAAGGCGGCGGAACCGGCTAGAGTCGGGAGGCGTGACGACGGTTTTGCTGGTGCGACATGGGCTGACCGCGACTACCGGGCACGTGCTGACCGGCTGGATGCCAGGCATCAGCCTGGACGACCGCGGCCGGGGGCAGGCGGCCGCGCTGGCGGCCCGGCTCGCCGCGCTCCCGCTTGACGCGATCATCAGCAGCCCGCTGGAACGCTGCCTCCAGACGGCCGAGGCGATCGCGGGCGGCCGGGCAGGCCAAGGGGCGGGCCAGCCAGCGGATCAGTCAGCGGGTCAGGAGGCAGGTCAGGGGGTGCTGACCGATGACCGGGTGGGGGAGTGCCACTACGGAGACTGGACCGGCAAGCCGCTGAAGAAGCTGGTCAAGGAGCCGTTGTGGCGGGTGGTTCAGGCCCATCCGAGCGCGGTGACCTTCCCCGGCGGGGAGTCGATGCCGGACGTGCAGCACCGCGCGGTCGCCGCGGTCAGGGAGTGGAACGCCAAGCTCGGCCCGGCCGCTACCTACCTGATCTGCTCACATGGTGATGTGATCAAGGGCATAGTCGCCGATAGCCTTGGATTGCACCTCGATCAGAGCCAGCGGATCCAGGTGGATCCGTGCTCGCTGACCGTGATCAGGTACACGCCCCTGCGGCCTTTCCTGATCCGGATGAATGACACTGGAGGTGGGGTAAATGACCTCATGCCGCACGGCGGCAAGGGGCCCGTGGCGGAGGGCGACGCCGTGGTCGGCGGTGGCGCTGGGGCCGGCGGAGCCGCAGGGTTCTGAGCGAGGATAGGACTATGCCGGTTTACTACTATGACCCGCCAGACAGGTTCGTGGCCGGCGCGGTCGGGCAGCCAGGGGAGCGGATCTTCTATCTGCAGGCCACCTCCAGCGGCCGTGTGACCAGCGTGGTGCTGGAGAAGTTCCAGGTGAGCCTGCTGGCAGAGCGCATCGATGAGCTGCTTGACGAGGTGCTCAGGCGCACCGGCGGATCGCCGGAAGTTCCGGCTGCCGCGCCGTCGGCCCTGCAGGACGACGGACCGCTGGACCTGCCGTTGATGGAGGACTTCCGGGTGGGCGCCATCGCGCTGGCCTGGGACGGAGACGGCGGCATGGTCGTGATCGAGGCACAGGAGGAGTCGGACGAGCCGGTGGAGCCGCTGGCCGAGGACATCCCGGCTGATGGCCCTGGTGTGCTGCGGGTCCGGATCACGCCCGGTGCGGCGCGGGCCTTTGCCCAGCGGGCGCTGCGGGTGGTCGCCGCTGGCCGTCCGCCGTGCCCGCTGTGCGGCTTGCCGCTGGATACCGACGGACATGTCTGCCCCAGGCAGAACGGCCACCGCGCCGGCCATGCCTGACTCCTCCGCCCCCGAGCCGGCGGACGGAGAATCCTCAGGTGCCGAGCAGGCAGCGCTCGACCTGCTCGCCACCGGCCGGCTGGAGGTCGAGGGCCGGCTGGTCGATGCCTCCAACGCCACCTTGTACTGCACCATCAAGGCTCCGGGCCGGAGCAAGAAGACCCTGGCCGCCTGCGTCTACAAACCGGTGGCGGGGGAGCGGCCGCTGTGGGATTTCCCCGCTGGCACGCTGGCCGGCCGGGAGGTCGCGGCCTACGTGGTGTCGCACGCGGCCGGCTTCGACGTGGTGCCGCCGACGGTGATGCGGGATGGCCCGTTCGGGCCGGGCATGTGCCAGCTGTGGATCGACCACGACACCAGCGTGGACCTGATCGCGCTGTCTCGCCGCACGGACCACGCGGGCCTGCGCGCCATGGCCGTGTTCGACGCGGTGGTGAACAACGCCGACAGGAAGATCGGCCACCTGCTGCCGCTGCCCGACGGGCACCTGTACGGCTGCGACCACGGCGTCTGCTTCGCCGAGGATTACAAGCTCCGCACCGTGCTCTGGCAGTGGCGCGGCAAGAGCCTGCCCCGGCGCGCGGTGGAGGCGCTGCGCCGCCTCAATGCCCAGCTCACCGACGGCAGCGGCCTGATCGCCAAGCTCGCGGACCTGCTGTCGGGCAGCGAGGTGGACGCCACCAAGATCAGGGTCGAGACGCTGCTCAAGCACCGCGTCCACCCGTACCCGCCGACGGACTGGCCCGCCGTCCCCTGGCCCCCGGTCTGACCTCTCCTAACCGGATGTGCCGGATTCGCCGGCCGCGGCGGCGCGCCAGCCGTCATACAGGAAGCCGAACGAGTAGCTCAGCGCCGCCCCCGCGTAGGCCCAGGTATGCCCCCCGGGCTGAATGTGCACCTGCACGGAAACTCCGGCTTTGCGCAGCAGCCCGCCCATCCAGGCCGCCTGCCCCTGGATCAGCGGATAGGGATCGGAGGCGTCCTCGTCCAGCAGCACTCGCATGCCGCGCGCGGCACCGGGGTGCGCCGATGGAGTGTTCAGCGTGATGACCGGACTCAGGTTGCCGAACATGCCGGACAGGTCGTTCACCACGAAGTAGCCGGCCAGTGACACTTCCTGGCCGAAGACGCCCGGATTCTGCATCGCGATGTTCATCGCCCCGTAGCCGCCCATGGAGAATCCGGCGACGGCCCGGTGTGCCGCGTCCCGCATGTGCGAGCCCTCGACCGCGGGGATGCCGGCGTCGACGACCCGGCTCATCACCTGCTCGTCGCCGTCCCATGCGTTGGCCCACTCGCTGTCGGAATGCCGCTCGCCGTTGCCGTCCACGCTCGCGAACACGAACGGCGGGTAGCCCTCGTCCAGCAGCTGGTTCAGCGTGTCGCTGACGCCGCTGGAGAAGGGATCGCTGGCCTGGCCGGGGTATCCGTGCAGGTAGTACAGCACCGGGATGGTGGCTGAATCAGGCCCGGGCGGACGCCAGACCCAGACCGGGTGCGCGGACCTGTCGGCGGGCCCGCGGATCTGCAGCACGCTGACCGAGCCGCGCAGTGAGACGGTATCCGCGGTGTCCGAGCCGGCCACCCGCCGTACCCCGCCGGGCAGCGCCATGAGCAGGCAGAACACCCCCAGCACGGCGGCCAGGTCGAGCCGCCCCTGATTCCGCCTCACCGGGTATCAGCTGCCGCCTGGCTCTCCGGTGCTGCCCCGCCGCCGCAGGTACCGCTCGAATTCGCGGGCGATCGCGTCCCCGCTGGCCTCGGGCAGCTCGGCGGCATCCTTGGCCTCCTCGAGCGTGCGCACATACTCCGCGACCTCGGCATCCTGCTGGGCGAGTTCGTCCACGCCGCGTTCCCAGGCGCGGGCCTCCTCAGGCAGGTCGGCCAGCGGGAGGGGGATGTCGAGGATGTCCTCGACGCTGCGCAGCAGCGCCAGCGTCGCCTTCGGCGACGGCGGCTGCGCGACGTAGTGCGGCACCTGGGCCCACAGCGACACCGCCGGGATCCCCGCTCCGTTGCACGCGTGCTGGAGTACCCCGACGATCCCGGTCGGTCCCTTGTAGTCGACCCGGCCGACCCCGGTGTCCGCCATCAGCTTGGTGTTGGACGAGCCCACCGACACCGGGACGGGACGGGTGTGCGCCGCCTCGGCGAGCAGCGCGCCGAGCATGATGACCAGTTCCACGCCGAGATCGGTCAGGGCGCCGACGATCTCGTCACAGAACGCCCGCCATCGCATGTTCGGCTCGATGCCGTGCACAAGCACCACGTCGCGGGGCAACCCGGAGGGCTCAGCTCGGGCCAGTGAGATCCGGGTCGTCGGCCAGATCAGCCGCTGAGTGCGTCCGTCCTCGATCTCGATGACCGGCCGGTTGACCTGGAAGTCATAGAACTCCTCCGGATCGAGTGCCCCGATCGGAGTAGCCTGCCAGGCGATGCCCAGATGGTTGACCACGCCGCTGGCTGCCTCGCCCGCGTCGTTCCAGCCCTCGAACCCCGCGATCGCCACCGGCGAGGTGAGCGGGCGCTCGGGGTCGATGTCGGCAAACTCCACGACGTCCCACCTCCCCTAGGCTTTAGATAACAGCCTATAGACTTGTAGCCGATGAGCACGCTACGAGCGGCCCTGGCCGAGCGAGTCGTGGTGGCAGATGGGGCAATAGGGACAATGCTCCAAGCGAGCGATGCCACCTTGGACGATTTCGCCGGTTACGAAGGCTGCAACGAGATCCTCAACGTGACCCGCCCAGACATCGTAACCGCTATTCACGAAGCGTACCTGGAAGCCGGCGCGGAGTGTCTCACCACTAACACCTTTAACGCGAACCTGACCGCCTTGGGTGAGTACGGAATCGCTGACCGGATCGGCGAGCTGTCGCTCGCCTCCGCACGGCTCGCCCGCGCCGCCGCGGACCGTTACGCGGTGCCGGACCGCCCGCGCTGGGTGCTGGGCTCGATGGGACCCGGCACGAAGCTGCCCACCCTTGGTCACGTCGCTTACCGCGAACTGCGCGACGCCTATCAAGCCAACGCGGAGGGACTGCTGCGCGGGGGCGCGGACGCGCTGATAATCGAAACTTGTTACGATCTACTGCAAGCCAAAGCGGCAATCGTAGGGGCAAAACGAGCAGTGGCTCAACTAGCCACTACTCCGCTTGCTAAAGATGTCGTCATCGTTGCCCAGGTGACCATAGAGACTACTGGTGCCATGCTGCTGGGCAGCGAGATCGGCGCGGCGCTGACCTCGCTGGAACCGCTCGGCATCGACATGATCGGGCTGAACTGCGCCACCGGTCCGTGGGAGATGAGCGAGCACCTGCGCTATCTGGCCGCGCACGCACGGATTCCGCTGTCCTGCGAGCCGAACGCGGGGCTGCCCGAGCTGACCGCGGACGGCGCGCACTACCCGCTGACCCCGGACGGCCTGGCCGACGCGCACGACAGGTTCACCAGGGAGTTCGGCCTGTCCCTGGTCGGCGGCTGCTGCGGTACCACGCCTGACCACATCGCGCTGCTGGTTGACCGGCTGCGGGGCCGGCCGGTGACCAGGCGGCGGCCGCGGCGCGAGCCGGGTGTCGCATCGCTGTATCAGCACGTGCCGTTCCGGCAGGACACCGCGTTCTTGTCGATCGGCGAGCGGACCAACGCCAACGGGTCGAAGGCGTTCCGCGAGGCCATGGTGGCGGGCAGGTACGAGGAATGCGTGGAGATCGCCCGGGCCCAGACCAGGGATGGCGCGCACCTGCTCGACGTGTGCGTGGACTTCGTGGGCCGTGACGGCGCCGACGACATGCGTGAGGTCGTCGGCAGGCTGGCGACCGCGGCGACGCTGCCGCTCGTGCTCGACTCCACGGAGACCGCGGTGATCGAGGCCGGCCTGGAGCTCAGCGGCGGCCGGTCGGTGATCAACTCGGTGAACTACGAGGACGGCGACGGGCCTGAGTCGCGGATCGCCAAGGTCATGCCGCTGGCCCGCGAGCACGGTGCCGCGGTGATCGCCCTCACTATCGACGAGCGAGGCCAGGCGCGGACCGCGGACTGGAAGGTCGAGGTCGCGGAGCGGCTGATCGCTGACCTGACCGGCAACTGGGGGATGCGGGAAGAAGACATCATCATCGACTGCCTGACCTTCCCGATCGCCACCGGCCAGGAGGAGACCCGGCGGGACGGCGTCGAGACGATCAGCGCGATCGCCGAACTCAAGCGCCGCCACCCGGCGGTGCAGACGACGCTGGGCGTCTCGAACGTGTCGTTCGGCCTCAAGCCCGCCGCGCGTGCCGTGCTGAACTCGGTTTTCCTGGCCGAATGCGTGCGGGCCGGGCTCGATTCCGCGATCGTGCACGCGGCGCGGATCATGCCGATCGCCCGGATCCCTGATGAGCAGCGACAGGTCGCGCTCGACCTGGTCTACGACCGGCGGCGGGACGGGTACGATCCGCTGGCCAGGCTGCTCGAGCTGTTCGAGGGGGTGGACGCGGCCGAGCTGAAGGCCAGCCGCGCGGCCGAACTGGCCGCGCTGCCGCTGTG
>Ga0126381_100010495_pt1 | contig 10430 bp, 8 predicted proteins | sample PanSoiMetPlot_28_FD_96465 | JGI IMG/M metagenome (GOLD analysis project Ga0126381, IMG submission 96465) | Tropical forest soil microbial communities from Panama - MetaG Plot_28 | ecosystem: Environmental > Terrestrial > Soil > Tropical forest > Bulk soil | place: Panama | collected 2016-02-17 | reverse complement strand
TGGCGTTCGCGCAGCGTCATCTCGAGCTCAAAGGGACGGTCGAAATGATCCTCGATGACGCTCTTGTTGCGCCCGGTGACGAAGATGAAGTGCTCGATGCCGGCCTGCCTCGCCTCGTCGACCACGTGCTGGATCAGCGGGCGGTCGACCACGGGCAGCATTTCCTTGGGCATCGCCTTGGTGGCGGGCAGAAAACGGGTGCCGAGCCCGGCCACGGGAAAAATCGCTTTGCGGATAGGTTTCATGCCATGATCACGGGGGCAGGCTGGAGGGGGGCTGTTCCGGTTAACGGACGGGGCCTGAAGAATTATTAACGTTATCGCGACCATATACAGGCCGCATCGGAAAAAACGAGGCGTAGCGTTGCGATTTCGGGGCAAGGCATGGTGAAGTCGGTCCGGTTGTTGACCCTTTTTGCAGCCGCAGCGGCGCTGGCGCTTGCCGCGACGGTCGCGGCCTTCGCACAGAACTCGGATGGCAGCTGGTTTCCGTTCAGGATACCCGGCCTGACCACCGGCTCGGTCGCGCCGGCTGCTCCCGCTCAAACGCAGCCCCAAGGGGCTCCCGGAGCGAGCCCGGAATGGAGCGGACAATCGGGCGCCTCCGGACATCCGCTCATGACCGCCGATGCCATCCAGGCGGCGGCGGCCAACTTCCGCAACTGCCTCGAGGCGCTTTGGGGGGAAGCCGCGCGGCGCGGCGTCTCGCGCGAGCTGTTCGAGGCGCAGACCGCAGCGCTCACACCCGACCTGCGGATCATGGACCTGCTCGATGCGCAGCCCGAGTTCACCAAGGCGATCTGGGACTATCTCGATCTCCTGGTGAGCGAGGAGCGCATCCAGAACGGCCGCGCGGTCCTGGCCAAGCATCGCTCGACGTTCGAAGCGGTCGAGAAGGCGCTGGGCGTCGACCGGTATTTCATCGCGGCGATCTGGGGCGTGGAATCCAATTACGGCACCCAGGTTGGCGAGCGTTCGGTGCTGCGCTCGACCGCGACGCTCGCCTGCATCGGGCGCCGCCAGGATTTCTTCCGCGAGGAATTTCTCTCCGCGCTCGAGATCATCGCCCGCGGCGATGTCGATCCCTCGCGCCTCAAGGGCTCCTGGGCCGGCGCCTTCGGACCGACGCAATTCATGCCGACGAGCTTCAAGAAATACGCGATCGATTTCGACGGCGACGGCCGCCGCGACGTGGTCGACTCGATCCCCGACCTGATCGCCTCGACCGCCAACAACCTCAAGAAGGACGGCTGGGTGACCGGCCAGACCTGGGGCTACGAGGTCGCGCTGCCGGAGCGCTTCAACTACATGCTGGCCGATCGCGCCCGCGTCATGACGGTGCAGGAATGGCGCCGCGCCGGCATCGCGCGCGCCGGCGGCAAGGCGTTCCCGCGCCCCGAGGACCGCGCCTATCTGCTGCTGCCGGCGGGCGCGGAGGGCCCCGGCTTCCTGATGCTGCAGAATTTCCGGGTGATCATGAAGTACAATCCGGCGGAGGCCTATGCGCTTGCGATCGGGCATCTCGCCGACCGGCTGCGGGGCGGCGAGCCGTTCCTGCAGCCGTGGCCGCGCTACGAGCGGGTGCTGACGCGGGACGAGCGCTATGAGCTGCAGGCGCTCTTGGCGCATCGCGGCTTCGAGGTGGGCGAGCCCGACGGGCAGCTCGGCGGGCGAACGCGCACGGCGCTGCGGCAGTTCCAGGTTTCGGCGGGCTTGGCGCCCGACGGCTTTGCCTCAGCGTCCATGCTGGAGCGGCTGCGGCAGCCATAGTTCAGGTTAGCGCCGGGTAACCCCTCGGCGATCTTCAAGTTGACATTTTTCTCGGGTTGTTGCGGGGTGACTGCCCGGAGGGGGTCTTTTGGCCCGAATCGCGCGGCCAATCGGTCCTTTTCAAGGATTGACGGCTCGATTCATGCGCAACCTGGAGAAATCGCAACGGCAGCATCTGCGCGCGGTCTTGCGCCGCGCCGCCGAGATCGTTGTCGCCGCCGGTTTGGCACTTGCGCTGGCGGTGCCGGTGCAGGCGCAATTCTGGTCGCCGTTCTCCTACGGTCCCCGCCGCCCGCCCGCCCCGGTGCCGCAGCAACAACAGCAGCCCTACTATAATCCGTTCGGCGGCTTCTTCGGCCCGCCGCAGCCCGAGCACAGGGAAGCGCCGGTCGATTATTCGCATGCGCCCGGCCCGCAGCAACGCAAGACTGATGTCGCGGTGACCACCACGATCGTGGTGATGGGCGACGCGATGGCGGACTGGCTCGCTTCGGGCCTCGAAGATGCCTATTCGGAGCAGCCCGAGATCGGCGTGCTGCGCCGACACCGCACGACCTCGGGCTTGATCCGCTACGATCCCCGCCGCGACGTTGACTGGGCGCAGACGGCGCGCGAGATCATCGCGGCCGACAAGCCATCGCTGATCGTAATGATGATCGGCTCCAACGACCATCAGACCATTCGCGAACGCCCCCCGACCCCGCCGGCGGCCCCTGCGCGCACCCCCAACAGCGCCGGCGGCAAGGCTGCGGCCGATAAGCCCGCTGCGCCACCGGCGCAGGCCGTCGCGGCCCCGACCGAGGATGTGCCCAATCCCCCGGGCGCTGATGCCGAGCAGCCTCCGATCCTTGCGCCCGAGCCCGGCAAGGCCGGCGCGGGCGCGACCGGGCCGTTCGAGTTTCACACCGACCAATGGGAGGCCGCGTATATCAGGCGGATCGATGCCACGATCGCGGCGTTGAAGAGCGCCAACATACCGGTGCTCTGGGTCGGCCTGCCGGCGCAGCGCAGCCCGCGAGCGACCACGGATGCGTCCTACCTCAATGAACTCTACCGCAGCCGCGCCGAGAAGGCCGGTATCGTGTTTGTCGACATCTGGGACGGCTTTGTCGACGAGCAGGGCCGCTATTCGCCGCAGGGGCCCGATTTCGAAGGCCAGACTCGCCGTTTGCGCAGCGGCGACGGGGTTTACTTCACCAAGTTCGGCGCCCGCAAGCTCGCCCATTATGTCGAGCGCGAGATCGGGCGCGTGCTGGCCAACCGCTCCGTCCTGGTCTCGCTGCCTTCAAGCACCGAGCCCAATCCGGGCGCCCACCCCGGCGGTCCCTCGGCGCGCCCAACGGCCGGCCCGGTGATCCCGCTCACGGCCGCCGTCATCAGCAACGCTCCGGAGGAGCTTCTGGGCGGGACCAAGCCCGCGGCCCGGCCCGCCACCGCCGATCCCTTGGCGACCCGCGTGCTCACCAAAGGCGAGGCGATCGGCGCTCCGGCGGGACGCGCTGATGATTTCAGCTGGCCGCGTGGCAGCGTTGCCACCGTCAAAGCCGATCCGGAGCCTCCTGCCGCGGCCTCCGCTGCCGCCAAGTCTGGCGCGCCGGCGACCGCGGCCAAGCCCGGAACCGTAGCCACCGCCACCACCCCGCCGCGTCCGGATTCCGATGCCCAGTCGGCCGAGTCGAGGCCAAAGAGGCCCGCCCCGCAGCGGCCACCCGCCGCGTTCAGCCCGTTCTCATTTTTCCGCTGATCAGGCGCCGCGCTACTTCGGAGCCCGCTTCGCCAGGATCCGCTGCAAGGTGCGCCGGTGCATGTTGAGCCGGCGCGCCGTCTCCGAGACATTGCGGCTGCACAGCTCGTAGACGCGCTGAATGTGCTCCCAGCGCACGCCGTCGGCCGACATCGGGTTCTCGGGCGGCGTCGCGGCGCCACCTTCATGGGCGAGGAGCGCCGCCACCACGTCGTCCGCGTCCACCGGCTTGGCGAGGTAATCGACCGCGCCCATCTTCACCGCATTCACGGCGGTCGCGATATTGCCGTAGCCGGTGAGAATGATGCCCCGGGCGTCGGGCCGGCGGCGCTTGAGCGCCGAGATCACGTCGAGCCCGTTGCCGTCGGCGAGCCGCATATCGACGACCGCGAAAGCCGGCGACGCGGTTTCCAGCCGGCTCAGGCCCTCGGCGACCGATTCGGCGCTGGTGACCGTAAACCCGCGGCTCTCCATTGCGCGGCAGAGCCGCTGCAGGAATGACTTGTCGTCTTCGACGATCAGAAGCGTCCGGTCGCTCGGAACTCGCTCCGCCTGGCTTTCGACCGTGGCCATGCTTTTCCTCCGCGCGCTTCTTCCCGGCACTGTATGCGGACGGTCATTGGCCGTCCGTTAACAACATATATATTCCGGCAATAATGGCCTACAACGCTGGCCCGATAAACTCTTTGCGATCCCGGCGTGCAAGTTCCAACGGTTACTCGCCGGCCATCGCGATGTCGGGCAGCCCGCCCTCGGTAAGGCTCTGCTCGAAATCGTGGCGCGCCCAGTGGATCCGCACCACCGCCCCACGGCCGGGCGCCGCCCGGTTGGTGAAAGTGAGCGCGGCGCCGGAGCGCTCCAGCAGGGTCTTGGCAATGAACAGGCCCAATCCGAGCCCACCCGCCTCGCTGTCGACGCTTGGCGTCCCCGGCCGTCGGCCGGTGAGGTAGGGCTCGCCGATGCGGCCCAAGATCTCCGCGGCAAAGCCCGGCCCGTCGTCGCTGATCGTGATCGCCACTTCGGCGGCGCTCCATTCCGTCGCGACATCGACCCGATGGGCGGCGAAATCCACGGCATTCTCCACCAGATTGCCGAGCCCATAAAGGATCGCCGGGCTGCGTCGGCCGATCGGCTCCGCCGCGTCCATCAGGGCGTCTACACCCGTCTTCGACGGGCTATGGGCGGTGCGCGTGACCTGGATCTCGACCCCGAAATTGCGATGCGGCGCCACAGTCTCCTCGATCAGCGCCGAGAGCGGCATCCGATCGAAGGGCTCAACGCTCGCGGCGGAGAGCTGCGTGAGCTTGCCCAGGATGCCACGGCAGCGCTGCGCCTGCTCGCGCAGGAGCGCAATATCCTCCGCGTACGGGGACGGAGGCTTGATCTCCCGCTCGAGATCGGCGGCGATCACCGTGATGGTGGAAAGCGGCGTGCCGAGCTCGTGCGCCGCGGCGGCGGCCAGCCCGTCCAGCTGAGAGAGGTGCTGCTCTCGCGCCAGCACCAGCTCGGTCGCTGCGAGCGCGTCGGCAAGCTTGCGCGCCTCATCGGTGAGCTGCCAGGCGTAGGCGCCGATGAAGCCGATCGCGAGGAGGAGCGAAAGCCAGATGCCCATCGTATAGATCGACGGCAGCACGAACGGCTTTTCGTTGTCCCATGGCAATGAATAATGGACGAAGATGAGCGCTGTGGCGCACGCCGCCGCGAACCCGCCCAGCATCATGGTGAGCCGCGGCGGCAGCACGGTCGCCGACAGCAGCACAGGTCCGAGCAGCAGAAACGAGAACGGGTTCTCGATCCCCCCGGTCAGGAACAGCAGGATGGCAAGCTGCGCGACGTCGAAGGAGAGCAGCCAGGCGGCGCGGTCCGGCGCCACCCGTTCGCTCGTGCGGAAACGCACCCGCAGCGCCACGTTGAGCCACCCCGCGAGCGCGATGACGGCGAGGCAGGCCCAGATCGGCAGGTCGAAATCGAGGCCGATATAGACCACCAGCACCGCGATGGTCTGCCCGATCACCGCGAGCCAGCGCAGCCGCACCAGCGTGTCGAGCCGCACATTGCGCCCGGTGTGGACGGGGGCCGGAATGTCGGTCTGGTCCAGCATGCCGCGAATGTAGTGAAGACGGAGGACGGAGGACAGTGGACAGACGACGCACGTCAGGGAAGGAGGCATGGGCGCTGGAAATACGTTGACAACCGCCTAAATCAGCCTTTCGTCGTCCGTGGACCGTTCCTCCATCGTCTGTCATCCGATGTACGATTCCGCCATCGAGGTCGATCAACTCGTCAAGGTGTATGGCCCGACCCGAGCGGTCGACGGGATTTCGTTTGCGCTTCCGCAGGGCTCGATCACCGCCCTCCTGGGCGGCAACGGCGCCGGCAAGACCACCACCATCGCGATGATATTGGGGCTGGTGACGCCGACCTCGGGGTCTGCGCGCGTGCTCGGCGCCGAGATGCCGCGCCAGCGCTATCAGGTCCTGCACCGGATGAACTTCGAGAGCCCCTATATCGACATGCCGCATCGGCTCACGGTGCGGCAGAACCTCACCGTGTTCGGCCGGCTCTATGCGGTGCCCGCCCTTGCCGAGCGGATCGCCGCCATCGCGGGCGAGCTCGACCTTGTGGAATTTCTCGACCGGCCGACCGGCAGCCTGTCCGCCGGCCAGAAGACCCGGGTCGCGCTCGCCAAGGCGCTGATCAATTCGCCCGACGTGCTGCTTCTCGACGAGCCGACCGCCTCGCTCGATCCGGACACCGCCGACTGGGTGCGCTCGCGGCTCGAGGTTTATCGCCGTGAGCGCGGCGCAACGGTGCTGCTCGCCTCCCACAACATGAACGAGGTGGAGCGGCTGTGCGAGCGGGTCATCATGCTCAAGCGCGGCCGCATCGAGGATGACGATACGCCGCAGAAGCTCCTCATCCGCTACGGCCGGCAGACGCTTGAGGAAGTCTTTCTCGACATGGCGCGCGGCCGCGGTCACGCACGCGAGGCCGCCCAATGAGAGAGGGCAGTCGCATATGGCACGGCGAGCTCCCTCTCCCCAATCGAAGTCGGATACATCCGACTTCGATCAGCTTAAATGGCGAAGTCGGGCAAGCCCGACTTCGCTTGGAGAGGGTTGGGGTGAGGGGGTTCGGGCCTACGAGAGTTTGTAACCCCTCACCCCCGCCCTCTCCCTACGGGAGAGGGAGTCCCGCCGCATGTGCGGCACCCGGAGTGCCCATATGCAATTGCGACCAATGACACAGGACGCAAGCCCGCTCGCCTTGGCGCCGCATCGGATCGCCGCCATGGTGCTGCGCTATCTTTATCTGCTGCGCTCCTCCTGGCCGCGCATCCTCGAGCTGATCTACTGGCCGAGCGTGCAACTGTTCGTCTGGGGTTTCCTGCAGAGCTACATCTCGCAGAACGCCGGCTTCTTCGCGCGCGCCGGCGGCATGTTCATCGGCGCGGTCCTGCTCTGGGACATCCTGTTCCGCGGACAGCTCGGGTTCTCGGTCTCGTTCCTGGAGGAAATGTGGGCGCGCAATCTCGGCAACCTTCTGATCAGCCCGTTGCGGCCGGCCGAGTTCGTGGCCTCGCTGATGATCATGAGCATCGTGAGGCTTGCGATCGGCATGGTGCCGGTCTCGGTCATGGCGATCGCACTCTTCGCCTTCAACATCTACGGGCTCGGGCTCCCGCTCGCGGCGTTCTTCGCCAACCTGATCTTCACCAGCTGGGCGGTGGGGCTTGCCGTCTCGGGCATCCTGCTGCGCAACGGCATGGGGGCCGAAAGCCTCGCTTGGACGCTGATGTTCGTGCTGATGCCGCTCGCCTGCGTCTACTATCCGGTCACGACGCTCCCGCCCTGGGTGCAGGCGATCTCCTGGGCCCTGCCGCCGACCTATGTGTTCGAGGGCATGCGGGCACTGGTGCTGGAGCACACCTTCCGGGCCGACCTGATGCTCGAGGCCCTCGCGCTCAATGTGCTCTATTTCGGCGCCTCCGTCCTCGCCTTCCTGGCCCTTTTGAGAAGCGCCCGCCGGCAGGGTTCGCTCATGCAGTCCGGCGAATAACTATTTACCGCAGCGCCGAAAAATCATCCCCATATGAAGAATTGGCAAAAGCGGAGGCCCTTAGGTTGACGGCATGACGGAAAAAAGACACTCTGCTGCGGTGCAGCAGACAGGGGTTGGGGGAATGGCAATCGGTGAATTCGGCGGCGCGCCGGCCGCAGCGGTCGGTAACGGCCCGATGCTGGCCGCGCCCTATTACTGGCTCTACGAGATGAGCCAGGCCTCGCTCAATCCCGCCCGCGCGCTCGCCGATGCAACCCGGCTGTTCTACCGCAACCCTGCCAACCCGATGGCGCATACCGAGTTCGGCAAGACCATGGCGGCAGCGGCCGAGCTGTTCGAGCGCGCGACACGCCGCTACAGCAAGCCGAAATGGAACATCGAGTCCACCGTGATCGGCGGCGAACGCATCCCGGTGCATGCCTCGGCTGTCTGGGAGCGGCCGTTCTGCCGGCTGATGCATTTCGAGAGAATCTTCGAACGCAGGCCGCGCCGGCCGCAGCCGCGGCTTCTCATCATCGCGCCGATGTCGGGGCACTATTCGACGCTGCTGCGCGGCACCGTCGAGGGTTTCCTGCCCAACCACGACGTCTACATCACCGATTGGGCGGACGCCCGCATGGTGCCGCTCGCCCAGGGCTCCTTCGATCTCGACGACTACATCGATTACGTCATCTCGATGCTGCACCTCCTCTGCGGCGACGTGCATGTGATAGCGGTGTGCCAGCCCTCGGTGCCGGTGCTGGCCGCGGTCGCCCGCATGGAGGCGGACGGCGATCCCTATGTGCCCCATTCCATGGTGCTGATGGGCGGCCCGATCGATACCCGCGTCAACCCGACCGCCGTGAACACGCTGGCGGAACGGCGCGGCATCGATTGGTTCCGGCGCAATGTCATCACCAAGGTGCCGTTTCCCAATCCGGGCTTCATGCGCGACGTCTATCCGGGCTTCCTGCAGCTCAATGGCTTCGTGAGCATGAATCTCGAGCGGCATATCCAGGCGCATCGCAACCTCTACCTGAACCTGGTCAAGGGCGACGGCGATTCGGCCCAGAAGCACCGGGAGTTCTACGACGAGTACCTGGCGGTGATGGACTTGTGCGCCGAGTTTTATCTGCAGACCGTCGATACCGTGTTCGTGCGCCATGCCCTTCCGCAAGGCAAAATGACCCATCGAGGCGCGCGCGTCGATCCAGCGGCGATCAGGCACGTCGCGCTGCTCACGGTCGAGGGCGAGAAGGACGACATATCGGGGCTCGGGCAGACCCAGGCGGCGCATGCGCTCTGCGTGAATATTCCCGCCGAGCACAAGTCGCATTGGCTGCAGCCGGGGGTGGGGCACTACGGCGTGTTCAATGGCTCCCGCTTCCGGGCCGAGATTGCGCCGCGCATTTCCGATTTCGTCCTGTCCAACAATGGCAGCGGGGCGGCAGCCCACCGATCCGCCCCGATCAGCGCGAGCGCTCGTTCCGCGAAGGCGAACGGTGCCACGGCGGCCGTCGAATCGGGCGGGGCCGCGCTGCCCGATGCCGACAGCCGGTCAGCGGCAGCCGAGTAACCCAGGATTGCGGCAGCCGCGAGTACCGCATTTTGCGCGGTCGAGGGCCGGCAAGGCCCGTCCTGCCGCGGTTTTTGCATGATTCGCCACTGCGCGCCCCGGCCAATTTGCGCTAATCTATTGGTTCTGCGCGGCTTTTCGTCCGCGCCCGGGACCCCCGGACGGATGACTTTTGCGCCCGGTTGTACCCGCGCCGCGACTAAATTATGAATGCGGATTCAAAGTTTTAAATCTACCACATGTTGTGCCGATGCGGCCCGTGATCCCCCGCCTTTTGGGTAGAGCTTTTATTTGCGATCGGCCATCCCCCCCGCTTGCCACTATGGCAATATTTCGCCTCGACCCGCCCGCTGCCCGGACCCTAAGGCCATGTCGTTGCGTGCATTGCTCTATCGCCGGCCGACCGAGCCGTCGGCGATCGAAATTTTTTTCGAGCGATCGGTCTATCTCGTGCGGCTGCGCCGGCATCGGCAGGCGCGCCGTTACACGTTGCGGATCGATGCCGCCTCGCGCGAGGTCGTGCTCACCATGCCGCCGCGCGGCAACCTGCAGGAGGCGCGCGATTTTGCCCGCAAGCACGGCGGCTGGATCGCGACGCGACTTGAGCGCATGCCGGAGGCGGCGCCTTTCGTGCATGGGGGCGAGGTTCCGCTGCGCGGCATCGCGCACCGCATCGTGCACCGGCGCGGCGAGCGCGGCACGGTGTGGACCGACACCGACGGCGACGGTCGCCGGCTGCTGTGCGTTGTCGGCGACACGCCGCATGTGGACCGCCGCATCGGCGATTTCCTCAAGCGCGAGGCCCGGCGCGATCTCGAGGCGGCGAGCCTCCATTATGCCGAAAAGCTCGGCGCGAAGGTCAAGCGCGTCTCTGTGCGCGATCAATCGAGCCGCTGGGGCTCATGCTCCACCACCGGCGTCCTGTCGTTTTCCTGGCGGCTGATCCTCGCTCCGCCCTACGTGCTCGATTATCTGGCGGCGCACGAGGTCGCGCATCTGGTCGAGCTCAACCATTCGCCGCGCTTCTGGCGCCTGGTGCGGCGGCTCGATCCCGACTTCGAGCGCGCAAAGCGCTGGCTCGACGTGCACGGCACCGACCTTCACCGCTATGGCCTGGCGCGCAAGCCCGCGCCGCCGCGGCGGAGATAGGCGATTACCTGCGGCCACCGAACAGACGGTCGAGCAGCCAATTGTCAATGCTGGTGTTGCGTTCGCCGCGGTCGGCGGGCGGCGCGCCGATTGGCGCCGGCGGAACCGGCGCGGCGGCGGGCTGCAGGATCGTGGCGATCGAGAACCCGCT
>Ga0126381_100010494_pt1 | contig 10431 bp, 4 predicted proteins | sample PanSoiMetPlot_28_FD_96465 | JGI IMG/M metagenome (GOLD analysis project Ga0126381, IMG submission 96465) | Tropical forest soil microbial communities from Panama - MetaG Plot_28 | ecosystem: Environmental > Terrestrial > Soil > Tropical forest > Bulk soil | place: Panama | collected 2016-02-17 | reverse complement strand
CAACTCCGGCGTGCCCGGAGTGGCGTATTGCACCAGCGGAATCTGGCCGAGACCGACGATCACCTCCGGAAGCAGCGCTTTGTTCAAAGCGCTCCCGGCAACAGCGAATCCCGTGGCCGTGGGGGGGTGGGCATGGCAAACGGCATTCACGTCGGGCCGCATGCGATAAAAAAGCAGGTGCATGGCGAGCTCGGAAGAGACCTTGCGATCTCCCGCGACCTGCCGGCCGTCGAGATCGGTTATCACCAGGTCCTCGGGCGAGAGCATCCCCTTGTTCATGCACGTAGGGGTAGTGAGGATGCGGCCGTCACCGAGGCGCACCGACAGGTTGCCTTCGCAGGCAACAATAAAACTGCGTTCGTACATCCAGCGCCCGGCAACGCACATCTCGCGGGCATGTTGGGCATCGCTCTTTGCATGGCCTGGCAAAAGTGAGTCCGGGGTCAAGGTCGGACTCCTTCCTGGCGCGGAAAACAGCCGCACCGTCTCTTTCAAATTCCTTCAGGCGCACCCCGTGGGGACATACGAAATGGCCCCGCCAGCTCCCTAGCCTGGCGTGAGCGCAAAGAACGTATTACAAAACTCGGCTGGAATCTAGTGCCCTTTTTGCCCTTTGTTGCCTGGCCGGGCCTCGCATGGCGGTTCTCCGGAGCTGATCCCCGCCCTTCAAGCGGAGCAAAGTTCGAAAACACTAGGCGTAAATCCCGCGCAGCTTGAGCGCCGTGGCTACGCGGTCGATTGCCAGCATGTAAGCCGCGATACGGTTATTGACCTTGTGCAGTTCTGCGTAGCGCACCACTTCGTCGAAGGCATTCTCCATGATGTCCATCAGACGCTCGTTGACCTCGCTCTCCCGCCAGAAGAATCCCTGGCGGTCTTGCACCCACTCGAAATAACTTACCGTCACGCCACCGGCGTTACCCAGAATGTCGGGTATCGTGAAGATCCCTTTCGCATCGATGATCGTATCCGCTTGCCAGGTGGTCGGGCCGTTCGCGCCTTCGCAGAGGATTTTCGCCTGCACCTGGTTTGCGTTTTTCTCGGTGATCTGGTTCTCGATGGCGGCGGGGATGGCGATGTCGCACGGCTGGAACAGTACGTCGCGGGCGGACATCTTCGTTCCGCCGTCGGGCAAACTCTGCAGCTGCTTTTTCTGCGTGTAAACCCAGTCGATCACTTTGGGTATGTCGAATCCCTTCTCGTTGTACAGCCCGCCGCCGATGTCTGCGAGGCCGACGATTTTGTAGCCGGCTTTTTGCATGAGGTCGGCAGCCATCGAACCGACATTTCCGAAACCCTGCACCACCACGCGGCAGCCCGGTCTTTTCATGCCGACCTTGGCGAGCGCCTTGTCACAGCAGATCATCACTCCGCGTCCCGTGGCTTCGCGTCTACCCCGGGAACCACCCAGCTCAATCGGCTTCCCGGTTACCACCGCCGTGGTGGCTTGCCCGACGTGCATCGCATAGGTGTCCATCACCCAAGCCATGGTTTGTTCGCCGGTGCCCACGTCCGGCGCGGGAATGTCGCGTTCCGGTCCCAGCCAATCCGCCAGTTCCGCGGTGTAGCGTCGCGTCAGCCGTTCCATTTCTCCGCGCGATAATTTGCGCGGGTCGCAAATCACCCCGCCCTTCGCTCCCCCAAACGGAATATTCACGACCGCGCACTTCCAGGTCATCCAAGTCGCCAGGGCGCGGACTTCGTCAATCGAAACGTCGGGGGCGAACCGAATCCCGCCTTTTCCCGGCCCCCGCACGTTCGAATGCAGCACACGGTAGCCGGTGAAAACTTCCAGCTGCCCGTTGTCCATCCCCACCGGAATGTACAGCGTGATTTCTTTGCTCGGCCACTTCAGGAAGCGGTAGAGTCCCTGCTCGAGGCCGAGCTTGTTCGCGGCCACTTCAAAACGCGCTTCCGCGTTCTGGTAAACATTCATCTCTTCCGGCATCGGGGCTTGCGACATGCAAAAGTCTCCTTCGCTAACTTTCCTGTTTCTCGTCGCTCTCAAGCGAGGGCGCAGGATTGCCTGGCAAACGATCGAGTAGGGGACGGTACAATCAGCTCATGCCGTTTTTTTTCGGGACCAAGCGTCCTTGCACAATTTGTCCTGTGACGATTCCACAGGAGTGAATTCAGGGGCCAAGGGAAGTAAGCTTCAGCGGTCTGCCCACCGCCAGACTTGCCATTTGGCCGGGGCGCCAGTATACGAACCTGCTTTGCATCCCGCAAGGAGTACGGCCCTTTCTGGCCTCTGCCCATGGCGCTCCCTACAAGTAGATGGTTGCCGGTTGTTGGCGTTCGAAGTTCAAGCGGGAGGCTTCAACAACCATGTAGGCGGCTTCGGGCTAGACCGTGCGTTACCTGTGCCCAGTGCAAGACCGAGGGTTACCTTTGCAAGCGGAACTGGATGGTAACGGTCAGGTGGACCGGCACCGCTTTGCCGTCAAGCGTGGCCGGTTCATATTTCCACTGCCTCAGAGCGTCCATGGCCGCCTGCTCGAGCAGCGCTGGGCCGGAAAGCACTTTCATCCTGGTGACCCGCCCGTTGGCATCAACGAGCGCATCAATCGTGACCCCTCCGGACACGTGTTGAGTCTTTGCCATTGGCGGATATGCGGGTGGCACGGAGGAGATTAGCCTGGCCTGCTTTACCTCGCCGCCTACCGGCACTTGGGCTGCCGGCGCTGCCGGCTGTTTCCCCGAGACTCCCAATGGTGCTTCGAGGCCGGTGGCATCCTCCGCGGAGGGCTCTTCGCTTAAGTCCGGTTCCACACTGTTCTGCGAGGTCCGCTTCGCTGAAAGCTTGGGCGCCTTGAGATGCACCTCTCCAAGAACAGGCTTCTTTTCTTCTGATGGAACCGCCTCGGGCCGCGCGGCTTCGCCGTCCGCAGCGCTTGCCGGAGCCGCGTTCCCCGGGACATTCGCGTTGCTTCGATCCGGCTTCGCTGCTGCCGTCGCGGATGGCGACGTCTCGGAAGCCGGCGGGGCTTTCCGAGCGAAAGTCCCGGCAAGAACCCGGCCCGACCGCTGATTCTTGTACCACCATGCGCCTGCGGCCACGAGAACAATCCCCGCCACAAGCGCAAGACAAAGCTTGCCCTTTCCGGAGGGCGCCTTGTTCTTAACTTTCTTTACGCCCTCGAACGGCAGCGCGCTTCCAAACTGAGGAGCGTGCGAAGGGGCGGCCTTCGCCTCTTTGATCGGCCCGGCGAGCGGCGCCATCAGCTCCTCTAGCTGCGGCTGCTCCCGGACGCGCTTGGCTCTCTCCCGGGGGACGAGTTCGTTCGCCGGGGGCGGCAGGGAGGCGTTGCGTGCGAGCGGCCGAAGCCACGCCGGAATCTCGAGTTCTGCCCCCTCGAGTGACTCCAAAGCCGGGATTGGCGCCGGTGGCTCGACCTTCGAAGGCTCTTCCAGCTTCGGCGCCTCGGGCAAAACCGCCGCGGGCGACGCGGGATTCTCGATAAGCTGCGCCGCGCTTTCGTGAACCGGATCCGCCTTAAGAAGCGAAATGGCAGGCTCGACGAAGGGAGTAGGCGGAGCGTCCAAGGTCGGGGTCGCGGGCATGCCGGGAGCCTCCTCGGCAAACTGCAATTGCAACAGCTCTTCCTGTAAGCGCGCCGTCTGACGCTTTAATTCCTCCGCCTCGGGATCGCTCGCCTGGGGGGCTTGCGAAGGTGTTGCGGGAGACAAATCGGAGGGCGCAGGTTTCACTGCAAAAAAGGGAGCGAGACTCGACAAATCGACCGTTGTCGGATTCGACGGCGCTTCGCATGGCGCAAAAAGCGACGCGGGCTTGTCCGACGGGCGGGCCAGTTCGAAGTTGCGAACCGGCGGCTGGCCCGGCGCCGCCGCTTCCGTTCTTTTAGCGGGCTCGAGGCGAACAACGCTGGGCGGTTCGGCGGGGACCCGGGAAGCCGGCTCGCGCTTTTTCAGCCAAGGTTCGACAAGCGCCTCCTCGGAACCAAACGAAGGCGTGAGAGGAGCCGCAGGAACACCGGAATCGGGCTTCGCCTTGGGAGTGCCTAGCAAAGAAGCGGAATCGATCGGAGCGGGAACGATCGAAGATCCAGACAGCGCGGGAGTCGCGGGCTTCGACAAAACGGGCGCAGCCGTGGAAGGCTTCGCTCGAAAGCCGCTCGGAACGCTGTCCGCGCCGGGAGGTTCCGCCTTTTCTGACGGCTGCGTAGGCGCCTGGGAGTCATGGTTTGCTGCCGGACGGCTTGCTTCCGGCGCGGCTTGCGGTCCCGGCGCAATCCGGTCGCCGGGGAAACGCATTCCCCAAAAACCCACGGCGGGCTCGGTAAATTCCAGTTCGACGTATCCGCTGACGCTGCGATAATTCTTCGACTTCAGCACCTGGCAAACGACTTCCTTTTTCGTGCGCTCGTTGGTAAGGAAGAGCAATTGGCCGGGGGCGAGGGCGGAATTCAACTTGATGACCGCGCCGTTGCCATGAACCATCACGGTTTTGGTCGCTTCGGAAAAAGGTTCTCGCTTGTCGCTGCCCTCGACGGAGCGGGCGCCATTCACGGTAATGGGCACTTCGACCGCCACCGGTTGCGGCCTGGTCGTGGAATCGTTCAAAGCCGCCGAACCGGGGCGCAAGCTGGTCTCGGAAGTTTCGAGCGTGTCCGAATCCTTGACGATAGGAGACATCGGCCCACCCGTGAAGCAGAATTTGCGGTTTGCCCCCTGGAAACACGTTTTCCCGGAGCGGGGCTACCGTTTCTATCTTCTGCTTCTGCGGAGAAGGCCAACCATAGTACCCGCGTACCTCTTTTTGCTAAGCAACAACTGTTCGCGCGTACAGGCGCGAATGCCGACGACCCGGCATCCTTTCTCGCGCCTCATCACGCTCGGGTTCAGCCGAGCGGCGGCTTGAACTGCTCATCCAGCTCCACCTGGTAGCCGGTAACCAATTTGTTGGTGTCGTTGGCCATGCCGATGACCGCTTGAAGTTCCTTGAACATCGCTTCGGTCATCCCCTTCGCAAAGGCCGACGCGGTGTGCGAATAGATGCAGTAGGTGCAATTGTTCGTCACGCTGACGGCGATATAGATGAGCTCCTTGGTTAGCGGATCAAGCGCGCCCGGCGCCATGATCTGCTTGATGCTTTTCCAGGTGCGTTCGAGCAGCGCGGGATCGTGCGCGATGGCTTTCCAGAAATTGTTGATCCAGTCCGTCTTGCGCGTGGCCATGATGTCGTCATAGATGGCGCGCACTTGCGGGCTTGCGTCCTTGTATTCAATCAGCCCAAACGTCGACATGGGACTCTCCGAAACTCCGGAATCGCTGTGGCGGACAGGATTTTATCGCGAACCCCATCGGTCTGGTTACGTTGACCGCTGTAAGGAGGCCGACTAGAGCCTGCCGCGGGTCTTCGCAAACTCCTGAACCCTCCCTGCTTCGATGCTCCTACTCGCGACGCCGCCCCTCGGCTCGCGCTCCGGTTATCGATTTTCTCGCTCCGGTGAATAAGATTCATTCTTCTTGACAGCAAAGACTGGGGCAGGTTACAACTCCAGCCATCAGCATATTGCAGTCCAGGTGCCGGTATCCCTGAACCGAGACAGGGCGAGCGGTCCGGGGGCCTTGTCGTTTAGTAAAGCGACGGATCTTCGATTCAACAACCGAGTGCGTCTCTAGCCATCAGGGGTTGGTCTTGAGTGGCTTTGACTTGTGGATTGGGCGTCCTCCGGCACCGGCCGGAAGACGAGGGTGCGGTCAGTTCAAGCTTTGATCTCGAGGAGGGGATGGAATCTATGAAGCGTTTCGCAATTGCAATTCTCATCGCATTCTCACTGGCGGTTGCAGCTGATGCGCAGACCTTTCGCGGCAGCATTAACGGAACGGTGACCGACCCGTCGGGCGGCTTGGTTCCAAACGCCACGGTTAAGGCCACGGAAATTGCCACAGGCATCGATCACTCCACTACAACGACGAGCGACGGAGCCTTCGCGTTCCAAGACATTGCGCTTGGCTTTTACAAAGTCGTCGTGGCGGCCACCGGGTTCCCGACCTATACCGTCGACCGAGTAGAAGTCGTCGCCGGCCAGATCTACACGCTGCAGGTTAAGCTGCAGCTTCAGCAGCAGACCACCACCGTGGAAGTTTCCGCTGCGGCTCTTACCCTCGACACCACCACGCAAACTCAGACCATGACCATTCCCGACGACGTGGTTCAGAATATTCCTCTGAACGGTCGTGACTTTACGCAAATGATCGGCGTCGCACCGGGTTTTGGCGGTTATAACGTGGGTGGCTTCGGCTCGTTGAACGGCACGCGCCCTAACCAGGTCAACTGGCAGATCAACGGAGTGGACAATAACGATTTCTGGCACAACATTCCCGCCATCAATCAGGGCGGTGTGTCCGGGATCGCTGGGACCGTCCTGCCGATTGACGCAACCGTGGAATTCTCGGTGCAAACCTCATCGGGTCCCGAAGGCGGGCGCAACGCCGGCGGCACGGCCAACATTGTCCTCAAGTCCGGCACCAACGATCTGCATGGCTCGGCCTACTACTACAACCGCAACGAAGCTTTCGCCGACCACTCGCCGTTCTTTGTCCCCGCACCAGGCACCAAGGCGCCAAGACAGCGCAACGAAAACTACGGTTTCTCTGTGGGCGGCCCGATCATCAAGAACAAGACCTTTGCTTTTGTCAGCTACGAGAAAAACGACTTTGTATTTGGTCTTTCCGGAATTGCAACAGAACCTTCGGATGCCTGGGTGAACCAAGCTCTCGCTGTCCTAGCTGCGCACGGAGTTACGGAAAGCGCTGCATCCAAGACCGCCATTGGCCCGACTGGCTTCTGGCCCCGGAGCGGGAGCTCGAGCATTGCAGGTCTCCCGGCTACCGTCGGCAACTTCTTCAGCCCCAGTACCGAGTTTGGCTACAGCTACAACGGCGTAGCTCGGGTGGATCACCAGATTTCTGACAAACATCACCTTTCTCTTCACGCCATCATCGGCCAGGGGAACCAGACGGCTCCTCTGGGCGGCAGCCCAGCGCTCGGAACGGCCAGCTCCAATTTGGCGTACTATTTCGAAGTAGCGCCGCTTCACGACGGAAACTATGGCGCAGTCTTGAACTCCACGTTGTCATCCAGGTGGACCAATCAATTCCTTTTTGGGGCCAGCTACTTCAACCAGCTCTTCCACGACAGCAACAATAGCTTCGATACCAAGGCCATGGGAATATTCCTTAGCCCGGACGCCACCCAACACGGCCAATACATCCACGGGGCGCCAAACGTCATCATCGCACCTCCCTCCAAGAGCGGGTCTGGGGGATTTGAACAGATTGGTCTGACGCCGCCCGAGGGCCGAAGCGACCTGACTTTGCACTTTACCGACATCGTTTCCTACACTGTCGGAAAGCACCAGTTTCGCTACGGAGCCGAATACCGCCACGGGAAGCTGAATGAGTTCTACCACCGCCGTGGAACAGGAAAGTTCGTCTTCGACGGTTCCGCTGGCCCTTGGGCTAGTGATCCCTTGACTTCAACGGAAACCGTGTTAACAAAGGCCTTGGCCGACTTCCTGGCTGGTGACGTATCCGCATGCGACAACTTCCATACCGTCGCAAACAGCTTTACTTGTGGCTCGACGATTGCTGTCGGAGATCCGGAACGCTTTGTGCACGTCAACGCTTTCAACGCCTATGTTCAGGATTCATGGCAGTTCACTAGGAAGCTCAACCTTAGTTACGGCTTGCGCTATGAATACTTTGGGCCGATGCAGTCCGATACGCCGAGTAACATCGCGAACTTCGTTCCCGGAACGGGATTTGTCCTTCAAAGCAGCCGCGCTCTCTTCGACCCAGGTAAGAACCATTTCGCTCCCCGCCTCGGCTTCGCTTATCAACCGACCGCGAACGGCGACTTGGTTGTGCGCGGAGGATTCGGCGTTTTCTACGACCAGATCAACTTGAACCCATTCCTGGATTTCCGGCCACCCGTCTCGGCACCTTCAGGGATTCAGGGCAATCCATTTGGCTCGAAACCGGTATCAACCTATTCCCGAAATGGTTACAACTGGGATGCCGTGCAGGCTGGAGGGGCGTCGATCTTCCCCGGAGTCAAAGCTTGCACCGATCCTAACTGCGCCGCGGCCACTGATCCCAAAGGCTTGAGCGCCTATTCTGTTAGTTCCAACTTCCGCGTCCCTTACTTCTTTAACTACAACTTGCAAGTCGAGAAAGGTTTTGGCAACTCGGTGGTCTGGCAAATTGGATATGTCGGGAGCCAAGGACGCAAGCTGAATATCGTATCGAACATCAACCAGAACACTGCATTCCCAAACTTCGGTAATATTCTACAACTCAACACGATCGGAACTTCCAACTACAACGCTTTGCAAACTATCTTGCGGACAAGGGCGTGGCATGGCCTGTCCTCGCAGTTTGCCTACACCTGGGCGCATGCCCTGGATCAGATTAGTGAATACCGAGGGCAGATCCTGGACGATGCCTTCAACCGCCACTTCGATTATGGCAACAGCGATTTTGACACTCGAAACCTGTTCACCATTAGCATGACTTACGATGTGCCCAAAGCACCTTGGGCGACTTCCGCCTGGTCAAAGCGCGCTTTCAATGACTGGCAAATCAGCAGCGTGATGAACTTCCACTCCGGGCAGCCCTCGGACGAAGGCCGATTGGGCCTCGACTTGATTGGTAAGCCGTACGCGGGGATCAGCCATAAGTTTGATCCAAGCTTCGGCGTACAGTGGTGGAACCCTGCCGCGTTCTGCTCTCCGGGAGGTTCTGCTTGCCCGGGCGCTACAGACAACCTTTCTCGAAACAAATTCTACGGCCCCGGTTTCGGCGATGTAGATCTCTCGTTCATCAAGAACATCCCCATTACCGAGCGAGTCAAGATCCAGCTCCGGGCGGACTTCTTCAACCTCTTCAACCGTATCAACCTGTCCTCGGGCGTAGGGTCTGTTGGCAGCACTTGCTCGCCCGACCCCGCAACAAAAACGGGGATTTGCACTACCGGCGGCGGGTTTGGTCAAGTAAGTGACACCATCGGCGACTTCAACGGCGCCCCGGCAATCGGCCCAGGCGAAGCTCGCAACATTCAGCTCGTGGGTAAAATCATCTTCTAGCGTTCGAACGGCCGCATAGGAAAACTTCAGCCAAGAGGCTCCCGCATCTGCCGGGGGCCTCTTGCTTTTTGTCGTGGACCCTCCGGCAGCCGATCGTCGGTTTCGATTCCACGACATTGTGCCAGGCTGCAGCCACGAGGGGCGAGGCTCAATCGCCTGGGCATGTGGAGCGCTGGTTCAGCCCGCCGTTTGCTCGGGAAGCGGATGGGAACGCTAACGAGGAGAGGATGCTTTGCCGAAATGCAAATTTGATCCCGCCGGCTTCTGTTTGTGAAGGAATTTTTGGAGCAGCAGTTCGGACAGCCGCCGCGTGTTGTGGCGCAGCACGCCGTGCTCCTCAAGGAGGTCATCGAGGACGACGCGGCAGCCGAAATTTCGGAGACCCGCAACGTCTACGGCCACCGCCACCGCTCCTTCCTTCCGGTAGCGCCGCGCTACTTCGGGAGAAACCGCCTGGCCGTTGGCGACCACGCAGTCGATCACCCGGTGCGGCACGTGCTTTTGAATGGCGCAAACGTGATCCGCCAGCCCGTACCCGGTCGTTTCGCCGGGCTGGGTCATCAGGTTGGCGATGTACACGCGGGGAGCCTTCGAGCGCGCAATCGCCGCGGCAATGTCCGGAATCAGCAGATTCGGCAGTACGCTCGTGTACAGCGAGCCCGGGCCCATGAGAATCAAGTCGGCCTGGCCGATGGCCTCGATGGCCGCCGGGAGGGGGCGCACGTGGCTCGGAGACAGGCTGAGTCTCTTGATGCGTACGCGGCTCGCGCTGATGCGCGTCTCGCCGTGAACCACGCGGCCGTTCTCGAGGACGGCAACCAGATGGACATTCGAGAGCGTCGAGGGAAAAATGCGCCCGCGAATGGCGAGCACTCTGCTGGTCACGCGAATCGCTTCGATAAAATCGCCGGTGACGTGCGTCAGCGCGGCGAGAAACAGATTCCCGAAGTTGTGCCCGGCCAAGCCCCGCCCCGCGTGAAAGCGGTATTGAAACAAGCGGCCCATGAGCGCTTCATCTTTGGAAAGCGCGACCATGCAGTTGCGAATGTCGCCCGGCGGCAGGATGCGGTTCTCGCGCCGCAAACGCCCGGAACTGCCCCCGTCATCGGTCACCGTGACGATGGCAGCAAGATCGGAGATGGGCCGCTCGGCGGTGGCAAGTTCGTCCGGACGCCGCACCACCCGTTCTTTCAACCCGCGTAGCAACGTTGAAAGCCCGGTTCCCCCGCCCAACGCGACAATGCGGAAGCCCGGCGTCAGAGCTTTTCTAGGAGAGCCGTGTTTCTTCATTTCCAGTTGAGAAAGGCACAGGCTGTTT